>Ga0208462_1002157_pt1 | contig 11325 bp, 6 predicted proteins | sample AD_SCU001_MetaG_FD_184452 | JGI IMG/M metagenome (GOLD analysis project Ga0208462, IMG submission 184452) | Active sludge microbial communities of municipal wastewater-treating anaerobic digesters from China - AD_SCU001_MetaG (SPAdes) (version 2) | ecosystem: Engineered > Bioreactor > Anaerobic >...
CGTAGGGTTGTTGTAGAGGGAGGCATCGAAAATGAGAACACCGGATGAACCAGGTCCACCCAGAAATTTATGTGGACTGAAATAGATGGCGTCCAGTTTCTGCATGGGGTCAGCAGGGTGCATGTCGATGTCGACATACGGTGCAGATGCAGCAAAATCAACGAAGCAGAGTCCTCCAAACTCATGCATGATGGCGGCCATCTGGTGGTAGGGCGTTTCGATGCCGGTGACATTGGAACAGGCTGTGAAAGCGCCGATCTTGAGGGGACGGTGCTGGTGAAGCTCCAGCTGCCGCCTCAGTTCATCCAGGTCGACGAGCAAATCCTTGTCAGGCTGCAACTGTATGACATCTGCGATGGTCTCAAACCAGGATGTATGGTTGGAATGATGTTCCATATGGGTAACGAAAACCACCGGGCGTTCAGATTCCTGGAGGCATTTGTGGTGGTTGAGAAGGCCACAGGATTTCAGTCCAAGAATGCGCTGAAATTTGGATACAACTCCTGTCATTCCAAATCCGGCTGTGATGATCTTGTCATTGGGGCCGGCATTGACATGCTGTTTAATGCACTGGTGCGCATAATGGTAGGCCTTGGTCATCAAGGTGCCTGTCTCGGTGGTCTCTGTATGCGTATTGCCAATGTAGGGCCCGAATGTCTCCATGAGTCGCTCTTCGATTGGCCTGTAAAGCCGTCCGCTGGCAATCCAGTCGGCGTAGAGCATGTTTTTGGGTCCATAAGGGGTGTTGATCTGCAAACCCTGCCCGATGATATGATGCCTGAATCCTCTGAAATAGGTTTCCATAGATTAGCCGTTGCTGGGGGCAAAGATAATCAAGTGAGGCTCACCTCGCAGCAGTCTGTCACGATAGTTCACATAAGTCACAGGGAAGGAAAAATTTTCTTTATTCGCCGGATGCAAGCTGGACAACAGTGATCTCCAGCGGACCGCCTTCCGGGTAGATACCGATCCAGTCATTGTTCAGGTCATACCAGCGGTACTGACTGCTAACACGGATGATGAAATCCTGGACCTGCTCGCTGGCTGGTGCTTTGAAGACGATGCCCCCGTTTTTAGAATTGCCCTGTCCGTAGTTCAGGTACACCTTGAGTTCCTGTCCTGAGGTGTTTTTTGCACTGATCAGCACATAGGTTGATTTACGTTGCTTGACATTGAGGGGTTTGAATGTAAACCGTTGCTCCTTTCTATCTGATATGGCCAACTCCTCGCGATTAAGTTCCATGACAAGTCTCTCCTCCAGGTAGGTCGTGATTTCGCGTATCATCCGTTTCGGATACTCTTCGGCTGGCCGGAGGGCAGATGCTTCCCGGTATTTGATAATGGCTTCATCCATGACTTTCTTCTGCCATTTGCCGTCAGCTTCGGCTATCAGGGCATCATAGCGGGCTTTGCGCGACCGAAGTTGCTCTGCATACTGGGATTCCAGTGCTTCGGTACGCTGCCTCAACCGGCTGTCTTCCGGTGGCATTGGCCAGGCTTCTTTGAACTTTTCGATGGCCAGCCCAATATCTCCTGTTGATTCAGCGGCTTCACCTTCCTGTATGAGGACTGCACGGCGCTGTTCAGTTCTCGACCTTTGCACGAGCGAAGTGGCTTCACTGTCGTTGGGTTTGAAGCTGAGGGCGTCCTCGAAATACCTTGCAGCCTGGGCCCATTCGACGCGATCCATGGCCGACTTGCCATTCGCCATGGCATTCTTATAACCAGATTCGATCTCCTGGGATCTTTCAAGTTTACCCCTCACCTCAGCCAATAATTTCTTGGCTTCTTCGGTGGATTGGATGTCAACTGCCCTTGCAAAATGCCCGGCAGCATCCTGAAGCTTCTGGGCAGCATAGGCGGCTTTCCCATCGGACATCGCTTTGTCGTAGGCAGCGGTAACCATCAGGTTGTCTCTGACCTGATCCACCCGTCTGGCCAGGGCATCCAAAGGTGCTTTATCCAGTTTATGCTGATCGGCTATCTTGTTGGCTTCTTCCATCAGGCGCTCGGCTTCTTCCACCCTTTTCTGATCGAGAATGAGTCCTGCTTGTTGCAGTTTCTTGTCAAAATCAGCCTGAGCCTGCTGTTGCCGCTTTTCCTGCTCAGCCAGGGCTTTAAGCCGGGCTTCTTCTTCTCTGGCAAGGGCCCTATCCTGCTGCACCGATTCCAGATCGGAATCATCTCTGGATGTCCGGGCAGCAAGTTTGGCAGTGATTTCGTCAATCCGCCCACTGGCATAGGTTTCATTCGGATGTATGCGGCGGGCATTACGGTATGTGGCCAGCGCGTCTTCGTAGTTCTGACCCTGAACCAGCTTATCTGCCTGGGCAATGGTAAGGTTGTACTGGCGGTCGCGTTCAGCAATGGCTTTTTCAAGTTCCACTATCCTCAGGTTAACCTCCTTATCCGCAGGGAAAAGTGCCTGTGCCTGCCTGTATTCCTCGAGTGCCCTGTCAAGGGCTTTGTCGCGTTCCGACTGGCTGGCACTGGCCATGAGAAGATCATAGATCATGCGGTTGGCCTGCTGACCCTTCATCATTTCCTTCACTTTCTCGATCTGATCAAGGGCGTAAGGGGAGGAGGGCTGAAACTGCAACGATTGCTGATATACTTTCAGCGCATTTTCCAAATCATTGTCTTTCAAAAACTGATCCGCCGTCTTGATGGCCAGCTGAAAATTCTCGTTGGTTTTCTGCTGCTGATCAAGGATGCGGGTGCATTCTGCGATGGCATCCCTGACCGTGGTGTCATCATAATAGTATTTAACGATATCGGCAGGGAAAGTCTCAAGGGCCCGTCGATACTGATCCCGGGCATTGTTGTAACTGCCTTCTGCAAAAGCCTTTTCGGCTTCTTTGCGGTGCATCATGGCTTTACCCTGCATTTGTTCCAACCGCTCCTTAACGGTTTGGGCCAGGCTTGCGCGCTCGGTATTCGCCCTGGCAAAGTCGGGCTGGTCATCCTGTAAACTGATCTTTCCCTCCTGAATGATGTAGTAGAGTACCGGCTTTTCCGGGTCTTCAAGGGCAACATTGGGTATGACCGGAATAAGCTCCAGATTGAAAGCATCCAGTTGCTGTTTGACAACCGGTTCGGTTGAAGTGATGACGATCCAGTCGCTCCTGAATCCCTTCTGCATAGTTTTGAGTGTCAATACTTCATTTACGGGGATCGTGAAGGTCACATCACCGGAAGCGTTGCTGGCATAGCGGCTTACTTTTCCACCCACTGAGGTCTGCACATTGACACCACTCAGTGGCTTCCCGTTCGCCAATAGTTTTAGGGTTATGATCTGCACTTGCTGACCCTGCAAGGCGGATGTCAGCAGGAAAATCAGCAGGATAAAAATATAGTATATTGATCTTGTGTTTCTTAAGAAGGAATCTTTCAACTTCATTTGCATTGGATTGATTAAAACGTCGCTTCAACCTGTATTGAGGCTGCGAAGTTAACGTACCCGGGCGGATTTCATTGCAGGTTATCTCGAATCAAGAATGGTGCCGTCGCGCAGCTTCACAATACGGTCGGCAGTTTGCGCAAGCTCCTGGTTATGTGTAACGATGACGAATGTCTGGTTCAGTTCATTGCGCAAGCGGAGGAAGACCTGGTGCAATTCCTTGGCAGAAGCAGAATCCAGGTTACCGCTGGGTTCATCGGCCAGCACCACGGCCGGGGCATTGATCAGGGCGCGGCATACTGCCACACGCTGTTGTTCCCCGCCTGATAATTCCGCAGGTTTGTGTGTGCTGCGGTGGGAGATATCGAGCATGTGCATGAGCTCCATAGCGGCTTCTGCAGCTTCTGCCTTGCGTTTTCCGGCTATGAATGCGGGAATGCAGATGTTTTCGAGGGCTGTGAACTCCGGTAACAAGTGGTGGAACTGGAAAATGAAGCCGACTGATTTATTTCTGAAGGCAGAAAGCCTCTTTTCGCTCAGGTCAAAGGGCTGTACACCATCCACAACGACCTTTCCCTGATCGGGCTTATCCAATGCCCCCAGGATGTGCAACAGGGTCGATTTTCCTGCACCTGAAGGGCCGGTAATGGCCACGATCTCGGATTTCTTCACGGAGAAATCGACACCTTTTAGCACTTCAATATCTCCAAAACGGCGGTGAATATCTTCCGCCCGTATGATCATTTCATTATCCGGTTTTTCCATGAAAGAGCGTCATATAATCAAGATAATAGATAAACTTGACGGACCACAGACTGGCGTGGGGCCTGTCGGCGAGGAGTCTGAGATTTTGCAGGTAATCTAAATTAATATCCTGGTTTTCATCTAATAATGCACTTTTCCAAACGACGGATAACAGGCTGCCGGGTGCGAATACCCAGTTGGCTGCCAGATCCAGGTTGAAAGCATTGAAGTTGTAATCATGAATACCCGTATAGGTTGTGCTTTGCAGATGCCCGTCCTGCCCAAGCAAAAAGAATTGTCCATAATGCCCTTCCTGCCAGTAATGCCTGATCCAGACAGAAACCGACAGATCTGCTTTGAACATATAACGGGCGTTTAGGCTGTTGGTTACGGTATGCATACTGCGTTCACCGAATAGGATCTGATTGCCTTCATGCCGTTTCACATACCCTCTCACGCCCTGGTGACGGTTGTAGGTGCCTTCCATGCTGAAACTCAGGCGGTCGTTTATCCTGACAATAGGCGTCAACGCAACCTGGGTCTCCCGGTATGTTGTGAAATCCTTGGCTATGTAGAACTGCCCGTCCAGGGCCACTTGTTTTCGGTAATCAGTTGAAAACCCAATGTTTCCATTAATGTATCCGGGCTTGACATAGAACCTGCCAGCTGTCCTGGGTTCATAGAAATCATGCCTGTCCAGAGGCGCATAATTTCCTCCATACCAAACACTTAAATAATTTCTCAGTGCGAAATAGCCGCCCAGGTATATATTCATGAGTTCGTTGCTTCTGTCCTGCAAATTCACAGCCTGCAACCATTCAATCGTATTGCGCATTTCCAGAAACGGGCCGGTGGGTTCATATACGCGGTGGCTGATCAATGCCCTGTTCTCTTCTCTCCATGTCCTGTGAATCAGGCCCATATCGTTGATGTTATACTCTTTGCTTGTTCTCTCGTGACTGAGATTGAAATGAATCTTCCCTTTGATTTTGCTGAATTCCAAGCCGTACTGGTACCCTTGTTTTGATTGCTTCTTCTCATCATCGAAGAAGTGAATCTGGCTGAGTGCCCCCGATCCACTGACCTGATAAACGCTGTTCTTATCCGCCAGCACCATGCCTATGCCGGTTACATTGGCATCCCTGCCTTCGGCCTGTCTCAGAACATTGGTATTGATGAGGTAGACGGAGGACGTACCTTTAAATTGCTGGTCTGCAACGATGATGTTGTAGTTGGCCAAGGGCTCAGTGACGATATATCGCTCATTTCCGCTGCTGTCTGCCGCGATGGCACGGGCTTCACTGGTTACAGCATTGAAGAATCCCATGGCCAGTCCCTGGCTATTCCTTCCCGACACCTTGACCGCATTGAGCAGTTTAACGCGCTCAGGATTCTCTTTAAGTGTTTCCGTTGAATCAATCATACTGATTACACCCCGGCGTAAAGCAGGTTCCCGACCGATCCTCCTGCTGTAAAAAAGGCCACCTCTCTTGAAAAGATCTACCCCTTCATTGAAAAAGGGCCTGTTCTCATCGTATTCTGTCTCATAAGCCGTCAGGTTTTTCACCTGGTCATCCGACCTTACCTGACTGAAATCCGGCAGCATGGCCAGGTCGAGTGTAAAAGCCTCACTCAGACCCAGCTTGAGATCCAGGCCACCGCTGAGCGTCTGCTGCCTGATCTCCTCCTGCTCCCCGTTGCCAGGCTGACTTTCACGAATCCAGGCAGCAAAGGGAGTCAGGGAGAGGCGGAGCGGGGCATTGATGCCACTCAGTCCGTTGGATTTCCCCCAGTATGCAAGCTCATTTGTGCTTCCTTTTTCCTCCAGAGCCCATTGCGAAAATTCCCGGTACCGCCGTATGTACCTGAAAGCTTGAATATTCCAGTTTTGATCCTTCACGGCAGGGAAACGGATGGCGGCGTATGGTATGAATAATTCAGCAACCCAGCCACTGTCATGAATTTGCACAGCACTTCTCCATACCGCGTCATAGGTCTCATCGGAGCGGCGATAATCGGTTTGCACGCCGGATGCCGTTACCTGAAAATAATATGCATCTCCTTGATTTCCATAGGTATCGAAGGCAATCCCTACATAGTCGGCATTCAGCTCATCATCCCGCATACCCAGTTGTCGCAGGATGCTGTCAGGATGTGGATCAGACATCTCTGCCAGAATATATATGCCACGATCGGTATAAGCCAGTTTGAATGAAGTCGCAAAGCTTACCGTTCTTCCGTGATATGGCTTATAGGTTTGAAAACCAGTTAAGGGGGGGCAGGAGTTCCATATGACATCATCTGCCCTTCCATTGACATCGGGACTATTCACGATACGGCTGAATGGAGCGACAGGCTGCCCCTGCATAGCAGATGTTAAAACGCAGAAAAAGAAGCAAATAAGTGATGTTCTGAACATAAGGAACGACTGCCAGCATGCCAACATTTAACGTTGAATGGCAGTCGCTATTGTTTCTGCCCACCCATACGTTAAACGAAAATAAAAATCTATATATGACCGGTCTCCTGTACTGTTAAATGTTTTAATTTTGACCGCGACAGCAAACTTACATAATCCTTTGCTATATGAATATCCACGAGTATCAGGGCAAGTCGATTCTGAAGAAATTCGGAGTCAGAATTCAGGAAGGAATCGTTGTTGATTCAAGAGAGCAGGCCGTTGAGGCGGCCAAGAAGCTTCAGGAAGAGACAGGAACAGGTTGGTGGGTCATCAAGGCCCAGATCCATGCAGGTGGCCGTGGTAAAGGAGGCGGTGTGAAGCTGGCCAAATCACTCGATGAAGTCAAAGACATAGCTGAGAAGATATTGGGAATGAATCTGGTAACGCACCAGACCGGACCTCAGGGGAAGCTTGTACATAAGGTCCTTGTAGCCCAGGATGTCTATTATCCAGGCGAAAGCCAGACCGCTGAGTTCTATGTCAGCGTACTTCTCAATCGTGCAACTGGACGAAATATAATAATGTATAGCACGGAGGGAGGAATGGATATTGAGGCCGTTGCCGAAAATACACCGGAACTCATACACTATGAGGAAATTGAGCCAGGTGTTGGCCTCCAGGCTTTCCAGGCCAGGCGGATCGCCTTCAACCTGGGTCTTTCAGGTAACGCTTTCAAGGAAATGGTGAAGTTCATCCAGTCGTTATACATGGCGTATGAGAAATCAGATGCCAGCCTGTTTGAAATCAATCCGGTTTTGAAGACCTCCGATGACAAGATCCTGGCCGTAGACTGTAAGGTAAACCTTGACGACAATGCCCTTTACCGCCATCCTGACCTCATGGAGATGCGGGACATCACGGAAGAAGATCCTATCGAAGTTGATGCCAAGAAATTTGATCTAAACTATGTCAAGCTGGATGGTAATGTCGGGTGCATGGTGAATGGGGCCGGCCTGGCCATGGCTACCATGGATATGATCAAAATGTCGGGAGGTGAGCCTGCCAACTTCCTTGATGTTGGTGGAACAGCGAATGCAAAGCGCGTTGAGGAAGCTTTCCGCATTATCCTTCGGGATGATAACGTAAAGGCTATTCTCGTCAATATTTTCGGTGGTATCGTCCGCTGCGACAGGGTAGCCCAGGGCATCGTGGATGCCTATAAAAATATAGGAGACATCCGTGTTCCCATCATTGTTCGACTGCAGGGAACCAATGCCGAAGAAGGCAAACAGCTGATTGATGCCTCTGGTTTGAAGGTGCATTCCGCCATCCGGCTTGAAGATGCCGCCCGGCTCGTGAATGAGGTTCTGAACTGATTCAAAAAGGATTAATCGTCCAATTGCCCGAAAACAGAATGGCTGCTCCTGAACTCAGGAACGATGGCCTTCATCTGTTTTACAATCTCCAGGGTATTGCCTTCGGTAATTAAGGAAACCAGGTGTGTAATGTCTTTTTTCACACGGGGGAGTTCATAGGATCTTACCCTCGCAATCATGATCTTGGGATGATAGGTAGGGAGGGTATTTTCCTGGTCATTCAGCAACTCTTCATATAGCTTCTCGCCTGGTCTTAAGCCTGTGAATTTAAGTTGAATGTCCTTGCCAAGCTGCAATCCTGACAGTTTGATCATCTTATGAGCCAGGTCCACGATTTTCACCGACGTACCCATGTCAAAAATGAATATCTCACCGCCCTGTCCCATGGCCCCTGCCTCCATTACGAGACGACAGGATTCGGGTATCGTCATGAAGAAACGTGTGATGTCGGGATGGGTTACAGTTATGGGGCCACCTTTTTCGATCTGCCGTTTGAAGAGCGGTATTACAGATCCATTGGATCCCAGTACGTTACCAAACCGTGTCGTGATAAATCGGGTGACACCTTCTTCGTTCAGCGACTGGGTGTAGATCTCGGCAATCCTTTTGCTTGCACCCATGACCGAGCTGGGATTGACGGCTTTATCCGTCGAGATCATAATGAATTTCTCGACCTTATGTTTGATGGATAGGTCTGCCAATATCCTGGTTCCGTGTATGTTGGTCCAAACAGCTTCTGCCGGATTGTTTTCCATCAGCGGAACATGCTTATAAGCAGCGCTGTGAAAGACAATCTCGGGTTTCTCTTCTGCGAAAATCTGTTCCATCCTTTCCTCATGGCAAATATCGGCCACCAGGATACGGATCTGTTGCCCCGGGAATGCTTCCAGGAGCTCCAGTTCAAGCTCGAAAAGGGGGGTCTCTGCCTGATCGACCAGGACCAGGCTGCGTGGTGCAAAAGGTGCGAGTTGCCTTACCAGCTCACTGCCAATGGATCCTGAGGCGCCGGTGATGAGGATGCGTTTGCCGCTGAACTGCTTGCTGATGCGGTGCCTGTCCATTTCAATGACGTCGCGCCCAAGCAGGTCTTCGATCCGGATATCTTTTAACTGCCTGAAAGAAAGCTCTCCATTGATCCAGTTAGTAACTGGAGGGATATTCATAACCCTGATCTCCTGGCGCAGGCAGGTGTCCACAATCTGGTTTTTTCGTTCGATGCTGATGTCCTGAATCGCGATGATAAGCGTTTCGGCTTTACTTTCAGCAAGAACCTCAGCCAGCCGCCGGCCGTCCATGATATTCACTCCTTCTAACTTATTACCTGCCTTACGTACATCGTCATCCAGGAAGGCCACCACCCGCATTTTGCTGCCAGCGTCCCTGTCAAGGGTCCGCTTGGTGATAAGCCCGGCTTCTCCGGCGCCGAAAATGATTACACCGGTACGTTCCCGCCTTGGATTGATCAGCTCCAGATATGCCACCTTAACCAGCAGACGGAAAGCTGTCATCGCGAACAAAGTTGTGATGGATTCAATAATGATGATAGAGAAAGGTATCAGGTAGGTCCTGTCATAAAAATGAAAATGCAGGATATTTCCTAGTGCGAACAATATGCTGCCGCCAGCGATGACCAGGAGGATACGAAATGCGTCCTGGGTGCTACTGTAACGAATGATGCCGGCATAGGTGCGGGTGATCAGGAACGACAATGCGCGCAGCCCTGTGATGATCCCCAGAACCCTGGGGAATTGCCTGAGCTCGCTTTCCGGGATATCAAAATTGAACCGCAATAGGTATGCCAGAACCACGGAGGCGGCGACAAAACCGGTATCTATCAGGAATACCAGCCAGCGGGGGAAGTTTGTCCTGCCTATCTTCATATCTAAGGATCAGAATGGACCATCAAAGTTAGACCATTAATCGGTATATGACTTTCTGCAGGCATTCTTTATCAAGAGGGCATATATCTTAAATTCCTACATTTGCCAGGAGACTGCTTAATTCAGATCATACCTAATTTAATATCTATATGAAACGTACAGCATTCACATCATTTCATGAAGAATTGGGAGCCAAAATGGTGCCATTTGCCGGCTACCTCATGCCGTTGCAATTCGAAGGCCTTAATGACGAGCACCTGTGTGTCCGGAAGGGAGTAGGGGTTTTCGATGTCTCCCATATGGGGGAAGTATGGGTCAAGGGACCCAAGGCAGAGGCCTTTGTGCAACGACTCACGACCAATGATGTAGCAAAACTTTTTGATGGAAAGGTGCAGTACTCCTGCTTTCCGAACGGTAAGGGCGGTATCGTCGACGATCTGCTGGTCTACCGTATCAATCAGGAGACTTTTCTCCTGGTTATCAATGCAGCGAATATTGAGAAGGACTGGAATTGGATGGTAGAACAAGCTGGCGTTGAAGGGCTGGTGGTTGGTAAAGAGCTATACAACGCATCTGATGAAATTGCCCAGCTTGCGGTGCAGGGGCCTCTGGCACTCACTGCCATGCAGCTACTGACAACAGAGCCCATCACGGATATGGAGTATTATACATTTAAGAAACTGGAATTCGCCGGTGTGAAAGACGTTATCCTCTCGACAACCGGTTATACCGGATCCGGTGGATGTGAGATTTATATGGCCAACGAAGATGCGGCGAAAATCTACAAAGCTGTTTTCGAAGCCGGTCAGGCCTTTGGCATCAAGTCTATCGGACTGGGCGCCAGGGATACCTTGCGCCTGGAAATGGGTTTCTGCCTGTATGGCAATGATATCGACGACACAACCTCTCCGATTGAAGCAGGATTGGGCTGGATAACCAAGTTCTCAGATGCCAACCACTTCATTGACAGGGAAAGAATGGAGAAGATGAAGGCAGAAGGTGCCCGTCGTTCCCTGAAAGGATTTCAGATGGTGGATAAAGGTATTCCCCGGCAGCATTACCCCATCTGTGATGTAGCCGGAAACCGGATTGGTGAAGTGACCAGCGGCACCATGTCACCCTCTCTCAAGCAGGCGATTGGCATGGGTTATGTCGCTGCACCTCACGATAAATTTGGCAATGAGATCTATATTGAGATCAGAGGGAAACTATTGAAGGCTGAGATCGTTAAATTGCCATTTTATAAAGTTTAATATATTGATAGTCAATTGTTAATTGCCTGATTCCATAACGATGGACAACAGCCTGAAAATGCGCCCTGGTCTGGAGGTTTGCTTTTCTCCATTGCTGTTCAGAGATATTATGACGCCACCGCCCTTCACAGTGGTAGTGGTCGATATCCTGCGGGCCAGTACTTCCATCTGCACAGCCTTTCAGCAGGGCGTGAAGGAGATTATTCCGGTCGACCGGCTGGAGGAGGCGCGCAAGCTGCATGAGCAGGGCATCATGGTCGCCGCCGAACGG
>Ga0208462_1002159_pt1 | contig 11304 bp, 8 predicted proteins | sample AD_SCU001_MetaG_FD_184452 | JGI IMG/M metagenome (GOLD analysis project Ga0208462, IMG submission 184452) | Active sludge microbial communities of municipal wastewater-treating anaerobic digesters from China - AD_SCU001_MetaG (SPAdes) (version 2) | ecosystem: Engineered > Bioreactor > Anaerobic >...
TAAATTCCCATTGGAGAACAAAATTTCGTGATGTTTCGAGGGGTCTGAGGGACGATGTACATCCAAATAAGGATGGAATAAATTTGATCTGTGAGTATGTTTTAAGAATGCTTTCCAGGCACAGTTATATAATACTCTGGATGTACAATGGAAATCCTTGCGCTTGCAACTATAAGTGCCCTTACTGTCGATATGATTCTCAAAAGGGGCATCATTTTCATGGAACTGTAGAAGAGTGGCGTTTAGCATTCAAGCAAAATTTTGGGGACCAACATTTAGTTTTTTACCTTGCGCATGGTGAACCAATGTTAGGTAAGAAATTTTATGAAGTCCTCGAAATGATTGGCGGCGAACCCAAATGGGAAGGAAGAATGACAACGAACTTATCACTCCCTTTAAATAAACTAGTTCAAACACGGGTATTTCGTGAGGGGAGATTTAACATAAATGCTTCATTCCACCCACATATGACAACCAAAGAAAACTTTTTGGAGAAATTGCTCTTTTTGAGAGATAATGGTATTGAAAGTCCTGTAGTATATGTGATGTATCCACCGTTGTTTAATCGGTTTAAGGAAGATTTTGATTTTTTCAATAGGTACGATTTTTTAGTTCATGTTCGACGATTCCGCGGTCCTTATAACGGAAAAAATTATCCCGAAGCATATACAGATGATGAATTAAGATTTATTGCAAGATTTTGCGATGATCAAACTATCAAATCAATGCTTTTCGATGAACCGAGTTATGAAAGATTAACCTGGTCTGGCATTGATTTCTTTGCAGTAGATAATAAGGGCAACGTAGGGTATTGTGATGATTACCGACCTGAAGTTTGGAGTATGGGTAACTTATACGATAATAACTTTAATTTAATTGCCGAACCACAGCCATTTCCTGCCAAAGATTCATCTGATGGAACCGTGGATGGCGTAGCAAACTTTGTTGATATCAATTATAGTCAGCTCTCTGGCAATAACGTAATTGACTTTGCAAGGCAGGGTGGTGTATATCACATGGAAAATAGTATATATTATAAAAATACTACTACAGATTTTAAAGACCCAAAAATAAGAGCTGAGTACCACTTTCCATGTAGAAACGTGTTTGATGCATTGGAAGTTCTTAAAAACCCTGAAGATTCATTCAAAATGAAAATAAACCGGCTTAAATATTCAGTGAATCGGAATATTTTCAACTATTCAACAAATTATTCTTTAATCCGGTATCTGATACAGGGAAGGCGTTTTTAGGGATGTATATGACCAATAAGTTCAGTATATATATAGATGGCAACGGGTACGGTTTTGGAAACATTGGTGATGACGCGATACTACAGGGTATTATTAAAATATTGAAGACATTACCGAGCAACCCCAAAATTACTATTGCCGTTAAACATGGCGTTAAACTACCTTTTTTAGATCCGGACATACACGTTGCTGAGAGTTTTAATTTTGAAGAGGCAAAACGCTCGATCGCAAACTCAGATTGCCTCTTGGTAGGGGGAGGAACTATGGTTGGTGATGAACTCGGCCTCCAGTTCCCACTAGCATATAACATTGAGAGGATACTATACTCAAAGAAATGCAGTAAAAGAATCGTTTTATTTGGCATTGGCGCAAATAAGTTGACCACAAGAAACGGGAAACTGCTTGCAAAAATGATGATCAATCACTCTGGGTTGATCACCTTACGGGATCTGGAATCACTTAAAGTCTGTAAAAGGCTCTCTACCAATCAAGAAAACATATTCCAGACAGCGGATCCTGCATTTTTACTGGAACCAAAAGAAACTGGAAGATCTAGGGGAATAAAGGATATTATTCGCTCAAAAGGAAAAACTATAGGAATTAATGTTGTTAATGAAGTGTGGGCTAATAAAAAAGAGTATAAAATGGCCATTGCTACAACTTGCAACACGTTAGCAGTAGAGGGTTACTATCCTATATTCTTTTCAAATGAAATTAGGTCTGGCCCTTTTTACGATCATGAAGCAAACAAAGAAACAGCTTCACTATTAAGTTGCGATTACACTATACTGGAACCAACGTATTACTCTCCTGAGGAAATGATAGATATTATCTCAGCATTTGATATGGTATTGTCGATGCGTATGCATGGACTAATTTTTGCTTCAATCGCGCGTGTTCCTTTTGCTACGATCTCACGAATAGATAAGGTTGATAATTTCATGAATCAATTTGGCTTGAAATCCTCGGGAACCATTGATACTACCACTTCTAATAGGATACTAGAGGATACAAGGGTCTTGATTATCGAAAGGGATAACATTATAGCTAATCTTGAAAAAATCGTACGCCAAAAGAACAAAGATTGTTGGAAAAATCAGCAGTACTTTACAAGTTACATAGAAGGTCGACAGGGGCAAGAAAATATATCTGGGAGAGTTCGCCTTTTTGTCGATTTCATTCGATACCATTTGTTAACAAGAATATAATTGCCTTTCAGGTTGAAATCGCCTCATTATATACATTTTTCGTGAGTTTTGCAGCGTTATTCCAGTCATAATCTTGCAGGTACCTTGAACCTCTATCAACTATCGCCACGCGCAGTTCACCATCTAAAATAATGGATTCTATTGCCCTTTGTATCGACAGAATATCCTTTGGATTAAAATAAACAGCCGCGTCTTTTGCCACCTCCGGTAAAGAGCTGGTGTTACTGCAGATTGTGGGGCATCTGCAGGCAAAAGCCTCCAAGATTGGAATCCCAAAACCTTCATATATTGAAGGAAATACAAATGCAAGAGAATTTTTATAGAATGACGCTAACTGAGCATCGTTCACTGAGTACTGATATACTCTACTTATTATTCCATTCTGATCAAAAAACTGTAATTCATCCGAGGTAAATTTTCCGCCACCAACGCAGACGATGGTCAACCAGGGGTATTTCTTGAGTAGCCTTATGGTCGATTGTATAAAAAAACTAAAATTTTTATAGGACCACCTGGTGCCAACGTACAACAAATACTTTCCAATTTGTGGGCCAGGATTTTGGTCTATCAGAAGAGGGGCGGTAAAGGAGGGATTTAAAGAGTTACCATGGTAAATAACATGTATTCTTGATGCGTCAAGATCATTATAGATACTTAACAAATCGTCCTTGGTATTGTTCGACACACAGATAATTTCATTTGCAGCTTCAATAAGTCTTTTCTTCTTTGATATAGTGACATTAGCGTTTGGAAATAGTTCTGGATAGATCTCATGGATCATATCGTGTACTGTCAGAACAAATGGTTTTTCAGATATATGCTCCAAAAAATAAGAGTCATAATATGTTGGATGGAATACGTCATAATCTCCTGTTGATATTTCTGTCTGGGAAAAGTTTTGGTTTATCTGGTAACTATCATTCCTTGCGCCGAAAAGCGAAGAGATATATTTCAACTTATATGGCTTTTTGTTAAATACCCCATTCTCCTCTAATGACCTTATCTTGCGTAAGTATTCATTACTTGAGTGAATGAGGGATAATCTAAATTCCACGTCTTTTGTTATGTCAAAAATATTCATCAGTTCATAAAAATATCTTGAAATTCCCCCATAAGATTGGATTGAGAATATCTGATGATCGTACAGTACCTTCATAATTACCCTCTTTCTAATGGCGGCCTCTCAGCATTTCAGTAATTTGTCCGAACCCTGCCTCTGTGTCCGATCATTTTCCTTCTAGGGTCAAATACTTTATTCTAACGATCTATTCCCTGTTCGGTTTTCCGCAGTAAAAGTGCTGGGTCAGGGTTTTCCTCACACCTTTATGGAATCAGTTACCATCACCGAGATAAGATTACCCAGTTGCATTGAATAAGATTAACCAATCAGGTCCAAAATTTGCATGATTGAGACCGCATGTTAACCGAGGAAGATTATTTCATCCTAAAGATCTCGTTCTTGAACAGGAACAGGCAAAAGGATAGATCAACATCAGCGAAGCCGTATATCCTCAAACAATTTAAAAAATATCCTCGACTAAGCGCAGTCATTCCGTCCCCTCAAAGAGATCCAGGAACTGGACTACGAAGGCAAAATCACGATCCTTGGATTACCTTTGCCAGGCCCACTCCAAGTTCACCCGATGATCCCGACTCTTTCTGGGTATCGATATGAAACCAAACTAATCGGAATGTTTTTTTTTCTGTAATTGCCTGATATAGTAGTAATATGAAAATATCTGTTATTACGCCGTCATATAATTCCGCCTCATATATAGAGACAGCAATACTGAGTGTACTACGTCAGGGATATGATAACTTCGAGCACATCATCGTCGATGGGGGTTCAAGAGATGGTAGCGTTGAGATCTTAGAAAAGTACAAGCACCTCATATGGGTTTCAGAACCCGATAAAGGGCAATCAGATGCTATGAACAAGGGCTTTCAGATGTCACGGGGGGACTTGATAGTTTATCTTAACGCAGATGATTACTTTGCAAAAGATGCATTCTCTGAAGTACTACAGGCTTTTAAGTCTGATGAAAAAGCAGATGTCATTGTTGGAAACTTGAACATAAAATATGAGACTGGAAAATCTATTGAAACGGGTAACAATTTCAAACCTGAGATTTGTAGAATGCTGAAGTGGTGGGAAAGCGATAGTTATCCATATAACCCTGTATCTTATTTTTATAAGAGAGACGTTCAAGAGAAAATACCTTTTGACCAGGATCTTCATCATACAATGGACTATAAATTTTTACTTGATATTTACCGGCACGGATTCAAAATAACTAAAATAAATGTTGTGTTAGGCACTTTTTTTTTAAGAGAGCATTGTAAGACATATGGCACAGATACTTGGAGAAAAAGAAAAGAGAAATTTAACTTTATAAAGGATTACTGGTACTTATGCCCTTCAAAGAGTCTTATTATTAAACACTATTATCACATCTATCTACCCCAAATTTCTTTCAGGAACATGTTATCCAACAAGTATGTTAAATGCGTTTACAGATTAATGTTAGAATCATCATCGGTACTGAGGCTAAAAATCTATAATCATGAATTTAACGAAAGCAAAGTGCTGAATTACATTGCAGCAAACAAAACTGATGTTGACACATATATATACACAAGATCATTGAATCAACCAAACTTATATTCATACGTGTACGCAATTTTGACGATGTCGTTATTTGGCAGATTAGATGAGCTTTCTCAAATCGAGAAAACTGAATGCATAAACTATATACTCTCATTTCAACGAGAGGACGGTTTATTTTGCGATAAGTCTTTAGACAATAGTATAGCAGAGACCGAAGACTGGTGGGGTTGGCGCCACCTGACAAGTCATGTGATTACTGCGATTACAGCCTTAGGTGGAAAGTTAGAAAAACCATTTAGATGTTTAGAACAATTTTATAGAGAGGGATCTATCTCAGCTTGGCTCGAACAACAGGATTGGGATACACGGGCAGATTTTATAAGTAATTCCATATTTAATTATGGGACGCTGCTTCAATATGCGAGAGATTTTCAGAAAAGCGATGGCGCTAAATTAGCTTTACAGGAACTGTTTTGTTGGTTGGATAAACATCAAGATCCAGTTACTGGACTATGGGGTTCGCGTTTTGATGATCCTCATAGCCTTTCTGTAGGAGTCCAAACCTCCTATCACATTTGGATACTATACTTCTACGATAAGCGGCCCGTCCAATATGTTGAGCGTTGCATTGATAGCTGCTTGAAAACACAGAATCGACTTGGCGGTTTTGGTGTCTCGTTGAACTCAAGTGCATGTGAAGATATTGACACCATCGATCCCCTTGCTCGGTTTTATCATATGGCTGATTATCGTAAGGATAATATCAAAAGTGCCCTGCTGAAAGCATATCCATGGGTATTAAGGAACTTAAATGAAGATGGGGGTTTTGTTTTCAGAAGAGAAGTACCATTTGTATATGGACATGCAAATATGTCATCAAAGAGAAATGAAAGTGCAATGTTTCCAACATGGTTTAGGAGTTTGTCACTAGCATACATTAATAAAGTGATCGATGATCCCGAATTAAACTCAATTAAATGGCACTTCATATATTGTCCAGGATACCAGTTCTGGGTGACAGATTAAGCAATCTTTGTATTTAGTTTGTGTTGAGTATAGATTGCACGAAGCAAAATAGCTCCATTAATGTAGCAATATCAAAATGGTGAAATGTTGTTTATTTCGGTAATCATCCCCACAAGAAATCGCTCCTCCTTGTTAGAGAAGGCTATCCGCTCTCTGATGATGCAAACCTATTCTCCAGACGATTTCGAAGTCGTCATCATCGATAATGGCTCAACAGACGGAACCAAAGGCAGTGTAGAATCGTATAAAGCAAAATTATCACACCTCATCTATGCCTATGAACCAAGCCCCGGCCTCCATGTCGGCAGGCATGCCGGGCTGGAGATCGCTCGTGGTGATATCCTTGTTTATGCCGACGATGATATCGAGGCGTTCCCGACCTGGCTGGAAGGGATAGCAGAGTCGTTTGAAGACCCTTCCGTTGCGCTCGTCGGCGGGAATAATCTGCCGCGCTATGAAACCCCTCCTCCACCCTGGACCGAGTTGTTATGGAATAAGACGCCGTTTGGCAGGGCAAATGGCATGTATAGCGTTTTGGATTTTGGAAACACCATACAAGAGATCTCCCCTTACTACGTCTGGGGTTGCAACTTCTCCATCCGCAAGGAGGTTCTCCTTGAGGTTGGAGGCTTTCACCCGGACGGCATGCCCGATGAGTTCCCGCGGTATCGTGGGGATGGAGAAACGGCAGTATCCAGGGAAATACTAAATTTGGGGTATAAATCAATTTTCAACCCGAAAGCATCAATATACCATTTCGTGCCGACAAAAAGAATGAAACTTGATTATATCCATAAAAGGGGATACGTACAGGGAATATCCGATTCCTACACGTCCATACGACAGGATCGTAAAGTGGACTCAAAAACGGCGATGCGAATGTCGATGTCCGGTCTGATACACCGACTCAAAATGCGCGTGAAGAACTTTATCAATACCGAAATGCGCCCCCAGGACTACTATCGTTCAGGCTGGCTGAAGGGGTATCTCTACCACCAGCATGAAGTTTTGAAAGACGAAATGTTATTAGCATGGATATTGAAGGACAATTATTTCGGTGAAAATGGAGAAATCCCAAAGAAATCTCCTCAAAATTTGAAATAACTTAAGTTTAGAAGAAATGCATGGTGATTAATGTATGAAGCTTCATACAGTCTTTACCCGCATCAAACCGAAGAAATGTGTATATCCCGAGCAGATAACCTCATGTTCAACCAAATATCACATAACGCTACAGGCTCCTGCCGAACGCATATAGTATGTATTTATCAAAAGGCCAACAACTAATAGTATCGCTGAAAAACTGTTTCAGAAACGATACAGGTATAGTATTCTGATGAGAATGCAGACATGGATCCAATAGAGAAAATACAGCACAACGGCGAGTGTCTCGCCATCATCATCTATCACAACTATACAAAGGACGGCATCGCCTTCTTCACTCCCGGTGACTTCTCCCAACAACTGGGGTACATGAAGCACAACAAAGGTGACACCATCCAGGAACATGTCCATATCCTCCATCCCCGGGAGATCCGGTATACCCAGGAGACGTTATTCGTAAAGCGTGGACGGGTGAAGGTCAACTTCTATACAGAGGATCGGCAGTACCTCACCACCCGTGAACTCACCACTGGTGATGTCATCCTGCTGGCATCCGGGGGGCATGGTTTTGAATTCCTTGAAGAAACCGAGATGATAGAAGTCAAGCAGGGCCCCTACTGCGGCGACCAGGATAAGATCAGGTTTAACGGGGAAAGGCCATGATACCGGTCAGTGAACCTTTATTCGATGGGAACGAAAAAAAGTACCTGAACCAATGTATTGATGAAGGGTGGATCTCTTCGGAAGGGCCGTTCGTAAAAGAGTTCGAAGAGAAATTCAGTTCTTACCTTGGTTCCCGGTATGGGGTCGCTGTCTGCAACGGCACGGTCGCCCTTGAGACCGCTCTTTTCGCCGCGGGCATAACGAAGGGCGACGAAGTGATCATGCCCACCTTCACCATCATTTCCTGCGCAGCTGCCGCTCTCCGCCTGGGTGCAAAACCCGTGCTTGTTGACTCCGAACCGGAGACCTGGAACATGGACGTCACCCAGATCGAGGGAAAGATCAACGACAGAACAAGAGTCATCATGTCGGTGCATATCTACGGCCACCCGGTAGACATGGATCCGGTCATAGAACTGGCAGAGAAATACAACCTGAAAGTCATCGAAGATGCCGCAGAAGTCCACGGTGCGCTATATAAAGGGAAAAAAGCCGGTGCGATCGGGGATGTGGGAAGTTTCAGTTTCTATGCTAACAAGATCATCACCACCGGAGAGGGGGGGATGGTCGTCACCAATGATGAAGAAACTGCAGAACGCGCGAGAAGTTATAGAAATCTCTGTTTCAAGCCAGGACGCCGGTTTTACCATACAGAGTTGGGCGAAAATTTCCGCATGACCAACCTCCAGGCCGCCGTCGGCGTGGCCCAGTTGGAGCAGATCGACCGGTTCATCGAGATCAAGAGAGCGGTGGCAAAGAAGTATTCTAAAGGGCTTGCCGGCACCCCGGGGCTCAAACTCCCTGTGGAGAAACCGGATGTTAAAAATGTCTACTGGATGTATGCGATAGAACTTGCCGAAGAGAGCGGGTTTGATGCCGGCAGACTGGCGGCACATCTTGCAGAACAGGGGATCGCGACGCGCCCGTTCTTCCTGGGCCTTCACGAGCAACCAGTCTTCCATAACATGGGGTTATTCGTCGATGAGCGCTATCCGGTCGCCGAGCGGATCGCGCGACAGGGGTTGTACCTGCCGAGCGGGTTGACGATCACGGGTGAGCAGATATCAAAGGTCGTCGTTGCACTACGGGAGGCCCTCTGCCATGGGTGAGGTCTTCGGCTCATTGTATGCGGATATCTATGACTCCATCTATCGCGATAAGAACTATGATGAAGAGTGCGGTATCCTCTGCAAGTTATTCGATTTGTATGGCGATGGATGTATTTCATCAGTTCTTGATCTTGGATGTGGGACTGGCAATCACGCGCTTCGCCTCGCAGATCTGGGGTATAGAGTTGCCGGTGTTGATCAGTCTGAGGAGATGCTCGATATTGCCTGGATAAAGGTAGAAAAGAAGAGTTTGCCAGTAACTCTGTATCAGGGGGATATCAAGAGCGTTGGGATTAATCAGACATTCGATGCTGCCATCCTGATGTTTGCGGTGCTCGGATATCAGGTGACCAATGACGATCTAATTCAGACACTGCGAAATATCCGCCGGCATCTCCGGGTGGGTGGGTTGCTCATCTTCGATGTCTGGTACGGCCCTGCCGTGTTGTCCCAGAAACCGGGCGAGAGGGTCAGCGTTGTAAAGGAAGAGGATACAACAACCATTCGCCTATCTTCCGGCACGTTGGATACATTTCGACATGTCTGTAATGTGCATTTCAAGGTCTATAAAATTGAGGAGGGACGATTGGTCGGTGAGGCTGCGGAGGTGCATCAGATGCGTTTCTTTTTTCCCCAGGAGATTGCATTCTTTTTGGAGAGTGCGGGGTTCAAGGTGGTTCATATGGGGCCATTTCCTGGGTATGAAGGGGAGCTCGGTGAGATGACCTGGAATGCATTGGTTGTAGCAAGAGGAGTGTGATAGTATTTCAGGACAAATGAGAGATTTTGAAGAGTTGGGGTTATTGTGGATAAATCACGAATTTTGATCATACATCCAGAGGGTAATCTTAATAATAACCCCAATTTGTCAGGTATTGTTGAAATATTCTGTGAAGAGAACTATTTAGTCGATGTTGTCTCCCCAAAACGAAGGTTTCCGCAGCTTGCACCGTGTGAAGGCGCAAGGTTGCTCCTTTTTGATGATAGGATTGTAAAATACTCATCTAAAATTCCTTTTTTAAAAGGGCTTAGTAAGGCCCTTAGCCATATTAGAATGAGCCAATACAGCAGAACAGATTATAAGTTGATAATCGGTGTCGATAGAGATGGGGTTATCGAGGCATCATATCTATCTCAATTATTGGGTATACCCTATGGATTAATCTCATATGAGATATTTTTCAAGGATGAAACCAATGCTGAATTCAAGAACGAAGAAACTAAAGCATGTGCACATCTTGCTTTTGCTGTGTGTCAAGATGATGTACGATCGGCACTTCTCGCTAAGGAAAACCATATTCCTCTTGAAAAGATCATTAATATCCCTGTTGCAGGAAGGGGCGTTAGAAAAGGAGAGAAGATGCAATACCTGCATAATATGTTGAATATTTCTTCAAATAAGAAGATTGCACTTTACATGGGATCTATTGCCAAATGGTCGATGATCGAAGAACTGGTGCAAAGCGTCGATAGTTGGCCAGATGAATGGGTTCTCGTCTTACACAATCGATATGGGATGAATTCTAAGGTGCGCAAACTTATTGGAGATAAGCATTCAAAATCAATCTACATTTCTAAGGAATTATATCCAAAACCGGGAGATTTAAGTGAAATGTTACACTCAGCCGATTTAGGCATCGCGCTCTACAAACCTATATTTAATGAAATCTATACCGGGAATAACCTGAAATATTTGGGATTATCCTCAGGCAAAATTGCCATGTATCTGCAACATGGGATCCCTGTTCTAACGAATGAAAATGGATTGATAAGCGATTATATAAGAGCAAACGGGGCTGGATATGTAATCGATAGTATAAATGAAATTCCTGAGTTATTGGAGAGCATCAATCAAAGGGAATGTGGATCAGAAGGGGCCTATGCTTTATTTAAAGGAAAATTGGATCTGGAACAGCAAATCGGACCACTAATGAATAAAGTTGAAAACATGATGCGAATCTGCCTAACGTAACTGTAAGGGCATCATCTCATAAATCGTAGATCGCCAGGAAGATGGGAAGAACTGCATCCAATACAAAAGACCCAAGCAGATCGCCCGCTACTACCAGGCCGCCGATCTCTACCTCCACCCCGCGCGGGCCGACACCTTCCCGACCACCATCCTCGAGGCCCTGGCCTGCGGCACCCCGGTCGTGGCGAGCGCGGTCGGCGGCATCCCCGAGCAGATCGAGGAGGGCAAGACGGGGTTTCTGGTGCCGGCAGGGGATGCGCCGGCGCTCTCTGGGCGGATCCTTGACCTGCTGGCGGATGAAGGGTTCCGGGCGCGGATGGGCCGGCAGGCGGCAGAGGATGCGGCGCGGCGGTTTGGGTTG
>Ga0208462_1002168_pt1 | contig 11262 bp, 10 predicted proteins | sample AD_SCU001_MetaG_FD_184452 | JGI IMG/M metagenome (GOLD analysis project Ga0208462, IMG submission 184452) | Active sludge microbial communities of municipal wastewater-treating anaerobic digesters from China - AD_SCU001_MetaG (SPAdes) (version 2) | ecosystem: Engineered > Bioreactor > Anaerobic...
GAGAAAGAGACCGTTCAAATGCCTGCGAAGATAAATACTGAAGGGTGTCTCCAGCGAAGCGGAATTTTCATCTCTGTCACTGGAAGAAATGTATGGCGCAGAAGGGGCAAGAGAAACATTCAGTCCAGACCGGGAAAATTTGAAGAAGAACTCGCTCTTACCCGTCTGATAAACTTGACGCAGCTGCTGACCTGTCATATTTTGCAGTTCGTTGACCACCCTCTTCAAAACCAGGCCATCGAATATCACAGATATAACACCTCATTTCTGAATTCTAGCTATAGAGCAGTTTTTGGTCCTTCGTCCCGGAGCGTTGACCCGTCCTTGGGAAGAGCGATTAATGTCGTTCTTCGTTGCAGAGCTAGGGACTTTGTTCTTCGTTCAGGAGAGCGATCAGAGCAAAAATTATGAGAAGAACAGTTCCGACGCCGCACGTCCAGGTTCCTGGTAAAACTGAGGTCAGAGGATAGAGATGTGGGGTGTGAAGAGTGATAAGATCTTGACTTTCTAACCTCTAACCTGTCACCTCTAACATCTGTTTAGAGAAAGGACGATAAGAACTAGATTCCGTATAGATACTCTACGTAATGACAGTTTTATAATCTTCTTGTCATAAGGACCGTGATTCTTAATACTGCTCTTACTCACAACTCACCATCCACAACTGCTCCTGTCGCCCTTCTTACCTCACCAATCTGTTGAAGTGACGAAACTGTATTCGCCATCCATCCCTTCGAACAGAGAGAAGAGGGTAGACCCCGACCCTGTCATTCTGGTTACTATAGCCTTTCTTTTCTCTCTGAGTTTATTGTAAGCTCTCTCGATCACCGGAAACTTTGCAAAGACCGGTTCCTCGAAATCGTTCTTCGAGAGTTTGCCAATGAGCACCAAATCACGCTCCCTAAACGCCGAGAGAAGCTTTTCTACCTCTTTATTACTTAACTCCTGTCTATCCGACGATCTGCCCAGAAGAGCATAAGCCAAAGGAGTTGAGACCTCGATCCCCGGGAAGCAGAGATCTACCGAGTAGCCTTTCAGATCGCCGGGAAAGGTCAGAACTTCTCCACGGCCTGTTCCGATTGCCGTACCGCCCCTTAGAAAAAAAGGTACATCGCTCCCAATAGAGCAGGCAATCTCGAAAATTGCTTCTCTTTCGATATGAAAGGTCTCCCCGAGGTATCTCAGAAGTGCCGCGGCGTCGGAGCTGCCGCCTCCGAGACCTCCGCCGGTAGGTATTTTCTTTTTTAACTCCATCTCAAGAGCCAGCTCTTTACCAAGGTGCTTCTCCACGGCTTTAAAAGCTTTATAAAGTGTGTTCGAACTATTCCACGCAAGACCGGTGTCGCTCTTGAAAAAGCTAGTGGATACCCCCGGACGTAGAATCAATTCATCGTAGAGATCTATCGTCTGAAAGATAGTCAGTATCCCGTGGTAACCATCCTCTCTCTTCCGGCCAACCTGGAGAAAGAGATTGACTTTCGCGGGGCATTTCAGAGTTACTTCAACCAATTCATCACGATCTGCGACCATGTTTCCATCTTCTCTCTGTGCATTTCTAACTCTTCGAATTCTACCATCGAACCGGTGAACTTGTCCTTTTCGTTGAAGCCGTGAAAGGCTACGCTGGCGATATAGACTATCCCTATGTGGACCCTGCTCACGGCCGTGGAGAGATCGTTGAGGATACCCAGATACTCCAGAGAGGAGATATCCACATTCACCTCCTCGTCGATTTCGCGCCTCATACCTCTCTCGAATGCTTGCCAGGGATTCCGACCGTCTTCGGGGTTTATATGGCCGCCGACCCCGATCGAGTATTTATCATGAAGTCTTGACTCACCCTGCCTGTTCGTCCTGCGCATCAAGAGATACCTCTTTTCGTTTCTCAGAATCACATAAGGTATTATCTGCCGGCCGCTTTCATCTCTTTCAGCTTCCTCGCGGGGGACAAAACATCCGTAAAGCTCGACGGTTTTTTTTATATACTCTAAAGGAAGAGCCAGCAGCCCGTCGCGGGTTACCAGCTCTCCAAGACGATCAACATCGACTACGAGAACTTTTTCCTTCAAACCGTTCTCCCCACTACCAGCTCTTGTTGGGGAAGAGAACCATGGCCGATCCCTTCAGTGCTGCGAAAATTATGTCTTCTTCGTTGTACTGGGAGGAAGGAGCCGTCTTCTGTACAGCGATCACTCCGAAATAGTAATCTTCATCCCAGAGATGGCTGCCCGGCGGTAATAGATTGCCTTCGCTGAAGGCGAAACTCACGAATGTGCCGATATCTTCCTCGACGAACTCCTCCACGGCTCCGGGTACGTAGTAACCGTTTATCTTGACCAGGTGTGTGGCCCTGTTATCGCTTTTTCTGGCTCTGAAAAGCCACAGGTCATCGGTGAAGCGATCGATGTTCTGGACCTTTACCTTCCAGCCTGTCGCCCGCCAGCCGCTGAAGGTGGTGGGTTCGATCCTGACAGCCCAATCGCCAGTGGTGGGAGCGTTGTTGAACATGGTGCTCATCTGGGCGTTGGAGTATGTGTTGCTAGGCAATTTTGTCCAGGCCTGGAAAAAGACCTCGCCGGCGTTGTATATTGCCCCGGCGCTGGTAGGATCGATCCCGAAAAGTAACCTCTGGGCGTATGGATCGAATCCCACACCCGATTCCAGGAAGCCCTCTTTGTAACGGACGAAGTTGGGGACTCTGTTCGACCAGGAGAAAGAGAAGGCACCAAACCAGGTGGATGGCTGTCCGAAGGTCGTTCCTGCCTTCTCGAAGACCTCCACGAGAACGGATGTCTTCGGGTTGTAGGAAACCGTTTGGCTGTATTCCACGGTAACGAGAGCGCCATCATCGTCTTGGCCCGTCGCTCTGGCAGTTATCTTGACCCTTCCCGTCTCGGGAACGGTCGGAATATAGACCACTACTGTATCATCCTTGAATCGGGCGCTCTTCATGATCTTGAGATTCTGCGCGGTGATGTCCTGCCAGCCGCCTCCGCCCAGTTCTTTCTCAAGTTTCCAGATATAACCTGTCGCGTTCGGGGCGAATCTGAAGTTCATTGCCTCTACCATTATCGGCTTGCCTGGTTCCCCTATTGCTACCCTGGATGGTCAATGATATGGATGGAAGCATCGGCCAGCAAGAACTGATAAAAAGCACTAAAGCGGCGATGAAGAAAATCACCAGTAACGTTCTGAATCTTTTCATTCATATCCCCTCCATTCTAAGAAAATTTTTCACAAATCCATCTTCCTTCTCGATTTCAAGCCCGTCCAGTCTCGCACAATACAGGGCATCGAGTATTTCCCTTATTTCCGGCCCCTCTTTCAGACCGTACACTCTCTTCAGATGCTCACCGTCGATCGCCAGCTTCGTCCCTTTGAGTCTTTTCAGGTATTCTTCGAAAGACCGGTCTCTCTCATCGTCGAGCTGACTGTTCAGGAAGTTCAATGTCTCTGCCTTTTTCGACTTGATCATGCGGTGATACTCCGAAGGTCTTTCGGGACTCTCTCGGGAGATATTGTCGGCGTTCTCCCTGGCATCTTTGAGCCTCTCCAGAAAGTTTCTGGGAAGACCGTAACGCTGAATATTCCACTGAACCTGCTCATTACTACTATACCTCAACAGTATCATCATTAGTGTGTAAAACACTCTATCCTCACCGATATAACCGATGTTTCTCGGCCGCCTCAGAAAATACTTCTCGACTGCGAAATCGATTTGCCTGTCGAAGACCACTCCAGGGAAGAGCTTCTCTATAACACCCAGCGTCGAAAACCGCCTTATGGCTTTAAGGGGCTGGGGTTCCAGCAGGATTTTGTTTAGCTCGTCCCTCAGCCGCTGACCGGCCACTTTGTCCAGATAGTCCTCGCGGACGCAGTTTTTAAGGAGCTCCGCCGTTCTTACTTCTATTTCGAAACCGAAACGCTGCTCGAACCTGATGGCCCTCAGAACTCTAGTCGGATCTTCTATGAAGCTCAGCGGGTGAAGTGCTCTAATGGTTCCCCTGGCTAGGTCGTTTCTCGAGCCGAAGAAATCGATCAGCATTCCGAACTCCTCCTGATTGAGTTTTACGGCCATAGCGTTTATTGAGAAGTCCCGTCTGTAAAGATCTTTCTTGATGGTGCTCATATCTACCTCCGGCAGTGCGGCCGGTCTCTTGTAGAACTCGGTGCGCGCCGTTGCGACGTCTATCCTCAACCCGTCGTGAAAGAACATCGAACTGGCCAAAAATTCTTTGTGCTCCACTATCTTTATATCGAAGTAATTCTTGAAGGCCGACGCAAAACTGTTCGCATTTCCTTCGACCACTATATCGAGATCGAAGTTCGTCTTGTTCAGCAGAAGGTCCCTCACGAATCCCCCCACGATGTAAGTTGGCATACCCAACTCGCTTCCAACTGCGCCCAAGAATCTGAGCATGGTCAGTATCCTACCTTCGATGCGCTCTTCCATTAGTCGTGCTATCGAAAGTTTGACATAATTCTGGTCTTCCTTCTGCTCCCTGCTCTGTAAAAACCTTTGACGGCTGAAAGGACTCTTTAAAAGATCTGTTCTGGTCACTATGCCTGTGAGAATTCCATTTTCAAGAACCAGTGCCGAGGTAGTATCGTTTTCCACCATCCTGTCCGTAACCGACTGAACGGAATCGTTCGCCGAAGCCACAACGAAGAAGGGGTCCATGACTTCAACGATCTTCCTGTCGCCCAGGTTGTGCCTGGCAGCCTTCTCCACGTTCCTGTGTCTGGCGATTCCCACGATCTTGTCCTGGTCGACCACCGGCAGTGTGTGGTGGCCCGTTCTCTGCATTATTTTTAGAACATCCTCGATCCTCATCTCTGTTAGAACCGTCCTGACCGGAGAAGACATTATGTCCCTGACTTTTATAAGCCTCTCTATATTCTTCTCGAAGGCTCTCCTGATGGCCAGATTAGCCTTTTCGAAGTCGCTATCTTCAAAATAGCCCATCGTGAAGGCTCCTCCGCCATTCCTTAAACTCCCGCCGAGTCCATTGAGGTCGAGGTTCATATGTCTTGATCTGATCGTAAAATAAATCCTCTCCCCAACCTTCACCAGTACCACCAGGTTCTCCACGCCCAGAAAAGACCACAGTTTCTCTACTGCCAGACTCATACCGCTGGGTAGGGAGTCTCTCTGGGCTCTGGCGAAGCTCACCTCGACTCCCCCTACATCGACCGTCTCGATGTTGAGCAGAAGCGTCTCGATCAGCTTTTGCTGCGATAGACTCAACCTGTAGCTGGAATAAATGCCCAATTCGTCGGGATGAACGCCCAAATCCAGCAACCACGCGGCTGTTCTCAAATCCTGTGGTTTTGTATTGGCGTGCGTGAAGTTGCCCGTCTCCCTGTAGATCGCCGTGGCGAAGAGCGATGCCTCGTTCTGCGTGACTTGTTTCTTTTTCTTCCTCAGGAGAGTGCACATAAGGGTGGTGCAGGCTCCCAGATCACGGTAGGTACCGGGTTTCACGCCGGTTGCCTGAAGGTGATGATCGAAGAATTTGACTTCCGTGCCGGCATTTATAAGTCGCCTTATCGAAAAGGGAAGTCTCTGAATATCTGAAGTATCGACTACTATTAGCGAATTCAGCCTTTCCAGTTTCAACTCCCCAATCTTGTAGAAAGAGAGAAGCAATCCTCTGGAAGAGAGAAAGCCTTTCAGAGCGGGCGAAAGCTCGCCGCCCAGAACAATCATGTGGTCGTTAAAAAGCTTCTGTGCGGCCACAGCCGATGCGAAGGAATCGAAATCGGGGTTAAGATGTGTCGTTATCACATTCAAAGCTTTCCCACCTCTTTATCTTCTCGTATAACGTACTCTTACTTATCTCCAGTATTCTGGCCGTCTCACTCTTGTTTCCCGAATGTCTCTTCAATAACCATGAGATATACCGTTTCTCCATCTCATCCAGCGATACCTCTTCGAAAGCTTTTTCGATACATTTCTCATTTTCAGGATTCTCCAAACCTATCGAGGAGAGGATCTCTCTGTCTCCATTAACGGCAAGCAATGAGAGGAGCTTGTTTCTGAGTTCCCGGATGTTGCCCGGCCAATCGTACCCCATCATCTCATCTAACAAACCGGCAGATAGCGCCGGGGGTTTCCTTAACCCCAGCTCCTGGCAGAGCCTGGGGAGAAAATATTCGACCAGCACGGGAATGTCCTCCCGTTTCTCTCTGAGCGGAGCGATCCTCAACTTCACCACATTCAGCCTATAGTACAGATCGCTCCTGAACTGCCCACCAATCACGTAAGATTCCAGATCCCTGTTAGTGGCCGCTATGACTCTCAGGTCCAGCCTGCGCGAAACGTTGCCACCCAGACGCTGGTTGGTAGATGTTTCCAGTACTCTCAGTAGCTTCACCTGAAGGGCGGGAGGCATTTCCGAGACTTCATCGAGAAAGAGAGTTCCCCTGCTTGACTCCTCTATTAGACCAGGTCTTGAATGAAGGGCGCCGGTGAAAGCTCCCTTCTCATAGCCGAACAGCTCGCTCTCGAAAAGATTCTCCGGTATGGCTCCACAGTTGATCGCGACGAACCTCTTCCGGCCGCTCAACTGATGGATCGCCCTGGCGACTATCTCCTTGCCCGTTCCGCTCTCTCCTTCCAGGAGAACCGTTACCTTCTTGGGAGCAATCATCGATATCGTCTCTTTCAGTCGGATAACCGACGGACTCTTTCCCACAAACTCCGAGAGCGTATCGCCCCCGACCATTCCGGCCAGATCGTCTCTCTCCCTGCTGAGTTCCGAATACTCTATCGACCTCTTCACCTCCAGCAGGGCGTGGGTAAGATCGAAGGGCTTCTCCAGAAAGTTGAAGGCTCCCTTTCTAACAGCATCTATGGCGGTGTTAATATCGCCATGGGCCGATACAACTATGATCGGCGCACTTTGAGCGGCGTCCGGTAGTAGATCCAGTCCTGAGCCATCGGGGAGTCTCACATCCAGTATCACGCAATCGAAGAACTCGTCGAGCAGTGACTTTTCGGCCTGCTTCAGATTATAAACCTGTGTCACATAGTAGCCTTCCTCGCGAAGAGCGGCCGCGAGAAGACCGTTGAAGGCCAGATCGTCATCTACCAGAAGAATCCTGCGATTCATCATCATTCCTCCTGAAAGTCAAAACGAAAACCGTTCCCTTCTCCGGAACGCTTTTCATCTTCAATCTTACATCGTTCTCGTCACAGAAATTCTTGACCAGGTACAGCCCCAGCCCCGAACCCTCGGATTTGGTCGTGTAGAATGGTTTGAAGACTTCGGTCTGTATCGACTCGTCGATGCCCTTTCCCCGGTCGGAAACAATAAGAGTGAGGTACTCGCTCGAGCGACGAACCTTCAAGGCGATCGCTCCTCCGTCTTCACTTGCCTCTACCGCGTTCATGAGCAGATTCTTGACTACATTCTCCAGCCTTCCCTTTTGAACCAGGACCTTGCCCTCATCCAGCGAAATCGTATCGAGAGATATACTTCTGGCCGCCAGTATTGGTCCCATGAACGAGAGAACCTTCCTTACCGATTGGGAAAGATCGAGTCGTTCGAACTCTTCGCCATATCTGAAGATTTGCAAAATTCCGCCCACCTTTACCTGGAAGCCCGAAAGCTCACTAGATAACGTTTGCAGATAGGAATCCTTCTTGGTGCGAATATACAAGTCCAGTGCCAGCCTCATGTTGGCCAGGGGTTGTTTGAGACCGTGGGCCAGATCGGCGACGGTCTGGGCATCGACGGCGTAGCGCCTGGTCTTCTCGAGGAGTTGCTTAGTCTTCCACTGGCTTGTCTTATCATCCAGGGTGACCAGGAAGCCGCTCCTCTTTTTTTTGGCCACAGTCACCAGGTAGCGTTTGCCTAGTTTCTTACTGTAAACATCGTACTGACCCTCCTGTAGGGGAAAGAGCAGCCCGGTTCTCCTTATGAAATGATCGAGCCTCAGATATCTCATGTTCTGGTTACCGTAGGAAAAGCTCTTTACGAAAGCCTCGTTTGCCAGATCAATATTTCCGTTCCCATCGAGTGAAACCACTGATATGTTAAGTGTGTTCAACAGCTCGGAATAGTCCCTGTATAGCTTTTCGTAGTAATTCCTCTCCTGCTCCACCTGGAGCGAAAGGTTCCTGTAAAAACCGTACAGTTCATGAAACTGTCCTTCAAGTTCGACTGCCGGTTTCCGTTCGCCGCTCCGTATCAGTTTGACCAGCCTGTTGAGCTGTCTCACGATCGCCAGGTAAACGAAGGCCGTAGCCGAAAGACCTGAAAAGATAATCAGCAGGAGACTCTCTACGTTGAACCCGATAAGCAACGAGGCCAGCAAGCCGGCACCTGCCACTACAATTCCCGTGATGTAGTGGTAACCGGAACCGAAAAGAACCTTATCTGGCTTTGACAACCGTTATCTGCTCTCCCTCGTCCATTCCCAGGAGTTCCCTCGCGCTTCCCTTATTTACCGTTATCTCCAAATAACCGCTGGAATCGAAGTGAGCCATAAGCTGTCCGGGATTCACATCGTAATAAGTGTTTCCGAAGGTTATCTTGAACTGGTTTCTTCCCCGGTTCAACTCTAAAATGTCTCCCTCTTCCAGCTCTCCAGCGATAGATAGCGGGATGTTGGTCTCGAGATTGCCGAAACCGTCATAGAAGGCCACCTCGCCCGTGAAAGAGTTTCCACTTTTTGTCGCCTTTCTGTATTTGAGATATTCGAAGTTCATCAGTCTGGACCCCAGCTTCTCCACAGCCAGTCCTCTGGCTATGTGGGCGGCGACCGGTGCGAAGATATCTCTTCCGTGAAAGCTCCTTGAAACTCCCCTGTGGTATTGGCGGTTCTCGAGCTCTCTCACTTCGTGAACGCCGAAACCCTCGGCAGCCAGCGTGAAGATACCGTTGTCAGGTCCAACCATGCACATTCCGTTTTTGAGAACCATCGCCACAGGCTTTCTAGAAGTCCCTACACCTGGATCGACCACGGCCAGGAAGACCGTATCGGCCGGCAGGTCTTTGATCACCCTCTCTATCACATAAGCGGCGTGCCTTACACTGAAAGGTTTTATGTTGTGGCAGATGTCGAGAATTTCCACGTCCCTGTTTATTTCTCTTATCACAGCCTTGGCTACCCCGACGTAGTAACTGTCGTGCCCCCAGTCAGTCAAAAAAGCTATCATCTCTCTCCCTCCAGTTTTTCTGCTATCGCATAGAATATTTCCGAAACAGCTTCCAGTTCTATTCTGTAAAGGTTAGAGTCTACATTGCAATCGCTAGCACCAAAACCTTTCACGCCTTCGCCGTATTTGGAGACAAACCGTGAAAGCTCCTCTTCCATCCTCACGTCGGAGGGAAGGAGAAGTGCAGCCAGCACCCTCGACTCCTGCCTGAGATAATCTATGTGCCAGTGTTTCTTTTTCTCATACCTCAGGTGGCGCCCCACTCTCTCCGAAAGCGAGGTCATCGCCGATCCCACATATATATACATTCCCGGCTCGAGCTCCCATTCCCTTGCACCGGCCGAAATCAACGTTCTACGCTCAAGTTCGAGTAAAACGAGGTAAGCTCCCCTGTTTTCATCCATGATGTAGCTATTATACGATAGCGATCGAATATGATAGAAGGGACTCCTTGAAAGTTGTTCGCCGGGTTTCGTATAATTCTTTGAGAGGTGATCGCATGGCTTACGTGGTAATCAACAAACTGAACATAGCGAATAACGCCCGTTATCTGCTGAATCTGACGGGAAGAGCTGGTGTGGAGATGACATCCGTAACGAAGGTCGTCTGCGGCGACCCCGAAATAGTTTCGAAGATAATCGAAACCGGTGTGCGAGAGATCGGAGAATCGAGACTGGAGAACATCGACAGAATCAGGAAGTCAGGCCTCTCACCCACCTTCCTCCTGTTGCGTCTCCCCTCTCCGCAGCTTTATAGAAAAGTCGTTGAATCGGTTGATTACGTCCTCCTGAGCGAGTTGAAATCCCTGAAGGCTCTCAAGGAACTCTCAGAAGAGTTGGGCCGCCGCTTGAAGTTCATCTACATGGTGGATACCGGTGACCTCAGAGAAGGTGTGATGTACGACCGGGCCTTCGAAGAGCTTGGAGAGGCGGTGAAGATAGCGGGGCAGAGTTTCGCCGGTATCGGCACGAACCTTGGCTGCTTCGGCGGTGTGATCGCAACACCGGAAAAATTCGAGATACTTCTCGAGCTGGGCGATAGGCTGTGCAGGGAAGCCGGTGTCGAGATCGAGAGGTATTCGGCCGGAAATACCGCATCGCTACCTCTGATAGAGAACGGAACACTCCCGCGAGGAATCAACCATTACAGACTCGGTGAATCCATCATGTGTGGCACCGACGTGACCAACAACCGCGCCGTACCAGGAACTACCAGGGAGACCTTCACTCTTTATGGAACTGTTTTGGAGCTAAAGAGAAAACCTTCCGTCCCGATCGGAGAAATAGGATCGGATGCCTTCGGAAGGAAGCCCCATTTTGAGGACATGGGTGAGAGGTTGAAAGCTATCCTGGATATCGGTGAGCAGGACGTAGTTCCATCAGGACTTACACCAATGCTTGAAGGTTGCCGGGTCCTTCACGCCTCCAGCGATCATCTTATTTTGGACGTTACCGACTGCCCAAAAAAGCTTTCAGTGGACGACCAGATACCGTTTAGAATGTCTTACGGTGCTCTCCTGAGGGTTATGACCTCCCACTATATCATCAAAGAGTACAGGGGTTAAATATGATTAGAGAACTCGAACTAAAAGACAGGGAAAATGTTCTCGAGGTTGTCAAAGATATATGGGAGGGCGACGATTATATCCCGGCAGCCTTCGACTCCTGGGTTAGCGACAGTGACTGTCATTTCATGGGGATGTGGAAGGATGAAGCTCTGGTTGGCGTGGCCAACCTCAGGCGTCTTTCGCCGGCGGTAGGCTGGCTAGAAGGAATGAGGATCAAACCCGAGCTTCAGGGAAAGGGATATGGCAGAGAACTGGCTGTAGAAATGATGAGACTGGCCCGGAATGAAGGACTGAAGGAACTTTACTTTTCGACTTACTTCGACAATCTAGCCTCGATCAAAATCAACGAATCTCTGGGATTCTCAAGAGTAGCGGTCTTCACGAACCTGGAGCTGGAACTCAAGCCCTCCGTGGATCTTGAGATTGAATTGAAATACGCAGGATTGCAGATTGGCCAGGAGATCCCGGAGATAGAGACTTACATGAGCAACGACTGGTTTTTCGTTCCTCCGGAGATCGGCCAAAAGAG
>Ga0208462_1002169_pt1 | contig 11251 bp, 12 predicted proteins | sample AD_SCU001_MetaG_FD_184452 | JGI IMG/M metagenome (GOLD analysis project Ga0208462, IMG submission 184452) | Active sludge microbial communities of municipal wastewater-treating anaerobic digesters from China - AD_SCU001_MetaG (SPAdes) (version 2) | ecosystem: Engineered > Bioreactor > Anaerobic...
CGCCGACAGGGATCTCATCTACCAGGCCGAGACGCTCGACCTGATGACGGCGTTCCGGGTCAGGACGCTTGAGGACCTCCATGACTTCTTCCTCCTTCTCGCCGTCGGGAAGCTCATGAACATGGTCGAGCGCTCCGGCTACGAGGTCGACATTACGGCCCTCGATCTCCTGGAGGGTGCGGCCGCTCCGCTCGATGAACTGATCGATGTAGCGGTGAAGGCGGGGCTTCCCGCCGTCTTCCGCTCGGCCTGGGGTCACGGAGAACTCCAGGCGTTCTGCTCCCGGATCAGCCAGCGGCTTGCCGGCCGGGAAGAGAGTGACTTCACGCCGGATTCATTCCTGGAGGATAACCTCCCGGCGTTCGTGAACCAGTTTCTCTCGAGCGGGAGATACGATCTCGACCGGTATCTCGACCTCGACCTGTTCCTGCACTTCTATGCCACCTGCTACCCGACCGTCCGGGATGCCCTGCCGCATGCACCCCCTGAACTTCAGGACCTCCTCGTCCGGTTGGTCGGCCCCCGGCCCGGAGAGAGCGTCTGCGATCCGGCCGGGTGCGACTGTATCCCCCTGCTCCGTGCCTGCCGGCACGTGTGGGAGCAGGAAGGGGACAACCCGGAACCCTCGCTGTTCTACGGGCAGATCTTTGTCCCTGACCCGGAGGCGCCGCCGGCGCGATCGCTGTGGTACAGGCTCTGTGCGTGGTGTCTGATCCTCTGCAGCACCCCGGGTATTGGGGTGACGGCCGGGAATGCCCTGCTTGCCACGCCGTTCCAGGACCTGACTGATCTTCAGGAGCCGACGTTCGACTGCGTGATCTCGGTCCCGCCCTGGAACCTGGGCGGTTACGGGAAAGATCGCCTGAAAAAGACGGATGCCTGGTGGCGGCGGTTCTCCTGGGGTGTCCCGTCGGGGAGAAGCGCAGACTGGGCGTTCGTGCAGGTCGCCATCTCGCTGGCGGGGGAACAGGGGCGCCTGGGCGTGGTCGTCGACCGGTCCGCGCTGAACCGGGAGGGTGAGGATGAGAGGATCCGTGCCGCCATCATCGAGGATAACCTGATCGACTGTGTCGTTCTCCTTCCGGAGCGGATCTGTACGAGGACGCAGTTCCAGACCCATAACGACCAGTGCGCTATTCTTCTCCTGCGAAAGGGCCGGCGGCCGGCAACCGGCCCGGATGATCCGGGAGAGATCCTCTTCATCAACGCACAGGCGCTGCACGATAGCCGGGACGGTGGATCGCCGTTGCGGAGGCTGACGGGTATCGACCGGATCCTCTCGACATATGAGCGTTTGATCGAGCGGGAGCATTTCAGCCGGCGGGTATCGATCGAGGAGGTCCGTGCCAGCGCGAACTCACTCGATCCGGAGCGCTATGTTCCCGGCGAGGATGGATCCGATTACGCGTGTGAAGCGCTCCGGGACCTCGTCCTGGACGCTGCATGGGGCGTCAGCACCGGCTCGGTGACGGGGAGGCGGGTGCAGGTGGTTCATGCGAGCGATATCGATCCTGATGGGAAGATCATCCCTTCCTCTCTCCGCCGGGAGACGATCGACCCTGCCACGCCTGACGGTGCACAACTTGCGAAGGGCGATATCCTCATCTCGCTCCGGAACGGCCTGATTGAGAAGATTGCATTGTACGAGGGAGTCCCCGCCCCGCTCTACCACCACCGGGGGCTCCTGCGGCTCCGGCCGGACCCCCGGAAGGTGCTGGCTCCTTACCTTCTCAGCCTGCTCCGGATTCTCAAAGATACCCGGCGGTTCCAGAGCACCGATCGGGACTCTCTCCTGCGTGAAATCCAGGATCTTGCGATCGTCGTCCCGTCCCACTCGCGGCAGGCGCAGATCTCGCAGACCCTGATGCATAACCCGGGCATGCAGTCGTTTATCGCCGGTCTTCTTACGACGGCGAACAGGAGCCCGGAGATCGGCTAACCGGATCTCTGGAGCCCGGGAAAAGAGGGGAGGACGTCAGGCCTCGTGTGTCCGGACCGGATGTCCTGCTGGCGGTGATCCATTCTCTATACTGTTGCAGACCCGTGTCTCCCGGACGACCCGCCACATGGCCGCCTGGAGGGTTGAAGCAGACCCGGGGGGTTCACCGCCGGCCTGGAGGAACGACATGATAAGCGCTTCCGGAACGACCGTGTTGATCGCGGCGTTGCGCTGCGGCATGTACGACTCTTCCCAGGTCTTCTGCGCGAAGACGCCGCGGAAGGCCAGTGCGCCCTGTGCGTCACGCATATACAGCGCCATGACAGCGTTCTCCCTACAGAACCTGCCGAGTTCATCCATTCTCTTCTGCAGGGCGTCTTCTGCATCCGCGAGCGGGGTCTCCGGCGAATCGAGAAGTTCAATCTCCGGTTCGGGGAGGTATGGGGCAACAAAGTACTCGTGGCAGGCTCCCGGAACCTCCCCCAGGTAACTGCGGAGCACCACCCCTGCCTCCGTCGCGGTGAGGATGCCCGCAACCTCGGTGTACTGCTCAGCGTACTGCCGGAATTCCTCCCCCTCCGGTTGCCCGGCGCAGTGCTGTATCATCTGCGCCAGCGAGGGGTATGTCCTGAACTTCCACCGGGTTACCGAAGAGCTGATCGGCCTCATGCCGGACCTCCGGTGGGAGAACCTGTCTGAGTGCAATCCGGGCGTGCCTCTGCGGTGGTGGGCAGCCCCATCATCTGCAGGATGTTCATCGCAGGTCTCTCCCCGGGCCGGTCGCTGGATAGGTCATGAGGCATCCCACTGTTACCTGAAGAGTGCCTCGATGTTCCGTGCGATCTTTGCCGCTCCCCGGGCCTGTTCTGTGAGGGTCCGGTCGTAGGTTTCGGCAATCTCTGCGGATGAGCGGCGGGGTGATGCGGAGGGTTCGATGTCGCCGGCGGATATTTGCCGGCAGTTTTCTGCAATCTGGCTGCATTGGTCTTTGTCGACGATCTTCATCGGTTTTTTCAACTCCTCCCCTGAAAGGGGCATAGAGATCGTCGGTGCGGGGGCTTATGGGGGTGATGTGTAAGTGGGCTTATGGAAATGAATGTGGGGTCTGGCTAAAAGAAAGATGTTAGATGTCTCTTATTCCTATGCAAATACCCCCATAATTAACTGCTTTCGCCTCTGCTTTTTCATGGGTTTCTGGGGACTCCGTGGTGCAACCGAAAGTTTATTTGGATTGTGGGTGTCTTTGTTCACAAGTATCCTCGTTGCAATCGCATCCTTGACAGAATGCTTGGAGGGTAGTGTCCTGTACCTGTTCGGGTTTTGATCTTTCCCGGTATTTTGTGACTGCGTTCAGGTAGACTTCAACTTCGAGATCTTCACCCTCAAAATATTTCTCGATAAGTGGTTCCACGTTTTCCCAATCTAATCCACCCAATCCACATCCTAACTGCGGAAGAGCAATTGATTTGATGTTCCACTGCTTATAGTGGTTTTTCAGGAACTGCAGTCCATCCTCAATCCAATTCAATTGAGATCTCTTGCGCCAATCATCCTTTGTCGGAAACATGACTACAGCAGGTTGTTGATTCTCAAAGAGTGGAGGTTGCACATCCAGGTGGACATACAGTAGAATGCCAGGGCGTAACTTTTCCTGTATGCACGTCTCTCGATAGATTCGGAAGTACTCCGGGAATCTCTTTTTGAATTCAAGGGCGATCCCCTTGCCCATTACACCTTTACAATTTACTGGATTCACCAGTGCATCGGCATGGCTATCAAAGATGTCGCCACCTTGAATGTACTTTATCATAGTAATCACTTCTGGAATCAGTAGTAATACGAGGGCGAGGGGTTAATGTGGATTTTGACATTAGCCTTTAGATGCTTCTGGGTTTCAACCGGGAGTTGTTCCAAATTCTCATGTATCACGTTAAATATATTTTCACCAACTTGCTTACTTTTGCAGACTATGCGGGAGAAGCAATTTACGGGAATTAGTCTTGGGACCAATACTTCCGCCATTTTCTGCCGCTTATAGGTTTTAGAATAACAATTGGGTGTCGCAATTACATCCCAGTTAAGTTTATCTAGACCATTGATCTCGTGGTAAAAACTTGTGTCCTGATGGGCAGAATTCCCATCTGATATAGTTACACCTTCCATTTGGAATATTTTCAGGGGATCCAGATCAATGAACACTAGGTCTTCTTCTTTGATTACAGCATCCTTGCCCTGTGTAACAACGTATTGCATTGGAGTGTGTGTCGCAAAGTAAAGAGGAACGTAACTATGAAGTGTATTATTTGTATACGGTACTTTCTTTTGAGCTCTAATTTGCTGAACATCTGTATTGTCGATTTGGCAGTGTGATGTTGATCCTACCAAATTGTGACATAAAATACCTTTTTGTTGAATACTGAGTATGTTGTCAATATGTGTCATATAATGAAGGTGGTTAATATTATATTTCTCCAAATATGGTTGAATCTCTTCTTCTTGCCACATAATCACCTAATTTTTATTTTTGGTATATATAACTATCCTATTCCTAATTAAACGGGTAATTGGGTTCTAAATATTATATAGGGTTTCTATGGTTGGTTTTCTATACTGAGGATCTCTAGTCTCCAAATTCCAAACTAGTAACTCGCAAGAAGAGATTTCCACAAATCTGAATGGCAAAATTAATAGTTGCCTCTAATACTTGCCCCTTGCTCTATAGCAAAGGCACCAGATCTTTTGAAAAGAATATGCGCGATTTGGGTCGACTGCCTTATGGGTTAAGCCCTTCCATTACTCTGTGTTTGGTTTTGTTGGAGATGTTTCCAAAAGATTCTCCAGAGATTATCGCCAATTTCCTAGAAGGCCATGAGCTGGGTGTTATCTTGTGTGATGTATAAATATGGGATGACTTATAAGAGTAACAAACTCGAAACCCTGCCGAGTGGTAAAATTTTCTTTAAAGATTCACGTTGATGTCTCATAGTGACACGCAGTCCCGTTTCCTCTAAATGGGGGTCCTGTGCTCCATTACTTTGAGTCTCTAGAATGTGAATCACTTCTATGATAACTACGGTTCTGCTTCTCCGGGAGGATGGCGATGTATCTCTACCTAGAAAAGAAATGTGAGGAAGCGGGTGCTTACTGCCACGACCCCTCCGGCGAGCCCTGTAGATAAGACCGCTAGAGACATTCCGGCTTCTTACACACCGGAACGAGGAGCCTTTTACTCCCCGACGGCAATAGCGATCCAATACTGGCAGTCTTTGATAGAAGACTGATCGATGATACAGCGATCCTGCTCGATCATCTTCTTCGGCGAGAAGGGGGTGGTCGTCCGGTTGAAGAAGCAGCCCGGAAAAATGCCGAAGGCCCAGTGCTTTGGAAGAGTATGTTCTGAAATTAGCCGAGCGAGATTTGGAAGAGTTGTAATTATGGATAGCTCTGGATTAGTGGAAATGACTGGAATGTTGACCGGCTAAACCTCCTCACGTTGGCGCACTTCTCCGCTGAAAAGGGTTCCTGATCACCCGTACCAGAATGCCTTCGCTGGGAAGGCCGGCCTCGCGGGAGATGGGGGCGTGGGGTATCCGTGCTGCCGGGCACATCTTCGGGTATGAAATGCAATCCGCAGGCAACGCACAGGAACTCTATACGGGCCGGTCTTCCTGCTTCCGCTCAACTTCCGTTGAGGGTCGTCTCCTCTTCAGGCCGCCGGGGACGTACCTCTCCATCCCCTCCTCCGTATGCACCTTCTCAAGAATCCCGCTGAGCGCTTCAGCGAGTTTCTGTGCGGCAGCGTGCGACATGTAGACGCGTGTCCCGTTTACCAGCGCTCTGCCCTCCCGGCGGACGCCGGGCATCTCCAGAAAGTCGATACAGACATCCCGGTGCGTTACCTGGACATACGCAAGGTTCGAGTAGGAACTGTGCGTGATATTCAGCTGCAGTTCATCCGGCTCGAACCGATAGAGTTTGTGGAGATCGATGGCGGCTGCCCTGTCTTTTGTCTCGTTCTGCTTCTCCCCCATGGTTACGCCCCCACGGAGAAGATCGAATACCCTGACTCTGCTTCCCGTGCAGAGCAGTCTTCTCCCGTTGTCCATTCGCCGGCATAGTTCGTCGCGACTGCAAGCGGTTCTGCCTTTGCCCTGAGCGACCTACTGTAATAGTCCAGGATTGCCGTGTTCATGCAGTCCGTCCCGTCCCGGTCGTCGAGGACGGCATAGGCCAGCAGGGAGAGCGCAATGAACTTCTTCGACCCGACGACGACCCGATAGACCGGATGCTGGACGTCGCCGGATACGTTCTCGATCAGCCCGAGTCTGACGAGCACCCGGAGCGCCTCTCTGATGCTGGGGGCCTTTTTGCCCGTCATCTCCTCAAGGTACCCGGGCCGGTAGTCCATCGTCGGATCGGCGACGAGCTCTTCGACGACCCTGGCGAGGACGGTATTCCCGAATAGGCCCCCATACGGTTTGTCCAGGAACTCTTCGAGTTCTTCAGGAAGTTCCGGCAGGTTCTTCTCCGACATAATCACCTCTCCCCCGTGCAATAACAGCGCCCATGCTCCCATCACAAGCGCTATGGGTACGCTGACTGATAAGCAATAGTGAGTGATAGTAAAAAAATATTCTGATACCGAATTTATTCTTTCAGTTTTGTCCAGTGCCGGTGGTGGGGCACTTCGAGGTCGTAGTATGCCATCCACTGATCCGCCCACACGGGCTTTTCAAGTTTCAGGACTCTGTCACCACCGCCGGCACGGTACAGGCGAATGTAGTCCTGTCCCATTGAGTCGACAAATGCTTTCGCCTCAAAGCCGTTCTCCCGGCACTTTCGCTGACAGTCCTGCACCCTCCTCATGCCGCCGCGTTTCTTTAACCATCCCAGAAAAATAGCTCCTTTCTCCTCCGGGTCAGGCCCTTCTGGCGCAGGATGGTTGCGTTCTCTCACCGGACGGCACCACAGGGCATATTGACTTTGGGGCGTTATTAATATTCTATTTTCCTCCTTGCCTTAAACCTGGCTCAAAGCAACGTATTCTACTCTCATTTCTTCGACAGTGTCGAAAGAATTCTCTTACCGTATGGTGCTCGCTCTTCCTTGAGAATATCCCTGTCGATTCGGTCGCCGATATGCCGGTACAGCAGACCCAGTTCGACGTTTACTGCAGTCGCAGCACGGCCTTTTGCCGCGCGGATCAGGTCACGGAGATCTGAGAGGAGAAAGGAGATGTCCGGTTCTGAAGAGAGTGATCCGACCACGCGTGATGCAGGACTGTCCGGCCACGGTGACAGGATGCGAGCTCCCGGATATCGGAGGGTATAAGGCGAAGGATGGAGTAATCAGGTGTAACGATGCATCCCCTTGCTCAGATCCGGCAGAACCTACTTGTTATCCGGGAGCGCTACGGCGTGGCCCGTATCGGCATCTTCGGGTCGGTGGCACGGAGCGAGGAGACGCCGGCAAGCGACATCGATATCCTGGTGGAGTTCCGGGAGGGGGAGGAGACCTTCGACCACTTTATGGATCTCAAGTTCTACCTCGAGGATCTCCTGGGGCGGAAGACGGACCTTGTTATTGCCGATACCTTGAAGCCCCGGATCCGCGAGGCCGTCCTCGGCGAGGTTGTCTATGCCTAGGGAACTGTTGCTGCTCGTCAAGCAATGTAAACAAATCTTTGAGCTTCTTTAAGGCAGAATAATCTGGTTAGAAAACGGGACTAGACGAAATTAAAGAATTCCCGTTAGATTAGTGCATTCACCGTTGGGCATTCGCATTCTTTTTTGCTTCAGACCACGAAAATTACACTCAAATACTTCTATTGATCATACACAGTGTAAGACATCTAGGGGTTGCTAAAGAGGTTCAACAGGATGAAAGTTCAGAATGCCAAGCCGTTTTTAAAGTGGGCTGGTGGAAAAGGCCAGTTGCTAGAGGAATTTGAGACTCGGTTTCCCCTAGAAGTTAGAGAGGGCCTTGTAGATACATATGTTGAGCCGTTTGTAGGTGGAGGGGCGGTCTACTTCTATATAAACAACAATTACACCTTTGACGAATGTCACATTTTTGATGTAAACGAAGAACTCGTGCTAGCTTATAACGTCGTCAAGAACGATGTCGAGGAACTTATTGAACTATTGAAAGATATGGAAACTGCATATCTGAGATTAGATCCTGAGAAGAGGCAAGAGTTGTTTTACGAAATCCGTAACAAATTCAACGAATTTAAGACCTCAATTCAGTGGCAGAAATACAGTAAAGCGTGGGTTCAGAGGGCAGCAGATCTCATATTCCTCAATAAAACTTGCTTCAACGGGTTATTCCGGGTCAATTCGAAAGGCGAGTTCAACGTGCCTTTCGGTCGGTACAAAAACCCCAAAATACTGCATAAAGAAGTGCTCCAAAGTGATTCGGTTCTCCTTGAAAATACGAGCATACATCTCGGTGACTTCTCGACATGCGCTCAGTATGTCGATGGGAGCACGTTCGTCTACTTTGATCCACCATACAGGCCTCTGAACCAGACTTCGAGTTTCACCTCCTACTCCAAGGATGGTTTCGGAGATGATGACCAGAGGCGCCTTGCTGAGTTCTTCCATACCCTAGATTCAAAAGGAGCGAAGTTGATGCTGAGCAACTCGGATCCTAAAAATGAAGATCCAGCCGATCATTTCTTCGAAGACCTTTATTCAGACTATCATATCGATCGGGTTTCGGCTCGTCGCGCAATTAATTGTAACGGTGAGCGGCGGGGCGAAATCAATGAATTGATAATAACCAATTACAAAACTGGAAGAAACGATCTTCCGGTGTTTTGATGGGAAAAAACGACGAGGCATGGCAAAACGTCTTTAATAATCTCAATCTTCTGGAAAGAATCAATAGTAATGGGTTTGTCTACGTTACAGCCGATGAACTTAAAGAGAACAGTGGCAGTCATCGTGAACCCCGCCTGATGGCAAAGCAAGATACCCAGAGTTCACGGCCTACGATTTTTAAAAAGCATAATCTCTCTATTTTCCCTGTCGATAATGGCAGGTACATTATCTTCAAGGACGACACCCAGCAGAGTTACTATTCATATGGCGCGTCGCTGGATAGCACCCTAATCACAGAATACGTCCCTAGGGCTGAAATTCAGAATTTCAAGACGCTTCAGTTAAGTTCGATATCTAGCGAATCGCAAGCAATTGATTACGCTTATCTTGTATCCCTGTTGAAGACGTTTACCAATGAGTCCGATCTGTTTCTGACAATCCGTGGAAGATTACGTTCCACCAAGTTTGACTTCCGTCTCCCCGGTTGTGATCATCGTGTCGATGTATCAGGGGTTCAAATTGAGGTGGATGCCGGCTTTGAGAGTCAGGATAAGATATATGTCCTGGAGGCCAAAATTGGGAAGCGGGATGATTTCCATATCCGGCAGCTCTACTATCCATATCGAGACTGGTCCATCCGGACGGATAAAGAAGTTATTCCAATATTCGTTATATATACCAATGGGGTCTTCTATCTGACTGAATTTAGGTTTGGGGATAAATTTGGAGAGTTAGAAGTTGTCCGATCTCAGGGGTTTGTGGTTAACGAGCCTGTCAAGCAGATCATTAATCTCAGCGAGTTTGTCAAAACGGTCCCGGTCGCTAGCGAAGAGCCTCAAGGTGTTCCTTATCCTCAGGCAAACGATCTCGATAAAGTCATAGATCTCGTGACCAACTTTGAAGGGGATACTCTCAATACAAAGGAATCAATTGCCACTTTCTTTGACTTCGACGAAAGGCAGGGGGATTATTATGCCAATGCTGCCATTTATCTTGGGTTTTTGAAGCGTGACGATGATAGAGGAAACACGTTTGAACTCACTCCCCTTGGTGAAACATTACGGCGGTACAACAACCGGAATCAGAGGAATTTATTATTACTCAAGCAGATTCTAGCGAAGCCTACCTTCAATACATTACTCCATGATCTTATCCAATTAAATTGTAACCTTGAAAGATTGAGCCTCGCTCACATTGCAGATGTTATTGAGGCGAACACTACGCTATCCGGGGACACGCTACGCAGAAGGGCTTCGACTGTTAAACGATGGTTCCAGTGGATCTGTGATAACGTTGAATTCACATTCTGAGAATGAGTTCAGTGAGTAAAGTTCACTCCTCACCTTCTCTCTGTGTTCCATCGCTGAAAGTGGGGCATTATTTTCACACCGCGCTGGGTAAATATTTATTCATAGACGATTGAGACCTCTCCAAGGTGTGATCGGAGATGAGGTGTCGTGCCAATCGTGATACACATTGCTATCAGTTAAAGGAAGGCAAAAAGATCGTCTATCAAGGCATTACGAAAAATCCGGACTCACGATTTGAAGATCATGTTCGGAGTGGAAAAAAGTTTACACATATGCTCTGTGGTCCCAAAAGATCACGTTCACGAGCGTTAAAAGAGGAACGGGCAAGCATCGAGCGCTACAAACGTTCTCACGGAGGAAGAAGGCCAAAATACAACAGGATCTAAATTAGATCCTGGTATAACCCATCTAGAAGGTGAGAGGATGAATTATGAGTTGCTGCTAAAGTTAGTTAGAGATGTGCCTGATAATCTTGACCAAAAGGCGAAGAGAAAGTTACCCTCAAAGAAGATGCGAGAAGAAATCTCAAAAAGAGATGAAATGAAATGCCAGATCTGCGGTAGAATGGGTGAGTATGGTTCAAGAAATCCGTACACATACGGCTCATCAGCATATGAGGGAAAATTGCAGATACATAACATCATTCCAAGCGGCGATGCAGAACCCGAAAATTTAATTGTGCTCTGCAAATATTGTCATTCTGCTGTTCATAATCTCTTGTATTCTGCTGGAAAATGGAAGTACGTAAATATCCGATGAAACTCTGCTAGCGCATATAATGTATTCAAAGGGGCAGTGGCACTCAGAAAGCGTGTCAACCCAGAACAGAATGCTGCTAAGGGGATTTGAACCCCTGTCGTCGGCGTGAAAGGCCGACATGATTGGCCCCTACACTATAGCAGCAGGTGCAATGTTGCCATACAACTTCGATGCCCGAAGATAAAAACGTTGTGCCGGGAGACCCCCGGCCGGCCGCCCGGGGACCGGGGCTTCCCTGCCCGGAGACCCGGCTCCCTCACCCGTCGATCGGGGAGCCTTCCTTCTGGGTGACGGTCTTGAAGGCCGCCATCAGCTGCCGGGTGATGGGGCCGGGCTTGCCGTTCCCGATGACCCGGCCGTCGATCTCGCGGATCGGCCCGACTTCCGCCGCCGTTCCCGTGACGAAGACCTCGTCGGCC
>Ga0208462_1002172_pt1 | contig 11235 bp, 11 predicted proteins | sample AD_SCU001_MetaG_FD_184452 | JGI IMG/M metagenome (GOLD analysis project Ga0208462, IMG submission 184452) | Active sludge microbial communities of municipal wastewater-treating anaerobic digesters from China - AD_SCU001_MetaG (SPAdes) (version 2) | ecosystem: Engineered > Bioreactor > Anaerobic...
CAAAACTTGAGAAACTAGCAGCCCTTAAAGAGAGAGGAATATTAACGGAAGAGGAGTTTCTGGAGCAAAAAGCAATAATTCTAACTCGATCGATTTAAAATACCGGAACGAGCAAGGGCGACGTTCTACAGCGACCACCGGGAGCAAAGAATCTCGCCCGGCCACGACACCCAAAAAAGAAGAGGCCCCCTCACCACCCCCGGTGAGGAAGTCCGCCGCTTTTTGCGCATCCGCGGCCGCCCGGATCACGTCAGCCGCCGACCCGTTTCGGATATGCCGGAGCCACCCGGCGATGTAGGCCGCCTGGTTCTCGGCCACCGGCATATCGGTGCCGGCCATGGCGCAGAGGAACGCGGCACCCATCTCGGCGGTCAGCTCCTCCCGGCTGTACCGCTCACTCCCGAACCGGATCGGCTCGGTGATCCCCGGCCGGTTCAGCCGGGAGGCGTGCCCGGTCCAGTGGGTCAACTCGTGGAAGAAGGCCGCGTAGTAGGCCTCCACAGAGGCGAACCGGTCCGGTGCCGGCACCGTGATCCGGTCGCTGTTCGGGTAGTAAGCCGGCTCGCCCGGACCGACCCGGGGCCGGTTGCGGGCGATGAGGTCCTCGCAGGTGGTGACCGGCCGGACCTCCCCGGCTTGCTCGACCTCGATGCCCTCGCACTGCGAGAGGTTGAAGACCTTGTAGTAGCGCACCAGCGGCCGCTCCCGCTGTATGATCATCGCGACCTCGTCGCCGTTCTCGCTCACCGTCCGGCGGACCTCGTCGAACGACCAGAAGACCACGATCCCGGAGGCCTTCTCGCCCTTCCGGACGTAGCCGCCGAGGTGCTTGATCTGGTTGTAGGTGCCCCACCAGGTATGACCGGCGAGCAGGATCCTGTTGATCCCGCGGTAGGGCCGGCCGGTGGCAAGGTTCATCGGGCACATGCTCTGCCAGGTCTGCCGCCAGGGCACCGCGCCGGACTCGAGGGAGGAGAGGATCCGTCCCCTGACCACCTCATACACCGATCCCATGCCTCAGGCCTCCCACTCGTAGCCGTACGCCGGGCAGACATACGCATCGATCGCCGTGTAGGAGCAGGGTGCTCCCCAGAAGTTCTCCCGCTCTCGGTGCGTCCGGCAGTGCTCTTCCCCGACGACAGCGCCGCAGCCGTCGCAGGTGGTCGTGATCATTCGTCTCCCCTCCTGTGGGTGACCAACACGGCCCGCGGGCCGGTCTCGTAGGGTGACACGAGGACGACGAAGTCCGGGACGCCCGGTTCGTCCTGTTCATCATCGCCGTGCCAAAAAACGGGGAGGGTGAAGGGGGGCATCAGAAGGTCCTCCCGTTGCCGTATCGCTCGTCCTCCGCCACGGCCTGCCGTGCGCAGAACGCAAGGCCGTAATCCGCGACGAGATCCCGGTAGTGCTCCCGGATCTGCTCGGCCTTCTGCCGGCACTCCTCGGCAGCCAGCCTTGCGAGCCGGTCCCGGAACCCGTCGAGTTCTGCAGCCCGCTCATCATACTCTGCCATCTTCAGCAGGTCGCGGTAGGGGATCGCGTCGGTAAAAGAGAGGGGGTGCCCGCAAGGGTTAAGGGGCTGCCCGCCGATCATTTCTGTGCAGGGGCTCGTGGTGGCTGTTGCGTCTGTCCAGGACATTTACGCCACCTCGAACACTGCCGCTTTTCGAATGCTCCCGCTGGCGACCTGCAGGAGTTGTGACTTGATCACTGTGCAGAGCGCTCCTTCTGTCAGGTGCAGGTTCACCGCTTTTCCCGTCGTGCTCGGCATCGCGTAGCCGTGCCGCCGGCCGTCCTCGCCGACCAGGCAGTTGTCGTCGAAGTGGAACGAGCCGACCGTGTCGATCTCCACCCGGAGCCGGCCGTCGTAGAGGGCCAGCCTTCCGATTTTCTTGAATTTCATCTCTTGATTCCTCCAGTGAGCGCTTCTCCGCTCACTATTATAGTATAGGAGGCCTGAGTATTTAAATGTATGTGTATTTCACATACATTGCACATACGATAGAATTTATCCGTATGGGCACCGTATGTGATAGTAATGAGTAGCGAAGTTTTCGAGATCCGGATCAATGCCTACGGGATGGTTGACAAAAAGGTGACAAAGCACGGAAACAGCGCCCACGTCTACCTGCCGGCCGAATGGGTTGGAAAGAAGGTGAAGGTTCTTCTGCTCGAGCCAATCGAGGAAGAGTAAGATCGGACCGGGTCCCACCCGGCAGTCGAGCGTCCTTGCCCGCGGTGCTCGCTTCGGAACGTCGCCCTTTTTTCTTTTGGTGTCCGTGTCTCGGACGCCCTCGCTTGCTCGGCGTGGCCTCGCGGCGCAACGGCTGTCTCCACGTTTGTTCTGCAGCCGAGGAGATCGCCCACTCCCCCAGAACAGGCCGGAGGGATACTTGCCTATCCCTCCGGCCGGGCCCTATCGCCCTGCACTGCCCGCCCCCCGAGGGGGCGGGAGGAGGCGCGAAGCGTCGGGCGGTGGGGGTCGTTTGAGGGGTGGCCCTGCGCCACCCCTCCGTGCGAGGAGCGCGGTGCCGCAGCACGGCGCGACGAGCACTTCCAGCAGACGATGACCGGTGAGTTCCGAGCCGGTCATGGTCGTCAGAGGTCCCGGACAGGAGGAGAGGACCAGGCAGACGCCACGACCGGAGGGAGTGTGGTCTGCCGGTTGAGGGTCCCGCAAGCCGTCACGAACTAGGAAGTCGCAGGCTGGTGGGATAGTGGAGCCAGTTTTTGCTTGCGATGCTCGCTTCCGACCACCACCCTGCTTTGTTCGTGTAAGGTGTCCCTGGATGCCCTCACTAGCTCGTGGCTGTTGGTTGGTCTTGCGGTAGAAACCGAGCCTGGCTCCACTGGTAAAGTAGTCTTTGGTTACGGGCTATTGCCATGGACTGCCCCCCTTCTTGGGAGGGGAGCGGGTGGGGGTGGGATTGAGAAAATAGAGTGATGCGCAGTTCATTTATTCACATAGAGTGTTTATATGAGAAGGTTTATTGCTTGTTTAAATTACAATATAATTTGATGGGGTTTAAGAATATTCATTTTGGAGTGGCTGAAGCTGAAACCGAAAAGAATGAATACCCTCGCTTGTTGATAGAGGGTTTCTTAGATGCTCATGGATATATTCAAGAAATTATAGGATCCAATAAATTCCTCGTTCTTGGTCCAAAAGGATCAGGAAAGTCGGCAATAGGCTCTAAATTAGAACTAGAGGCAAAAAGACGGGATGATCTCTTCGTAAAGTTGAATTACTTAGAAGGCTTTCCATACAACGCATTTAAAGAATTAATCCCAAGTAATGAAGCGCCAGAAATAAAAGATCCCGTGGGTTGGGAATATCTTTTTCTTATCGAATTAATTGATAGTTTTTCCAAAGACCCTACACATCAGTGCACAAGCGAGGTTAACTTTGCAAAGGTTGTTGATGCTCTAGGAAATCTTGGGCTGTTGCCAAGCGAAAACCTCACTCGGTTGGTGAGTATTAGCACCGATAAGCGATTCGGGGTTGGCATTCGAGATGTCTTAAGCGGCGTTCTCTCGTCAAAGAAAGAGAGCATTCCATTTGATAAACAAATGCTGTTTAGGACACTTCAGGAGGTGTGTTATTCGAGTAACACAAAACCAAAACATATAGTGATTATTGATGGGCTGGACGATGTTTCAACAAAAAGAGAGCGCCAATACCAGTCGCTAGCCGCCTTAATCATAGCTGCCGATCGGATGAATAAAAAACTCAAAGGAAATGGAGTAAATGCAAAACTTGTAGTCCTTTGTAGAACGGACCTATTCGATAGACTCAAAAACCCTAATAAAAATAAAATTAAGCAAGTTTCAACAATTATTCTTGATTGGTACCAAGATGTTAAGGATATAAATTCCACTAACCTTGTAAAACTCGTAAATTTGCGTGCTGAAATTTCCTTGGGGAGGGATGTGGATGTATTTAGAGAGTTTTTCCCCGAAAAGATCCAGGGCAATAAGCAATTGATAAAGGTGCTCTTTGAAAACACGAGGCACATCCCCAGGGATTTGATTCAATTATTAAATATAATCCAGGAGCAAACAAAGGGAAACCAGCCAACTCAGGCCGACATTTGGAATGGAATAAGAAAATACTCGATAGACTATTTTGTTTCAGAGATTGACGACACACTTACGGGTTTTATGACCCCGGAAGATATTGAGAATAGTTTCCTGTTGTTGGCCTTGATGGGGAAAAATAAATTTCATATTAATGAAGTAGAGAAGAAGTGCAAGAATGATGCCCGATTTGAGGATTTTAACTATTCAAAAGCATTGGACATCTTGTATAATTGCAGTGCGATCGGGAACTACAATAGAAACAAATCTTACTATACATGGAAATACTGGAACCCATACTCCCAGATAGATCCCAATCAACATATTGTTGTCCATAAAGGTTTAATGAAAGGTTTAAACATTAAATATCATCATTTAGCACCAAAATCGAATGATATGTGGTGAGATCCAAGGAAATCAAAATTTTGCAGACAATCCTATGCTGCCAGTATAGTGTTCTTTTTATTCATGTGGTTGTTGCGGTGAGTTCCGTGATCGATACCGGTTGCCGGTGGTGCAGTAGCAGGTCATTAGCGCGAAAAAACGCTCATGCAGGAGTGTCAAAATTGTAGAACGCTAAAAATTACGATCTTTGCGAGTGAAGATCAACAGATCACGGCATCATCCGAAGCCAGCATTTTGTTAACGTACTCATTCTCCAATGAGTACGTGACGATCAAGACATCTTCGGCCCGGGTAAGTGCAACATAGAACCGACTGTTCTCAAGCAGCAGGTCACTCGGCCTCAACGGCACGAGCGCATCCGGCCAGAGCAGGATCACCACCCGGTACTGCAGCCCTTTTGCAGAGTCAACTGTCTGGATCTTGATTCCCTCATCCAACACTCTCGCCCGTGACGAAGAATCCTCGTTGATCCAGACGACGGGGGCATACGGGCGGATGCCTTCAATAAGATCGCCAAGCAGCTCTTTGTCCTCTGCCGACGCCTTCCGGTAGAGTATCCCGATCTCTTCGGGGTGCACATCTTCAAGAGCGCTACCGTCCGGCAGCCTGCCGGCAAGGAGGCCTTTCACGATCTCAAGTGCCTTCCGGCACTCATCGCCGTGATCCATGCACCGCACAAGGAACGGTTTCGGACCGCTCCGCTGTGCTTGATTGGGATCGACCGGAATGATCCCGAATGAGTCCTCGTTAAATTGCGTATCCTGCGAGGCAAAGTGTGAGGCGAGCTTCAGGATCTCGTGCGTGTTCCGGTAGTTCCGATCCAGATCCAGGGCGCGATGAATGGTTCTGCCCTGTGCCCTGATCCCTACGGATTTCCAGCTGACCGTCCCGACCGGCCGGATTCCTTGGTTGCCGTCGCATACGATCAGCAGGTCGCCGTCATACGGGTCTTTCATCGCAAGAAGGGTGCACGAGAACCAGGTTGGATGGAAGTCTTGAGCCTCATCGACCAGGACCGCATCATACGCCCGAAAATCTCCGACGCGGCTCGAGAGCTCCGCATGTAGGCGGTTGCCGAGGTGCTCGTCGTCCTCGACGTGACCGGTGATCGGGTCGCACCTGTTCCGGATAACACCGTTCTGCTTTGCCCATCCGTCGAAGTGGGTGACGGTTATCCGTGGATAATCGGCGAGAATATGTTTCAAATACGCTCCAAGGGAGACATTGTAGCAGAGCAACAGGATCTTTGCCTCGGGGTCGCGGTCGTGAAGCCAGCGTGCCCGTGCGACCAGGATGACCGTCTTGCCAGACCCGGCTACCCCACAAGCGATCCGATGTCCGTCGCCGATCTTCCTGGCAGTGTTCTCCTGCCGCCTATCCAACACCTTCAGCGATGTTGCCTTCGGTTCGTGGACTCCCCGGGCATAGGAGAAGACATACTCTTTGGCCGGCTCCAGGATTGTGTCACTTCCGGCGGGGGCTGACTGCACCGGGTCCTGCGCCGGCGGTGTGTCGGAGGGGATGTAACTCAGGATGATCTCCGGATGGATGATAGCGCGGAGCACATCGATCTGCTTCCGGGAGAGGGGTTCGATCCGCCAGAAGGGATCGAAGTACGATCTCAGCTTGTCGGCAATCTCCTGCGGCGACGCACTCTCAAGGCTCATGAGCATATCCCGTGTCAGGGTGTTTTTAGGCCGGAATACGCCCGAGAGGTCGTGCCCCCTATAGTTCAGGAGTTGGTCCTGGGAGATATTCGAGAGTACGACAAAATGGCCGAACGGGAAGACAAATCGGTTCTTGTGCGGCCCGTCCTTGTGCAGAAGGTGCGAGAAACTCGGGTTCTTCTCACACGCTTTCACGAGCCTCCACTGATAGTTTCGTGCCTGCGTGAGAGGGTGCATCTCGGCCTTTAGGCGTCCGTCGTAGAGCGTAACAACTTCACTGTCGCTTACCTTCTGGATGTCGTCGAGGTACCACCCTTTCACTTCGATGACGATGACACCCTGGTCCGGCGCGATCACGATGAAGTCTGGCCGCCGGTTGTCGATATTGGGTTCGTAGTAAACGAGGTAATCATCAGGCAACTTCTTCAGAATACTGAATGTACGCTCTTCCCCTCTACTCGCCCTCGCAGGGAGGCGATCGGGGATAAATTCGGCCATGTTTTGAATTTCTGCGTGGTGTGGGAAAAGTCTTTTGATTTTAAGGCGATAAGAGGGATTTTTTGCGGAAAAGAACCTGGTACCCCGGATGCCCTCACTCGCTCGCTTCGTGGCGACTGGCCCGTGACCGCCGCGAGCATCGCCGGCTCCGCCGGGCATGCTTGCAGCTGTTGGTTGGTCTTGCGGATCCCGGTCCCGCTCTATTGACGTGAGGGTCGCCAGTTACGGGCTACCGCCATGGACCGCCCCCCTCCGGGGGAGGGGGGCGGAGCGACCGAAGGGAGCGGACGGGGTGGAACGTGCTAAGGGGCGAAAAGAAAGATTGAGTTAGCAGAGGTCTGCTCGGCGACAACTATCGGATCCAGGTGTTTACCTCCGTGAGCAAATACAGGCCGGTATGCATGGTAGGAGCACATGAGTGGCGCTATACCCACATAGTGATGATGTCCCCAAAGAACATAGCACGGACGTATTGAAAGCCACTGTGACGAGGCAAATACGTAATACAACATCATAAACTCAACAGTTGCTCGAAATACTGTTTCGCAACTCTTTTCTACGGCAATCACGTTAATGATTTATTGTTGCCAGATGGTCGAAACCGTTGATGGGATTCAAAAACGTAATGAGGCGCTGATCTTTCGAGTCGATGAACAGGAATTTTTTGTGAAACTTCACGATATCAGAGGAATCTTCAGCGGATTGAGGCTCGATGCGAGGATATTCGACAGGACCAATCAAGAAGTTGGCATTATCCACCCGTACAATCGGTCATTCCGACTAAAAGTAGGAAAATACGAATACGAAGCAGCCAGAAAAGATGTTAAAGAAGTATTCGACTCCCAGTATCGGCCAGATTCCCCGATCCTGATCTTGCTTGGCGACTCTTTCCATAAAATAGATTGCCCCGGATCTACCGATTACCAGAGAGAGCATTCAATTTTCGATCAGGATTTGAATAGCGATATCAAACATTCCTTGATACATTCAAGACAGTACGTGCTTCACCGTTTGAAAAACGGTGGTCTGACATGGCAGAACACCGATCTGAAAGATTCCTACTTCAATCAGGCTCTCACTCCAGGCGAGGACTTCGGCAATGATGCCGCAGGACCAGGTTTGTCATACATGCCAGCGATGGAGCGATATGACGGGGACTTCTATGCGAGCCTTGGTGAAGAGGGGAAACAGCGACTTCTCTCATCGGGACACCATATTCTCATACTCTCCGGCCTGTATGGTCTTGTCTGTCCTCTTGAGCCGGTGCAGATGTACGACTGCATCCTCGACGAGCACAACCCGAATTTTGACACCTGGAAACAGGATAATTGCTTGACACGAGTTCTGGCCGACTATGTCCGAAAATATGGTATTCAGCGGATATTCGAGTTCACATCCATCCATGACTACCGTAATGTCATCAACTGGGGATCTTTGAAACACACGACAAACAGTGTAGAAGTATTCCACTGCTTTTACAAACACGCAGACGGGCCGAAAGGGCTCCGGACACTGGGGAAGTTCGTCAAGAATGTCTTCCTAAATCTCCCGGAGGAGCAGTTGTTTCAGATTGAGCCCGGCTCCGAGTGTGAGCAGGTAATCTTCAGTGACCAGAGCATCAGGAGCGATAAGGCGGAGAAGCTCCCTATTCCAAGAGATTGGGGTACGTTGAACTTTGGTGCCATACCTGATGAGGATGTCAGAAGACAACTGGCTGATACTGAAGAACAGCTGGTGACTTTTTACCGTTCGCCAAAAACCTACTCCGATGCGGGTTCATCGATCTGGCTTGGTTATGCCAAGGGGCTTGAAAAAATGCTCCATAACGAGGTCGCCCGGAGGCTACGCGCGTACATTTTTTCAAAATACGCCAACGATGCGTGGAGACTGGATGGATGTACTTTTGGAGATCTACCTAAACAACTGAAGGATGTTCTGTCTCTCAAAGAGGAAGAGATCAAGCATATTAACCTCGGTGGGTGGGCATATCTACGCGAAAACCTACAAGACAGAGCGTCTAATCCTCTCGTCTCCGACGTTCTCACTGACCTCCTTGCCTTTATCGATCGGGAATTTGGTGTGGACTTCGATCGGATTCAGGGGGCGTGTACATACTTCTCCGACCACCGGCGGAGGGCGGCGCATACCGGGACATACACCCTCAAGGATATCATCGACGAACGGAGGACAATTCTCATACATCTTAACGCGGTCATCAACATTCTCTACAAAATACACTGGAAAGATCACAACCGCCTTCTCACAGATGCACAAAGTGCTGGCAGATACGAACGCCTCGACGCCATATTGGCCCTAGGTAAAGTGTGCGATAGTGAAGCGGTGGAACAACTTATTTACGCACTTTCAGATCCAGACTTCCTGGTTCGTGGGTTTGCTGCTGTCTCGCTTGGCCAGCTGAGTGACAAACGGGCGTGCATGCCTCTTATGGAAAGACATTTTTCAGAGCACAATTGGGGCGTCAAAATCCGGATTGCATGTGCATGTGGGCAACTGAAGTGTGAATAAACCGGCGCAGAGAAAATTAAGGAGAGGTCTACAGTTCACTCCGGTGCATGGATCACCTGCAACTGCGGTTCCATCACTGAACTCTCGTGCGCCGTGTAAACATCCTCTTGGGTCACCACTCTCCGACCGTCCTGCTCGGCAAACGTCACCGCTCTCTTCAGCAAGTCAAGACCCACACGAATGTCTCCCCGTTCTCTCGTCCGCTCCACGACCAGAGCAAGCACCTTGGCCGGGACCACACCGGGAGCGAGCCCCTGCTGTACTCGTTCACGGAGGATCTCGCGGATCTCCTTGGCGTATAACGGTGGGAAGAAGATCTCGACCGGGTGGAAGACCGAGAAGACGCAGGCATCGAGGTCGGCGGGGAGGTTGTAGGAAAGGTCGCTGACGGTGGCGACCACGCCGACCTTGGTGCCGGGGTAGCTCTCGTACATGCGCAGCAGCACGTACAGCATGTGGTTGATCTCGCTCCTGCTGCCGAGGCAGACGATCTCGTCGAGGCAGACGACGAGCACGGCTTTACGCTCCCACAGCAGGTCCGCTATGGCTCCCCTAACTTCCCACTCGGCTATCTCTTCCGCCGGCGGCCGGCCGGCCAGCTTCGAGAAGATCCGCGAGAAGATAGCGTGCTCCGTCCAGTCAACCCGGCAGTCAACATAGACCGGGACGAAACGCGAGGTCAGCGCCTCAATCTCGGAGAAGATCGCCCGCACGCATGCGGTCTTCCCGGTCCCTGGTGGACCTCTGCAGATGACGCTTCCTGGTGTTGAGCCGGCCATTCCCGGGCGTAGTTTGAAGGCGAGTTCCTCTGCCTGTATCATGCGATACGGACCGGGATCGGGAATATAGTCGACGGTAAAGACGCTTGCATCCTGGAAGAGCGTTGGTGCCCCGTGTGGCTGGTCTTGTTCCATACAATCAGCGTCGGGTTATGTGAGTAATATACCTCGAGCGCGCTGGATGAAAGTGTCCGGTAAGAAGTAGTAGTGGACCGCCCCCCTCCCAAGGGATGGAGCGACCAGAGGAGGGAGCGAGGCAGGCTCTACTTTCCAATAACGCTGGCAAAATTTTCAGATTTTTACAGACCTGCTAACGAGGAAGTGATCGTTACAACCATAGACATTATTTATGCTGTCAGGCAGTTATCTGCTAAGTATGAGTTCACAGGACATAGTAGATGGAGTCATCGCGACATTCGCCTTCGTTGTAGGAGCCTACTGCATCTGGCTTTTCATGGACGCCGCGATCGCAATGACCCCCAGTTTTGAAGAGCATGCCAGCCAGATCTGGGCAACTTACATTGGCGGGGGCTGCCTAGCGATTGGCCTTATCTTCACGAGAGGACGGATCGGTAAATTGTTGCAGGACTCCTAACCGGTAAAAAGAGGGCTTAAAGAGCCTCTAAGAGTAAGAGGTCCTTTGGGAGTTGGTGCCATTCGACACACATCTCCAATTGGAGTTGAGCGACACCACCCTAGGATCTCAGAGGTTGTCTTGCCTATTAGGCTTGACAATATCCAGAGCACGACCATCTTTACCGCAGGTCGACGTGCCGTTCGGTCATCATGCAGAGGCCTCCGACAACCCTGCAGTCTCGTAATCAGTGATACACAGCCCATTCTGCTAAACAAGCGTTTCACAAAATGGTCATGCGAGGGGTGGGATTCGAACCCACGGACTCCTTCGAGAACGGATCTTAAGTCCGTCGGTGTTGGCCGGGCTTACCTACCCTCGCTCAAAAGATCCAATAACTATTGTTGATTGCACGTAATAAGTCCGACGCCGGATGACGGCTTCGGCAGACGGCGAGATCTAGTAACCTTTTTTAGTATTAAATCTTAAGTCCACCGCCTTTGGCCGGGCTTGGCTACCCTCGCTCAAAAGATCCATTATCTATTACCCCCGGCAGATATTAAGCCCAGCGCCCGGCAAGAGTAAACCCGGGCAGCCCGACCCCGGCGGCACAACCCGGGCCGGGCCATACACCGCCCGGAGAGGCATCGTGATGAAAGACGAAGATCCTGCCGTGAAGACCGGCGTGCCCTACTGGCACGTCTGGACC
>Ga0208462_1002175_pt1 | contig 11220 bp, 13 predicted proteins | sample AD_SCU001_MetaG_FD_184452 | JGI IMG/M metagenome (GOLD analysis project Ga0208462, IMG submission 184452) | Active sludge microbial communities of municipal wastewater-treating anaerobic digesters from China - AD_SCU001_MetaG (SPAdes) (version 2) | ecosystem: Engineered > Bioreactor > Anaerobic...
GTGGATAAGATTTACAAGAAATCGGTCTTTGAAAAACAGGCATGAACTGAATTTGCCTCAAAACACTGAAAATACTTTATAATCTATATAGTAACGGGCTTCCAGACTACCTATGAGGAATTGAAACGTGAGTCCCGAGCAGACAGCCGATCGAATGGCGAATAGCTTCCAGACTACCTATGAGGAATTGAAACATAGCAGATTTCAGATCGCAAAGCACAGATTACGGCTTCCAGACTACCTATGAGGAATTGAAACACCTCAGCATGAAGGCGTTTGCCGATCTCAAGACCGCTTCCAGACTACCTATGAGGAATTGAAACTCCCTTTCCCACAATTGAGCGAAATCAACCTCATGCTTCCAGACTACCTATGAGGAATTGAAACATTCTCCTTCTCGCTCATAAAAACCAGTTCTTCGCGCTTCCAGACTACCTATGAGGAATTGAAACTAGAACGGCCACAGGCACGGGGCCGGTGGCGTGGTCGCTTCCAGACTACCTATGAGGAATTGAAACTTTCCCCAACCCGAACCAGAAGAGCCAAAAGAACCGCTTCCAGACTACCTATGAGGAATTGAAACTTGACGTTTCCGTTCAGGTCGAAGACACCGAACGGGCTTCCAGACTACCTATGAGGAATTGAAACGAGCATCGAGCGTGGTCTCTTCTGCGAAGTCCAGCTTCCAGACTACCTATGAGGAATTGAAACCCCCGAACTCTTCCTGCATGACAGGAGCAAGTTCAGCTTCCAGACTACCTATGAGGAATTGAAACGCCTCATCGACGCATACGACCGAAAAGAGTCGGACCGCTTCCAGACTACCTATGAGGAATTGAAACGCGTCAGGGAAGTCATATCGCTCAGGTCGAACTCTACGAGCTTCCAGACTACCTATGAGGAATTGAAACTAGAGATGATGACGGAAACGGTGTGCCATCTCCAGGGCTTCCAGACTACCTATGAGGAATTGAAACCCTGGTTTTGATTCATATCATGTTCAAAGGGCTGAGCTTCCAGACTACCTATGAGGAATTGAAACCCCTCTCGAAAGCATCGAGAACAGCACAAGCCGTTTTTCCGCTTCCAGACTACCTATGAGGAATTGAAACAAGGTTATGGATTTGGTTTGAATTGGGGATATGCGCTTCCAGACTACCTATGAGGAATTGAAACTTCTCAAGCGCCGCCTTGAGCCGATCCGCGGTCTTGCTTCCAGACTACCTATGAGGAATTGAAACTGAAGATGATGGACGAGCAGAGAGAAAAAGAAATGAGGCTTCCAGACTACCTATGAGGAATTGAAACTGCCCGCGTCCCCGTGAAGACCTGCGATATCCTGCTTCCAGACTACCTATGAGGAATTGAAACTCATTTTGGTGCTTTCTGACACATAGCCGCCGAGATCGCTTCCAGACTACCTATGAGGAATTGAAACGAGAAATAGTGAACGTGATGGATGATGTGATTAGGCTTCCAGACTACCTATGAGGAATTGAAACGGTGATTGAAGTAATAAATGATATACTAATTGCATATTGCTTCCAGACTACCTATGAGGAATTGAAACCGCAGGATTCTAGGAGGTGTGGCATATGACAGTTAAAGAGCTTCCAGACTACCTATGAGGAATTGAAACTTCCATAAACCATGCCTACATATCCAAGTTCTAAGCTTCCAGACTACCTATGAGGAATTGAAACCCGTTGATAAAATCTCTCTGACAAATGACTGTGAAGGCTTCCAGACTACCTATGAGGAATTGAAACGTATGCTCTGAGCTATTTCTTCCAGTGTCATTTTGCGTGCTTCCAGACTACCTATGAGGAATTGAAACTCAAGCCTTGCGTAACTTCCTGCCTGATTCGCCACAGCTTCCAGACTACCTATGAGGAATTGAAACTCGCATCGAGCTGCGCTTCTTCCTTGCATCTATGGGCTTCCAGACTACCTATGAGGAATTGAAACGTGATTGAACTCGAATGAACGGAGGTGATACATCGCTTCCAGACTACCTATGAGGAATTGAAACTCAAAGAACTTTCTTTGGTTCTGCAACTCTATGGCTTCCAGACTACCTATGAGGAATTGAAACAGGCCCGAATCTTTCAGAAACTTCGCGCCCTGTTTCAGCTTCCAGACTACCTATGAGGAATTGAAACTCGCATCGAGCTGCGCTTCTTCCTTGCATCTAGCTTCCAGACTACCTATGAGGAATTGAAACGTGTGAGGCCCGAGACTGGATTCTGAATAGCCTGCTTCCAGACTACCTATGAGGAATTGAAACATAGTATAGCAGAAGTGTGTAAAAGTGTGTCCTAGCTTCCAGACTACCTATGAGGAATTGAAACACTTCCTCCACGAGAGGCAAGCCAGGAGACGAAAGCGGGCTTCCAGACTACCTATGAGGAATTGAAACTTTCGTCCCACCATGGTTGATAGTATCCTTTCTTCTCGCTTCCAGACTACCTATGAGGAATTGAAACGCGCCATCTTCCTCATCCTCTTCGAGGTTTACCGCTTCCAGACTACCTATGAGGAATTGAAACACAACGGGATCATCGACAAGAAGGTAGAGTCGGCCCGCTTCCAGACTACCTATGAGGAATTGAAACTTAGAAATGCAGAACCATAAGCAGCATATATAGAAAGCTTCCAGACTACCTATGAGGAATTGAAACATGGTAAAGCGGTTACATTCGAGAAAGTGGGGCAAGCTTCCAGACTACCTATGAGGAATTGAAACCAAGCTCGGAAAAGACAGTTGGAGATTATTTATACTGCTTCCAGACTACCTATGAGGAATTGAAACCGGTGCTGTGCGTGATAATGCTCATGATTGGATAGCTTCCAGACTACCTATGAGGAATTGAAACCTGGTGGTGAAACGTATACTGTACAGATAAAAAATAGGCTTCCAGACTACCTATGAGGAATTGAAACTTCTTATGTGTGTGTTGGCGGTCGCTTCGGATCAAGCTTCCAGACTACCTATGAGGAATTGAAACTCGGGAGATTAGACCTAAAACGCTCTTTAATTGCCCGCTTCCAGACTACCTATGAGGAATTGAAACTCGTGGTAGCTTCTTCGGGTAACGATGGAAAGATTAGCTTCCAGACTACCTATGAGGAATTGAAACAAGTATGTACGTGATATGAGCGGAAAAAGAGACTGGGCTTCCAGACTACCTATGAGGAATTGAAACTCTTGTCCGTTGACTTAGACTGATTTACATACAGGGCTTCCAGACTACCTATGAGGAATTGAAACTGACGAGTACGGAGAAGTGATGATAAACATAACTGAGCTTCCAGACTACCTATGAGGAATTGAAACGCTGCGATATCTTCTTTAGGATGGTCTTTTCATGCTTCCAGACTACCTATGAGGAATTGAAACGATGATAGAAAGATAATAGTGGCAATTACTGATGCTTCCAGACTACCTATGAGGAATTGAAACCTAGGTACGGATACATAATAGCATAAAATAGGCGGGCTTCCAGACTACCTATGAGGAATTGAAACTAATGCTCATAAAGCAGTATCTTCCAGAAGATCTTGCTTCCAGACTACCTATGAGGAATTGAAACCCTAGCAGGTGAAACGCTCCGGAATAGATGACGTCGCTTCCAGACTACCTATGAGGAATTGAAACCGAGCCTGTGACCAGAAAAATAATAGTTCAGTCGGGCTTCCAGACTACCTATGAGGAATTGAAACGACTTTTTCCCTTCGGCTGATTTTATACAGTTACCGCTTCCAGACTACCTATGAGGAATTGAAACATCCTGAAGTCGTTCAGGGAAACTCCGGCTAAGTTGGCTTCCAGACTACCTATGAGGAATTGAAACTCGTTCTTGCTAGTTCTGGAAATGAAGGAAAGATCGCTTCCAGACTACCTATGAGGAATTGAAACCCGTTTGTCTTATATCGCCAGACGCGATGCCTTTGGCTTCCAGACTACCTATGAGGAATTGAAACCAATGAAGATAACCATCTTCGGAGGCACAAAGACATTCGGGCTTCCAGACTACCTATGAGGAATTGAAACTCGATATTTCTATCTTTTTGCCTATTGAATCTGGCTTCCAGACTACCTATGAGGAATTGAAACGTATAAACCCGTAGATATTCTGAAAGACTCGCATGCTTCCAGACTACCTATGAGGAATTGAAACCCGCGTCTTGCATTTTTGTGAGCAAGAAGAATATTGCTTCCAGACTACCTATGAGGAATTGAAACCGCACAAAGCTGGTGCGTGCTCCGATGTTCTGATTCCGCTTCCAGACTACCTATGAGGAATTGAAACTGCCCGTGACGGTACAAATCAGGACCATCGTTTCTAGCTTCCAGACTACCTATGAGGAATTGAAACTCGTATATTCTAGCTAGAATCCTTTTTCTATTTGGCTTCCAGACTACCTATGAGGAATTGAAACTTTATTATATAGAGTCCGAATCCATTCAATCGACCGAGCTTCCAGACTACCTATGAGGAATTGAAACTAATCCGGACTGGCAGGCGACTGGCTGGTCCGGTTGCGCTTCCAGACTACCTATGAGGAATTGAAACGTTTTTCTCTCTGCTCCGGTGTCTCTGCTGCTCTGAGCTTCCAGACTACCTATGAGGAATTGAAACTTTCTAAGGACCGGGAGAAACTCATGAGGTTTTGGCTTCCAGACTACCTATGAGGAATTGAAACTCGGTCGGTGTTCTCTACGGCTTGGCTATCCTAAAGCTTCCAGACTACCTATGAGGAATTGAAACGCTTATGGCTCGCGTCAATATTCAAGAGTAGACACGCTTCCAGACTACCTATGAGGAATTGAAACAAAACATTAGCCCACCCCCTTTGTTGCACAAACTAGCTTCCAGACTACCTATGAGGAATTGAAACTAGAAGTAACTGGTAATGGAGACGCTACATACACGCTTCCAGACTACCTATGAGGAATTGAAACCCGTACCGTTTCTTAAATTCTTTGAGCGACAGTTTTTCGCTTCCAGACTACCTATGAGGAATTGAAACACGTATGGCGAATGTGTTGTCACTTCAAAAAACATGCTTCCAGACTACCTATGAGGAATTGAAACTAGAAGTAACTGGTAATGGAGACGCTACATACACAGGCTTCCAGACTACCTATGAGGAATTGAAACCCAGCTAGAAAGGTGCGTTCAAACGTCAAATGGCGCTTCCAGACTACCTATGAGGAATTGAAACCAGATGTAATGGGGAACCTCTCCACAGCGGGTGAGAGCTTCCAGACTACCTATGAGGAATTGAAACTGCCGCCACCGTCTGTAAACTCCCACATATTGCCCCGCTTCCAGACTACCTATGAGGAATTGAAACTTCGATAGTGGTCGTTGTCAGTTCCAGCCTGAATGCGCTTCCAGACTACCTATGAGGAATTGAAACGTTCTTCGCTGTCTTGAATATCACGTTCTGGGGCTTCGCTTCCAGACTACCTATGAGGAATTGAAACCCTGGTCCATGAGCCATGAAAAAACGCTTGAGGGAGCTTCCAGACTACCTATGAGGAATTGAAACCCGGCTGGAAAATGATGTCGGCCGGCGTGTGTTCCGCTTCCAGACTACCTATGAGGAATTGAAACACGGTCTGTGGTCTATTGTTCATGGTCTGTGTTCTTGCTTCCAGACTACCTATGAGGAATTGAAACCAAAGTAATCCATATAAATACACGTATACACCGAAGCTTCCAGACTACCTATGAGGAATTGAAACCAACAACGGGGACCCGATCGGAGCCGCCCAACGCCTGCTTCCAGACTACCTATGAGGAATTGAAACTCAGCAAAGACCCAATACAGCACATTTTCAAAACCAAGCTTCCAGACTACCTATGAGGAATTGAAACACGCCGTTTGCGACAGGGTAAGCTGGTTCTGCAAGACGCTTCCAGACTACCTATGAGGAATTGAAACTCTAGGAACATCCTGTTTCCGAATCCATAGAAAGGCTTCCAGACTACCTATGAGGAATTGAAACAGGAGTCTCAGGAGGCCGATCACTTCAGGCTTTAGCTTCCAGACTACCTATGAGGAATTGAAACCGAGTGTGAACGGTCACAAGTATTACTCGTCTTTTGGCTTCCAGACTACCTATGAGGAATTGAAACTGCCGAGATCCGTGTCCTTGACGGTAATCATATCCGCTTCCAGACTACCTATGAGGAATTGAAACGACGGATCATGGGAATCCGGAGGAAGTCAACCCACGCTTCCAGACTACCTATGAGGAATTGAAACCTACTCATGATAGGAAGCACCGAAGCCATTGTCGCGCTTCCAGACTACCTATGAGGAATTGAAACTTTCATCACCTCATCAAGGAATTGTGAATTTCCCGCTTCCAGACTACCTATGAGGAATTGAAACTGTTCGGCTCGGCCACTCCGTCCATCTTGAGCATCAGGCTTCCAGACTACCTATGAGGAATTGAAACTTCGTCCGAGCTGGTCGCGGGCCATAGTCGCTATGCGCTTCCAGACTACCTATGAGGAATTGAAACTAGCGTCCATAAGATGGTCCGCAAACTTGACTGGCTGCTTCCAGACTACCTATGAGGAATTGAAACGGACCTCATCAAAGAGCTGAGGCACCGAGTGCCAGCTTCCAGACTACCTATGAGGAATTGAAACTCTCGTCAACTGTATCTGCAAAGCGTTCAAGCTCAGGCTTCCAGACTACCTATGAGGAATTGAAACAGAAGTTCGATAACACCAGCATAACCGTATTTGGCGCTTCCAGACTACCTATGAGGAATTGAAACCGGGAAACGGAGACGCTACGCACACAGTCTATGCAGCTTCCAGACTACCTATGAGGAATTGAAACTAGTGTCAGAAAATTCAAGGCTGTAACGGTATGGCTTCCAGACTACCTATGAGGAATTGAAACGAGAGTTGGATATATTCATGAGAAGTAATCACGTCGCTTCCAGACTACCTATGAGGAATTGAAACTGCATTTCTTACTGCTTCTGCTGTTCTAGGTACTGCTGGCTTCCAGACTACCTATGAGGAATTGAAACAGCGTACTGGTGGAGCGATATATACAAATATGAGAAGCTTCCAGACTACCTATGAGGAATTGAAACAATAGTCTTTTGGTTCTCCTGGTCTGGTTCTCTTGCTTCCAGACTACCTATGAGGAATTGAAACAAGTAAAACTCGCCACAAACTCCGGATACGTGAGGGTTTCGCTTCCAGACTACCTATGAGGAATTGAAACCATTCCAGGACTCCTGGGCCTTTCGAGTCGTCGCTGCTTCCAGACTACCTATGAGGAATTGAAACATCCAGACAGTTCCAGCAGTCTCTTCAACGTAGCCGCTTCCAGACTACCTATGAGGAATTGAAACCTTCGAAGAACTTCAGAAAGCAGGCTACGCGACTGCTTCCAGACTACCTATGAGGAATTGAAACTCCGGGCGGGGAAATATACCCTGCCTCTGGAATCTTGCTTCCAGACTACCTATGAGGAATTGAAACTCCATTACGCACACAAACCAGAACGCGGTGTAAAAGGTAAATTGAAAGTAGACCACTTAGAAGAAGAACATGATTCTGAGTCAAGCTCAGAATGATTGGAAGGGAGGAAAGACCGGGATACCGAACACCGATCTGGCATCTCCGCTCATTCGAAATGGCAAGAACGAGATCCCGTATAGGAGCATTACGGGATGACAGTATTGGTGTACTGCGGGATGACAGCCCCTTCCCGTCATGCCGGACCTGATCCGGCATCTCCGCTCTTTCCTCTGTCTTGAACCAAGAGCGAGGAACCTGGACTCGCAGTGTCGGAACGAGGAACTGCACGAAGGACGGGTCCATGATCTGGGACGAACAACGAAGGACGGCTCTTCTGAGCGAGAACCATAGTGGGATGATAGGAGCGGTTGTTGGTTGTTCGTTGTTGGTTCCTGGTAAGAACGAGATCCCGTATAGGAGCATTACGGGATGACAGTACGGGGACACCACGGGACGACCCTGAATAGGAACATTTCAGGGCAGGCTCATCAGGGCAGGCTCTCCCTTCAGGTCATCCTGACATGCTCCTAGTTAGGATCCCGGACTTCGCGACCGGTTTTTCGATATCGGAGATAATAAGATGCTTAGAACCGCTAGACCATCATCACAAACGCTGAATCTTCTGAATATTCTTGAAAGCAAATTCCCCGATTTTTATCTTGCAGAGGGCACAGCTCTGGCGATGTACTGTGAACCCCGTGTGAGCTATTATCTGGATTTCTTTACAGCTGAGTCTTTCAGGCCAGTAGTGATGCTGGGGTATTTGAAGCGCCCACGATCCGGAATCTGGTTTTGATCATATTGGGGATGGAGTTTTTGTTTGCAGAAGGTAAATGCAGAACTCCACTTCACAGCGTTCATGTTTCGTAAGAAGCGGGTCTTTCAACGATCACTGGGTGAAATATGGGAACAAGTGAAACCTGGAAACTTTTTATTCGGGTTCTTTCTGTGTGATTTGATTGAAATTCCCGTGCCTGTCTTGAGTTCAGGATTCAGTTCGAAAGCCCAGGAATTTTCTGAGAAAATCTGAGGGTGTGACAATTGCAATTCCTTCAATTTCCTTTAGATCAAGCAGATGATGATCTCCAGATACAATGTATTTTGCACCCGCCTGAACTGCACATGTAATGAATTTAGTATCATCAGGGTCTTCGATACTGATTTTGATATCTTCAGGGCAGTCAATTACGATCGAGCTCAACCTCAGGTAAGATACCAACCTATCCAGCTGATCTTTATTGATCCCGGTGATGCGTAACAGTTTCGGTCGCGACAGGACATCTATCAGCTCTTGTAGAGTTTCTTCAGAGAAAGCAAGCTCAAAAACACCCTCTCTCCAGAGATCAAGGATTCTTGCAGGAGAACTCTTGCTGGATATGATTGCAGATATCAGAACATTGGTGTCTAGTACGACTCTTTCAATTTTTTGGTCACTTTTCTCTTCTCGACTCTTCGAGAGCTGTACGGATTTCTTCTTCAATTTCCTCTTCGGTGAAAGCCTGGGCGTTCGTCCTCACCTTCTGAACCAACTGAAAAAATTCGGACTTTGCCTTTTCTTTGTTAATCACGGCAACAGGCGTAAGCACGATTCTGCCGCCTTCTACTTCGACCTGTACATAGTCGCCTTCCTTCAGTCCAAGAGAATCGAATATCTGTTTTGGTATCGTGACCTGCCTGCTTCTTCCAGCTTTTACTAATTCCATATAATCACCTTTTCATATATTACTTTATTAGTATTATAGCATCTTGCACTTGTATATGCGAAAACGAGACCCCTGGAACTGGTCAGTTTCCATTTTCGCCGGAGCCATTCAGCCTTTGAAAGGGCAAGAACGGGATCCCGTATAGGAGCACTACGGGATGACGGTACGGGGACACCACGGGATGACCCTGAATAGGAACATTCCAGGGCAGGCTCCACGGGATGACAGTCCCCTCCCGTCATGCCGGACTCACTTGACGTCATTCTGAGCTTGACTCAGAGTCACGGTTTTCTAAGGAGTGGATCCCGGGTCGGAGCCCGGGATGACAGTATAGGTTCATTACGGGATGACAGGATGGGAGAGCATTTCAGGGCAGGCTCCATGGGGGCGCTGCGGTATGACAGTCTCTTCCCGTCATGCCGGACTCACTTGACGTCATTCTGAGCTTGACTCAGAATCACGGTTTTCTAAGGAGTGGATCCCGGGTCGGAGCCCGGGATGACAGTATAGGTTCACTACGGGATGACATGAGGGGGAGCACAACGGGATAACGGTGTGGGAGACGGGGTTAAGGTTTAAGATACACTTCTATTTCTCCTGCGAGAAATATATGACTTTATCCATGAGTATTTCCTCGTACGCTGCACTTACGGCCAGTTTTGGGTCTATATACGCTCTAAAGGCTACAAAAAGTTCGTTGTAGGTGATCCTCTCATAATTAGGTTCAGGCACTATGACGCAGTAATCCTCGTTATCCGGGTTAGTTCTGGCTATCTTCCAAACATAAAAAAGGTCGGCATTTGGGTCGTCTGGAAGGAACCGCTTCGCGCTTCCCTTAAGGCCGAGCTTGCTTTCCTCGCTCATTTGGCTGTTCACACTCAAGAAACCGAGCATTATCCTCGACTGCAGGGGTAGCAGGTCCTTCACGATATCGCCGGTGTAGAGTATAAAGCTCGAGTAGATGGATTTCCCGGTAAGGGAGTGTATTGGGCCATAAACGATAACAAAATCTTCGCCAGACTCAGAGAGTTCGAAGGTGTCGGTACGGAAGTAAACGGTATCTCTGGTCTCGCCGAATACATCCGTTATTGTCTGTATGCCGTGATAGCTCTCTTCGAACCACCTGTAGCTCTTCAGCTCGCTGAATTGCAGGCCTTCGTACTCCTTCAAGATGGCCTCACGCAACCTATCCATCGTCTTCGCCAGTTCGAGTTCGGAGGTGTCACCCGTAGCCCTTATCCTGAGAGGTGGAATCGGGAATGGATCGCTCTTAAGGTCTTCCGGGGGTGTTACTCTGAAGACCCAGCCTCTGAAGTTGCTCTGATATGGTGGTTTCACGAGTATCTCTTTGTAGCCAACGAGCGGTGGATCGCTGGTATAAAACTCTCTATCGGCTTCATTTTCGAAGAAAGCTGCTCTGAAAAGGAAGGTCAACTCGTCATCATCGCGTTCCAACCCGAGTCTCAACAGGGCTGAAGGAAGTACTTCCGTATTTACTATTCCAACATCGAAACCAGCCCTGGCTATTTCGGCTCTCAGAACGGCGTCGGTATTCCTGTCTGGCGTGCTGATTATTATTGTTGGAGCGTTGAATTTCGTGCCTTTTGTTTCTTCCTTTATCGATTCGCCAGTGTTTATAGTGGAAATGTTGGTAGTGTCCCCGAGGTTTCCGAATATCCTGTGAAATGAATCGTTATAGAATCTACCGGCGATAAAGGTCTGGTAACTGAAATAGACCATAGGTGGTGGTGTCCAGCCGAGATAGATTATTGCCTCGTTCTCTTTCAGTTTGTAGGTCCAGGGGTACTTGTTGGGACTCACCTGACCCGGCCCTTCGGGAATAAGGTAGACGGCGTACGGAGAATCGGCATTGTTGCAAAAACAGCTGGGCAGTATATAGTTACCGAACAGGTCGGCCGGATTAAACAGGTACAGGCTACCTTCCTGAACTGTGA
>Ga0208462_1002176_pt1 | contig 11207 bp, 8 predicted proteins | sample AD_SCU001_MetaG_FD_184452 | JGI IMG/M metagenome (GOLD analysis project Ga0208462, IMG submission 184452) | Active sludge microbial communities of municipal wastewater-treating anaerobic digesters from China - AD_SCU001_MetaG (SPAdes) (version 2) | ecosystem: Engineered > Bioreactor > Anaerobic >...
GGCATGATGAATTAAGACATACACGCCGCCGCCAGAACATAGCGCATATACGCTCTTCTCGATCCCCGCCGCTCTGAGGCGATCAATCAGGAATGTCGCTGCCTCCTCCAGCGCCTTCGTGGTGTCGGGATCATCGAAAGCATTGTGGCCTACTGCATCGATATCAACGCCGAGAGAATACGCCTTACATTCTCGAAGGGTTCCGATGGGGTGGACCGGCCTCTTCCGGGCCTCTTCCCATTTCTCTGTGATGCTTTTGACTTCGGGCTCGAAGAGGTCTAGGGACCAATATAGGGTCCGAAATTCCCCCGTAGTCCTATCATAGTCTTCCGGCCTCCTCAGCCTTACGCCGCCGTTCTTAGCGGTGATGTACCAGCCTTGATCGCCGTTCAAGCACCTCCAGGCTCCGTCATCCTGACTGCATCGGAGGATAGTCTCCTTTACTTCGAACCGCTGGTAGTGGTCAACTGTAACATCTGTGGCTGTAATCATCAACGGACCTCTCGAAAAAAATGCTTTCTTCAAAGACACTCTACGAAGCGGTACAAAACCCCGGGTTGATGTTTGATCAGGTTGAAACGCAAATTTTCTAAATGGAGTTATTCAAAACGGCAGAGACAATTCGAAGCCTGTACCCATTATCCGTCCTAAGAACTCCAATCCTATGGCCAATTAAATCTTTAATATTTTCGCCAACTTCTTCGGGCAGAACTACATCCACCGGTCCGATCTTCGCTAGACAAACACCATCCGTTGACTTGACCTCTCGGAGCTGGCCCGTGGCTTCTTCCCAAACCACCAATCGCATATAATTCTCGAAAATGTGCAAACTGATAACCTCCATAAGTCATCGAAATACAATTTTCCATCATAAAAATAATAATTGATGGCATTCTTATAAAGAGAGTGGCTTATGACCCTATGAAAAGCTAAGGCTAATGCTTGTTACAAAAAGATCACCTGGAAAAATCTTTAAAAAAATTTAACTAGCGGGAGTCATAACGACCCTGTTGTGTTCGACCACCAAATCTACGTACTCACACGCCAAGGCTTGGACTATCTCTGCTGGCACGGCTAAGTAGGTATAGCCAAATTTGTTCGTCGAAAGCTTACGTTTAAATCGCAGTTCCATATTTACCTCCAAGAAGAATAATCTAAAATAGATAAAATTACATTAATTCAATGAGAAATCTAGGTTTATGTAAAGATAATTCCGTCCCCTTAATATTAGGAGAAATGGGCCCTATTGATATGCTATAGCATATCACGATTCAAGTAAACAAGCCGCACTCTGCGATGATTGCGCTCTGATTTCACAGTCCTAATAGTGCCCCGCTTTTCGAGTTTGTCGCCAAGTTTAGCCGCCTTCCTCCTATCCCATTCGCAATGCTTTGCTATGTCATAGATAGTGCAACCCTCACCTAGCGAGCGTACTGCATCTAGGAATTCCCGGTCGTCTACATTGTATTGTATTTCTGAAATCTCTTTAAAATAGTAATTCGGTTCCCAATCAGGTTCTACCCCATAGTTATGGTAATATAGCTGACGTCCTGCCTTGAAAACATGATCTGGAAATCTGTTACGCACTCCTCGCTCTATTTGCTTTGCAATTTCATATGATACGGGAATTATTTCATCTCTGCTTTGTATTATCCTATACTCATCAGTGTAATCAAATATTGCCGATACGAACATCAGATCATCGATTCCAATTTCTGCCAAATCTTCCCATGTTGGATAATAAATTCTACTATTCTGATTATAACCCTCAATTTTATGCCAGCCGATTGCGGCAATAATTATTATTTTTGAAATTCCATATATTAGTGCATTTACCGATTCGCCATCGAACTTTGCTTTCGCTATTCCACAATGGTTGTCTTTATTCACTTTACTGAATGCGGCGTACTCTTTATCATCGTCGTCCAAGAACTCTAGGCACTCGTTTTCCAACTCTTCATTCATCAGAAATTTTACCCTGATGAACGGATTCACTATTCTTATTGCCATTAAATCCTAAAATAAGCATATGAGCCAAATAGCTTTTCATTAGCACATTCCTGACCTCCGTATCCTCAAAAGTAGTTCTGTGATATTGTCGCCGGATATCTGGACGATATCATAGAACCGATGGGAAGGAGGAGATCCCCGTCGAGAAGATCCCCCAGACCGCCAGAACGGACCCGCCACAGTTTCCCCGCTGATGGCCGTAGTGAATTGATCTATCAGAGCTGCTCCGAGACCTATTTCTCCGCCAGATCCTCGTATATGCTGCTGAACTGCTCCAGTGCCGACTGGAGGTTCTCGACGATCTCCTGGGCAAGGATCGCGGGATCGGGGAGGTTCTCGGAGTCTTCGAGGCTCTCGTCCTTCAGCCAGAAGATGTCCAGGTTGACCTTGTCCCTCTGTCAACGCCGGTCTAAAACTGTCCACCTGCCAATCCTTGAGCTTAAAATTGGAGGCTGTGCTATTGCTGAACTTGGATTAGGTTGTTGGTGAATACGTAATCGACAGGTATCCCTTTACCACCCTTTCATCAAATGCTTCTTCCTTTCGACGTTGTCGAGCACTTTAGTGCAGGATTCCCAATCGACTGGCTCGATTCTATCATATTTGATCTCAAAGGGATGTCGCTCTTGTGTGGCCACGATGGTAGTCTTCGCATCTTCTATCTTATCTAATGCTACATTAATCCAAACGTCTTCTAAGACGTCCGGTATCTGACCGAAAAGTGAGTTGATGCTCTCAAGGCGCTCAGAAAGAAGTTGGTGGACCCTGTCTTCAACCGACCCCCTATAACGCATATTGTAAATCCAGACATCGTCATATACCTGACCAATACGTTGAATCCTTCCTTTCCTCTGCTCAAGTCTCGTGGGATTCCATGGCAGGTCCAGATTGATTAAAGACCCAAGGGTCTGGAGATTGAGACCTTCGCTTGCCGCATCCGTACCAAGAAGCAATCTAATCTCACCTTTCTTGACTAACAATTTGATCTCTTCTCTGGATGCTCGGCGTGAAACGCCATTCTCGATAATGCGGGATCTGTCGCTTCCTGCATAGATCCCAATTGTTTGATCGGAGAAATCATCTTGGAGCTTTTTTGATATCCATTCGATGGTGTCGAGGTATTGTGAAAATATGATACATCCACGTTCAATCCAGTTCCAGTCCTTTAAGATCTCGATAACTTTTTCGTACTTTGGATCTTTATCCATATGCTCTTCGAGTATGGAAGAGAATCTTCGCAGTAACGCTTTCTCTTCTTGTGACATCCCCCTAAACAGTTCGCTTGCTTCGACATCCTCCTCGTCATCGGAGTCTGCATATAAATCCTGTCTTGTTCCAAGCATAGAATTTGCTGTATTTCTTCCTGCATACAACGAGCTGCCTACCCGCTGAAGAAGGAGGGTCTTTAGAAATCCGGTCCCTTTCTCGCGTTCTCCAAGTAGTTTGCAGAATTCTTCTGCCGCCTGAAAAGCATCCTGAAGATAGGTTGTGAGGGGAATGGCATCTTTAACATCTTCTCCATAGAGCCGGACTTCGATCTTCCGGAGGTATGGCTCCCCCGTTTCAGGGTTATTTGTTTCTTCGAGATACTTTCGGGTTCTTCTTACGATCGTTCTGATATACGGATTAGAAAACTGGAAGAAATCGTCCTTAATCCGCTCAATCCGGGCTTTGTCAGCTTGGTCGAGTTCTATCCAGCGCGACGGTGCAACAACGCACATATCCTCTGATATTCCAAGTGATCGCCGAAGAATCTGATAGTCCAATCCCTGAGAGGCGAATGGCAACGGGTTTGCGACCCACTTGAATATTTCGAGCCTATCTTCTGGGGCTTCTTCTCTGCCGGAAATTATCTCAAGCGAGCGGGATGCCTCCTTTCTCCATCGGCTATACATGTCCCCAAGGACCGATTGGTTCTTTCCTGAGGCGAGAATACTTAGAAGATCAAACGCTTCTATGGGATGGAGTTGTACCGGTGTAGCGGTCGCAAGAAGAATGCTTTTGGTATTGACCGATAGTTCAAGCAGAAACGCCAAGAGATTGTTGGGATCTGCCCTCTCGTTATAACGGGTCTTCCCAAGGTTAGATCTTCTCGCTTTATGCGCCTCATCGACGATGATGCAATCATATCGTTTTGATAAGAGCAGTCCAGGTATCTGCGATCGGTTACTCCCGTATCCATGAGTTATTAGACCATATGAGACGATACCTATTCTCCTGGGGCATTTAAGAATGCCTTCGTCTCCTATCTTCGGATGTTCGATCCCCTCTTCATCGACCCATCTACCCTTATCCCAGACCGCAGCTGGTAAATCGAGGAGGTCCCGCAACTCGTCTTGCCACTGCCATCTAAGAGTTGCTGGCGTCAGAATCAGTATTGGTCTTTCTCCGGTCAGAGCAATCAACTGAGCAACCATAGCAAGTTGGAGTGTTTTTCCAAGACCAACCATGTCGGCGAGGACAAGCCGTGCCCCATGAGCGGTCTGATGATCGGAGAAGGCACGGTTGATGAAATACTTCTGATGCTCCCAGAATCCGATCTCCTTTCGGTACACGGGGCTCTCCACGACGATAGAGCCGGGGTCTGGGTCGTCCCGCCACTCTTCAAGAGACCGTATAACATCGCGGTGTGCGATCCTCCCTATATCTTCAATGATGAAGTTTGAGAGTTCTATGTATTTAGGATGGTTCCAGAGGGCATCAAACTCCTCTTGGACCCAATGGACCGCATCCTCTGAGTCATCCTCCCAAAGTATCTCGTAGTTGACCTTCCACGCCGAATAGGTCTCGTTGGTGCTCCCCATAAAGGATGTCTTCTTCCCATCAGATCGAGTAATAACGCCTGCTTTCCCATGCACCAGACCAAAAACCGAATCCGGGAGGATACGAACCTGGAGCTTGCCGGATTTCAGATATTCGTATAACTTGGCAAACCGCTCTCTTCCTTGCTTCCCTACTTTTTCTGGTTCACTCCCGCACCACTCCTTTCTAACTGAAGAATAAGCGGCGATGCCCGTCTTCACATCTTCTTCTTCAAGCTGAGAGTTGCAGACGACCCTGATCGTACCGGTGACCGAGTCTATGGCTTCCCCAGCAACTTCGAGGATGGAGGAACTGAAGTATCCGGCTATGCGATCATAGGATTGTGCCCCATTCAGCCGATCATTTAAAAAGGATGTATCGAGTTTCTGTCTACGGGACGAGAAGCGGTTGATCATCTATCCAACTCCACTCATACGTGATCCTGCTCCACCACAACCGCCAACAGACGAGCAACTTCAGCATCCTCCTTCCATTGAGGCATTGAACCGATCGACCCGAAGGCAGAAATGTACTTCAGGATGGCAACGATGTCCTTCCTCCTCTCCCAGTACCCCTGGTATTCACGGAGCCAGACCTTCCCTGCTGCGGTATTCTCTTCCTGTCGCACCTGCCTGATGGCAAAGAGGATCTGCCTGACAAGTGAAGATGAAAATCCAATCCCTCCAACATCCCTATCCCGAAACTCAGATGCCGTCTTCAACCGTGTCTCGTTTGCTCTTCCGGTCTGCTGGAGACCTCGATAATCCCGGATACCGAACCCTCGTGCAAGCTCCTGGTATGCTCCGACCCGATATTCTCCATGACTCTCAAGTTCAAGCCCCTTCAAATAGAACCGCTCTTCAGGAGTCAATTGTTTCCATATCCATGAATCGATACCCTTCGGAACCAGATAATCACAAGCGATCTTAACGGCGTTCTCGATCACCTTTTCCAGAGGATTTTGTTCTCCGTTTCTTCGTGCACGTCCCAGTTCTCGTTCGATATCGATATCTTCGATTTGCTTATACTTTGTCAGAATTCGAAGCGCTGCTGCATACGCTGCAAGCTGGTAATCGGTGTCTCCGAAGTTAGGATCATCCCTATCATCTATGGATAACATAGAGTTAAGTTGATTCTTCACTTCTCTCTCTACTTCTGGGTAGATCTCGTCGAGAAAGGCGACCTCCTCCGAGATCTGCTTTCGGAGAACGAGAAAGACTGTTCCCTGAACGTAATTACCTATTTTAAGTCCTGAAGCTGTTTCAGTTGAGATGCACCATGCCGCTGTTACCTGCAATCCTGCTGCCCATAGTATTGTCGCAAGATCCGCCCAAACTCTAGCATCCTGGTGGGTAAACATGACAATCTGAACACCATTATCAGGCATGTACTCAGTGAGGTTAGCATATATATCAACCATCTCTCTTTTAAAAGTTTCGTCAACCCCTGTGATAGCAAGAGCACGTTTTGAATCTGTCGACCAATCAGGGAAGAGTTCTTTCATGGGCATCTCATACCATGCTAGGAAGAACTCGGAGAGTTCATGATAGTTTATGGCATCAGCGTAAGGTGGATCTGTTATCCATATATTCATGTTCGTCCTAGTTCTGGATGCGGTATTAACATAAATATTAAAACTACTATGTAATTTTATTCCATCGACATTGATATTAAACGACGTTTCAACAAAGGGCAACCCCCTTGCAGTATAATTAAATAGTGTATTAAATGCTTGGTTATAAAACGATTGAGTAGATTTATCATGAATAGCAATCCACCTGCATAACTTCGAATTCCAATCCACACATTTTCCGAGACTCATTATTGCAAATACAGTTTCTTGTCGAGAGGATAAGCGATTTGATATTCGCTCCATAAATGTTCCATGATATAGCAATTGTCTCGGAGTAAACAGATGATGCCAGTGTGTCCACCCGCGCTCTCGAAAGAGTCTCGATGTTTCCGCACCAGGTTCAATCTTCATGCTTGGTAGATATCCCTTCTCTTGCCATTCAGAAAATCGCTCTTTTAGGAGGGAGAGTACATGGTCCTCACGCTGAAGATCAAATTTATCGGGAGCGCAGAAATGCCATTTTGTCTTGATCCCTCCCGATGAATTAGCCACCTTCTCCATCCACCGAATGCAGTATAATCGCTCCTGAAAGACGTCATCGGGTCGAGGCACGATATCGTCATTCTCCCAAAGACGAAGACCTCCAGAGTTTTCGCGCCTGATAGTGCTAATCGAGATCGGTGAGAGATGACCTGGACAGTCTATGTTTGGGCAAATCAGACCACGCGATGTCGTTGTTCCAGACTTTCTCGCTTCTTCTGATTCTCTTGGAGTTGCCTGACGGATGATGATATCATAGCGTTTATTATCAAGATCAGGTTTCAGTTCGGCGATCACTTTCTGCATCCGCTCGGCAACCGAGAGCGTGGGAAGAAGTGGAACTCTCCAGCCGCATTCGGGGCAGATCACCTCGTTGCAGTAGAGGTAGGCATAACCTCGCCACCCTTTCTCGTTATGCTCGATCCCCCATTCGGTGATCTTCCGGTCCACTGAATTGTAGACCTCTTGCTGGGCTTCTCTTACTTCTCTTACAACCTCTTCCCCACCACCTATGATATTCAACGCCGCCCACGTCAGAAGGACCGCGACAGGAGACAAGTCTGAAGCATAAACATCGCAACCCATCCGAGCCGCCTCAAACGGAACACTTCCGCCGCCACAGAAACAATCACCAACAGATGGGCGCTTTCCAAATTGCCTGATCCCAAGCTCTTCGACCAGTTCCGGTATAGATGACGCTTGCGTGCCCAGGTGGAGGTTAATATCCTTCCATGCAGCCGGGGATGGTCCGTCGATTTCTTCGGGGCGGCAGCAGTACTTCAATCTCTCGTCATATCCCATCCTCATGAAGACTAACTGCTGAAGATTCTGTTTCTCCTCGCGTGAAAGACCTGATCGAAGCCTGGACCCATCAAAATACTGATTGATTTCCCCTGGTGTGAGATATTCTCGGATTGTCGCAGCCGGAATCGACTTATTCTTCCTTTGCAGCAGACCATCGTCGTCCATGGTGAGTATTTTTAAGAAAATATCCCGATCTTTAGTCGGGTTATCCGTTGCTGGGAGAAGAAGACCTAATAGGGCAGATCTGACGAGGATCAAGGGTTTCCGTCCCCACCATTTGCCAAGCTGGGTGAGGGTCTGTCCTTGAGCACCTTTCCTCTCTTTGTAACTCTCCTTTGATACCTTTGAGACCGGAAACTGGGATTCAATAAATGATCTGGTGAAGGGGGCGTCTTCCTGGGTCATGATACTCATCTCAATCGTAGTCCAGTAGCTTTCCTTGTCTTACTTTTGATGGCTGCAGAGCTTTCTCATCCTGATCGAGTTCTGTAATCATCCCCACTCTCTGCTCAGACCTGCCCGGTGAGATAGGGTTATCACACAAAGCGAACCTTATTGCTACCCGCCATCCAGTATTCTTACCTCGGAGGGCTTGACCGGTCGCGGCATTCGTCATGGTATAGAGCCACCACCGCTCCTCGGGTAGAAGTCCAAGCCAGTTTACTATCGCCGTCGGAATTCTACCGGGGTCTGCGTCTTCTATCGCCCACGCGAGGAGGACGAGTTCTTTTCCTAAGAGTCGGGATACTGGGGTAAGACCTTGAGCCCTCCACTGACCCTTCCGGAATCCCGCCACATGTAGTCGGCGGTTGAACTCTGCGGTAAGAGCATCTGCTATAGCATCCCACTTAGACCTTGGGAGAATCACCCGGAGGCGTTCATCCTTCTCGTCCTTTATGCTCCGGATCTTATCCTTCCACATATCCGGCTGCCACGACATATGCTCGGAGATCTGAACATCCGTAGTTTTGGCTGCTATCGACACGAGGAAGTAGTGCTCAGACTCAGTGGGAACAAAACCGAACCCCTCCACGACCTGGGTCTTTGCCTGACTCACTGGACGACCTCTTCCATATTGATCTGAATCTTTTTAGCATCGGCAAAGTCCTTTAAATCCTGACCGGAAGCGAATGCCAGATTGTTCGTTTTGATACCTACCTGTCCATCCGAATAAATTTCGCGAAGCGATTCGATGGTTCTCTCAATCTCCTTTCCGGAAAGGGATAGTGAATCATCCACATTAAGTTCAACCCAATTTTTGCCTACTACCGTGAGGTTGACGCCGAACGCTTTCCCGTTGTATTTTTCTAACTTATCTGTAAACTCGAAGGTCTCTTTTGTCGTATCGAACTTCCGGGACGATTTCCATGTCGCTGGTTTATTTAAATCTAGTCCTACCTCAGTATCGGCTTTCCAATCGATATCGATCCGCATCTCGTCCGATTCGACACCTTCTTTCTCGGCAACAGCTAGAACAACGGAGACCGATCGGTCAATCTCAAAAGGACTTCTGTATATTCCACCCGAATTCTTTGGGTTAGACCCGTCAGTTGTGTATCGGATGTTGGCATCTGGTGGAGCAGTTACAAGTTCCACAGTCCTCTTATTCTCATCACCAAAGACCTGCTTCTTCAGAGTTACCCTGTTCGACCATGAAATTGCATCGCCGGTCTCATGTTCTCCGGTAGAGTCAACACAAAGGAACGATACATGCATCTCAGAGGTCTTAAAGTTTTGGAAATCCTGAACGCGAGCGGAAGCTGTGGTCGGTGCCCCTCCAATCTCGTAGTAAACTTCATCACCCTTGACCGGAGTTATTTTTAAAGTCACTTCTCCTGTTCCGTCGTCCCTGCGCGATTCCATGATTTGAACGATTGTTTGAGGCTTTTCGAATGGTCCTTTGTTGATGTAACCTGCCTCATCTCTCCATTGTTCTTTCCTGAGCATGCCGTTCTTGAGGTTGTCTAGCGCGCCCGGATGATGCCACTGCCATTTGGTCAGCATTGCAGCACGTTGCTTAATCTCAGACCATTTCATTACCTTTTGGGTAAAAAGGCGCTGTTCACATTTCTTCTTGAAGGTCTCGCTATCAACATCTTCGGTGAACTTTTGTTTCTCTATAAGGGTGCTTTTGATGAGGGACTCTCCCCTACATCTATTACCTTCAAAGTTCATGATGATGTCTGTGGAACTCAAGTGATCCTGTTGATCCTGTGGATAATACAATTGTGTAAAGGTTTCTCGTGCCGCGCTCAGGAGGCGATGGACGATATTATCTTGGAGTTCCTGAGCAATAAGTCTCTGGGTATCATCGCTTCTCAAATTCTTGCTATCAAATTCTCCAACGATAAACTTAATCGCTTTATACTCTTGCCCGATCGAGATTAGCCTGTCCATGGTATCCCGCTGACCAGAAAGGAAGCAAACGCGATTTTTATAGTCGAGAGATTCATAGAATGAGTTGAGATCGGGGTGAAGCCCACCAAGGTAGGGTTCATATAGAATTAGCATTACCTTATCCTGGCTGACGTTTATCTCATCAACAGCGGGAAAGATTGACACCTCTTGATAGCAATCTCTGCTCTCCGGTGCAAATGTTATCTTTAGATACTCCTTCACCTCTTTCAGAGCTGCTTCCTTACTGTATGATTCTGAAAGGGAACGGAGGCGTGCAACCAGGTTCTCAGTATTCTTAAAGTAGATTCTGCCATCGTTTCCTTTGTGAAGATACCAACATAACTGACTCTCCAGCGTCCCGATAGCATCAGGAATTGTAGAGATGTTTCTACCTGGGGAGGCAATATCTGTCATAATCTCTGTTGCAGTGAGTCCGAGGACCGGATTTTCAATATTGGCGAGGGATGAGATCAACAAGAGGTTACAGATATCAGATGCATCAGATCCGCCCCGTCTAGAGTCTTCTATCTCGGCAACAGCATCTCCACCAGATGCAATATCATGACTGATTGCGTTTCCAAGCGTTGAATTGATCAAATTTATCTCAGACACCATCTCACGGTGATTCAGGTCTATCATATGCGGATGTATAAGGTAAATATCATCAGCACGACCGGATTCGTAGAGGTGCGAGACCAACACCCTCATAAACCGGATGAGACCACGAGTCTGTTGAAATCCGGGATTCTCACGGAACCTGGCATAGAGATCCCTTATCGCCGGATGGAACGGGTATGATTGTTTCACCTGTAATGCGAACTTTTCCGGCGATATGTGGATGAGTTCCATTTGTCCCGCTTCGTTTATCGCTTCTGCATATCCCTGTGAGACACTTGCGATGGTATCCGCATCTGGAAGCTCTAAGAAAATTCTTTTTTTCAGGATCTGAAATACCGATCGTGACCTCATAATAGGTTGATTTATATACTTGTGACTTGCTATTTATATCGAGGGATAGCAAGATGTCAAGGGGTCCAAAGCCAAAGTTCTTAGATGTGCCATGTCCCAACGAAGATTGCAC
>Ga0208462_1002196_pt1 | contig 11118 bp, 9 predicted proteins | sample AD_SCU001_MetaG_FD_184452 | JGI IMG/M metagenome (GOLD analysis project Ga0208462, IMG submission 184452) | Active sludge microbial communities of municipal wastewater-treating anaerobic digesters from China - AD_SCU001_MetaG (SPAdes) (version 2) | ecosystem: Engineered > Bioreactor > Anaerobic >...
GAGGTCTCGGTCGAGGACACCGGCCCCGGTGTTCCGGACGACGTGAAGGAGAGACTCTTCCGCCGGCTGGAGCGCGGAAAAGCCAGAGGTCCGGGCAAGGGGCTTGGACTCTTCATCTCCCGGATGCTCATCGAGCGCTACGGCGGGGAGATCCGGGTCGAGGACCGGGTGCCCGGCCGTCCGGAGGAGGGAGCGGCATTTTTGTTCACGCTCAGGAAAAGCACGCAGGATGGGTGAACGATCTTCAGCGGGCGAGCCGGTGTACACCCCGGGGTTCCGAACAAGTGGTTAGGCTTATGAGGCGACGGGATTCAGATGTCTTCGAGGAGCGGGCGCACATGAACGTTATCGTTGTCTATGCGAGCAGATACGGGTCTACAAAAGGCATTGCGGAGTTCATCGCTGAAAAGTTGCGGGAGCACGGCGTGCAGGCGGAAGCCCGGAGCGTTGACGCGGACCCGGACCCCGGGGAGTACAACGCCGCCGTGATCGGGAGTGCCGTGTATATGGAGCACTGGATGCAGGAAGCGGCGGATTTTGTGCGGCGGAACCGGACGGTCCTTGCCGGGCGGCCGGTGTGGCTGTTCAGCAGCGGCCCGCTCGAACCGGGAACGAGCCCGGACGACCCGGAACTGGAGCCCAAAGAGATCAGCGAGTTCCGGGAGGTCATCCACCCCCGGGACCACCGCGTCTTCTTCGGTGCGCTGGACCCGGGCAGGCTCGGCTTTGCGCACCGGACGCTCCGGAGACTGCCGGCCGGCCGTGCGCTCCTTCCCGAGGGCGATTTCCGCAACTGGGATGACATCGAGGCCTGGGCCGGCGGCATTGCCCGGGTGCTGAAAACTCCTTAACAAGGGATATAACGAGACAAATTCCGGCAAAACAGATGCGAGGGGTGAGATTCGAACTCACGAACTCCTACGAGACCAGGCCCTCAACCTGGCGCCTTTGACCTGGCTTGGCAACCCTCGCCCGATACGAACGGAAACGGAAGATGCATCGGTCGCGTTTTCACGCCCCGTTTACCTCATTTAATCTGTTGTCATACATGAAATACCTTTGCGCAGGGCTGCGATGCAGGGAGTCTGCCGGTGCATGTCATCAGCCCTGCAGCCGCGCCTGCAAGGCCCGGAAGGATAACCGGAACAGATTATGCCATCAGGGAGCCATCTGTGACTGCTCCCCGCTGTTCAGAGGGCACAATCATGGCAGATAGAGAGGACCAGTATCTCTCCATTCAGAAGGAACTGGTGTGCATTCACGTTCACCAGGAGCTTGCGCTCTCCCTTGCCGACAAGGATCACCTCGCACGCTGCCTGGCCGTCCTCCAGAAGCCTGCGCAGCATGGCGGCGCAATCATCCGCACAGTTCTCGTCGCAGATGTCCATTAAAGACTGGTTAAGCATCTCGCCGCGCTCATATCCCAGTTTACGCAACGCCGCTTCGTTCACGTCGACGAAGGGGCCAAGCGTGCCGCCGACGATCGCGCTTACCATGATTGCATCGCTGACATGGTCAAAGATCGCCCGATACCGTTTCTCGCTCTCAAGAAGTGCCTGTTCCATCCGGTGACGGGCAAGTGCAAGCTCGATACCCCTGACGATCTCGTGGATGTGGCACGGCTTTACCAGGTATCCGTACGGGGCGCTCTGTGCTACCCGCTGGAGCACTTCAGTATCGGAGTAAGCGGTGAGATACACGACAGGTATCCTGAATTGTTCGAGTATTCGCTCCGCCGTCTCGATGCCGTCCAGATGCCCTTCAAGAACAATGTCCATCAAGACCAGATCCGGGTTGATACGCGGCATTCCCTGGAGTGCATCTTCCCCGCTCCTGAAGACTGCCGGAACGGCAAATCCATTACGCTGCAACGAATCTTCCAGCAATCTGGCGACGGAATCATCGTCTTCGACGATGACAATCCTCTTCTCTGGAGGGGCGCCTGACTCCATACCTCACCTCATCCGGACATTAAGGCTTCTCGCTCTCTCATGAGAGCAGCATTTCGTATGCGCAATACAGGCACCGGCAGGATTCTGGACGCTCACCTGGTCCGGCGAACTGCGAACCAATGTGAGTGGGTTTTACGCCGCTCCCTCACCGGGATTCTTCACCGCACAGATGAACGCCTGCCCGGTTTTCACCGGAGCTCACAGTGCCCTTACCTGTTGCAGGCGACCGTAGCAGCAGGTTCGAGCAACAGGTACATACCCGCATAAGATTGGACATACCATTAACTCTTCTGTTTCGTTGCGCCTCACACGGGCAGTGAATCGCGGCAAAGATAGATGGGAGAGGATATTCGGCGGAAAAATGTACATACCGCATATTGCTGTCCCGTCATCTATTTTCAACGAGATACCCAAGGACAGCAAAGATCTCCTGTCTTCTTCGACGAATGTACTCTTCACCGGCCGGGGTTGCCTCATACACCTTGGAGCGCCCTTCGGTTCTTGTTTTAAGATAGTTCCTCCGCTCGAGGTCATAGAGATAGGAATAGATCCTGGCCATCGGGACGATCACATGAAACTGCTCGTTGATCTCGCGGATAATATCATACCCGGAGACCGGCCGGTTGAGGCAGGAGAGTATGAGCGGTTCTAATAATTTCTTTACCAGATCCTCAACGATCGATCGGTCTACAAGGTCGATATGCGGTGGGTCGAACGAGTTTGACTGAAGAGAGACTATTGTTTCGTTTGCTGTCGCAATGGTGATATTCGGGATCCCCTGGACCATCTCAGATAGTTCGTAGCCCGTCATCGAGTCGATATCGAGTGCAAACAGAGCAGATATCGGGAGACCTGCGCCCTGCATCTGCAATATCTGCCGTTTTATTTCCGCAATCATCTGGAAGTCGTCGATTCTGGAGATATCAAATACACACCTGACACCATGATCGCTCTCCTTGCAGATCCAGCGGATCTTCTGCGGCACTCTGTCGATGGAATCTTGCAGTTCCAGAATAGAGATTTTTTTTGCGAGAATATCCGATTGCAGGGTCGAGCGTAATTTGGTGTGATAATACGCGTACAGGCAGCATTCGGATTGCTGCAGACCCTGATCCATATATTGGACGAAGTAACGGTATTTGTTTACACCGTTTGAGTAGAGCAGCACGCTTGTTGACGAAAGCAGGTGCGACAACAATATCGTGTTCTCCGATCTGTCCATCTCTGACAGGGCACACATCATGGTGAGTCACCGACTAGAATTGCAGGAGCAAACGCAGATACTGAAAGACGGGAAGTACGCCAGCACATTCAATTCTATTCACTTTGATAAAAACATTCCGCTTCAATCTCCTACCATAGATGTGGTTTTGGGAATTTTTATTCGTCTAATGCCGGTAAATGCCCCTTGAGAAGATATAAATGATTTTTCGTTGTTACGCATCTATCTCTCAGACAGCTTCCGCTATGGCCACCGGCAAAAGCATGTTTGGCTCGGACACAGACGGATGAGAACTCTGCTGCCCTTACGGTTTCACGCGCAATTTCATGGCGCTGTTGAGGCGGACCAGCTGGATCTTCAAACGAGTATACCGGGTAGTCAGTGTCCGCTTGATATCGCTCAACGTCAGGTTCTCCCTGTAGTCCATCGGAAGGATAGCAACCTGGAAACGAATTTTGTTCAGCGTTTTATTGTGTTGGCGCCTGGCTGCCGAACTGTCAGGAGAGGGATCATCCGCAGCCGACACCACCGCTGCAATATCGTTGTAGCAGATCGTATAGACCGGCTTTCCACCTATACCTATATCTCCGAAGTTTATCCCCTCCCGGGATGCTATGATGCCGTATAAGTAGAGACAGGAATGGCTTTTTGGGTTCGATTCGCTGATCTCGTGTATTGCGGTATTATATTGCACTAATGTCTTCATCATACGCGTTATGCCTCACGAAACCGGGAGATGCTGCTCTCCGAATCATCTCATCCCGGGATTGTCCAGAGCGTGAAACGATCGTCCACTTATCTCATTTTCATCGCGATGGAAAAGAGGCATACGCAGATTTTCATTTTTTGTTTCAAAAAATGAAACATGAGGTGGAAGCGCCGTCGGAGCACTACAGCCCGTAAAGGCCATACATACTGCCCGGCATCCGTTGCGGCCAATCTTTATCCATTGCATGAGAGTCTTCGATGATAGGTCAGCCGGGAGGGCCGTCATCGCGACATCTGCAAAAGTTGGTCCCTAGCACCACCATCCGTCACACCGCGGATACGGTTAATAGGCCGAACCAGGATGCTCTACATTCAGATGGGAGAACATGTTTCTCAAAACCAGGGATATAATACCGATGATGGAAAATTAACTGTTTTAAAGTACTCTACATCTTATATCAGAAAATGAAAGAACGGATCAAGTTAATATATTCTTTCTTACAATCCCTCCTATAGGATCTCTGCTATATACCGCAACAATTTGATCGCCGATTGTCGGCGGCCCAGTGGGAGCGGGGTTGAGATCATCCATGATCAGGCGCATTCCAGGAATGTGCCGCCTCTTTGAAGGAACTGAGGCTGAAGTAAATCCCTGCAGGTGCCCCCGGGGTGCAATGATGTATGACGATCAAAAGAAGAGACCTGATGTTGCAGCTACCCCGGATCACACCAGTGACCAGAACCAATTGAGAGAGTCTCCGGATGACAGTACAGAGAAAACTTGCTGTCCTGCCGAAACCCAGAACGAGATCATCTGGGTGAGGGGATTGGAGGGTGGAAAGCAGGTTTGTGTCAACTTCGCAGCCAAAAACATCTGGGATATCGATGCGCAGACTCTCCTTGAAGATTCCGAAGCGCTTATCGGGTCCACTCATCCCGACGACATGGAATCGTTCAAAATACTTTTCGACGGCGAGCTGAATAGTGAGCAGCAAAATCCATCGGATTACCGAATCATTCTTCCGGATGGCACTGTCAGGCTGATGCAGGCTCGCTGTTTCCCTATCAGAGGTGAAAATAACCCGGTTTTGTACATCGGTGCAGCAACCGATATCACCGAAGAGAGAGATGCGGCGACCGCCCGGGAGGGTGAGGCTGAGCTGCAATCGAACTTTCTCTCTATCACGTCGCACGAACTGAGAACGCCCCTTCAGCCTATTTTAGGTTACCTTCATCTCATGCTCGACAACCCTCAGCAATTCGGACTCACTGAGGAAGGCGTACAATATTTGAACGTCGTTCGAGACTGCGCGAACAGGATGAGCGGCATCATAAACAGGATTCTTGTCATGAGCCTCGCCGACATAGAGCGAGAACTCGTACAGCCGTACTGGAAGACCATATCACTTGAACAACTTGCTGCCGATATCATCGGCGTATGTAAGACCGGAGATGGTATGACATATATTGTTGATATCCCTCCCGGCCAGATGATCGAGACGGATAGACACTATCTCTATGAAGCCCTGTATGAAATCTGCGGCAACGCAGTGAAGCATTCAGCCCATCCGTGTCACGTCGTCTTCAGATATAGTGAAGAACCCGGTAACCATGTCATATCCATATCCGATGATGGCCCGGGCATGGATGAAGCAACCCGGACGAAGCTGTTTCAGCCATTTTATATCGGTGATCGAAATAATCTCTCCAGGATGTGCGGGCGCCTCGGACTCGGGCTTACCATAGCCAGGAAGAATATTGAGATTCTGGGGGGAACCATTTCGGTCGACAGCATTCCCGGGCAGGGAAGCACGTTTACCATTCGGCTCCCCAAACAGCATCCGTGAACCGGAAAAGGTACGCCCACACAGATACCCAGAACGAGCGGAGATATGCATTTTTGCCAATCGATGCTTACGGCACGGTAGAGGGAGGGGGACCGTGTTCTTCTTCCTCTGCCTCAACAACCCTCCGCTCCTTCTCACCGATAAGGCTGACTACCTTCATCGCTGCATAGACTCCTTTGATGGGGAGATCGCTCCCCTGCCTGAGGGCCATTTTGATCCGTTGGACCGTTTCGCCATCGCCGATCATTTCCAGGGTTGCAATTGCACCTTCCTGGATCTCCTTATCCGTATCAAAGAGCGCATCGATGAGCGGGCCGGTTGTCTCTCTTCCAAGTGCAGCAACCTCATCCCATCTCCTATCCGCTATCAATGCTGCTGTATGTTCTTCCGGCAGCTGTGGCTGCCACCCGCTCCTTTCAAGTGCAAAAAGCACCTCCCGACGGATAGAAGAACTGCCGGAACGAAGGAGAGGGACCAGCCGTGATACTGCCATCTCCTCCCCACGGAGGGTCTTTAAGGCGCCGATGGCATTACGCCGGATAATCGGGTTCTCATCTTTTAAGAAAACAGCCATGCGTGAAGCCCAGTAGTCGATTAACGTCAACAAAGACGACAGCGCAGCAGATTTGACATCCGGGTCCGCATCCTCCAGTGCAGAAAGCAGTGTGCGAACGGATTCATCGCACTCGAATTTGCCGAGGGTCTCTATGGCAAGGGACCGGGTTCCGGGATCGGGGCTGCTTGCCAGCTCGCAAAGCGGGCGAACCGCGCCGCTCGGTCTCAGAACCGCAATTGATTCGGCAGCCCGCCGTTTCACCTCGAAGACCGGGTCGTCGAGTGCAACGACCAGAGCACCAAAAGCGCGCTGATCGGCAAGCATTCCAAGAGACAGCACCGCACGCCACCGTATCTCCGCATCAGGGTCGGCCAGTGCGTTTATCAGCGGCTGAACACCCCGGAGGTCTCCAAGTTTGCCCAGTGTTTCAGCGGCTTTGAGCCGCACCGCCGGATCTGCGTGAGGGTCGGCCAGCGCCCTGACGAAGTAACCCAGGTCCGGCACCCCGTCATCCGTTGCGTGAGACTTCTGCCAGGCCCCGGATCCGGTTTTGCCCTCTGCTTTTTCATCGGATTCAGCCCCTCCCATGCCGGCTGGGCCCGGTTTTTCCGGACCCCTGCCGTGGATACCCTCCGGAACCAGGAGCGGTGCCGAAGCCTGCGATTTTCGAGTTGGATTCTTGATGAGGCCAAGGCGCCGTATCTCCTTCCAGTCCTCCTTTGCGATGAGATACGCCAGCTGTTCCCCTGCGTTCGCGGGTTTCCAGCCGATCGCATCGAGTGCTGCTGCTGCCGACAGCCGCACTCCCGTATCCTGATCCTCAAACAGTGCAGTAAGCGGCTGAACCGCTGCACCGACTCTGCGCTCACCAAGTACGTCGGCAGCCTCTCTGCGTATTTCTGCATCCGGATCGCCTAATGCCCGGATAAAAAGATCCGTTGTCCTATCCTGGGGATACGAACCTAGCGCCCGTACCGTCTGCAATCGAAAAACGGGATCGGGGTCGCGGAAGAAGGAGAACAACACAGGAAGCATACGAGCGTCACCGATGCTGCCCATCGCCTGTATTGCGCTGAGACGAACCTCAGCGTGTTTGTCTTCGGATGCGGCAATAATGGCCGAAAAGGAGTATTCCGAGCGTAGTTTTCCAAGCGCAGTTATCGAATACTTGCGAAGGTCGACGTTTCCGGTTTTGAATGCCCGGATCAGGGGATTTACAGCCGCTTCGTCACCGATCTCCCCGAGCGCAATCGCAGCGGAATTTGCAACGCGCTCGTCCGTATCTTCAAGCGCTGCGATGAGCTGTCCGACTGCCCGCCTGTCGCGGATATCGGCAAGTATTGAGGCCGCCCTCCATCTGACATCCGGGTCCGGGTTATTGAGCAACTGAATGAGAGGTTCGATCGCGATGTTGCCGATTATCTTGAGGGCCTTCGCTATCGCCGCTCTCTCTCCAGCCTGCCGATCCTGCAGTTCGCGGGTGAGGGGACCAACACCGTGCCGTTTAAGCCGTACAAGACCCAACCAGTCGTCCTTCGCGCTCAGGAACAGGATCCGCTGATGCAGGCTCTTTGGCTTCCACTTCAGACGGTCGAGCGCTCCTGCTGCGACTTTGCGAGTGCCCAGGAAACTGTTTTCAAGACCGTGAACAAGCGCTCGCACCGACCGGCGATCGCCTATCTCAGCCAGAGCGGCAGCAGCTTCGTAGCTGACGGCCTCTACCGGGTCGTCAAGGGCCTGCTGAAGGTGCAGAACTGCATACCGGCTTCTCATTTCGCCGAGAATTCGGGCGGCATGCATCCTGACATCAAAGAATTCATCGGTCAGTGCCCAGATCAGAACGTCAGTCAACGGCCTGCTATACCGCGAAACCTCTTTCCAATCTCTTTTAGCAAACGCAAAAACCCCTTTTTCTCTTAGATCATAAGGTTTCCACCCACATGCCTCTAGAGACTCCGCAGCCTTGGCTCTGATGCCTGAGTGCCGGTCGAGCAATTTCTCCCGCAACGCTGCAATTGCCCGCCGGTCTCCGATCGTTCCCAGCGCCCAGATTGCTGCGATAATTATGTCATGGTCGGTATCGGAAAGACAACCGACAATCTGCGTTGTCGCACGCGGGTCACGGATCTTCCCAAGAGCCCAGATCGCCTGGATCCGCGCAGTTCCGTCAGGGTCGCCTAAGAGGGGAATGATCGCTTCTGTTGCACGTGAATCCCCAATAGAACCAAGTGCCTCTGCAGCTTTCCACCGGACGTCCGAATCGGGATCGGATAGTGTGCAAATGAGAGGCTCAACCGCCTCGCTATCGCGCAGCTCCCCGAGGGCCCCTACCGCCATCCACCGGATATCCTTTTGATCATCCCTGAGTGCTGCTATCAGGCCGCTGATATCTTTCTTCGAGTAAAAACGGGTGATATCGGCGATACTAAAACGAAGCGACTTCATGATCCACTTCCAGGGGAGACTGCTATCCGGACACTGCCATGTTCCTCCGCGAGCGGTGCAGTTCCATCATCAGGCGTAGCGTGCGATGATCTCCTTCAACTGTGCCGGTTCGACAGGTTTGATGGCAACTTCAGCGACGCTGTCTGCATAGGGGGCAAACTCTTCGTCGTTCAACCTCAATGCCGAAAGGATCACGACCGGGACACGTAACGCTCCAGGGATCTTCCTCCGTTCATCCAGAAACTGCAAACCGTTCATCGGGGACATCATAAGGTCGAGGAGTATCAATGCAGGGGGATCGTTTTGTAGTATTTCAAGGCCTTCGGCGGGATCGTTCACAAGGATCGGGTAGTACCCAAACGATGTTATCAGCAGGTTAAAGATTCGAAGGATCTTTTCGTCGTCATCAATAACCAGTATCCGTTTTGCCATACGATCTTCCGCCCGGTGTTCTGTCCATAAATGCCTGCAAAATCCTGCAGGAGAATCACTTGATACTGATATATCGTGACGGATATATAGGTATATTGTTTAATTAACGGCAGAGAAGCGGCACCATTACTTATTACCGGGGCTCCTGATGCTCGTTCACAATCATAAAGCGATTACAGCACGATCTGCTGACCCCTTATGTGGTAAACCGAACCGCTTGCCGAAGAGACGGTAGGTGTGCTCATAGTTCCCCTTGCCTACGACCTCTTCACTCCTGGCGCGATTATAATGCTTTTCCTGTAGCGCCTTGCCGTTCCCGGTAAACTCTGTCCTATTGGCCCCCAAGGGATCTGCAGCCTGTTCAGGCGGCCGCCGCACTCTTCTTCCCGCTCACGCCGATGAGGCGGGCGACGTAGATCCCGGCCGTACCCGAAAACTCCGGTCTCCCAGAGATCCATGACGAGCCCGAAGGCGTATGCGAAGACAACGCCACGAGGATCCTGATGGGATCTACGGCAAGGGTGGAGACCCCTTCCTTCGTCCCCAAAAGACCCCGCAAGACGAAGGGGTAGAACCGGCACATCGTCATCAGGAAAACGATGGTGCCGCCCGCCGGGTAGATGAAGATCCCGGAGATAGCGGGCGCGAAGAGCCAGATGACGATGATGAGCCCGACGACGCCAAGGGCGTCCGAACCGCTGCCCGCTACTCAGATGGCTTCGGCGAGGATAAGGCGGTCTGAAAGAGCATGGCAGCCATGATCGGGCCGGCAATCGCCATATGACGCGTTTCGGATCGTCGGTGAGGATGGTGATTGTGTTCCGGCGTTCTGCCGGTTCTACCGACCGTTCATCGGAACTCTCCGGGGTTCACACGCCCACTTTATGAGAAATCGAGGCTGAACTCTACTCACTTTCCTTCCGGAGGACCAGGTACGTGTTTATGGCTGTGTGGCCGGGCACCTCCTCCAGAAGGCCGGCCTCTGAGAGTTCCCGAAGCAGGCTCTCATACCTCTGCGCCGACTCCTCCCTCTTTCGCTCCTCATCCCCGGGGATCTCTGGATTGTACGCGAACATGGTCTCAAGGACGTCGAGCTGTTCGACGGTGCCGTCTTCCCATATCCGGGCATGTTCGTCTCCAAAACGGTGAAACCGATAGAACTCCATATACTCGTAGCCGTCGGCCTCTCCGAACACCCAGTTGAACTGAAAGGTTGCAATCCGCATTGACCCCCTCTTCCTCTCCTGCAGGGCATCCTCAGGTATGGCGAATGTCTCCCGGTACCGCTCCTCGAAGTGGCGGTTCATCCCGGCGAACGTCGTCCCTATCCTCTCTATCGAGCCTCTTTCCATACTGGGTATGGCTCAGGCTCCTCGTATAAACGTAACCGTCCGGCTGCCGGCACCCGCGGCGTCACAGCAGGGAGCGGTGCGCCGGGTATATGTTTGCGCTCGGGGGGCTTCGGTGCGGCCTCTATGTCAGGGTATGCCCGAAGTGAGGGGGTAATTTTCGGGCAGTGGGCCCAGGATCCCCCACACGCAGATGTTTCCGGATCAGAAACATGCTGTTTCCAGAGCGGAAACAATTTATGGGGTGGGAACGGCAGCGACCCATAGCGGTAGAACCCGGCTCGGGCGAGACGTGATAAAGATACTCTATTAATACCATTCCTGCATCAGGACTGCATCATGACGCTCACATCCGAGGAGGTCGCATGGAACGTGGACGGGATTTCTGTCCGGGGCACCCTGACCCGACCTATAGGCATGGGTCCTCACCCGGGAATCGTCTTCGTCGCCGGGAGCGGACCGACCGACCGTGACTGGTGCTCCCCCCTGCTACCCGGAACCAATTGCAGCGGCCGCCTGATGGCCGAAGCCCTTACCCGTGAAGGGTTCATGACGTTGCGCTACGACAAGCGGGCCTCGGGAACGCATGCACAGGAGAACATCCCCC
>Ga0208462_1002209_pt1 | contig 11034 bp, 15 predicted proteins | sample AD_SCU001_MetaG_FD_184452 | JGI IMG/M metagenome (GOLD analysis project Ga0208462, IMG submission 184452) | Active sludge microbial communities of municipal wastewater-treating anaerobic digesters from China - AD_SCU001_MetaG (SPAdes) (version 2) | ecosystem: Engineered > Bioreactor > Anaerobic...
CCCCTCCGGGGGAGCCGCCGCCTACGGCGACCTGTCGAACACCGGGAACAAGTATAATGCTCACGGCGCCGACATATATGGCACGCGGGGGTTGCCGAGCCAGGTCAAAGGCGCTGGATTTAGGGTCTTATACTAAAAAAGGTTCCTAGATCTGACTCCCCCACACACCGCGCGAGGGTTGCCGAGCCAGGTCAAAGGCGACGGATTTAGGGTCCGTTCTTGAAGGAGTTCAAGGGTTCGAATCCCTTCCCTCGCATACTTACCAATTTTTCCAGAAGTTCCTCCCTGTCAGGGCAACGGAGGGTCCCCTGGCACTCTATTCCACCACGCTGATGGGTACGACCGTCCTTTGGGGAGCCTCGCCCTATCAGATGCACACTTTCACTTAGCGCGCTCAAAGTATTTTGTCCGTATAACCCGACGCTGATCGCATGAACCAAGACCAGCCACACCGAGCACCAACGCTCTTCCAGGATGCACGTGTCTTTACTGACGACTATATTCCCGATCCGGGTCCGTATCGCATGGAACAGGCAGAAGAACTCGCCTTCGATCTGCTTGAGGGCATGCCCAGCTCAACACTAGGATGTATCGTCTGCAGAGGACCGGCAGGGGCCGGGAAGACCACATGCGTGCGGGCGATCTTCTCCGAGATCGAGGCGCTGAGCCCGCGGTTCGTCCCGATCTATGTTGACTGCCGGGTTGACCGGACAAGATATTCTATCCTCTCGCGGATCTCCCTGAACCTGACCGGCCTGCCGCCGGCAGAAGACATTGGTGAGTCGGAGGTCATTGAAACCATAGCGGAACATGCACTTGAGCACAGGGCCATGCTCGCCATCTGCCTCGACGACATCAATCGCATCAGCACGAGTGCGCTCAACCACGTGCTGCGCGCACTGCTAGACATGCACGAAACCTGGCCGGAGGTCAGGGTCAGCGTGGTCGCTGTCGTCAACAGCCTCGATCTCGAGTTCTACAGCACTCCGCATCCCTTCATCTCATCGGTCTTCCACCCGGCCGAGATCAGCTTCCCATCATTCCCGGGGGACGAGATCCGCGGGATCCTCCGGGACCGGGTGCAACAGGGACTCTCCCCCGGCGTGCTGTCAGATGCGGCATTTACCCAAGTGGTGGAGCAGACAGTGGCATGTGGGAACATTCGGATGGGCCTCTCTCTGCTTCGGCAGGCAGTGACGATCGCTGAACAGGAAGGCCGGAGGTCGGTAACCCGGGAGGATGTCCGGACAGCGTACATGCGTTGGTGTGATGGGGTCCTGCAGAAGATTTGCGGGATCGAGTGAACCGTGCCCACCTATTTTCTACTATCCAAGCCGCCCACCAGCCTGCGACTCCCTCGTTTATGACGGCTCGCGGGGGACTCTCAGCCGGCAGACCACACTCCCTTCCGGTCGTGGCGTCTGCCTGATCTTCTCTTCCTGTCCGGGACCTCTGACGACCATGACCGGCTCGGACCTCGCCGGTCATCGTCTGCTGGAAAGTGCTCGTCGCGTCGTGCTGCGCACCACGCTCCTCGCACGGAGGGGTGGCCCTGCGCCACCCCTCAAACGACCCCCACCGCCCGGCGCTTCGCGCCTCCTCCCACCCCCTCGGGGGGCGGGCAGTGCAGAGCGATAGGCCCGGCCGGAGGGATAGGCAAGTATCCCTCCGGCCTTGTTCATGGGGATCTGTGGTCCCCTCCATTACAGAGCAAAGGTGGAGACGGCCGTTGCGCCGCGGTGCCACGCTGAGCAAGCGAGGGCGCCTGAGACCTCGAACCGGCAGGATAATACAGTCTCGAATAGCAAATCGTGTAACGGCGCACAATGTGTCAGGGATGCTGCATGGACACGATAGTTCTTTCCGTTCGGAAGGTCGAAGGAGAATCTGATATCAGTCTCTTGGGCAAAGAAGTCGTTGATATTGTCATTAATGGACGCGATATCAGGGAGATAGTATACGAGGTTGAATCAGCCAACCTTATCAGAGAAGGAAAAGAGCCTAAAACGGGTGGTTACGAATTGTTGGAACCGGATTTTGTGTTCCTGCCCTATCGGAACTTCCTGGGTGAACCAGACCGTACGTTATACTCATACATGGTGGATGATGGTCGGGTCCCAATACTGCGTTGCGTCTGTGGGGATATAGATTGCGGGCCGGTGTACGTCCGGATTACCCTTGAAGGTGACAGAGTAGTCTGGAGTGAGATTGGCAACCCGGCGAAGGAGCCAGACTATTGCGAAAAACCCTGGGACTATTCCAGCCTTCACTTTGTCTTCGACCGAGAACAGTACATGTCCGAACTATCGAAGTACTGTCCTGAAGCCTCATCAATAGAATAAATTCTATTTTGGAGAGAATGCGCCTCCCCTAGAACTCCGTTCCATTGTGAGCATAAGGCACGGAGTAAACGCATTTACTCCTGTCCGCCCCGTGAATATGCCCGATGAAACCTTACTCTTCCTCGATTGGTTCGAGCAGAAGAACCTTCACCTTCTTTCCAACCCACTCGGCCGGCAGGTAGACGTGGGCGCTGTTTCCGTGCTTTGTCACCTTTTTGTCAACCATCCCGTAGGCATTGATTCGGATCTCGAAAACTTCGCTACTCATTACTATCACATACGGTGCCCATACGGATAAATTCTATTGTATGTGCAATGTATGTGAAATACACATACATTTAAATACTCAGGCCTCCTATACTATAATAGTGAGTGGAGAAGCGCTCACTGGAGGAATCAAGAGATGACATTCAAGAAAATCGGAAGGCTGGCCCTCTACGACGGCCGGCTCCGGGTGGAGATCGACACGGTCGGCTCGTTCCACTTCGACGACAACTGCCTGGTCGGCGAGGACGGCCAGCGGCACGGCTACGCGATGCCGAGCACGACGGGAAAAGCGGTGAACCTGCACCTGACAGAAGGAGCGCTCTGCACAGTGATCAAATCACAACTCCTGCAGGTCGTCAGCGGGAGCATTCGAAAAGCGGCAGTGTTCGAGGTGGCGTAAATGTCCTGCCAGACGCCAACGGCCACCACGAGCCCCTGCACAGAAATGATCGGCGGGCAGCCCCTTAACCCTTGCGGGCACCCCCTCTCTTTTACCGACGCGATCCCCTACCGCGACCTGCTGAAGATGGCAGAGTATGATGAGCGGGCTGCAGAACTCGACGGGTTCCGGGACCGGCTCGCAAGGCTGGCTGCCGAGGAGTGCCGGCAGAAGGCCAAGCAGATCCGGGAGCACTACCGGGATCTCGTCGCGGATTACGGCCTTGCGTTCTGCGCACGGCAGGCCGCGGAAGAGGACGAGCGCTACGGCAACGGGAGGTCCTTCTAATGCCGTCCCTCACCCTCCCCGCTTTTGGGTACGGCGACGATGAGCAGGAAGAGCAGGGCTTTCCGGATCTCGTCGTCCTTGTCTCACCCTACGAGACCGGCAGGCGGGCAGTGCTGGTCCCTCGCCGGAGGGGAGACGAATGATAACGACCACCTGCGACAGGTGCGGCGCCGTCGTCGGGGAAGAGCACTGCCAGGTGCACCGGGAGCGGGAGACCTTCTGGGGAGCGCCCTGCTCCTACACGGTGATCGCTGCCTACGCCTGCCCGGCGTGCGGCTACGAATGGGAGGCCTGAGGCATGGTATCGGTCTATGAGGTGGTCCGGGACCGGATCCTCTCCTCCCTTGAGGCCGGCACCGTCCCCTGGCGGCAGACCTGGGAGAGCCTCTGCCCGATGAACATCGCCACCCACAAACCTTACCGGGGGATCAACCGCCTCCTCCTCTCCGGCCACACCTGGTGGGGCACCTACAACCAGATCCGGCGGGCGGGCGGCCATGTCCGGCGCGGGGAGAAGGCGAGCGGCATGGTGGTCTTCTGGTCCTGCTTCGACACGGAGAAGGCTGTCAACGAGAACGGCGAGCAGGTGACGGTGGCGCTCCAGCGCGACCGGCCCCTGGTCCGGTACTACAAGGTCTTCAACCTCTCGCAGTGCGAGGGCATCGAGGTCGAGCAGGCAGGCGAGGTCCGGCCGGTCACCACCTGCGAGGACCTCATCGCCCGCAACCGGCCCCGGGTCGGCCCGGGCGAGCCGGCTTACTACCCGGCCAGCGACCGCATCACGGTGCCGGCACCGGACCGGTTCGCCTCTGTGGAGGCTTACTATGCGGCCTTCTTCCACGAGTTGACCCACTGGACCGGGCACGCCTCCCGGCTGAACCGGCCGGGGATCACCGAGCCGATCCGGTTCGGGTCCGAGCGGTACAGCCGGGAGGAGTTGACCGCCGAGATGGGCGCCGCGTTCCTCTGCGCCATGGCCGGCACCGATATGCCGGTGGCCGAGAACCAGGCGGCCTACATCGCGGGGTGGCTCCGGCATATTCGGGACGGCTCAGCGGCTGATGTGATCCGGGCGGCCGCGGATGCGCAAAAAGCGGCGGACTTCCTCACCGGGGGCGGTGAGGGGGCCTCTTCTTTTTCGAGGGCGGGAGCGGCCGGGCGAGATTCTTTGCTCCCGGTGGTCGCTGCAGAACATCGCCCTGGTTCTTTGCGGTGTACGGGGTCGCGGGCGCCCTCACTCGCTCGGCGAGGCCTCGCAGCGTGACGGCTGTTTTCGCCCGCACTCGCATCGGCGGCTGGCGCCAAGCATGCTCACGGCTGTTTCAGAGATGCCGGCACTTATAGAGTCTCTTTAATATTCCATCAAGATAAATGCAACAAAATAAGGGGTTAATTAAACAACAGGTTTCATATATCCATTGATATCATATTTCATCGTGTAATATTAGTTCCAGTAACGTTTGAAAAATTAGTCGTGGGAATGTTTGATGTTTATGAAAGAATCCAATATTTACCTAAAAAGAATAACAATTTCTAAGTTTCGAGGTGTTAGTTCAGATCTTGAACTTACTTTTTATAATCAGAATGGTAATAATGGAACAACTTCAACTGTAATCGTTGGGGACAATGGATCTGGAAAATCAAGTATAATTGATGCTATCGAATTGCTTTTGCTTGGCACAATTCATCGAAGTACTGGTTTAAACAGTAAATCAACGCCCGAAGTGATTTCGCAATTTTCCGATAAAGAACCATTATTAATTCTAGAGTTATCTAATAATGAGACTATAAAAAGACAAATTGTTGTTAATACTGATGGTCAAAAGAAATGCGAAATTGTGTCTGGAGAACATAAAAAGTTCTTTTTTTGTCCATTTATCTTAAGACGGTCCGATATCTTAATGTTTTGGAATACCCCGGACGTTCAAAGACAAAAAATATTTTGGCGCTTTGTTCCATATAATAATAAAAGTGAAGAAGCACCTGAATTTACGAAAATTGCCACAATTAATGAAAAAATATATGGGTTAAAGCAGGAGCGAAATATAGCCCGGGAAAAAATATCTGAAATGCTCCAAATTTCCATTGATGATATTCCTTACGAGATCCCCGAAATTTATGTTTTTATAAAGGATACTTTCTATAAAGGTAATAAATTAGGTGTTATTCAAATAATGCAACGAAAACGAAATGTTTGTACAGAGGAAGAGGAAACTTGTTTCCAATATATAGATCTTCAAGAACGCCTTCGGCAGTTGAAAACTGAATTAAATTGTTTGAAGAAGTGTGACTCTCCATGTGTATTAACAGCAAAAGAAAGAACCACACAAATATTTAATGAGTTATCACCTCGCATTACTCAAAACTTTATTAAACTCTCAACTACAGCAGATTTTGTAGAAAAAGTCGAAATTCTTATTAGTGATTTGTCTGAAATTTCAATTTCATTTATAGTAACATTAAAGAATGGAAACAGCGTTTATCCAGAACAAATCTTTTCTGAAGCAAATCTCGATCTATTAGCATTTGTTATTTTTATTGAGCTAATCCGGTATTCATCGGAGAACGGTCAACCTAAAGTGATGGTTTTAGATGATGTTTTTCAGAGTGTCGATTCGTCAGTACGGTTGAAAGTTATTGACTATTTACTGACTGATTTTAAAAATTGGCAGTTTATTATTACAGTTCATGATCGACTATGGAAAGAACAACTAATTCAATTATTCCGATATCAAAATTGTCAGCTAAATACTGTTGAAATCCTGAATTGGAATTCAGCTCAAGGCCCAATAATCACGAGTGAGTCTTTACTCATTGAAGATACGCTAGTAGGCTCTTTAGAGAAAGGAAGTACTAATGAAATATTATCAAACGCTAGCATTTTACTAGAAATGATCTGCAGCAACCTGAGTTATCGCCTTCCCATTAGTGTGACCAGAAAAAGCAACGATAGGTATACAATTGGAGATCTATGGCCTGGGATTGCAAAAAAATTGAGAAAAACATCCATTTCTGAAGAAATAGAAGATTTAAATCGGTTAATTTATTTAAGAAATGTGCTGGGAGGTCATTTCAATGATTGGGCAATGTGTCTTTCTCGTGGTGAATCTCTAGAATACGCAAATTCCGTTCTTAATTTACTACCTAAAGTAAAATGCAAAGATTGTAATCGATGGATTGAAGTCGTAAAGATTGGTGACAAGTTACAAGATGAATGGTCCTGTAGGTGTGGATCATTAAAAATCAAGAAATTAAATCCATAACCCCTGCTCTTACCCGGCTGTTCGTGACCCGAACGTCTACACGTCGTGACTGCTACATCCCCTGCTGTGCTGACCAGTGCACCCCCACGCCGCACGCACATTGCTCTCCTCGGTTGCATGCTGCGTGCGGCTGGTTTCACGAGCATTTCACGGTAAACTCCTCGGGAGAGGGCATGAGGTCGTCTTGGTGAGGGACAGTCGCAACGCCAGGGGTGTGGGGGGGCAGTCCCCCACTAACAGGGGCACTGGACGGATCACAACGAGAACCTGCACCCGGAATCTCATTGAAAAAGAGTATCTCTTCAGTCCCCGTCTCGTCCCGTCCAGAAGACCGCATACACCGGATAGTGATCCGAGACATCCTCCGCTATCGTCTGGTTCAACTCGTAGACTGTGGCAAACCCGAAGACCCCAGCCTCGCCCGCATAGTCGGTGCCGGCGCCGCCGGTGACGATCCGGTCGTAGGCGACATCCGTGCTCTTTGTGGTGGTGTCGAAGTCGTTCGTGATCAGCCAGGTTTACTCCTCACCCTTCATCGTCGTGGCGCCGTCCTCGTCGAAGTACGACCCGTCGGTTTTCAGGTCGTCCATAACTATGAGGTCCTGCTCAGCAGGGTAGATCCCGCGGGCGTACTCCACCACGGCGTGAGGGCATCGGTCTCCTCGGTGGCCTCGTCAGGATTGGTGTGGATGACAATGCAGACCGCATCGAACGTCCCGCCACGCGCCGCGAACGGAGCGATGAACGGCTGCCGATGGAACGGGTTGGTGCCCTCCGGCTCCGGGTAGGTCGCGCCGGGCGCCGTCAGTTCGATGGTGCCCTGGTCGTAGAAGTGGGCGTACTGCTCCTTGCTGCTCGTCCGGCCGAGCCGCTCGCTCTCGATGTAGGCGTAGTCGGAGCCGTCGGCGTTCACGGCCTCGAGGAGTGCCGGCAGTGTGGTGCCGGAACTATCGTGGACCTCTTGGAAGGCGACGTTTGTGACCCATAACAGCCGATAGAGTTGGAAGAAATCTCGACAAAAATGAATTCATTCTCAGGACGAAAAGAGAGGTAAAGAACCTCTCTCTCACTCCAGTGCGCCGGCGGTGTCGGCCCAGGTCTCGACCGCGTCCATGATCGCATCGTCCTGGTAGGACGAGATCCGGACGGTCTTTCTGGTGAAGGTGACGTAGTAGTCCTCACCCGAGGTGTCGTGGCACTTGAGCTGAGCGTAGTAGGTCTCGCCGGGGCCGTTCCGCACGGCGTCGCCGCCCATCGCGGTCGCGATCGCCGCGTTGCCCATCACTGCCGCGGCGTTCGCCTCGAACGCGGCGATCGTCGGGGACTGCAGGGAGACGTTGCCCACCCGCTTGCCCTCGCCGTTGAGGAAGTTCACCTTCGCGGTGTAGTGCTCGCGGTTCCGGACGACCGGCTCGACGGGGACGCCATCAGAGCCGGTATACCCGACGCACCCGAAGGGGTTGTCGTCGATGATGCTCTCGATGATGTTGTTAAACGACGTTACGTTGGCGATCGGGTAAGTGAGGTCCCGGACCGCCGTCTTGTTCACGGTCTTCTGCACGAAGTCTGCCATGGAGTTCTTCTCCTGCCTGCATGCTCCCGGGAATATGACAGACAATCATAGGATATGCGCTACGGTAATATTAGCCTGACTTTATCCTGGGGCACAGATCTGGCCCGGATTCCTGCGTATATCTTTTACGGTCAGGCTTTTGGTTCCGAGTGCCCATAGTCCTCCGGGAGGGTTACCAGGATGACCGGGGAAAAGACCACCAGAGAACTCATCTACGAGACGAACCGGGACGTGAAGTGGATCTGCCGTGCGCTCGCGCGAATGGAGGCGCAGGACGAGGAATTCGAGGCCCGGATCCGGGCGCTGGAAGGCTGGCGGGCTGAGAAAGCAGGGGAAGAGCGGCGGCTCTCGACGATGAGCGCCGGGGCCGGCGGGGTCGTGGGCGGGGTGGTGGCGGTGCTGGTGAAGGTGCTCGGCGGATGATCAGCCACATTGAACTCTCGCAAACAGTGCCTCTATCGGACCCAGCAACGGCAGTATGAGCGCAGAATTCCTCCCAGCATAATCCCTTTTTCACTTTCACCATGCGCACGGCCCCCGCTTAAATAACCGCCTTCCGACGATCCTTGTATGCGAAAGCGACTCCTCATGTCCGACCAGACACTCTTCCGGAGCATCGATGTCTTCGAGATCGACTACGTTCCAGAGTTCTTCAACTACCGCGAAAGCCAGCTCAAAGACCTTGCCTACCAGGTCCGTCCCGCACTCGAAGGCGGGCGGGCGCTGAACGCCGTCTGCAGGGGTCTGCCCGGAACCGGGAAGACGACCAGCGTGCTCCGGATCTTTGCCGAACTTGAGCAGACCACGAAGAAGATCCTGCCGGTCTACGTGAACTGCCAGAACGACCGGACGAAGTACATGGTCTTCTCCCGGATCTACGCAGCGATCGTCGGTCACGCTCCGGCGCGGACCGGGATCTCGATCAAGTCGGTGATGGACGCGATCGGCGGCGCCCTGCAACGGCGAGAGATAAGCCTGATCGTCTGCCTGGACGACGCGAACCTGCTCCACTACAACAACACGCTCGGGGACGTCGTCAACTCCCTGCTCCGGCTGCACCAGGACTATCCCGGTGCCCGGGCGGCGGTCTTTGCGACGGTCAGCGACATGGACCTTGACCTTGCGAGTGAACTGAGCAGGTGGGTCATCTCGCCGTTCCGCCCCTCAGACATCTACTTCCCGCCCTACGATGCCGAGGAGATCCGGGGCATCCTCCAGGAGCGGATCCGGGTCGGGCTCTATCCGGGTGTATTTCCGGCAACGATACTGGACCGCATTGTTGAGCAGACGATGGAATCTGGCGACGTGCGGGTGGGACTGGACCTGGTGAAGCGGGCGGTGCTGAACGCAGAGTGCGCCGCCCGCACCGAAGTCATCGAGGAGGATGTCACGGTCGCCTATGAGCAGGCGAAGCACATCCACCTTGCCTACAGTATTCGGGCGCTCTCCGCCGACGAGCGGCTGCTGCTCCGGAGGATCGCGGAGCTGTCGCAGGAACAATCTGGCCCGCTGGTCTCCGGCGCGATCTACGGCCGGGTCGAGGAGACGCCGAAGGTCGGCTACACGGTCTTCTCCCGGCAACTGCGAAAACTTGACTCGCTGCGATTGGTCGACCTGATCCGGGTGCAGGCCGGCGGGAGGACGAGCGAGGTTGCGTTGCGCTATGAGCCTGAGAAGGTGGTGCAGATCTGCGGGAAGCGGGAGGCCGCTGAGAAGTGAGGGCCGGCTTCTGTTCGTGGTGCAAGAGATCCGTCTTTGTATGGAGGCTGCCGGTGGGGGTCCTGCCAATGGATTTCCCTCGGGCACAAACCTCACTCCGGTCATCGAGCATCGAGAAACGGTCTGGACTGCATAAATTCGACACACCGGGCTGGACGGCCCGCTCCGGGTGTAGTCCGGCGAGGTCATACGCACCGGGAGATGTGAGGGAGTTGTATGGGTGACGGAGTCCGGGTTTGAACCCGCGTTTGAACCCTTCAACGTTGACGGGAGGAACACACGGATGCGTCGGTCAGTATTATCACCCCGAAGAGAGATGCTATTCTATCGGTGAGATCATGAGGACGTTCACGGCCGTGCTCTACAGAGAAGAGGATATGTACGTAGCTGAATGCCCGGAAGTCGGCACCGTCAGCCAGGGCAGGACAGTGGAAGAAGCGGTGGCCAACCTGAAGGAGGCTACGGAGCTCTATCTGGAAGAATTCCCGCTGGAAGACGGGAGAAGGCCGATCATCACGACGTTCGAGGTGGCCGAGGGTGCCCGGGCTTAAACCCATCTCGGGCGAGACCGTGATCAAGATACTCTCGAAACACTACGGATTTTCTGTGACCGGGCAATCGGGAGCCATGTGCGCCTTTCGAAGGCGACGCCCGATGGAAAGGTAGGTACTGTTGTGCCGTTACATGACGAGCTGAAGATCGGCACGCTCCGCAGCGTCCTGAAACTGGCGAAGATTGATCCCGACGATTTTGCCCGGTATCTTTGAAGGGGGAGTCTTCTCGGTTGGTCACAAGCCGCGCTATCTACTCGGAGTTCGTGCTAACAGGCGGGGTGTCGAAAAGATCTTGAAGATTAGTCACGTTTTACAATCTTCCCGTAGCCTTTTTGCTCAAACTCAATTGCATCGTCCTTATTGATAGGCCACATGCATCCGTATGGATTGATGTATTTCCACCCCCGTTGCGATACAGGGGAGACAGTGGGCAGCACTTTCAAAAATTCGAAGTCGACCATCTCATTGAGATAGAGGCTATATTCCCGGGACATACCGAACGCTCCGGAGGATGTGCGGTGCGAGAGCCGGCTTTATGGCATCGCGGTCGACGAGGTCGACTCTTCTCCCGAAGAGGTCTTCGAGGAAG
>Ga0208462_1002211_pt1 | contig 11027 bp, 9 predicted proteins | sample AD_SCU001_MetaG_FD_184452 | JGI IMG/M metagenome (GOLD analysis project Ga0208462, IMG submission 184452) | Active sludge microbial communities of municipal wastewater-treating anaerobic digesters from China - AD_SCU001_MetaG (SPAdes) (version 2) | ecosystem: Engineered > Bioreactor > Anaerobic >...
CCCAGTCCGAAGAAAGCGGCATGGCCCAGTGAAATCTGACCGGCATAGCCCATCAGAAGATTCAAGCCGACAGCCAGCATGGTATTAATGCCGATAAACACCAGGACATTCATAAAATAACTGCCCTGAAGGAAGAGCGGCACAGCCAGCACCGCCAGCGTGAAGATCAAAAACATTATTATTTCGCGTTTTTCTTTTGACATATTCCCTGCGTCAACTAAACTCTTTCCGTTTCTCTGGTTGCAAATAAGCCTTGCGGGCGGACAAAGAGAATTAATAATAAAATTATGAAGGCAATGGCGTCTTTATAACTGGCGGAGATATATCCCGCACCGAGTGATTCGAGCAATCCCAGAAGCAAGCCGCCCATGATGGTTCCAAAACCGCTGCTCATACCGCCGATAATCACAGCGCAGAAACCCTTCAACCCCAGCATAACGCCGACGTCGTAAGAAGTCATGGTCAGTGGCGCAATAATGATTCCCGCCATCGAGCCGATAGCCGAACTGATGGCAAAAGAAAGAAGGACCATCGTCTTGACATTGATGCCGACGAGGCTGGCCGCCTGACTGTTGTAGGCGCAGGCTCGCATGGCCTTGCCCGCAATGGTGAAATTGAAAAATATTTTATTGGCGATGATAATCAAAACGGTAATGGCGAATATCCAGAGATGCTGGGGCAGAATAGTCGCTCCGGCGATATAAAGCGGTTCATTGCCGGAAAAAGCGGGAAGGGCATGGGTGTCTTTTCCCCAGACCACCATACTGATGCCGCGGATTAGAATACTGGCGCCGATAGTTATGATAACCATGCTCAACGGTTTGGCGTTTTTCAGCGGCCGGATCGCCAGCCTTTCAAAGACGATGCCGACCATGGTGGAACAAAGAATAGACAAAATAATCGCTGGAATGAGCGGTAGATGAAAAAAAGACAGAAAAAAAATAGTAAACATCCCGCCCAGCATGACAAATTCACCCTGAGCGAAATTGATGATTCCGGTAGCGTTATGAATGATGGCGAAGCCAAAACCGATCAGCGCATAAATAGCGCCGTTGGAAAGACCGGATAAAATATACTGAAAGAGTTGCTGAGAATTATCCATTTATTTCGTCGTCGAGCTGAAATGCAAGCGCAACGCAGGCGGCAGGCCGGCGTTGCGCTTTGTTAAAAATACAGTCTTATTTAATCAGTTTCCAGTTGCCCTGTTTAATCTGCACCAGAACAAAAGCGTCGCTGGTCAAACCGGCATGATCCGTCGGCGAAAACGTAAAAGTTCCACCGATGCCGGGCAACTTATTGGTTTTTTCCAGCTGATCGCGAATGGCGGCAGGTGTCTGCGCACCGCGGGCGATGGCATTTTGCAGCAGCATAATGGCGTCATAGGCATGACCGCCGAAATGATCGCCTTCCACTCTATAGTATTTCTTGTAGTTATTGACATAATTCAGCAGCGTTTTTTTCTGGGGGTCGCTGTTGGGAAGTTGATTGGCGACAATAACGCGTCCCGAGGGAAGAATGATGCCTTCCGCGGCCGGACCGGCCAGTTCGATAAATTTCCTGGAGGAAACACCGTGGCTCATGTATAAAGGCAGTTTAATGCCTAACTGTTTGGCATTTCGGGCTACAACCGCCGGGCCGGGGTTGGTTCCCCAGCAGACAATGGCCTGGGCATTGCTGGCGCGGATTTTAGTCAACTGGGCTGTCATGTCCGTATCTTTGGGGCCGTATGTTTCATTGGAAACTATTTGAATACCGAAAGATTTGGACTTGGCAACAAGCTGTTCTCTCCCGGAGGAACCGAAACCGTCCGAAACGGTCAGGATGGCAATCCGGCTGATTTTTTGCTTTTTGATGTAGTCGAATATTCTTAACACCGCCAGGGCGTCGTTTTGAGCAGTCTTAAAAACCCATTTCTTTACGGGTTCGGTAATTTTGACACCCGCAGCGCAGGAAATAAGGGGTATCTGCGCTCTTTCCACTACGGGGATTACCGCCATGGTATCGCCGGTTATGCTCGGGCCGATGATGGCGACAACTTTATCGTTCTTAATCAGTTTATTGGCTCCCTGAACCGCTTTGGTGGCGTCGCCCTGGGTGTCGATAACGATTAATTCCAGTTTGCGGCCTTGAATTCCGCCGGCCTTGTTGATTTCATCCACCATCATTTTGGCGGTGTTGCGCTCCGGCTCTCCTAAAAATGAAGCCGGTCCGGACACGGAAAAGAGCGCTCCGATCTTAATCGGGGGAGCGGCAAACACTGATCCGGCCGTAAAAGACAGAAACAACATTGAAAGAACAATCCAAAAAAATTTTTTTGACATAAATCCCTCCTTTTTAAGAAAATTACTTCTTGACCAGCTTCCCGGCAACAAACTGCATGTTCATACGGTCCGCTACAAACAAAAAGCCACGGTTTCGATCTACCCGTGGCTTTTTTGCAACCTATTTTGAGTTGTCTCAGTGTCGGGTAAATCGATGTAGGGCAGTATAATAATAGTAATTACCATAGCCATAATATGTCCGGCTTAATTTGCTATTCATACTGGAATCGTTTCCGCCAATCACCTGCCACTCAAGACTACTTGATATGTTTAAATAATTGAGTGCAACCGTAAATCACATATATGCCACCGTGTCAAACAAAAAAATGGACGGCGTCAAAGCCGGTGATTCCTTTCAAAAAAGCGGGGGCGCTATCTTTAGATTTCATCATCATTACTATTTTCAGGAAGAACGGCGGCGGAAGTGCCCGGCAGGACTTCCACGGAGCGTAATTTATTTTGAATTGTTTTTGATTTTCGACGAGCGTCGTCCACCGAATTGGCCGCCTGTTCCAGCCTCTTCTGAACGGCGTCCAGCGTATCGCCGAATTTGCCGAACGCGGTTTTTACTTCGCTGAGCACCTTCCAGACTTCGCCGGATCGTTGCTGAATCGCCAGGCTGCGGAAACCCATTTGCAGACTGTTTAAAAACGCGGCAAAAGTGGAGGGGCCGGACACGACAATGTGATAATCCCGCTGTAAAAGCTGAATCAGGGCGGTTCGGCGGATTACTTCGGCATAAAGTCCTTCGGAGGGCAAAAACATAATCCCGAAATCAGTCGTTCGGGGTGGAGCCAGATACTTTTGGGATATGTCCCGGGCCGCCTTTTTAATAGCGGCTTCCAATTGCCTGGCCGCATCATCCGCCGCCGCCGTATCGGCTTTTTCCTGGGCGTCCAGGAGCCGTGAATAATCTTCCACCGGGAATTTGGCGTCCACCGGAATCAACACATGATCGGACAGCGAGTCCCCTTGGCCGGGAAGTTTAATAACAAATTCCACCAACTCGCCGCCGTGTGCGTGTATCTTTACATTTTTGGCGTATTGGTCCGGGGCCAGCATTTCCTCGAGGAGCGCGCCCAGCTGCACTTCACCCCAGGTACCGCGTAGTTTCACATTTTTCAAAACTTTTCCCAGGTCGCCCACGTCCGCCGCCAGGGAGCGCATATCGCCCAAACCCTGATGCACCAGTTCGAGGCGTTCGGATACCTGCTGGAAAGATTCGCCCAGTCTTTTTTCCAGCGTACCCTGCAATTTTTCATCGACGGTTTCGCGCATCCGGTCGAGCTGGCGGGCGTTGTCTTCCTGAATTTGCTTCAGTTTCTCATCGATAACCAGCCGCACGGCTTCCATCTTTTGATCATTCGTTGTAGTTAACATGGACAGCTGAGCGGCAAATCCTTCGAGTTGACTGTGCTGCAGTCCGGCGCTTTGCGCCATGCGCGCCTCTACGGAATCGCCAAACGATTTCAGTGCCTGCGTTAACTCTGCTCTTTCCTGATGAGCCCCGATTTGCATCTCGGTGCGAAATTTCGCAATCTCATCCCGCACGGAACGGTCGGTTCTTTCCTGAAGATTTTGCAGAGCTTCCAGCTTGCCGAGCAGCGGAGAAAGATCGACGGCGCTGTTCTTCAACTGCCAGATCTGCAGCACAAGAACAACCGCAAGCAGGATTAAAACTATAATCAGAGTTATTTCCATTCGGTCGGTATCCCGAGACCTGCATAATTCCCCTGTATGTCATTCCGGGCTCCTAGCCGGGCGTATGATCGGTGTCCCCGGAATCCAGGCGTCGTCCCCGCGAAGGCGGGGAACCAAACCATTTTTGCTGGATTCCTGCCTTCGCAGGAATGACAAAACAGCCAAGTTTATACGGTTTTGCAAGTCTTATCCTTATATTATTTTATTAACTCTTAAATGACGAAATTACATAGCGGTCAAGAGAGGAAAGTGTCAAGGAAAACTAATACCGCCTACCTGCGTACTTTCTGAACAAAGAGAATCAATATCCGTGTTCTTCATGCATTTCCGTGAATAATTGGTTTCCCTGACATTACCTGTAATGTTATATGAATCCAGGCATGTCCCCGCTGAAAAAATACAAAATTGATTGATAATGCAATCGAATCAGATTATTATTTAATGATAATGAATTATCTCACAGGGCGTTTTATGCCGACGGCACTGTCGGCGTTTGCAGTATTCACACGGTTTCATATAAATACTTTTAGGCACACAATATGAAGAACTACATGAAGCGTGCTTTAATTATCTTCCTGCCCCCACTATTTCAACTGGCTTGTACGGCAAATCAGGAACCGGTGGAATTTTACCAAATCATTAGCCATGAAGCTTCCTCAGGTGAGTGGGTGATAATCCGTGAAAACAAACAAGAACATAGTCGTGTTAAAATTACTGCAGTATGTGACTTTTACAAATTGGCCAACCACGAGAGTGTGGTTGGCCCGGATAGTTGTAATCTCATTGTCGGGCAAAACTTGGTCCCGAATCGCTTGCAGACACGCCCTGGGGAGTTTCTGGATATATGGCAGAGCGGCGATAAGCTGTTTATTACCAAGGGTAAAGGAGCAGATCGAATCCACCAGCAGTTTAGTATACGATCAGCGAAAGTCCTATCGCAGTAGTACGCACATAAGTGCGCCTAAAAGCAATACAGCCGAAGGCTACGCTACGGCTGATTTTTTCGTTATGGTAAAAATCTATGACATCTCCAATCGATAAATACAAACAGCGTCAAGCCATTCAAGAAAAACATAAACAAATGGAAATTCCGCTTGAACTTATTAAGATTCAAGACCAATATAATAGACAGAACCTTAAAAAACAGCATGAGTTCAACTTAGAAATATTTGAGAAGCAAGCCGCTCTAACTCGTGAAATTAATGCTAAGCAATCTAACCTAACAAAGGTTCTTATTATATCTACAATTCTTGCTGCAATTTGTGGATCAGCCATCGGAGCATTACTTCCTAACTTTATGAAAAATATTTGGCCGCAAAATGAACAACAAAAAAACAAGTAATAGAATCGCCGCTTCATCAACAAAAAAGCACAGAGGTCCAATCTCATCCTTCTCAGAAGATAAAAACAAAACAGTCTACGCAGGAGGCATCTTTTCCAAAAAGTCCATAGGATGGAAAAAGCATAGCGGTTCCAACAAATTATAATGTATCAGGCTGATGTGATAAGTTTCAGCCACCCTTCAGTCTAAAGTGCATTTGTGGGTATCTTAGGCCGCTCTGCCAACATTTGCAGCATTAACATCGATTCGTATAAAGAATAAACACTTTTAAACGCATACCTTAGAGGAGGTCGTCAGGAAGATGAAAGTCAATTTAATGATAGCCAGCATGCTTGCAGGTCTCGCCCTGGTGGTAATTCCTCACGTAAGTTTAACCCAACCGCCGCCGCCAGCAGTGAAAGGTGGATCGGTTGAGGAGTTGAAATACAGCATTATGCAGAGAGAGTGCGAAGTCCGCAGTCAACGGATGGATGGGAAGTATGAAAGATCATCAATCGGACACCGTCCCTGCCGATGGAATCTTACCATAGAGGGAGTTGATACCAGTCATGCATATCCCGGAGGTTGGATTGATGTTACTGTCAGCTTTGTGCCGCCAGCCCTGGCATGGACGCCAACTTCAACGGTGGTATCGCACCCCTCACTTGTTTCTGTGAGTGATGGCGTCACCCGTTTGCACAGGATGATGGTTGAGTCCTCTACTGACCGACAGATTCGGGCGCGAATACCTGCCGATATAAATCCTGGAAGTTACCAGGTAACCATGCAACATGTCATGAGATCAATCGATGCTTTCGGCCAGACAAAGGTGATTTTTTTAGGACAAAGTAACAACTCGCGTACATTCACCATCTCGGAGCGAAGATAAACCACAATAAAGGGCAGATAATATTTCGCGATCTCCAAGAGCGCTGATCTCCAAATAAAAGATGCAGCAATTCTTTCTCTGTGATATTTTGTAAACGAAGGAGGATTAATGGGATGAGTAGAGAATTGGAATTTAGTGTGGTCATTGAAAAAGACGAAGACGGCTATTTTGTAGCCTCCGTCCCCGGTTTGCGCGGGTGCCACACGCAGGCCAGATCGCTCGATCTACTTATGAAAAGAGTTAAGGAAGCAATTGAACTTTGCCTCGAAGTGGAGGAGCCCGCACCTACCGAGTTTGTTGGAGTTCAAAGAGTGGCGGTTTCCTCGTGAGCAACTTTCCTGCTGTTACTGGTAAGCAGCTTATTAAATCTCTCAAGAAGATTGGCTTTGAAAAAGTTCGTAGTAAAGGCAGCCACTGCTTCCTTCGACATCCTGACGGCAGGTGCACAGTGGTGCCTGTCCATACGGGGGAAACAATAGGTCGAGGGCTTTTATCTCGCATCATGCGTGAATGTGAGATGACTTTAGAAGATTTGAAGAAAATCTTTTAAGTCCATTTGGTGGAACAAGCATAGCGGTTCCACAAAATGTCAATATATTAGGCAGACACGCTGCGCTTCCTCTACTCTACAGTCTTGTAACAGATTAAAATCTATCGAATTTAATATACTTGCTCATCTTCCATCTTTTCCTCAAAGCGGCAAGATCAATATCCAGATCAACTTTTCCAAAGTACTTCTTTAAATCCTTGATCTTTTCTTTTTCAATGAGATTCATTAGCTTTGTTGAATACTTTGCGACACATATTTGCAAGTTGCATAATTTAGAGCTTTTGGGTATAAACGCACCGTCGTCTGACCCAATTTATTCCATTTTGGATTCAAGATGACGCCGCCAATAGAGGCGCCGTTTGAAGGCAAAAGGGAATCAGGCAGATCAAAATATCGGAATAACATCTAAGGTAAATCATGGCGGATAGAATTGAAGTCGGTTTTAAGGAAGGCATTCGCGACGCGTTGGGCGAGAAGACCAGAAAGCGTATTATCGACAATCTGGGTCTCCAAGTCACAAAAGTTGCAACAATTGAAGTTTATACAATCGCCGGAGGATTAAGCGCTGCGGAGTTGGACGATGCCGCCGCGGGGCCGCTTTCCGATCCGGTCATTCAGGAATACACCATTAATCAGCCGCTGGCGAAAAACTTCGACTGGCTCATTGAGGTGGGTTTTCGTCCCGGCGTTACGGATAATGTCGGCAAAACAGCCCGCGAAGCGATCACACTTTTGCTGGGCGAAAATATTGGTGAACGTAAAGTCAACGTTTACACCTCCCGCCAGTACTTAATCAGCGGGGAAATTTCACCGGCGGATGCGGAAAGAATCGCCGCGGGTGTGCTGGCCAATGATCTTATCGAACGCTATCAGGTTGTCTGGTCGGGTGATTTTGATTTTAACCGCGGTATGCCGGCCTACGTTCCGCAGGTGGCGGGCAAAGACGAAATACTGGTGGAAGAAATTCCTCTGGCCTCGCTGGATGCCGATGCACTGATTAAAATCAGCCAGGAAAAACTCCTTGCCCTCAATCTGGAAGAGATGCAGGAACTGCAGCGCTACTATCAAAATCCGGATGTGATTAAAAACCGCAAAAAGGTAGGCTTGAACGAAAACATAACGGATGTCGAGCTGGAATGCCTGGCGCAGACCTGGTCGGAGCATTGCAAACACAAAATATTCAACAGCCAAATCACCTATACTACATCCGGTGCAAAGCTCACCATCGACTCGCTTTTCAAAACGTATATCAAAGGCTCCACCGCGCAGGTCCGCAAAAACAAAGGCAAGAAAGATTTCTGCCTCTCCGTGTTTGTCGATAATGCCGGAGTGATCAAATTCAATGATGACCATAACCTGGTTTTTAAAGTCGAAACACATAATTCACCGTCGGCGCTTGATCCCTACGGCGGCGCGCTAACGGGAATTGTCGGCGTTAACCGCGATCCTTTCGGCACCGGCATCGGTGCGAAACTCATTTTCAATACCGACGTTTTCTGTTTTGCCTCGCCTTTTTATAAAAAGAAACTGCCGCCCCGGATTCTTCATCCGCGCCGGATTTATGAAGGCGTGCGGGAAGGCGTCGAGCACGGCGGCAACAAAAGCGGTATTCCCACGGTCAACGGGAGCCTTGTCTTTGATGACCGCTTTTTAGGCAAGCCGCTGGTTTATTGCGGCACAGGCGGCATTATGCCCGCCGAGCTTAACGGCAAGCCAACCCATACCAAAGAAATAATGCCAGGCGACGCCATCATCATGACGGGCGGTCGGATCGGCAAAGACGGAATTCACGGCGCCACCTTCTCGTCGGAGGAGTTGCATGAAGGATCGCCGGTCACGGCGGTGCAAATCGGCGACCCGATCACCCAGAAAAAAATGACGGACTTTTTGCTTGTCGCCCGCAACCGCGGGCTGTATCGCGCCCTCACCGACAACGGCGCCGGCGGGCTTTCTTCTTCGGTAGGCGAAATGGCCACGTACTGCGGCGGCTGCGAGATTGATCTGGCCCGTGCTCCCTTGAAATATTCCGGCCTGCAGCCGTGGGAAATTCTTGTTTCCGAAGCCCAGGAACGCATGACGCTGGCGGTTGATCCTAAAAAAGTTAAACAATTCATGGCGCTGGCCAAAAAGATGAATGTGGAAGCCACGGTGCTCGGCAAATTCACCGACTCCGGAAAATTCCATGTACTTTACGCTAAAAAGACCGTCGCTTTCCTGGATATGGAATTTCTGCATGAAGGCGTCCCGCAATTGAAACTGGCCGCGAAGTGGAAACAGCCGAAATATCAGGAGCCGGATTTTCCCGAGCCGGCCAATTTCAACAAGGCGCTGGCGCAGATGCTGACTCGGTTAAATATCTGTTCGAAGGAATCCGTCGTGCGCCAGTACGATCATGAAGTGCAGGCAGGGTCGGTCATCAAGCCTCTCGTCGGCGTCGCCAACGATGGTCCGTCGGATGCCGCCGTAATCCGGCCGCTGCTCGATTATATGGAAGGCGTGGTGGTCGCGCACGGTATTTGTCCGCGTTACAGCGATATCGACACCTACGCCATGACGGCCTGCGCCATTGATGAAGCCGTGCGCAATGCTGTGGCGGTCGGCGCCGACCTGGATCATCTGGCCGGGTTGGATAACTTCTGCTGGTGCGATCCGGTCCAGTCCGCCAAAACGCCCGACGGCGAATACAAGCTGGCTCAACTGGTGCGCTCCAATATGGCCATCTTTGATTACACCACCGCCTACGGCGTACCCTGCATTTCCGGCAAGGACAGCATGAAGAACGACTACTCCATAGGTAAAACCAAAATTTCCATTCCGCCCACGCTGCTTTATTCGGTCATCGGAAAAATCAAGGATGTCCGCAAAGCCGTCACGATGGACGCTAAGCGGCCGCAGGATCTGGTATATGTTCTCGGTGAAACCAGAGACGAATTGGGCGGTTCGGAATGGTTTGCCCTGCACAAAGCAATCGGCAACAAGGTTCCCCAGGTTGACGCTGCCGGCGCTTTAAAGATGTACCGCGCGCTGCACAAGGCAATTCAGGCCGGTCTGGTCGCCTCGTGCCATGACTGCTCGGATGGCGGCCTGGCTGTAGCGTTGATCGAAACAGCGTTTGCCGGCGGCCAGGGCATGAACATCGATTTGCAGGACGTGCCGTATCGGGGCAAAAAGAGAAACGATTATATTTTGTTTTCCGAGACGGCCAGCCGCTTTGTCGTAACCATTCATCCGCAGGATAAAAAAAGATTCGAAAAAATTCTGGCCGGAAATATCGTCAGTGAAATCGGTTTTGTCACCGGCGACGAATTCTTCCGGATTACCGGATTAAAAGGCCGGCTAATTATTAACGAAAAGATCGGCAAATTGAAAAAAGCCTGGCAGACGCCGCTCGATTTTTAGACAGGAATGAAAATATGAACCGCAAAGTAAAAGCAATTGTCTTAACCGGCAATGGCACCAATTGTGAAATAGAAATGGCGCATGCCTGCAAGCTGGCTGGTGCCGATCAAGTCGATATTGTCCACATCAGTGAACTGCTCTACGGAGAAAAACGCCTGGCGAAATACTCGTTTTTGAATCTGCCGGGCGGGTTTCTTGACGGCGACGATCTGGGCTCGGCCAAAGCCGGGGCCAACCGCTTTCTGCATGCCCGGATTGACGATGAAAAAGAGATGCTCATCGAAGAGCTGCTGCAATTTATCAATTCCGGCGGTTTGATTCTGGGAGTCTGCAACGGATTTCAACTGATGGTGAAACTGGGGCTGCTGCCGGCGCTGGATGGTAATTTTACCAGACAAAGCTCGACATTGACTTTTAACGATTCCGGACGCTTTGAAGACCGGTGGGTATATCTGCAAGCCAACAGGCAAAGTCCCTGCGTCTTCACCCGCGATATTGAGCTGGCCTATTATCCCGTGCGCCACGGGGAAGGAAAGTTTGTTGCGGAAAATGATGGCGTTCTTGAACAAATCGAGAAGAAGAATCTGGTCGCTTTTCGCTACTGCCTGCCCGACGGTTCTCCGACGATCGATTATCCGGCCAATCCCAACGGGTCGGTTAACGCGATTGCCGGCATCTGCAACGAAACAGGACGGCTTTTCGGCTTAATGCCCCACCCCGAGGCCTATTTGCACTGCACCAATCACCCCCGCTGGACGCGCGAGGATCTTCCCGAAGAAGGACAGGGCGTTGCTATTTTCCGCAATGCCATCGACTTTATTCGCAGCAAAGAATTCTGATGCCAAG
>Ga0208462_1002216_pt1 | contig 11010 bp, 11 predicted proteins | sample AD_SCU001_MetaG_FD_184452 | JGI IMG/M metagenome (GOLD analysis project Ga0208462, IMG submission 184452) | Active sludge microbial communities of municipal wastewater-treating anaerobic digesters from China - AD_SCU001_MetaG (SPAdes) (version 2) | ecosystem: Engineered > Bioreactor > Anaerobic...
TATCGTTATAGACCCACCGACAGACCTCAAGCGTCTGCTCAAGCAGAGTCACCTGGGACTTTGAGGGATAGAGTCGATACCGATATGCCTTAAGCATTATAGTCTTATACACGACGGTGCGTAATAAGATTATCGAGGGACGGCATTCATCCCCCCACTAAAGTGGGGGGCATTCTGCCTGTTTTCTTCGTAAAGACATTTACTTGGGTAAGGTTTAAATATAATGGATATAATAAGCGCTTCTCACCAGAGGTGAAATCTTATGGTAGACCGTGAAGAGTTACTCACCGCCTCCAGGCGAGAGATCTATGACAGCATCCCGAAGATCGTCGTCGGGGTTGTTATAGCGTTTCTAATCTGGCTCTTTGGTGTGCTGATCTTCCAGCCGCTTGCAAGGATGCTCGGCGATCCGCTCATCTTTGGCCTGGTAGGGCTTGGGAGCCTGATCTCCGCGATAATCCTCATTGCAATCGTACTTATCTTCATTGGCATCTTCAAGGAGGTCATTGACGTTACAAACGCAATCGCGGCGTATGCTGCAGCGGTGTATTCCAGAAAAGAGACATCCGAGGAGAAACTTGACCGCTACCAGCGGGCGTTCCGTGGCATCGCGTACGTGCTCCTCGCCGTCATTTTATTCCTGTTCCTGCTGCCGTTCATCGCAGGGATCATACCGGTTCTGGCGGGCATAGTGCTTGTCATCCTGGTGATCTGGGCGATCCTTGTCCTCTTCCGGAGTGGAAGACTCTTCTCCGGGGAGATCGAGCGCTGGGCTGCTGATGCCACCCGGAAGATCGAGGCACAAAGAGAGGAGATGGAGCGCGAAGAGGAGCGCGAAGAGTAAGATCTATGAAGAAGATCTCAATCTACCTCTTTTTTGCGGCGATATGGGTGGTTGCCTCCTTGGTAGTTACCGTGTTTCCGGCTATTCTGACCCCTGTTGCCACTGCGCTCAGGGTCCCGCTGAACGAAACGATCGCAGTCTTTCTCACCCTGATGCTCGTGCTGACCATCATCTTCCTTGCGCTCATAGGTCGGGAAGCTGGCCGATCGGTGGCAGAACATCTTCTGTAGTCGCCGCCTCCGGTACATCCTCTCCACTTATTCGGGTGAGGGCGGGAGATACCCGGCCCTCATGTCCCTGCATATTTGTGGGATTGGTGCAACCCCCTCAGGATACCCCGCCGCAGATCGTGGCGAGTTTCATCAAACCAGAGCACAGGCCGAAGGCACTTGCCCCTCTCGCAACCCGCCTTTTGGATTCACGTTCAATAAATTTGAAAACTATACAGAGACATTTCATTACAGTGACCCCTTATCTCTCTGAAGAGTGACCCCGGGGCGCGTACCTTGTTCGGGGCGTGATAACCTGACGTGGGATGTTATCGTTGTGGGTGCAGGGCCTGCGGGGAGCGCTGCAGCGCGGGCCTGCGCGGAGGAAGGGCTCTCAACGCTCTGTATCGAGGAGCACGGGACGATCGGCCACCCGGTGCAGTGTGCCGGGCTCCTCTCGACCTCTGCGTTTGCGGAGTGCGGTGTATCAAGACGCCCGATCTTAAACGAGGTGAGCGGCGCCCGCATCCTCTCCGGCCTCGGCGGGGAGATATCCTTCGATGCGGGTGTCACAAAGGCCTATGTCGTTGACCGTGGTCTCCTCGACCGCGAGATGGCAGAGAGGGCGGCAGACGCCGGGGCAGAGTTCCGGTTGAAGACCAGCGCAACCGGTATACAGGGCACCACTCTCCAGACCCGGGGCGTCTGCGGGCACGAGGAGTTCTCGTTCCGTCTCCTGATCGCCGCCGACGGACCACGGAGTTCTATCGCCCGCATGCTCGGGTTCCAGCGCCCGGCGGTCTACCTTGCCGGGATACAGGCTGAAGTCCTCTGTTCCACCGACCCGCGTTACGTGGAGTTGCACCCAAACGCCTCGCCCGACTTCTTCGGCTGGGCGATACCGGTCTCGTCGACCCGGGCCAGGGTCGGCCTCTGCGCGAGGGAGCACGCAAAAGAATCCTTCGACCGTTTCATCGCCGGATACGGGGGGAGCATGCTCCACCTCGTGACAGGGGTCATCCCCCTCGGGGTCATGCCGCAGACCTGCGGTCATCGGACGTTTGTAGTCGGGGATGCGGCCGGGTTTGCAAAACCCACCTCCGGCGGTGGGGTCTACACCGGCGTCCGCTCGGCAAAACACGCGGCCACCGTCGCAGCGGCGTGCTGCTCCGGGGGGACGTTTGATGACGCGCATCTCCAGGATTATGAACGCCGGTGGAAGGAGGATTTCGGGAGAGAACTCGATATCGGGATGAAAGCGCTCAGGATGCGCCAGCGGATGACGCCCGAAGAGATCGACCGTCTCTGCCGGACTCTCAACAGCCCGGAGATCATAAGGACGATCGTGGAGCATGGTGACATCGACCGGCCGGCCACTCTGCTTCGCAAACTTCTCGTGAAACCAGCGGTGGCCAGGGCTATGGGGATACTTTTCGCATCGGAAGTACGCCGGATTATTACCGGTTTAAATAACAATATTGTTTAGTAATACATTTATACTAAAAAGTGCTACAATCGGGTGAGATGTGTTATGCATATCCCTGATGCGTTCATCCCTATCGGGCAGGCCCTGGGTTACTGGGTAATAGCCCTGGTATTTGTTGCTCTCGCTCTCCGCTGGGCGAGGCGGTCGATGGGAGAGGAGAAGATACCCCTGGTTGCCGTGCTTGCCGCCGGCATCTTTGCCATCCAGGCGTTGAACATCCCCGTTCCCGGCGGGACGAGCGGGCATATGGTCGGTGCAACGCTTGCGGCGATCGTCCTCGGCTCGCCGTATGCGGGTGTCTTCGTTCTGACGCTGGTACTCCTGGTGCAGGGCGTCATCTTCGGCGACGGCGGTATCACCGTGATGGGTGCAAATATCATAAACATGGGCGTGATCGGCGGGTTCATCGGTTACTATGGTTACACCGCCGTCAGGAGGCTGATCGAGAACCCGTATGCCGCAGCGTTTATCGCAGGCTGGGCGTCGCTCTTTCTCTCTGCAATCCTGTGTGCGGTTGAACTTGCAGTCGCCGGCACGTTTCCCCTTGTCGCCGGGCTTACCATGATGGGTATTTATCACGCCATCATCGGTCTCATCGAGGGGGGCATCACCGCGATAGCCCTGTACCTGATAGCCTCGGCACGACCGGACATCCTCGAACATCCGCTGGGGGTAGGTGCATAATGGAGACGAAACGGTTTGTCATCATCGGCATCGCGGTTGCCATCCTGATCGCAATCGCCGCACCCTTCCTCGCGTCGAGCAACCCCGATGGGCTTGAGAGCGCGTTCTTCAGCATCTACGGTGCGAAGTCGTTCATGGGCAGCGACCTTGACGAAGAGACTGCCGCCGCTGCAGAAGAAGAGGCGGTTGCGGTGACAGGAAACGACTTTTCCCACGAACCCCTGATACCTGATTACAGCATACCCGGTCTGGATAAGGCGGGGGAGGTGCTTGCTGTCGTGGTCGGGACGCTGCTCATGCTGGGACTCGCATTCGCCGTTGCAAAGGTCTCCGCCCGGTCAGACAGCTAGATACCTGAAAACCTCCAACCTTTTACTGTTATGCACCTGATCGAGACCCGCGAACTCACGCACGTCTACCGCGGCAACGTCCGCGCCCTGGAGGGCGTGAACTTTGTTGCAGAGCGAAAGGCACGAATCGCTGTTATCGGGCCGAACGGTGCCGGGAAGAGCACACTCTTCAAGCACTTTAACGGAATCCTTAAACCCACCTCCGGCGAGGTGCTGGTCAGGGGAGAGCCCATAACAAAGGAGAACCTCCGTGAGGTGCGTAAGTTCGTCGGGATCGTCTTTCAGAACCCGGACGACCAGATCATCTCCCCCACCGTTGAGCAGGATATAGCCTTCGGCCCGATCAACCTGGGTCTCGATGATGAGACGGTCGCCCACCGTGTCGAGGAGGCTCTGCGTCTCCTCGGGATCGAAGACCTCCGGGAGCGTGCGCCACATCACCTATCCGGCGGCGAGAAGAAACGGGTCGCCATCGCCGGTATCCTGGCGATGGAGCCACAGGTCCTGGTGCTCGATGAACCGACCGCGGGACTTGATCCGCAGGGTGTCGCTGACCTGGTGACGTTCATAAACCGGTTGCCCGAGGATTACGGCATGACGGTGATCTTCTCGACCCACCATCTCGACCTGGTGGCAGAGATGGCAGACTTCATCTATGTGATGGACGGTGGGAAGATCATGGGTTCAGGAACAGTCGAGGAGGTCTTTGCCCAACCGGAACTCCTCACCCGGGCAAAACTCGATGTGCCGCCCATCCCGAGGTTGATCCGGTCGCTGCAGGAGAACGGTGTAGAGATCGAGATGGCCTACACCTACAGGGGTGCCGAGAAGGTTTTCCTTGACGCCTATACGAGAGGAAGATGATCGACGACCTGTACTCCATCGAGAAGTCCGCCTACGGCACAAGCATAATCCACCGACTGGATGCAAGGATAAAACTCCTGCTGACTCTTGTTGCCATCGTGGCCATTGTGGCGCTACCATACTCTACAAAGGTCTACACTCTCGGCGCCGCCTTCTTTGTTCTTTTTCTCATTCTCTGGGCGGCATCGCGTCTCTCACCGCTGGTCTACTTCCGGAGGCTTGTGTTTATCCTGCCGTTCGGGATATTTCTGGTGGGGTTCCAGGCCTTTGTGAAGAACCCTTATTACGAGACCTTTCATACGGTTGCAACCCTGCCCTTCGGGCTCGAGGTCTACGCGGAGTCGCTGGAGTTCGCCTCGATACTCCTTGTGAAGTTCATCGTCAGCATATCGTTCATAATCCTGCTCTCCTCGACAACGAAGATGCAGGAGATGATCGAGGCGGCCGGGAGGTTGGGTCTGCCTCTGGAGTTCACACTCACCCTGGGGATGATGGTCCGCTACATCTTTGTATTTGCCGAGATGTTCGGGAGGATAAGGACGGCGATGTCAACCAGGTGTTTCGATCCCCTTGACCGCCGCCTCCCCTACCGCTACAGACTGCACCAGGTCGGCTACACAGTGGGGACGATCTTCATCAGGTCATACGAGCAGGGGGAGCGCACCTACACGAGCATGCTTTGCCGGGGCTACGGCGGAAAGTCCGGTCTTTATATACGCAAGAAGCCCCTCAATACCGGGGAGATGGTCTTTGCAGCCACAACACTTGGTTTCATTGTGCTATCAACAATACTGGTCTACCTGCATCCATAGGACGCCGTGGCCCGGTCTCTGGCAGGATTGCACCCTGAAAACCGTGCCCGGGGGGATAAAGGTGGTCGGCGGGGAGAAACAGGATCTCGATGATGGGGTTGTTGTGTTGACAGCAGGAGATACCTTCCCGGACAGTGTGTCGATGGAGAATCGCCCCTGTCTCCTGTCTTGATGTGTTACCGGGACACTCTATTTTCGGGCAGGGAGTTGACCACCCCCGCCTCCGGCGCCTCCTCCCGCCCCCTCAAGGGGGCGGGCAGTGTGTGGCGATAGCAGGGATGGTCGTGCATATCTTCTCCAGAGTCTCCCCGGTGTTTCTGGTTTTAAATAAACCGTGGCTTCCTCGAGAGGTAGCCCGGCGTGTAGAGGGGGCGGAACGGTTTCCCGTCGCTCTCCATTCTTACCGCCTGGATGAGTTCGCTCTCGGTCATCGTCTCCCGGTATGGTATTTTCTTCTCCGAGAGTCTCCTGATGGTGACCGTGAGCCTGCCGGTCTCGGCCTCCAGGTCGCCGATCATCACGACGTAGGGCACCCAGTCCATCCCGGCCTCACGGACCTTCCTGTTCACACTCTCGTCCCGGTCATCGATGTCCACCCGGATGGCTGCTGCCCTCAACCTGGCGGCTATATCCTCGGCAAAAGAGACGTGCCGTTCCGCCACCGGCACCAGTCGCACCTGGGTCGGCGCAAGCCAGGTCGGGAACGAGGGCACCTCCTGAGTTGCGGTGTTCTCAAGCATAGCGCAGATCACCCGCTCGATCGAACCCGTCGGCGAGCAGTGGAGGATGGGGGGATGGATCTCCTGCCCATCGGGGGTGTAGTAACTGATATCGAACCGCCCGGCGCTCTCGACATCGATCTGGACGGTCGGGTTCTCGATCGGCCTGCCCTGTGCATCGATCGCCGCAAGGTCCACCTTCGCGATCCAGTAATGACTCCGCTCCGAGAGAACCTCGATCAGCATCGGCACCCCGGAGTCTGCAACGATCTTCTTCACCCAGGGTTCATACTGCTCAAAGAAGTCGCGGGTGCATCTGAAGACACCGACAAGCGGCGTCTCGAGGTCGCGGCCACTCTTCCAGCCCATACTCAGCTGTTCCTCAAACACCGCAAGCGCACCCTCCATGTCCCGGCAGAGCGTGTGCATATCGGGCATCGTGAATGCACGGAGACGTTTTAACCCGATAACCTCCCCCTTCTGCTCGTGGCGGAACGAGTAAGTCGAGAGCTCGTAGAGTTTCATCGGCAGCGTGTTTGGCGAGATGTGCATATCGTTCATGATGGAGAACATCCCGAAACAGGCCGCAAAACGGAGCATCATATCACGGTTGCCGCTCTTGAACCGGTACTGCCGCTCCCCGAACTTGGCAGCGTGCTCCGCAATAGCCCTATCAGCCAGGTCGTACATCACCGGCGTCTCCACCGGCATTGCACCGTAATCGAGCACCTGAGACAGGACATAATCGGCCAGGAGGTCGCGGATCAACTTGCCCCTGGGCATCCATCGGAGGTGGCCTACGTCCGAACGCGGTTCATAGTCCACAAGCTCCTTCGCCCGCATCAGGTCAACGTGGGCCGGTTCGACTCCCTCCTTCCCGGGGTGGCCAAGTTCCTTCTGGACAAGAGATGCAAACGGCGTATTTCCCGCCGCATATTCGTTGGCGTCCCGGCGCTCGCCCTCGGGTGTGATGACGAAGAACTCATGCTCGATCTCCTTCTTCGCGGCGGTCGAAGCCCCCTCCCCCGGGGTGATCGTCCTTGAGAGTTCAGAGAGCGGGTGACCCTTACAGGAGAGGGTGAACGCCTTGTACCAGCCAAAAGGCGCCCGTTTCACAACAAAACCGTCCTCCTGTTCCCGGAGCGCCCCTTCAATACCCCGGAGAACGCTCACCGCCACCTCCGGTGGCGCCAGGTCGGATGAGAGATGGGCATAGGGGTAGATCATGATATTGCTCGTGCCGAGTTGCCTGGCGGTATTGACGATCTCCTCGACCGCCTGCCTGACGACATCATCAATATTCTCCTCGTCAAGAGACTCTACCGCGCAGAAGACAGCAAGCGCCTCATCGAGTGCGTCCTTCGGGACGGCATCCTCTTCGGCGACCTTCGTCTTCTTCCTTGCCTCATACTCGATATGATCAGAGTGGATCAGAAGAAGTCGCATTGGTATCCCCAGTTGAATTGTTCAATGTCTGTTTTCCTGCTATATAGTGCATAACGCTCGCTGTCGGGGTCGCGCCGACCCCTCTGCCCGACCTTCCCGTGGTTCGCCGGATCCCCTGCGCCTGATCAGGTGCGGCGCGCGTTCTCATGGTAACGGGAGAGCGTTGCCTGCCGCTGGTTCATGTACTTTGCATCCTTCTTCATGTTGTATGGGCGCGCGGCACGGTCGGTGTGGTAGAAGACCAGCTGCCCGATCGCCATCCCGGCATATACCCGCACCGGCCTGGTGTTCACGTTACACATCTCGAGCGTGATCGTTCCCCGGAACCCTGCATCGATCCAGCCTCCCGTCTGGTGGAGTTCGACCCCCAGGCGTGCGATGCTGCTCTTCCCCTCAATGCTTGCCACGATATCGTCGGGGAGTTCGATCGACTCCAGCGTCTCGCCAAGCAGGAACTGGCCCGGTGCAAGTACGATAGAGTCGGCCACGGTCTCCTCCGTCCCCGCACATACGCTCTCCTTCTCAAAAGGATCGATCACCATACCCCCGGGAACGTACCAGACAAAGTGCGACCCGAGCCTGATATCCAGCGAGTTTGGCTGAATCAGGTCGGGATCGTAAGGTTCGACCTTTATGTGCCCCCGCCTGATCCGGTCCTCTATCTGCCAGTCAACAAGAATCATTCTATCATATCTCTCATGCAGACTATTCCTTGTTTTCGAGATGCCACTCCGCCCGCCGCATCAACCCGTGCAGCGTGCTCACCTCGCGGGTGGTAAGTTTCGTCCGGCCGAGCACCCGCCGGATGAGTGTGAGCGTGTTATCCCGCTTGAAATCCGGATGCTCGATCAGGTCGAGAAACGCGTCTATATGACGGTAGAGCGACTCCATCTCGATTGGCCCGGCCAGGGGGTATGTCCCGCGCGGCAGGCTGGCAAGTTCGTAGCAGAGGATGCCAACAGCGTGGGAGAGGTTAAGGATGGGGTAGACCTCCGAGGTTGGAATGGTGCAGATCAGGTTAGCGCGCTCGAGTTCGGCGTTCGAGAGTCCCCAGTTCTCCCGTCCAAAGAGGATCGCGACCGACCCGTCGATATCAGCGATGATCTCTCTGACCTCTGCCGGAGTGTAGTAGGGCATCCGCGTCGGGGTGCAGACCGATTTGCTCACCTCACCCGTCGTTGCAACAACAAAATCGAACTCCCGGTAGACCTCGTCGATCGTCATCCGGCGGGCGGAATCAAGGACGTCGCGGGCGTGGGATGCGCGCATTATGGCATCGTCGCCAAGAGCGCAGGGGTTGACCAGCACCAGGCGGTCGAACCCGAAGTTCTTCATCACCCTTGCGGTAAACCCTACGTTCCCATCGTAGAGGGGTTCGACCAGGACTATAGAGATCTCTGGCATACTCTCCTTTCAGTGCACCGCCCGGACGGTCGCCCGGAGCACCTCGATCCCTTCCTCGTAGACCGCGTTTCCTACAACGATAGTGTCGGCATAGCGACCCATCTCCGCAGCCTGTTCAGCCGAACGTATCCCTCCCCCGTAGTAGAGGAGGGCGTCCTGGACCGCTCCGGCTGCCGCCTGCACGACCCGCGGGTCGCCGTATCTCCCGCTGTACTCGATATAAACAATCGGAAACCCGAAGTAACGGTCAGCCACCTCTGCAAACGCCGCCACCTCTCTCGCAGAGAGGTTGCAGTCCGCACCCGTCACCCGACCGACCGCCGAGTCCGGGTTGAGGACTATGTAGGCCTCGGGCACAACCATATCCCAGTTTATGCCGTTGCCGCTGTTGAGAAGCCAGGTGTAGTGTTTCCCGACGATCCAGCGGACTTCGTTTGTGTTCAGCACGCTCGGCACAAAGAGGTGGTCGACCCCGCCATCGAATATGGCGCAGTCGGGGCTCGCCGGTTCGACCACCACCGGCAACCCGTAGGGGGAGACCAGGTCCAGGAGTTCAAGGAGGTTCTCTCGTGTCACGTTCAGCGTGCCCGAGAGCATCAGGGCATCTGTGCCGCTTGTTGCGATCTCTTCGACGGCTCCCGCAGGGAGGCGTTTATCGGGGTCCAGTTTTGTTACGTGGGTCCACGTCTTCCAGTTGGCGTGCATTCTATCTCACTTCAGGTGACTGATGTAGTCATGGATCCTGGCCTTCGGGATGCCGGTGATGGAGGAGACCTCCTCCGGGTCAGCCTCACGAAGTGTTTCGGCATCGTAAACCCCCGCAAGGTACAGTCGCTGAAGGGTCGCCTCGCCCAGTCCCGGGATCTCCAGGAGTTCTTTTCGCCCGCGTTCGATCACCTGTCTGCTGACCTTTGGGGGTGTGGGGCGACCGAGATACCTGCAGACCAGATCCACATGTTTATGTACGGTTTCCGGGTTAATGCCGGTTTTGGCCGCGAGGTAGGGGATGGGAAGGTAACAGAGACCCTCGGGACTGCTGATGCCCGCCTCAAGGTACTTCTTCAGGCTGACCGCAGGAACCCCCGCTTCCCTCAAGGCGCGTTCACTGGAGATCCGGCGCGCCTCCTCGAGCAACTCGTTTGCAGTGGTCTCAGGGATGCCCGCTTTCTTGAGCGTTGCAACTTCGGCAAGAGAGAGTGCCTGGAGGTCGCCGATCCCCTCTTCGAGCAGGTTCCTGAAGATCTTTGCGTGGCTCCGCCCCTTTCTCGGCGGGACTATCTTCCTGACGAGTTTCCGGAGTTCCGATCTCCGGCGAAGGATCTCAAGCGCGTCTTCGGCCTCCCTTACAAGCCCTCCGGCCTCTTCGATATCGGTACCCACCGCCTCTGCGAGTTCTTCTGGCGAGATGCCCGCGATATCGGATACGGTGTATATGTGCTTTTCATGCAACCGCTGCAGCAGGTCGTCGGTCATCGAGGGCATGAGATGAAGCGCCTCTATGTTCGAGGAGATATGACTGCAGAGCGGGCAACCCATGTCCCAGGGACGGGCGCCTTTCTTGATCAGGCGGATGTGAGCGAGGTTGTGCTTCTCACAGGTCTTATCCGTCCTGATAGCCCTGCCCCAGGCTGTTCCCGGCAGGCTGATGTTGAACCGGCATTCAGGGTAGCCGCTGCATCCGATAAACTGGGAACCCCCGCTATGCCGGATCCGGAGATCCTGGCCGCAGACAGGGCAGGGGCCGACGGTATGCTCTTCAGCGGTCTGCTCCATGATCTCCTCTCCGATCTCCGACTCGTGGGCTTCGAGGTTGTCAAAGACCCGGTGCAGCATCTGGCGCGACTCGGTGATGACGTCGTCACGGGAGCGCCGGTTCTGTTTTATGAGCTGCATGTGCTCCTCAAGTGTCCGGGTCATCTCGGGTTCGGTGATCGTCGCGGCGTGGTTGTCGAGCGCGTCTATGACCGCCCTGCCAACAAGCGTCGGCCGGAGCGGGTTCCCCTCCACATACCGCCGTGAGATCAGTTTCCCGATCACCTCGTGCCGGGTGCTCTTTGTGCCGAGTCCAAGTTCCTCCATCACCTGGATGAGCCGGCTCTGGGAGTAGCGTGCGGGGGGTTGTGTCTCTTTCTCCTCGAGTTTCAGATCCTTAATCGGCAGTTTCTCGCCCTGACTGATCCCGGGGAGGATGG
>Ga0208462_1002218_pt1 | contig 10992 bp, 9 predicted proteins | sample AD_SCU001_MetaG_FD_184452 | JGI IMG/M metagenome (GOLD analysis project Ga0208462, IMG submission 184452) | Active sludge microbial communities of municipal wastewater-treating anaerobic digesters from China - AD_SCU001_MetaG (SPAdes) (version 2) | ecosystem: Engineered > Bioreactor > Anaerobic >...
CTAATGGAGAAGATGGAAGAGCTCGAGAGACTGGCAATCTCGCTGGACGAACTCTCCGACGGCAGCTACCTGCCCGAGATCGACGGGGGCGTAGCCAAAAGCATAGCGCCGCTTCAGAAGAAGGGCCTTCTCAAATACGATCCCCTCAGCCCAAAGATGGTAGCCAAAATGCTGAAGGTCGAGTGGTAGCCTTATGCACTTACTCAAGACCGTACTTGCGAGACTGGAGAGACTGGACGATTCCATACCCGTCGTCCTCAAAGACTCCGACCTTCTGCTGGGAGAGAGCCTCTCCTACTTCGAGGATAAAGGCTGGCACTGCCTTAGCCTGACGGATATGGACAGAGAGTTCCTCACTATGCTCGAGGCCGAGGGCCTGGCACAATCTGGCAGGAAAGTCCTCGTGTACATAGCCAGCCGATCCGAGAAGGAACTGGTCTTCCTTGCCGAATACTGGGACAGGGGGAACGGAGAGCTCGTCACTGCCATAAACTTGCTCAGTGAGTTGAGGATCGACCGTAAAGAGTTCAAGAGGGACTTCATCGTCTCACTTGTCAGGTACGGCCTGCCCAAAGAGGAAGACTGGTGGCGCGACCTAAAGACCCGCGGTATGGAGAACGTGAGCAAAGTTGTGAGTGATAACCTCTGGGAGATACTCGGTGACAGCTCCTATGTAGCAAACCTGAGTGAAGCCGAGAGAGAGTTCGTGTTCATACACTTTGCAAACACCACCTTCGGCCTTAAACTCACCGCTTCTTCCTCACCCGAAGAGGCCTCCACACAGATGGGCGAGAAGATACTCGAGGCCTCCTACAAGAACAGGCCGGGCGAGGAACTGCACGACTACTACAGGAGCTGGACCGACTCTAACGAGTGGGGGGAGAGCATACTCTTCCACGCGGAGAGGTTCGAGAAGAGCCATAAAGACGAACTACTGAAAAACATAGACATCTTCGAGGGCGATTACAGACACCCGTTTGTTTCCATAGAGCTTGAACTGTACGAGAGAAGGATAGAAGCCCTCCTGAACGGAGAAGAGGCGGCAGGAGTTATAGAGTTTGCAAAGGAGCGGCTGAAAAAGAGAAAGAGAAAACAGCAAGACGGAGAGGCGGGGATCTACTGGGACGAACTGGCCTGGCTCGAACCTCTCCTTAGCGATGCCGATCTGGGCGGCATAGACTCGCTCGAGAGCTTTCTCTGCGCTTACCGAGACACCCTCTGGAGATACGACTCCCTTGACAGAAAACTGAGAGGCTCGCACCTACCCCAAAGACTTAAGAAATGGGCGTCAGATAGACTCTCGCGTCTGAGCGAGCCGGTATCTAACCACTGGACTAACTGCTACGACCCCCGCATAGCGCCCACACAGGCGGGCCTTCTTGAGCGGATACTGAAAGGGGAGGGCAAGAGAGCGGTGATCGTCGTGGACGCCCTCAGGTACGAACTCGCCCGCGACCTAAAGCTCAAGGTTAAGGCAAAGATAGAACACGGCGCGCTGCTCGCGGCGACACCGACAGAAACGCCCGTGGGTATGGGAGCACTCTACTCATCCGGTGATATAGAAAAGATACTCAAGGACAACAGAGTCATTGTCCGCGACCGAAAGACAGGCAAGACACTGGACAGCGTAACAGGCAGAGAGGAAAACCTCAAAGAGCTCGTAGAGGGCGTCGAGATAATCGAAAAAGACTCGGAACTGCCGGACGTGGAGAAGCTGGTTATAAAGACCAGGGACATAGACTCTATGGGCCACGACGACCTCATACAGTTCTACGACGGTATAATGACCGACCTGTCCGAACTGGCCGACAGCCTCCTGAAGAGGGGCTACGAGGTACACTTCACAAGCGACCACGGCTTCTACCTTCCGCTCGAGGGGGAGACAGTCAAACAGGACAGGACGGCGAGCTACTCCTCCGGAATCAGGTACAGCCTGAACAACACCAGACCGGAAGAGGGCAAGTACGAACAGGCAGGCAGCAGCTTCATACTGTACGCCAACAGCGGTAACGTATTCAAAGACTACGGCGGCCACTTCTGGCACGGCGGGATAACACACCAGGAAGTCATAATCCCGCATCTGGTAATAACACCGGTCAGAGACGAGAAGCGCTGGAGAGTGGAGATAGGGAACAAAGACCGGCTAAAGAAACTCCAGAAAGACCACTTTGAAATACACCTCTTCCCGAAAAAGGAACTCTTCGGCAGCGCTCCCAGAGTGTACATACAGTATCTGGACGAGAGGATCGAACTGGACGAACCGGTAGAAGAGGAGACGAGGCAGACGCTAAGGATAGCTGCAAAGAGCGGCGACACCTTCAAAATAGAGATAAGGGACTTAGAAGACGGCTCTCTTCTTGACTGGGTGGAGTGCCAATACCTTCCGACCCGGACGCGCCTCTTCTGATAGGAGGATACCCACGTGGGACTGGACTCGCTCGACCTTAAAGTGCTGAAGATATACCCCGAATACGTGATAAAGAAATCACTCGTGAGGAACCTCAAGATAGGGTACAACGTGCCCTCTTACGTCCTCGAGCACCTTCTTGGCACTTACGCCGATCTGTCCGACCCGAGGGATATAAAGGGCGTGGACACCGTTGAGGAGATCCTCCAGAAACACTTCCTCCGGCCGGATATGGCCGAACTGGTCAAGATGCAGCTCCGGGACAAAGGCATCTTCAGGGTGATCGACAGAATAGACGCCTGGCTGGATATAACCAAGAACGAATACGTCGCAGGTCTGCAAAACCTCAGCATACGCAACGGTGTCATAGGCGACGGAATGGTCAAGGAACACCCGAAGATGTTACTGGGCGGTATGTGGGCGATAATCGATCTGATCTACGACCACAACACCTACCCGGGAAGACCGTTCGTTGTAGAGAAGATACACCCCATACAGCTGAGCAACTTTATAAAAGACCAGTTCGTGGATAGAAGAAAAGAGTTCACCACACAGGAGTGGACCGACCTCATAATCCGCTCCATAGGACTGGAACCGAAGAAGATGGACCAGAGGCAGAAACTCTTCCAGCTCCTCAGGCTCGTCCCTCTGGTTGAGAAGAACTACAACCTCGTAGAGCTTGGGCCCAGAGCTACGGGTAAATCGTACATCTACCGCGAAATCTCGCCTTACTCCTTCCTTCTGTCCGGAGGCAACACGACCGTGGCCCAGCTCTTCTACAACATAGCCACGAGAAAGGTCGGGCTCGTTGGAGAGTGGGACCTGATCGCCTTTGACGAAGTCGCGGGCATACAGTTCAAAGACAAACAGGCGCTGCAGATGCTAAAAGACTTTATGGAGGCCGGCTCGTTCGCCAGAAAGGTAGAAGTAGTTGCCGAGGCGGGGATAGTCTTCAACGGGAATATAAACGACGACGTACAGACACTTCTGAAGATGTCGCACCTGTTTGAACCCTTCCCCGTGGAGATGCAGGACACCGCGCTTCTGGACAGAATACACGCCTACCTCCCGGGCTGGGAAGTGGAGAAACTGAGGGCCGAACTCTTCACCGATCACTTCGGTTTTGCCATAGACTACTTCTCCGAAGTTATGCGGTCCTTAAGGGGCACCTCTGCGGTCAACGTGCCTGACAGGCACTTCAATCTCGGGAGCCAGCTGAACAGAAGGGACGAGAAGGCGGTACGCAAGACCTGCTCGGGGCTGTTGAAACTCCTCTATCCCGACGGTCAGTACACGAAAGAGGGTATAGAGAGCGTCCTCTCCTTCTCCATAGAGTGCAGGAGGCGTGTAAAGGAACAGCTGAAGAAGCTTGGAGGCCTCGAGTTCTGGGACACGAACTTCTCGTACATAGACAAAGAGAGCAAGAAAGAGACCTACGTGTCCGTGAACGAGGGCGGAAGCAAGGCGCTCATCTCTCAGGACCCGCTTCCTCCGGGGGTCGTATATACCGTATCTGTTGGCGGCGGGAAGACATCGCTACTGAAAGTCGAAAGTATCGTGGTGCCCGGTTCGGGAAAGCAGAACATAAGCGGTGGCGGGACGCCTGCGAAAGAGGCCCTCAAGACCACGATCTCCTGCATAGCCTCCAACCAGCGCAAGTACCTGCCGTCAAACTCGGCGCTGAAAGACTACGACATAGCGGTCCAGCTCACGCCTGTAATAGGCAGTGACGTCAGTGACGACATAACAGTCGCCATCTTCGTCTCCGTACTCTCTGCCATACACAAGAACACCCTGAAGAAGGGCCTGGGGATCATAGGGGATATGACGATAACCGGGAGCCTGAAGACCACGCTGTCGTTTGCAGACAGGGTAACGATGCTCGCAGAAAATGGAGCCAGGGCCGTTACCATACCTCTTGAAATGATGGGTAATCTCTCAAGCGTCTCTATGGACACGATCTCCAAAATAATCCCAATACCCATCGCCGGCCCCGAGGACGCCTTTATGCGCGCGAGGCTTGAGGATTGAGGGAAAGAAACATACGAGAAGGTAAGGGGAGGGCGAAAGATGAGAAGAGGGTTCTTACTGCTGTTGATTCTGCTCAGTGCAGGTATTGTAAATGCCTTTCCTCTGGTCTATGACAACTACAGGCTCATAGATGTGCTGCCAAAGGGAAAGATCGTAGGGGACAGAGCCTATGAAGATAACGTTATAAGGGTCGAGTTTTTTGACTTCACAGGTAAATATCCCGAATTCACCTTGAGAAACATATCTGGCACACCGCTGACAATAATATGGGATCTGTGTGCTTTTGTTGATTCCACCGGTCGTTCCCAGGGGGTAAAGATATCTGACACACCTTTTTCAGACATAGGCAAACCGGTCCAGTCTACACTGGTTATTTCCAGGGCATTCATCTCCGAAGTAATCGTTCCTTTAGACTCTATTATCTACGATGAAGAATGGATTGTGAACAACTCGATTCCTAAGGAAGCGAGGCAAATACTTACCATTGAGCTGACAACGGAGCAACAGGGAAGACAGACGACATATATATTCACGTTCGAATCGGTTATGGCGATTAGAGGGGTGCTTGTCGAGGGTGGTACTTTCACAATGGGAGACACCTGGGAAGAGGGGGACAGTAACGAAAAGCCAATCCACAAGGTGACATTCGCATACGACTTCTATATAGACAAGTATGAGACAACTTTCCAAGAGTACGACGCTTTCTGTGAAGATACCGGCAGGAGCAAACCTTACGACACTGGCTGGGGAAGAGGAGCCAGACCCGTAATCGACGTGAACTGGAACTGTGCGACAGCATACTGTAACTGGCTGAGTGAGAAAGAGAATCTCCCCAAAGCGTATGACAGCAGCGGAAATCTGCTGGACAAAGACGGAATGATAACGACTGATCCATCGAAGGTTGTTGGATACAGACTACCCACAGAAGCCGAATGGGAGTATGCGGCAAGAGGTGGGAACAAGAGCAAGGGTTATAAGTATTCTGGTAGCGATAACGCTGGTGACGTTGCCTGGTATGATTCAAACTCTGGAAAAAGGACCCAGGAAGTTGGGAAGAAGGAGTCGAATGAGCTGGGCATATATGACATGGGCGGAAACGTGTGGGAGTGGTGCAGTGACTGGTATGGAGTTTACTCCAGTTTGGCACAAATCAACCCATACAACAGTACAATTGGTTCTTACCGGGTGTGGCGTGGTGGTAGCTGTGCCAACGACGTGACGTTCTTGCGGGTGGCGCTTCGCCGCAACGGCAGTCCTTCTAGCAAGAGTTATTACCTGGGCTTCCGTATTGCAAGGACGGTGTTTGAGTTTACACTTTAGCGTTTTTGCATTTTTTCACTTTTCTGAGTCTCAGAGCGCCGGGCACGGAGTAGCCTGCTGTTATAAATTCAGCTCCACATAGATGTCGTTCAGCTGCTCCTGGGTGATACCAATATACCGTAGGGTTATCGATGGCGAGGAATGGTTGAGCATCTTCTGAATGTACTCCAGAGTCACGCCTTTCTTGTACAGGTGGTAGCCGAAGGTCTTGCGGAGAGTGTGTGTGCCGATCCCCTCGTCCAGTCCGACCATATCGGCGTACCTGTTCAGCATCTGCCAGGCTGCGATACGGGTTATTGGTTTCAGGGTACCGTCAACTGTTTTGCGGGAGGAAAATACCGGATCTTCGGGAGACACACTATCGAGGGAATAGTGATAGAGCTTCAATGCTTCCGCGACCGACTTGTTTATCACAAATGTCTTAGCCTTTTTCGTCTTTATCTCCACTACCTTCAATTGGTCCCCTGCCTTCAGGAGTTTACCGCCGTTGAGAAAGCTGCTCCACTTCAGGGCCAGTATGTCCGAGATCCTCAGGCCAGTGTTTATTCCCAGAGTGAAAAGAAGAAGGTCCCGGTAGTTGGATTCTCCCTTCATAATAGACTTCATCGCGTCGATCTTCTTAGTATCGCGTATCGGCTGGACTTCCTTCATAACTACACCTCGTATGTCAACATCAACTGGAAATGTGGAAAAACATCAATCGGAAATATGGAAAAGCATCAACGATTTTTGTGAAATCAATGACCAAGCGAACTAATCAATTGTGTACCAATAAGACCGGTTTTCTGTTTCTCTCTAAGCCTGTAACTCTTTCCGCGTATGTTGACAATGGTACAGTGATGCAATAGTCTGTCAAGAACGGCTGTTGCAAGTATCTCGTCTTCAAAGATTCTGTTCCATTCTGCAAAGCCTCTGTTTGAAGTAAGGATTATGCTTCCCTTTTCGTATTTCTCACTCACCAGTTCAAAGAAGAGCTTTGCACCTTCATTTTCAAGTGGGAGATACCCCAACTCGTCTACAATGAGTAGCTCAATGGATTTGAAGTAACCTATCATCTTTTCAAACCGTCTTTCAGAAAAGGCCTTCTTCAGCTTGTCCACAAGCGATATTGCATTCACAAAGTAAACCTTCTTCCCTTCTCTGAGCGCTTCCATTCCCAGAGCTACTGCCAGATGTGTTTTCCCCACCCCTGGAGGTCCAAGCAGAACGACATTCTCTTTCTCGTACAGGAACCTCAAGCTCTTCAGTTCCATTATCTGTTTCCTGTCTATTGAAGGTTGAAAGGAGAAGTCGAACTCTTCAAGTGTTTTGTGAAATGGAAGTCCGCTGTATTTGAGAGCTGTGAGATATCTTCTTTCACTCTTCTCCTTTACTTCAGCCTGCAGCAATTCTTCCAGGAGCTCGGTTACATCTTTCTCTCCTTTGCTCCAATTGTGTAGAGAGAAATCTAGCGAGTTCATCATTCCGGTAAGCTTGAGCGATTCCATTAACTCTCTCACTCTTTCGTACGCCATTTCATGCCCCCACTAGTCTCTGGTATTCCTTCAAGGACCTAACTTCAACCTGGTCTTTGAGTGGCTGGGTATTGATCAGATCATCTTCACAATAAATCTTCAGCATCTGACCTTCCGCTTGCAGGTTGACTTTCTTGCCGTTATATTTCTCCGGTACCCAGTAAGCTCTTTCTTTGTAAATGACCTGTCCGGACTCTCTAACCATCCTTGTGTTTAATCTCCTCAAGGGGTAGAATCTAGTTAGCTTATTTAGATATTCCTTTTCCCTCTCGAACCTCTCGAGAGGGGTTTCTTTTAGATAGGAATGTAATCTCTGGTTGGCCACGACCAACCAATCGAAAAGAGTGTTCTCTAATTCAGAAAGGCTTGAGTAGCTCTGAGCATACAGTATGTTGTTTCTCACATATGGAACCATCCTCTCAACCTTTCCTTTGGCCTTCGGGTTGTATGGACGATGAGTTATTATCCTGAAGCCATAGAAATCTGCAAAGTCTGTGAACCTGACATTGTATTCTTTCTTCCTCTCAAGAGATTTGACCACGGCTTTCATGTTGTCGTACAGCCCTTCATGTGGATAACCTCCGAAGTATTCGAATGCCTTGTTGTGAGCTTGAAGAAGTGTCTCAAGCTTCTCGTCATTGACTATCTGGGCGTACAACATTCGCGAGTATCCTAGAACCATGGTGAAGAACTTTATCACCACCGACTTTCCACCTATCCTGGTCTCGCCCTCTCCCCAATCGGCCTGGAATTGCTTGCCCGGAGCTGTCTCAAATCTTATGCTCTCAATTTCATCCTCCGGACGTATGGAATGCACATACATCCGAACTATCGTTATTCCTCCGGTGTAACCTTGAGCCTTTATCTCCTTGAACAACACTGTGGCTTTTACTGACGGATACTCTTCTAGCCTTTTGATTATGTGCTCTTTGTAAGGATCCAGTTTTGAAATACCCTTCATCTCCTTCCAATCCTCCTTCAAATACTTGCTGACTGTGTTTTCATGGCAGACCATTTCTCTGGCTATCTCTCTGTTTGTTAATCCCTTCTTGCTAAGTATTCTTATTTCAATGACCTGCTTCTCTCTCAACATCTGAATACCCCCTTTTTGCCTGAGAATATTCAGATGTTAATTCACAATTCCTCTTGATGCTTCTTCACATTTTCTGCCGGTGTTTTTCTTATTTTACTGTTGATGTCGACACGTAAAATGCCCTGTAACGTGTTTTCTTGTGCGGTACCCTCATCTAATGCCGAGCGGCAAAACTTTCAATACAGCGCGTTTAATACAGAGGAAGACCCAGCTGTATAAGCTTCTCATTCTTCTTCTCCCTAAGGTACGGTGGCTTGACCACGGCATAACGGTACCTCTGCCTTATACGCATCTGCCTGTTGAAATACCTGCGTGCCCTGGCCTCTGTGGGGAATACTTTAGTGACAAACATCGCTCGTTCGGAGATCCGCCCGAAGATTATCGTGACCGGATAGCCGACAAAGGTTGTCTGGTGTTCATCGCTTATGAAATAGAACCGTCTCATATTACTCTCGGGTACGACTTTATCCAGGTAAATCGATGGCACTTCGGGACCTCCGGGATAGATTCGATGTAATTAACATAAAGCTATTATATACAATTATTAGTTAAATACAAAATCAGACTTTGGGATCACCGCCAGAGAGAATCGAAGTGAAAGCCTTTGTGGCTAAGGGAAAGGAGAGGACAGGCGAACTTAACACAAACTTGTGTTGAATTACCTGGTGAAGCCTGAGATTTGGATTGATAAGGCGATGATATAATCACATTGAAAGGGGGCGATCTAATGGATATACGTCAGCTCCTGAGAAAGGAAATAGAAACCATACCCGATACTCTCGTAGAAGAAATCCTTCGGTTTGTGAAGGCATTGAAAGAAAGGAATCTGCCTGCCTTAAGTCGCGAGCTGCTGGATGCTTCGGAGTCGGCTCTTGCCAGGGACTGGCTAAGGGAAGAAGAGGATATAGCGTGGAAAAACCTGTAAAGGGTGATGTTGTGGTAATTCCCTTCCCTTTCTCTGATCTCACCGGAGTTAAAAGCGACCTGCGTTAGTTATCGCGGATGCCGGCGGCGATGATGTCATAATGTGTCAGATCACAAGTCGGACAGTTAAAGATGAGCTTGCAATAGTTATCGACCAGGGGGATTTCATACAGGGTGGTCTGAATCAACCAAGCAACGTGAGACCTAACAAGGTTTTCACTGCGGATAAGAGAATAGTATTATACAGAGCTGGCAGGGTCACCCATCAAACCTTAGAAAAAATAGTATCTTCAGTAGTAGATATACTTCAGAAGAGATAAACGGCTAATAGTGAACCAGGAAAAAGTATATGATCGCAAAGGACTCCGCTATTGGGTGGTGGATGGATTGCCTCTGCTATGGAGAGTGGAAATGAAAGAGTATCTGCTATAATTAGAACAAACGGCAATATATTAAGAAATTGCCAGTTGTTCTAAGAGTGAGTTGATCGATTTGAAAGATAAGACCTGGTCCTCAAAGCGGAGTGGTAAGAGAATAAGTTCAGAGCTTAAAGATAGGGACTCCGTCACTACCGGGGAGCTCAAGCCATTTCTTACTCTTCCAGGAGAAGAGATAAGCCCGGTTACTATTCGTACCAGACTGAATGCTCTGAAAAGGCGCGGAATCATAACCCATATCGGGCGTGGTCTGTACACTCTCAAAAAGCTGTATGACTATACTCCAGAGATAGACCGATCCCTTAGAGAGGTATATCTTGCGTTAAGGAAACGGCTGCCGCTGACAAGAATATGTGTCTGGAGGCCTTCCTGGCTGAACGAGTTCGCGCTTCACATAGTCTCTATGCAGACAATAGCTGTTGAATCGGAGAGAGAGACGGAAAGGGCCGTCTTTGAAGTACTGCAGGAAGCATTTGGGAAGAACTCCACCCTTTCTGGAACTCAGTTACTTCTAAACCCCTCTTCTGAAGATATCGATCTGTATGTTTCAGATCAGACTCCCGCAATAGTTGTCGGAAAACTCATCACTGAAGCACCGATCAGGGAGAATGATGGAGTCGTCGTACCAAGACTCGAGAAAATGCTTGTGGATTTGTTCTCAGGAGAGCCCGTTCTTGAGCCTTTCGGTGGTGCCGAAATGGACAGGGTTTTCAGAAATGCCTTCGATACATATGCACTGAACGTAGATACCATCATAAGATATGCGGCTAGGAGAGGTAAAAGACAGGAAATGGCGGAGTACATTGGTTACAACACCTTCTATTGATTCGATTCTTGGAGACAAACTCACGGCCTTCGCACCCAACACTACGGGAATTCCTTATAACGCGAGAAAGGGAATGGAAATCTGCAAACAGCTATTTGACATCGCTACTCTCTTTGATTACCACAAAAGCACTAGAACTGTAAGGGATACGTTCAAGAGAATTGCCTTAACTGAAGCTCGTTACCGTGGAATGGAGTCTCTAACTCCAGAGGATATTCTGAAGGACGTGTTTGAGACGGCACTCCTGATTGGCGCCAGAGGGAAGAAAGAGCCAGGCCATTACAGAGAACTGGATTCAGGAAGAGCAAGTCTGTCGTCGCATATTCTTGGTTTCAACTACAAACAGACGAAATTCTTCTCCGACGCCGCCAAAGTAGCTTACCTGGCAGCTTGTTTGCTCGGGGAGAGTGATGCCCCGTTCAGGTGGGCTGGAGATGAAC
>Ga0208462_1002225_pt1 | contig 10973 bp, 12 predicted proteins | sample AD_SCU001_MetaG_FD_184452 | JGI IMG/M metagenome (GOLD analysis project Ga0208462, IMG submission 184452) | Active sludge microbial communities of municipal wastewater-treating anaerobic digesters from China - AD_SCU001_MetaG (SPAdes) (version 2) | ecosystem: Engineered > Bioreactor > Anaerobic...
GACCTTCTTGTGATTAACCTTAATGCCTTCTCTCTTGAGGAGAACGTGAATCCTTCTGTAACCATACTCCGGGTGTTCGTAAGCGATTGCCGCCATTGTGGATGATAATGGATCTGCCTTTGAAGGGGCCAGCAACCTGTAGAGCTTGGCTCTGGATATTGAGAAGAGCTAAAAACAAAGAGAAGGAAAAGGATAGAAGAATCAGCAGCAGAAGAGCTTCCAACTAAGTGGATGAAGTAATCGGATTTGATCAATTCAAGGGAATCTTTGAGAGACACCTGGTCTTTGACAGCACGATAGAAATTGGCGATCATCCAGGCAGTGAAGGCGAGCTGGACAAGTTCAACATGCCTCTGGAAACTGGTAGAGGAGAAGACCTGAGCTTTGAGGCTAAAATCCTGCTCATATGGTTCTATCACCACGAATATACGATGACTTCGTGCCTTTTCTGTGATCCTGTTCTATACTTGTAGGTTCCTAACTTATATCGTTTAAATCGTGGAGATGATTTTTAGTGACATTGAAGAAAAAACTCTCTGCAATAGTCATTGTGAAAAATGAAGCGCTTGCTATTGAAAACTTGTCTTTTATCGCTATTTAAAGAATGCAATATCCCTTTCTCGATAACTCTCATGAATTGATAATTGTTGACACCTAATCTTCCAACAATTCTGTAGGAATTACATTGAATATACTTGACAAGCTAAATGTTGAATGCTACTCAGTACTAAAGTTGGATAGTAATAGATTCACTGCTAGAACTATATAAAAATATAATGTTTTCTAAAAATGAGGCACTATCAATATAATTGGTTTACTTGATTTGAGAATAAACCTTTTCTCACATATTTCTAGGTTGTTCAAATATCTTTGGTGGAGGTAAAAAGAAAAAATGGATTTGTTTAGAAGAACCTACGTTACTTATTATGACGTATCAGGTTTGGGGGGTGCTGAGACTCTTCATTCAAGGATAGTCAACTATTTAGCAGCAAGTAAATGCAAATTATATATGATTGCTTCTGAGAGAGATTATGCTTATAATCAAATTCCAAAAGAGCTTTTGGGGAACATAATTCGAATTCCAGTTGATGGCAAATACTTATCTACGAAAAATAACAGTCTGAAAGAAAAGAAAGAAATTCAAGAACTCGTTAAAACTTATCTATCATTAAATGATACCATACTGCTTGCCTACGCCCCATATTTTAACAATTTGCAGATCACAATGATGATATTTGAATCATTTCAACATGCTAGATTATTCACAAGTTTCCTTCATCCAGAATCATGGCCAAGAGCTATATTCTCTTGGCCATCTGTTTACGGAAAATCAATTCGTCCACTGAGAAAGAATTCACTTTATTATTACCAGAGGGAGCTACTTAAAAAGCTAGATACAGGATCTGCAAACTGGTTTATGAATGATGTCACCAAGAAGTATCATGAGTTCTACTATGATGTTGAGCTTCCAAACAGCCGTGTAATTCCTCTTCCTTTTGATATTCCTGAAATCGATCCTGTTGTTCTCAACAGATCTCGAAAGAATAGTGACATCCTGAAAGTTGTATGGCTGGGTAGGTTTGAGTATTTCAAGAACCCGTCTATAAAGAAAGCCTACGAGGCACTGGATCGGCTAACAGAGAAACACAAAGATCTGAAAGTAGAATTTGATCTAATAGGTTATGGCAGTGAGAAGTATGAGAAAGACATAAGGAAAGAAGTGAAGACCTCAGGTAGACTTCAAGTGAAGTATCTTGGCAAGATCTTCCCTGACAGACTTCCTGAAGTTATTGCGCAGTATGATGTAGGCGTTGCTATGGGTACTTCTGCTTTGCATATCGGCGTCATGGGAATTCCAACGATTTATGTAGACGCTTCCGATGAGAATCACTATAAAGAGATAAAAGGATGCTGGTTACATAGAGAACCAATAGGTTTGGGATCTGGGGTTTATGGAGATATTGCAGGATTCAGAATTGATGGTAGAGAAGACATGAGAATCCTGTTCGAAGAAATGATTGCGGCTCCAAATTTGCTTGAGGACTATGGAGTCAAGGATCGAAACTACGTAATTGAGAACTACGATGAGAACAAGATTATGCCTCAGATAATCGATGCTTGGACTTCTTCAACTTTCTCACCGGGAGATATGGAAGTCTATAGATATCCACCACTAAAGAGGTTCATAAGAAGAACCGCAAGGAAGATTCTCAGAAGATAATTAGCTTTGATCTTGGGGGGATAGAACCATGAAAAACGGAAAAGACTATACACTACACAAACGAACAGCGGAATCAACAGACCTTGGCTCGCTCGTTTTCTTCGAAGCGAACAGGGATATCCCTTTCGCTTTCAAGCGTGTTTATTATACCTATGGCGTGAAGGAAGGAATCATTCGTGGTTATCATGCGCATAAGGCCTTAGAACAGCTGCTTATATGTGTTTACGGGGCGATCGAGATTATGTGCGATAATGGCGAGAAGAAGGAATATACTGTTCTGGATGATCCTGCGAAAGGACTGTATGTTGGTCCTGGTATATGGCATACTATGAAATGGCTTAAAGATGATAGCGTTTTGCTTGTTCTTGCTTCAGAATACTACGATGAGTCTGACTATATTCGTGATTATGACGAGTTTATCAGGCTTGTGAAGGAGGGTTACTGGAAGAGATGAAAGTACCTTTCAATGTTCTCAGACCTCAGTATCTCATGTTTAAAGAGGAGTACGATAGAGCAGTTCTTGAAGCTCTCGATTCAGGCTGGTACGTGCTTGGAGAGAGTGTGAGTCAATTCGAGCGGGAGTTTGCCGATTACGTTGGCGTCAAGCATTGCGTTGGTCTCAATTCTGGCCTGGATGCGCTCATTCTCGCTTTCAGAGCGATTGGTATTATGGAGGGTGATGAGGTTATAGTTCCCGCCAATACCTATATAGCTTCAGTTCTCGGAGTGACTGAAAATGGATCAACGCCAGTCTTTGTCGAACCGGATGAATTCTATAACATCGACCCCACAAAGATAGAAGAGGCAGTTACAGAAAGAACGAAGGCGATTCTTCCTGTGCATCTCTATGGCCAGCCCGCAAGAATGGAAGAGATAATGGCAATTGCCAAGAAATACAATCTCTTTGTCGTCGAAGACTGTGCCCAGGCACATGGTGCGACGATCAATGGAAAGAATATCGGGACTTTCGGCAACATAAACTGCTTCAGTTTCTTTCCTACCAAGAATCTCGGAGCCTTCGGAGACGCCGGGGCGATTGTCACAGATAATGAAGAGCTATCAGAAAAAATGCGCAAGCTGCGAAACTACGGAAGTGTCAAGAAATACTACCACGAGATAGAAGGCGTGAATTCGAGGCTGGACGAGATCCAGGCCGCTCTGCTGAGCGCAAAGCTCAAGCATATGACCGAGCTCGAAGACGATAGAAGAAGAGTAGCTGATAAGTATCTCGAAGAGATCATCAATCCCCTTATAGAACTGCCGAAGATCAAAGAGGGCTTCAAGCACGTGTGGCATCTCTTCGTTGTCAAGTGCAATCAGAGAGATGAGCTACAGAGACATCTATCTGACAACGGAATAGGCACTCAAATACATTATCCCGTTCCCCCGCATCTCTCGGGAGCTTACAAACGTTTCGGATACAAAAAGGGAGACTTCCCGATAACCGAAGACTATGCAGACACGGTTCTCAGCCTTCCCTTATATAATGGTATGACAGACGAAGAAGCCGATTATGTAATCGAGAAGATAAATATGTTCAAAGGGGTGAATGTATGAGGGGTGTTATTCTAGCCGGTGGCAAGGGAACGAGGCTTTATCCATTAACGAAGTCCTTGAATAAGCATTTGCTTCCCGTAGGACCCGAGCCAATGATCTACAACCCTATCCACAATATGCAGGCTAGCGGAATCAAAGATGTTCTGATAGTTACCAGTACAGAGCATATGGGAGACATGGTAAACCTCCTGGGAAGCGGCTCTGATTTTGGCCTGAGATTTGCGTACAAAGTTCAGGACGAGGCCAACGGCATTGCCGACGCGCTAAGGCTTGCTAGGGAATTTGCGGGTGAGGAGAACATTCTGGTAATTCTTGGAGACAACGTATTCGAAAAACCTGTCGATTACTTTGTCAAGAATTATGAGAACGTTCAGAAGGGAAAGGGCGCCAGAGTATTGCTTGTTAGAGTTTCGGATCCTCAGAGGTTCGGTGTTGCCGCGCTAGACGAGCAAAAGGTGGTAGAGATCCAGGAGAAACCGGAGAATCCGAAGAGCGATTACGCCGTTGTCGGAGCTTATATCTATGACAGAAGGGTCTTCGATATAATAGACCATATAAAGCCTTCTGCAAGAGGCGAGTATGAGATAACCAGCGTCAACAACAGGTATATCGAGCTGGGAGAACTCGAGTACGACTTCGTTCAGGGCAGATGGATGGACACTGGCACTTTCGAATCCTACTATGTGGCCAACAAGATCATGTACGAACGTTACTTCGAGAAGATGGGAATAGAGAAACCGGAATGAGTCGTCTCAAGCTACTCATCGAAAACTTTTTTGTATACGGATTTGCAAATATCGCGGCTAAGATCGTTCCGCTGATAATGCTTCCCATTGTAACAAGACTTGTTCCTGACACTTCTATATATGGTATCAATGACGTATTACACGTTGTAGTTTCCTTCGGTTTAGCACTGGCTATTCTCGGAATGTCAGATGCCATGTTCAGACTGTACTTCGAAAAAGACAATCTAGACTACAAAAATGAGATATGCTCGAGTACTTTAAGAGTTGTGTTGAGAAGTGGAATAATTGTGGCTGCAACTGTAATAATCTTGAGCAAACCTCTTAGCAGAGCTTTCTTTGGAATCGACGGCTATTATCCATGGCTGATACTTATGGGAATCCAGATATTCATTTCGGCAGTAGGTTCGATTATCAAAGCTCCGACAAGGATTCAGAACAAGAGAAAGATATTCGTCATCGTAAATGTATTGAACCCGATAATCAGTTACTCAATCAGTGTTCCTTTTATCATATTTATCGATCCGTTGTTTGGACTCGTTTTTGGCGCCTTCTCTACTTCAATAGTCGATCTTGTGATATTCTGGATCTTGAATAGAAAATGGTTTAAGACTAGGCTAAACAAAAAACTGGCACGTGAACTCCTTGCATTCGGACTTCCTCTCGTACCGACATTTCTTATCTATTGGGTATTCAATTCCTTTGACAGGATAATGATATCCAACATGATAGGTCCTTCGTATAACGGTATTTATGCTGTGGGCGCCAAAGTTGCTCAAATTAGCCAGTTGATCTATACAGCGTTCGCAGGAGGCTGGCAGTATTTCGCATTTTCTACAATGCGTGACAAAGACTATTCTCAAATGATGTCAAAGATATGGAGATTTCTGGCAGCAATTTCTTTCATCGGTTGGGCCGCAGTTTATCCCTTCAACGAGCTAATCTTCAATCTCTTATTTGAAGGTGACTATGTGAACGGAAGTCAGGTCTTCCCCTATCTCTTCCTTTCACCCCTATTGCTGATGCTCTATCAGATCATCGGCAGCCAGTTTCAGGTTATTAGGCAGACTTACTGGTCACCCATCTGTCTTTCAACCGGTGCAGTGGTCAACGTATTGCTCAACCTCTTTCTGATTCCAAGAATGGGAATTGAAGGTGCGGCGTTGGCAACTCTTCTTGGTTATGCGACGACCGTCCTCTTTGCCTCTTCGATAGCGTCTTATAAAAAGTTACTTGTATTTGAGAAGAAGACAATTGCCAATATTTTATTATTTTCTTGTCTTATGATCTTCAAAAGGCTTACAGAACCCGGGATTTTGGTCAGCTCATTTCTGAGCTTGGCATACATACTGATTACACTACTAACTTACAAAAAGGATATTTCTGAGATGATCAACAGATTTTTGAGACGAAAAGCTGTGAGAAAGGAAGGGATCTAATGAATATTCTGGTAACCGGTGGGGCGGGTTTCATTGGAAGCAACTTTGTAAAACATATACTTGAAAGAGAAGGAAACGATCACAGGATAATTGTCCTTGACGCTCTAACCTATGCGGGTAATCTCGATAATCTGAGCGAGCACTTGAATAAGGACAATCTCATTGTGCCAGACGAACAAGTCAGTCTTGAAGCCCTCAGATGGAACCTTGAAAGCGAACTGGCAGAGACGACATCCTTTGAAAAGGACTCTGCCAGGCTTTCATTTAAACTATCTGGCAGAGATTACTTAACAGTTAAGACCGAACAAATAGGAGAGGCTGCTTCAAAAGCTCTAGAAGGTTCCAAGCTAGTTTTTGTCGCAGCGAATATTTCAGACCAGAAAATTGCCAAAAGACTCCTTAAACTTGCAGATGTTGTCGTCAATTTCGCGGCGGAGACCCATGTTGATAGATCCATACTCAATCCCGATCAGTTTATAAAGACCGATGTATATGGTACATACATTTTGCTTGAAGCTGCCAGAGAATCGAATAAGTTGATGAAGTTCATACATGTATCGACCGACGAAGTCTATGGAGCAGCACACGAAAAGAGCTTCTCCGAGAGCGATCCGATAAATCCCAGAAACCCATATTCTGCGAGCAAAGCAGCAGCCGACAGACTCGTTTATGCCTATAATCAGACTTATGGCCTGCCTGTGAACATAGTAAGACCATCCAACAACTTTGGGCCGTATCAGTATCCAGAAAAACTCATTCCGGTGATGATACTGAAGGCTCTCAGAGATGAACAACTGCCTGTTTATGGCAACGGAAGGCAAATTAGAGACTGGCTATTTGTGAGAGATACTGCTAAAGCAATCGAACTTGTTGTTGAAAAAGGAGCCATCGGAGAAGTCTATAATATCGCCGGAGGAAATGAAAAAGAAAATATATGGATAATCCACAGTATATTGAATCATCTGAATAAACCGAGTTCTCTGATAAAATACGTTAAGGACAGGCCAGGGCACGATGTAAGATACTCTCTAGATGATTCAAAGATTCGTAATGAACTGGGCTATTCAGAGACGGCAAGCCTTGAAGAGAGATTGCAAGAGACTGTGGAATGGTATGTAAAGAACCAGAATTGGTGGGAAGAGATCCTGAAAAATGATCAGGAATACAAGGAGTTTATGGAGAAATGGTATGGTGAGCGGTAGAAGTAAGTTTCTAAGAGTACTAAAGTATCTCATAAGGGCCTCAATAATAATCATGCACCGCATTAAGTGTTCCCTTAATTGCTTGGCTATTTTTTTGTGGCAAGATTAGGAAGAAGAACCGTGGAAATTGGACAAAGCGTAAGGTTTTATCAGAAGACTAGAATAACTGGTAGAGGAACTGTTGTGATAGGTAATAACACGACATTTAGTATTCCCGTCGGTGGGCGCTTTAAAAGCACTTATTGCGAGCTTCAAGCTCGTTATGAAGATGCAAGAATCAAGATTGGAGAAAACGTAGCAATCAACAATGGCCTTACGATAATATCTGCAGCATCAGTAGAAATCGGCGATGATACTCTTATAGGAAGGCAACTACAGATATCCGATCATGACGGTCACGGAATTATGTCGCATTAGAGAAGGGTGAGTAAAGGACAGTCGAAACCAGTGAGTATTGGCAGGAATGTTTGGATAGGCAATAACGTAATGATTTTGAAAGGTAGCGTGATCGGAGACAATTGCATTAATGGTGCCTGTTCATTGGTAGCGGGAAAGTACTTTCCAGAAAATACAATACTGGCAGGAAATCCGGCAAGGGAGATCAGAAAACTAGTCCAAGCATCTAGTCAAAATGAGAATCGCTAATGAATCTATAGAAGGGAATGCTTGAGTTTGGGAGGTGAATCTTGATGTCATCGATTCACGAAACAGCAGTAATCTCAGAGACTGCAAAGATATATGGAGATGTTCAGATTGAAGCAGATGTTCGCATTCATGATTTCGTTGTCATCTATGATTCTGTTACCCTATCTGCTGGAGTTGTCGTTTATGAAGGAGCTATTATTGGCAGACCTCCAGTATCGATCTCCAGCCTCTCCAGGAAAACCAGTATGTCTAGCAAGACAACAGTGATCGGTATGAATTCAGTTATATCACCTCACTCAATCGTTTACGCAGACACTGTTATTGGAAGCTGTACCCTAATAGGAGACGGTGCATCTATTAGAGAAGGTTCTAGAATTGGTGACGCCTGTATTATTGGAAGAAGCGTGATGATAAACTATAATGTCAGGATAGGAAATAATACCAAAGTGATGTCCCTCACAAACATCACTGGAAACACAATTATTGGAGACAATGTATTCATAAGCGTTCTGGTATCAACTGCGAATGACAACAAGCTTGGGGTTTTGGGCTATGATGAAAACAGAGTAAGAGGTCCTGTGATAGAAGATGACGCATCGATTGGCGAGGGCGCTGTTTTGCTTCCGAGCGTTAGAATAGGAAGGGGATCTATCGTCGGAGCCGGAGCGGTTGTCACCAAAGACGTACCAGACAACACTCTAGTTATGGGAGTGCCCGCTAAAGTTGTTCGAGAGCTCTAGAAAAACGTGATGTCGCTCATACTTTCTTTTATCACCTTTTTTTGGGGGATTCATCTTCTAGTGAATAACAAGGAAGAGGAGTTGAAAACTTAGCAAAGAGGGGGATAACAATGCGGAGTTTTCAAAATCCTTTGTCTGATGATTTCTACAAAACAAGGATCCACAAACGCACAGAAGACATAAGAGGATCGTATTTTCGTGACCAGACTGCTATTATTCACAGCATGGCTTTTAGAAGGTTGAAGAAGAAAACGCAGGTGTTCTTCTCGCCCGAAAACGATCATGTATGCACACGAATCGAACACTCTCTTCATGTTTCCACAGTAGCTTCGGTAATCTGCAAAGCATTAGGTCTAGACGTTGAGATGGCCCAGGCAATCGCGCTTGGTCATGATATTGGCCATGCTCCATTCGGTCATGCCGGAGAGAAAAAACTAAACGAACTCGCCTCCGGATGTGGCGGTTTCAACCATGAAGTCCACAGTCTCCGAGTTTTGGACCACTTAGAGAACGAAGGAAAAGGTCTTGATCTTACTTATGCCGTTAGGGACGGTATTGTATCTCACTGTGGTGAAGAAGATGATAGAAGCCTTGAACCGTGTTCATCTGTGAAAAACCTTGATGAGATTCAGAAGAAGAGTACCATTCCAACGACATATGAAGGTTGCGTTGTTAGGTTTTCCGATAAGATCGCCTATCTTGGCCGTGATATTGAGGATGCAATTACTGCCGGGATAATTAAGATTGAGGATGTTCCTCAGAACATAAGGGATGCTCTCGGTAGTAAGAACGGAGAAATCATAAATGCCTTTGTTACTGATCTAGTGACGTGGTCGGAGAGAAACGGCCTAATTGGGTTGTCGGATCAGAAGGTCGCCCTGATAAAGGAATTGAAGGACTTTAACTACAGAAAGATTTATAAGCACCAGAAACTGCTCACCTATATAGAGTACGTTGAGAAGATCATTGAGAACCTGTTTTATTACTATCTGCATAATGTTACTGAGTATCAGATGAACTTCAGTATGTACAAAAATGCTCCTGATAAACCGGCGCAGCGAATTGGTGACTATATCGAAAGAAGACAAAGCGCATATACGCTGGAGTCGTTCAATGCTACCAGAGTTGTTGTTGATTACATAGCAGGTATGACTGATGATTATGCTCTCAAAACATTCGAGGAAATCACATTGCCTAAACCGATAGAGTTTGTGAGATGAGAACTCATGGACCAGAAGCCAAAGGAGGGGGAGATGGAGAGGTATATCATTGACGATACCTTGATAAATGATCACGTGGAAGGATTGAAACTAGGATTCATAGTTGCAGCGAAAAACGCGTCTGAGAAGGAATTGAAAGAAATGATTCTGTATGTGGATACGAAAGACAATCTCTTCGGAGAGATTGAAAAGCTTCTTGGAACTTTTGCTGTCAAGAAGCTCAGAAAAGAAGGCTATTTCTATATAGACGAAGCTGATTGTGGAATACGGTTACTTACTCGAAAGACCTTTTCGCTAACGACCATCAACAATTCGGTGCTTGCTGCATTTACTAGCGAAGAAAGCTTGTCTGTACTCGATGACAAACGCCAATACATATCTTCAGTTGTTGTTGTTCCTTGGACGATCAGCGATGTCAGTTTCTGGAAATACACTTGGGACTACAAATCAATAAGCGTTGACGGAACTGAACAGCTTGTGAGCAACTCAATAAATGCTAATCAGGTTCTCATTGATACGATATGCACAATTACGAAAATAGTAAACGTAGGTGACAATCTATCGAATAAATCAGATGCAGGATTTGCAAAAAGGAAGCTCCAAGAACTCAAAGAACGAAGCATTCCGTTTGATTGTAAGCAAGTTAAAGCACTTGCTCTGAGAAACGGTTGGAAGACCGCTGGAGCTGTTAAATTGATGAGCATTTGCGAAAAGTGCTAGATTTGCTAGATTATCTAAAAGCTTCTGCTTGTGAATCCAGTACTAATCTATAAGAGCAAAGTATTCAAGCAAGGGAGTACTATTAGGAGGTTGCTGTATGTGCGATGCGATATTTTTCGTGGACACTTGCTCATGGTTTAACCTGCTAAAAGATGTAAGTCAGTTTTCGACAATCAGTGCAGTTCTTAACTTAGTAAATTCTGGAGAACTCAAGGTGGTATTGCCTAGGCAGGTGCTGCTTGAGTACAAGAATAATGTCGAAAACGTATTAAGTACGCTTAATCTAGAGAACAAAGGACATGTTAAATGGGTTTCGGAACTGGCAAAGAAGTGTTTGCTGCAGAATATAAGTACCGGTAATTGCAGTGAGTGATTCCCTGCAATTGCAGGGAAAATTCCCTGTTAATGCAAAGAGCCATTGCAACTTCCCCCGGAATTACCTACCCTTGTAGTTACGACACTATAAAGGGGAGGAACAAAGGAGGA
>Ga0208462_1002226_pt1 | contig 10973 bp, 8 predicted proteins | sample AD_SCU001_MetaG_FD_184452 | JGI IMG/M metagenome (GOLD analysis project Ga0208462, IMG submission 184452) | Active sludge microbial communities of municipal wastewater-treating anaerobic digesters from China - AD_SCU001_MetaG (SPAdes) (version 2) | ecosystem: Engineered > Bioreactor > Anaerobic >...
TTTCATGAAAAAGATCCTCTACTACAAATATTTATATATATTGGCAATACCAGGACTATTACTTGTTTTTATTTTCTCTTATCTTCCTATGGGTGGCCTTATAATTGCTTTTAAAGATTATAAATTCCTCAAGGGAATATTTGGTAGTCCATGGGTAGGTCTTGAAAACTTCAAATTCATTTTTACCCAGTTTCCGGATTTCTACAATATAGTATTTAACACACTAATAATAAGTGTTTACAAAAAAATATTCATAACACCTTTTCCCATAATACTGGCTCTTTTAATAAATGAACTGAGAAACCTAAGATATAAAAAACTTGTCCAGACAACCATATATCTACCTCATTTTGTATCATGGGCTATCTTTGGAACAATTATAATACAGTTTCTATCACCAGAAATGGGACTAATAAATGGAGTTATAAAAAGCTTGGGATTTGAGCCAATTTATTTTCTTACCGAATCAAGATATTTCAGGACAATTGTTGTTTTATCCGAACTACTAAAGGAATCGGGATGGAGCACGATAATATATCTTGCTGCAATTTCAAATATAGACACGGAAACTTACAATGCAGCTATAATAGACGGAGCAAATCGTTTCCAGAGAGCAATATATATAACCGTCCCGGGAATAAGCGATACCATAGTATTCCTGTTTCTTTTAAGTTTAGGACAAATATTAAATGTAAGTTTTGACCAGATATATGTGCTCTTAAATCCTCTTGTATATGATGTGGGTGACATAATATCAACCTATGTTTACAGAATAGGAATAGGCGGAGCCAAGTTCAGTCTGGCAACCGCAATAGGTTTGTTTCAGTCCTTTGTGGGAATGACCTTGATTATTACAAGCAATCAGTTGTCAAAGAAGCTGTTTGATAAAAGTATATGGTGAGGTGACAAATATGGATTTACAGATAAACAAAAAGACTTCCTTTGACTATTTTAATATATTGTTTCTGTTTATGTATGGTATAATTTGCATATTCCCTTTTTACTATGTATTTATAGTATCCATAAGCGACTTCAGCCAGGTAACAAACAACATAGTCTTTATTTGGCCTAAGGGAGTAAATTTAGGTATCTATAAAAATATAATGCGGTATAAGGGTTTTACCGATGGACTAAAGGTAAGTGTTTTCAGAACAGTTGTTGGGACTGCACTAGGTTTATCATTACAGACAATGCTCGCATATGCACTTTCAAAAAAATGTCTACCAGGTAGAAGGTTCATGGTTCTGTACATAATATTTACCCTCATATTTAACGGTGGAATGATACCTACATACATAGTCATAAGGAATCTTGGTCTAGTAGATAAAATTTGGGTACTCATAATACCCGGACTTATAAGTTCTTGGAATGTTATTCTTCTAATGAGCTTTTTCTCTTCCATACCTGTGGAAATAGAAGAATCAGCTCGTATAGATGGAGCAAATGATATTCTGATACTGATTAAACTAATATTGCCTTTATCACTACCTTCCCTTGCCACCATTGGATTATTTATAGCGGTTGGTCACTGGAACGCTCTTATGGACGGGGTAATCTACATAAACAGAGAGGAGTTAAAACCACTGCAAGCATTTCTTGTGAATCTGGTTTCTTCGCAGAATTCTTCCATGGGAATGAATCATATCTCTTTTTCCGAAGAACAGAGACTTCCTCCTTATACAACAAGATGTGCGATAATATTTGCTTCCACAGTGCCCATTCTTGTTGTGTACCCCTTTGTACAGAAATACTTTATAAAAGGACTAATGATCGGAGCAATCAAAGGATAGTAACAGCCTTGTGGGATAAGCGAGCCTTATCAAGTCTGTTCTAAATAAAAATGTGAGGTGTTTTAAGATGAAAAGGAAAATATCATTAATAATTGTGTGTGTTTTGGTATTCACATTTATTCTTTCGGCTTGTACGGTTGCAGGAACAAAATCCGGTACTACGTCAAGTGATACTGATACAACCTTGCAGGATACCAAGCCAGCAGAGAAAATAAAAATTACAACAGCACAGTTCCTTGAACAAAGTACTGAAGACTACAGTATCAACGAAAATCCCTATGTTGATTTTGTCGAAGAAAAATTCAACATTGATCTGACAATAATCAGAACCAGTTCTGGTCAATATGGAGAGAAACTCAACGCACTTCTTGCTGCAGGAGATATTCCGGATCTCTTTATTAGCAACAAAACATTTATTGCTAAATATGCAGAAGATGGAATAGCCATGAATATTGATAGTTTAAAACCTTTAGCAGTTAATCTTAACAAAAATGTAAATGAAGAAGCATGGCAAGCTGCTATGTATAATGGAAAGCTGTATGCCATACCCAATCAGCGTTACGACCCTTTTCCTTATTTGTCTTTTGTAAACAAAAATTTTGTAGAAACTCTTAATATTGATGTAAATAATATTAAGACCATTGATGACTATTATGATATGTTTGTTAAATTCCGTGATAATTTTGAGAACAGCATACCCGTAACAGCATTTATAAATTGGCCTCTTATGCCTTTAATTGATGCTTTTGATGCTTTCAGTTATAAGGTAATTGATGGTGAACTACTACCTAATTATCTTCAGCCTCAGTATAAGGAATGGTTGAAGTTCATGCAGAAAATGTATAAGGAAAAGCTAATTGATCAGGAATTTATTACCCAACAGTCTGAACAGACCTGGAGTAAAATTAATTCAGGAAAGGTTGGATTCTATTCTTGGTTCTGGCATCAGGATGTAATGGTTAATCAGGGAGGAAGTCGTGATGACTGGTTGCCAATAAAACCTGCATTAAAAGCAGATGGCATTGAATCAAAACTGATTTATCATTCTCCTGCAAGACAATTCTTCTTTATAGGGAGCAAGAGCAAGAACCCGGAGAAAGTAATAGAGATGCTTGACTGGGCAGCATCAGAAGAGGGACAGTTATTTATACAGGCTGGATTGGAAGGTTGGGATTATGATGTTAAAAATGGTGAGATTGTAATGAGAGAGGGCAGAAAAGGGCAGAATATGTCATGGAGATTTGTTACAATAGGTATGGATCCTCCTAAATTGACCTCAGAGAAAGTATTAGGTGTATTTGCAGAAATCTATGGAGAATCTGGTGTAAGGAATTATCAGGCAGCCTATGAGTTTGGAGGTTATGATCCTATACTGCTTAATATTCCCTCATTTCCTGATCTGGATAAATATGATTTCAACAAGATGAGAACAGAGTTTGATTTCAATGCAATAATTGGTAATATTGGCATTGATGCTCAATGGGATTCCCATATTACAACATTCAGAAAGAATGGCGGAGATTTGTTAATTGATAGCCTGACTAAATGGTACAACAACGATTATAAAAAATAAGCGAGAGGAATTAGTACAAGGTCCGTTCACGTAATCGGCCTTGTACATTTTTTTATGAAAGGGAGGAAGGTTAATTTGAGTAAAAATGAGCAATTAAATATTGGGGTTGTCGGATTGGGAGTGAGATCAAGAATTCTTTTATCGCCCATACTTGAGAGTGAATACGCAAGACTGGCAGCTGTTTGCGATTTAAATATGGAAGCAATGGACAGAACATTAAAAGATTTTAAGGATGTTAAGAGATTTGACAGTTATGAAGAGATGCTTGATAAGGGCAATATTGATGCGGTTATACTCGGTACGCCCATGCAAATGCATGCACCCCAAGCAATAAGAGCATTAGAAAGAGGAATTAATGTATATAGTGAGGTTGTTGCAGCTGTTTCTATGGAACAATGTAGGGAATTGGTGATAGCTTGTAATAAGTCTAAAGCAAAATATATGTTAGGTGAGAATTTTAATTATATGAAAATGGTTATGATTGTGAAGAATATAATTGAAAGTAATATTCTTGGGGAACCATACTATGCTGAGAGTGAATATGCAACTAACGCCAGGGGTATGGCATCTGATGGCACATGGAGAAACGAGTGGATGTTCGGTGTTAACGGAATTACATATGGAATGCATAATCTGGGTCCACTTCTTACCTGGTTTAAAGACGATAGGGTAGTAAGGATTTGCTGCGAAGGCAGTGGCAATCATTATAAAAAGCCCGACGGTAATCCGATTGTTCTTGAGGATTCCTGTGTTATGCTGGCTAAAACAGAAAAGGACAGACTCTTAAAGATACGTATTGACTTACAGGGCAGCAGACCGAGGTTGATGAAGTTTTCTCTGCAATGTACAAAAGGTATGTTTGATTCTGCCAGAAGCGAAAGTGAAAATGACATAATATGGATGGAAGACATTGGAGATTGGAGTCCTAAGAGCTACATGGATTTAGATAAATTTGAGGGTAAGCATCTTCCTGATATATGGAGAAAATATGGTGAGGCTGCAGGAAGATTAAGGTATGGGGGAAGGGACTTTGATTACATAATAATGATGGACTTTATTGAAGCATTGTATAATGGCCGCAGAATGCCGGTTGGTATTCACGAAGCAATGGATATGACCGTACCGTGCCTGTTAAGTCAGGAATCTATTAAACTTGACGGGAAATGGATTGAAGTACCCGACAGCAGAACATGGCAGGCTTTATAACTTAAAAGGAGCGTGATTCTATGTTAAAGGTTGCTGTGGCAGGAGCAGGTAAAGCAGGCACAATATTAACTGAAGCTTTTTACCTTAATCCTAGTGCCGAAGTCACAAGGATTGTATCAAGAACCAAGGAAAGTGCAGAAAAGCTTGCTTTGAAGTTTGATGTAAAGAACTATGGTACTGATTTTAATGAAATAATAAATGATGATAATGTGGATGCCGTGGTAATAGCATCCCCTGATAAGTATCATTATTCCCAGGCAATGTCTGCATTTAATGCAGGTAAGCATGTACTATGTGAAAAACCCATGTGCAGGAGTGTTTCTGAAGCAGAGGATATGATTAATGCTTCAAAGAAGGCAGGAGTTATTCTAATGGTTTGTTTTACGGAACGCTTCAATCAGCCTTGCCTTGAAGCAAAAAGCAGAATTGACAGGGGAGAAATAGGAGATCCTGTAATGCTTCTTGTAAGGAGATGCCACCCTAAGTTTATTGTAAGGGGTAGAAAATGGTTAAATGATGAAGAAACAGGGGGAGTATTGAATTATGCCGGTACCCATAATATAGATCTAGCATGCTGGTTAATGGGTAGTGAACCTAACAGGGTATATGCGGAAATGGGACAGCTGGTTCTAGAGAATCAGAATTTTACCGACTCTGTTGTTCTTACTCTAAGTTTTAAAAACGGAGCAATAGCATCCCTTTATGAAAGTTTTGCCTATCCGTCTCCATATCCTCATGGAGTGGACAGAAGTATAGAAGTACTGGGTAAAATGGGCTGTATAAAGATTGATTTTATGAATCAGCCTTTGTCAGTTTATTCAAATGAAGGAATGAACATTGCAGATTCCCAGACCTGGCCTCAGGTCGATGGGAGTATAATGGGTGGAGCCATTGTTAATGAAGTTAATCATTTTATAAAAGCTGTTACAAAAAAGGAAAAGGTTTTGACTTCCGGAGAAGATGCATTAATAGCATTAAAGATTGCTCATGCAGCAATGGAGGCATATCTTACAGGAAAAGCAGTATATTTATAGGAGGGTTTTATGAAAAACAGTATTGAAGTAAGAAAAATAACAGATGGTAAGGGGTACTACTTTAAACCATATTATGACATGCAGCCCTGGAGTAAATCAGGACGCTTTTTTATATGTATGAGAAGCAAATTTCAGGAACGTCCCCCTCAACCTGGAGATGAGCTGGAGCTGGGAGTAATTGATCTGGAAGAAAAGAATAAATTCATACCTGTAGCTTTTACAAGAGCATGGAATTTCCAGCAGGGATGCATGCCCCATTGGCTGCCCGGGTATGAAGATAGCAAGATTATATATAACGATATAATTAACAATGAATGTTTTTCCTTTATTGTTGATATAAGCACTGGTATAAGTACTGATAAAAAGGAGGTGTTTTCATTACCCATTCAAGCTATTTCATATTCAAGAAATATTGGGGCATCTCTTAATTATGCTCGGTGGGGTTATGAAAGACCAGGTTATGGTTATGCTGGTATTAAGGATCCCTTTCATGGAATAAATCAACCGGAAAATGATTCTGTACATATAATAGACTTAAAAACAGGAAAGACAGAACCGGTTATGTTCTTAAAAGGAGTTGCGGCATTAACTAGCGATAATGACAGGAGAAAAGGCTCATTTATGTATTTCTGCCACCTTATATTTACTCCCGACGGGAAGTCGTTAACGGGAATTTGCCGCTGGTGGTGTCCGGATATTGTAGATGAAGTATATAAACCCAAGATAAATATAGATGGGGCAGTACCGGAAAGAAGACATTGCTTGTGGGGTTATGATATCGATGAGAATAAACCATATATAGTTATAAATGACGGACTGGTTTCCCATGCTTCTTTCAAGGATGATGAGAATATTATTGTATATGCAAGCAGAAGGTGTTATGAACCTGCTGCATATCATCTTATAAATATATATACAAAGGAATACAGGGTAATAGGAAAGGACTTGTTAAGCTGTGATGGTCATATGAGCTATCACAAGAACAAAGAGCTTCTGCTTACGGATACATATCCGGATGATGAGTATATAAGGTCGCTAAAGATCTATAATGAAAAAGAGGATAAGGAGATTAAATTGGGAAGGTTTTATGCTCCTCCTGATTTAATGGGAGAATTGAGGTGTGACCTTCATCCTTGCTGGAGTAGGGATTATATGGATATTGCCATTGATTCCATTCATGAGAAGGGGAATAGGAATATGTACCTGGTAAGTTTTGATCAAGATAGTGTATGATTTAGGATAATAATGCTTAACATATCGTTTTTAATAAACAGTGATAAGGAAATTGGTTCTACAACATAAAGTCTGTAGATAATAGAACATGCAAAAAGAAGCAGATTTGCATTTATACTCGAATCTGGACGTGTCGATGGTTCCTTTTGAAAATGTTGTTGTGGATAATGCATATATGAAAGTTGAGGGAATTAATTTTAAATGTTGTTAAAGAAAATTAAAAGAATTTGAGATAGAATATGATCTTAATAATTTGCAGGATAACAATATGAAAAATATTTATATTTTATATATAATTTATATAATGTAACTTAGAAGAACTTAATACAGAAAAAACAGGAAAGAAGTTTGTTGAAAGTTAGAAAATTTTCAGCCTGTCTATATAAATGGAATTTTAATTGAATAAGGTGTCCCCTTCAAAAAGTCCATTTAACCACGATAGCTGTAATTCTTTGGATGAGTTTGATTTTTTACTTATCACATCAACCAGCAGCTAAATCTAATGAATTAAGTACTGGCATAACAGAAGTCATTATCAATACAATAGAAACAGTTGCCCCACAGGCGAAGATTGAAAAAGGAGACCTTCATCATATAGTCAGGAAGAACGCTCATTTCTTTTATTATTTTGAACTTGGGATACTGGTGGTAAATGCTTTGAGGAGAAGCGGGGTATGTGGTTACAGAAGTGTATTATTGGCCCTTTTGATTTGCATTTTGTATGCTGTATCAGATGAAGTGCATCAGATTTTTATACCCGGCAGATCAGGAGAAATTAGAGATGTAATTATAGATAGCACTGGGTCCAGTGTTGGTATATTAGGATTCTTGGGTGTAAGTTGGGTTGCTGGAAGTATGAATAGGAAAGTGGAAAGAATAAGGCAGTAAAGCGAAATAGAATAGATGACTCGTTACGATTCGACAAAATTCATCAACATAATACAAATCACATGTAACCTGACTTTAGGAATAAAAAGAGAAAAATGGTGCTAAACCTCAGAATTTGTAGTTTAGCATCATTTCTATTTATGACTCATTAAGAAAGTAATTGGTAATTGAAAGTTTCAGCGCTTACAGGCTATTGCCGGATCTGAATTGACTAGGCGTGGTACCATATGTCATTTTAAATATCCGCGAAAAATAACCCGGATCAGAAAATCCTACCTCAATTGTAATCTGGGTTATGCTTTTATTCGTATTCATAAGTAAGGCTTTTGATAATTCCAACCGCTTTGATAAGACATATTCCTTAAAGCCTAACCCTGCGTTCTCTTTAAATATTCTTGACAGTGTGTATATAGAAATGTTAAATATATCAGCCACTTGGGTTCTACACAAATCAAAGCTAGTAAAGTTTTGGTTTACGTATTCAATAATCTCCTTCTGCAAATTGGAGTAGGATACCTCATTATTGTGCAGGATTACATCACAGACTGTTGATACTGAAATACGCATAGCTTCAAACAATTCAGCAGTGCTGTTGTTATTAAAAAGCATGAACTCATCTTTTTTATCAAAGGGATATTTTATCTTTTTTAAGCATTTAATATATGAGATAAGTAAATCACAAGCAATATATTGCCTTAATAATGATATTTCTATACTATTTATGTATTTGAATATATTATCCAGAATGCCGAAGGCGTTTTCCTTTTCACTATTTTCAATGTATTGTAAGAATAAATTTATTTCTTCTGTGGGATAATTTTCTGTAAAAGAAATTTCTGAGCCCAGTAAATTTACATTAATCATTGTAAGCTCTACTATGCGTAAAGCGTTCAAATAGGATTTTCTTATATCGCCGATATTGTTGACTATATGTCCCACTCCTATTTTATAAACAAATTCGTATATCTCATTTAAATACTTTTTTAATTCGCTCAGGATTATAGAAACATCATTATTCTTAAGGGTGCATATAAGAATTATATGATTTTTATTCAAAATGTCAGTAACATAAGCGTGGATATTGCACTTACTATATAAATAATTAGTTATTCTATCTCTTTCGCGGGAATTCATTTTTATATCCATTATAACAAATACACAATACAAATCGCTACTCCTATTAAAATCCAGTCTATCCATTATTTCTTCTGATATAGGAATGCCATACAAGATATTTCCCAGCAAATAATCCATTAACAGGATCTTTTGTTCAGCAACGTTTTTTTCCATCTTATCCATGGCCGTTGATATAGTCCTGATTTCGCTGCTTAGATTTATTGGATTTTTCTTTCTTATAGGTTTAACAAGATTAAAAATAGGTTTATAATTAATATATACCGATATGCCTAATAACAATGCAAATGCCATCATGGCTAAAGTTGTTGTCTTATATACTATGCTTAAATACTGGTTAAGGTTTTCCTCCATCAAGTTTTCAGGGATTATTGATACAAATATTTTTCTAATGTTGGAATTATATACCTTCATGGCAGTAAAATTATACCCTATTGTGAAACTTTCTATTTTTGTATCAGAATTAAGCAGATATTTTCTAAATGCGTCGTTTCCTGATATATTATGGTAAAAGTCATTACTTTTTGGGTCGCTGGCAAAAGCTAATTGGCCATCAGCGTTAAAAATCAGCAATGAAACATTCTCTATCTCCTCTTTGCCAAAAAAAGTTGTATTTACTGAATCATATCTCATTATGTAAATAATTAAAGCTTCATGTTGTTTATTAAATACTACCGGTACTCCCACAAGGAAATTTGCTTCTGTTACATTTCTACAGTTAAAGTTTGATGCAAGTTTAATTCTATCTATATCATAATTAAAAAATTCTTCTAATTCTTTTGTGTTATAAGTGTTGTTTGTGGAAGATATTTTCATAAAATCACTTATTTTATATTTAAATGTAGAAGTAATAATATAATCTGAGCCTTTAAAGCAGATTCCTATATCAATTGCATTAGGCAAACCTATTCTATAATCCGATAATATTTTTGTTGTTGTTAAATAATAATATGGATGGGAATCAATAATATCTTTCATAATCTTTTTTTCAACGGGTGCATTTTCGTTGTCATATATTATTGTAAGTGCGTGTTTTTTTAAGAAATTGATCTGTTCAATAAAATATGCAGAAAAGGATGTTGTCATATCATAATATTTATTTTCACTTTTATTTACAATTTCGTTATATGAACTTTTAATGACCCCAAGTCCGATAAAAATCCCAGGCAGGTAGATTGCAATGACTAAACTAATAGAAAGCTTTATCAAATAATTATGTTTTATAAGAAAATTTTTTAAAGTCATAATATTTATTCCTTTACAGAATATTTATTTGTTCATAGCAGCGTTCCCAATTATAGTAATGATAATAGTATTCGTAGATATAGTTACAATAGCTGTTTAACATTGCTTACAATATCAATTATATATCAAAAATTAATATTATACAAACTTATATTTGTGCAAGTTTATTGTAGTTTTCTAGCAAACACATTACAAAGCTAATTATGATACATTTATCCAATATAGATTTACAAATATCCAATTGAAAGGGCTTTAGCCATCTTGTATTATTATATTATCTTTTTTAAATAAATTATTTATAGATTCGAGGATGAATTAACCATGAAAAGTAGAATTAAGGATCTAATAAGGAGTATTAACAAACATAGGACTTTATATATTTTTTTACTCCCTGCAGTTTTGTATGTAGCGATATTTTCATATTTACCTATGTATGGACTGCAAATCGCTTTTAAAAATTATAGCGGGGCTCTAGGTATTTGGGGGAGTAAATGGGTTGGATTAAAGCATTTTAAGGATTTTATCGGGGGCTATTATTTTTGGCCAATAATCCGGAATACGCTAACCATTTCCATATATTCAACTGTTGTTAGCTTCCCTTTTCCTATTATACTCGCATTAATGCTAAATGAGGTAAATAATTATAAATATAAAAAGTTCTTGCAAACAGTATTATATGCACCTCATTTTATCTCAATGGTTGTTATGGTTGGAATTATCATCCTTATGCTGTCACCTTCAATAGGCATCATTAACCACTTTATTTCTTTTTTGGGGTTTGAGAAGCAATATTTTATGATTCAGCCAGATGCATTTAAACATATATATGTATGGTCAGGCATTTGGCAAGATATGGGTTGGGGGGCTGTT
>Ga0208462_1002230_pt1 | contig 10929 bp, 9 predicted proteins | sample AD_SCU001_MetaG_FD_184452 | JGI IMG/M metagenome (GOLD analysis project Ga0208462, IMG submission 184452) | Active sludge microbial communities of municipal wastewater-treating anaerobic digesters from China - AD_SCU001_MetaG (SPAdes) (version 2) | ecosystem: Engineered > Bioreactor > Anaerobic >...
TTACAGCGGTTTCTTAGTTACAAGTTGTCTTATTGTACACACCAATATACAAGCTAAAATGATTTGTCAAGAAGTATATGAAAATTTTTTAAGTTATGGAACAACCGTGAAGCTGTTATCCGTAACGCTCCAGTCCAGATAAAAAATCCTGGTATCTCCGGACTTGAATACGGCGACCCGGCGACCCGACATCACCAGAGTGCTTTCCCCGCTGCTGAAATCCAGATCCGGTTCCTTGCCCGTGCGGTTGTTGACGATCAACGGCAATCCCGTCTCCTGTGTGCGGGCCTCCCAGTAGCCGTTTGGTCCCATGTGCCCGACCTGCGGCCAGTTTGCCGGTGAGAGCAGGATCCGGGCGCCCTGCAATTTATGGCGCGAGGAGACATCCGCCTTGTAGGAATCTGCACAGATAAGCAACCCGACAGGAATTCCATCAACGATAAAAAGATTATTTTCCTGCCCCGGCGTCGCCCAGTTTTCGGCGGGTCCGTTAACGACCCGGTGTTTACGATAGGTGCCCTGAATCACACCGTCTTGTCCGATCACGGCGACACTGTTGTGCAGTTTCCCGGTGGTGCTGTCCCTTTCGGCAATTCCAATGAACAGGGCAATCCGATTATTGCGCGCCATACCGGCAAGTTTACGAATCCAGTCATTGGGGAAATTTTCAATCCACTTTGTCCCGATCTTCTTTACAAATCCATAACCGGTCTCGGCCAGCTCCGGAGTAATTATCCAGTCGGCTTTTCGTGCCGCCGCTTCGCTGATCGCGGCTTCGATCCGGCTGCGGTTATGGGCGACTTCGCCGGGCCGTGCAGCAAAATGCACCAGGGCAATGCGGATTTTATCCCGTGTCTTGTTTTTGCTGTTTTCGGTTGCGTAAGGTTTTGCACCAGGCAGCCGAAAGCCGTTCTGTTTGCCCAATGTCTCCACAACAGCCTCATATGTTGCCTTGCCGATCATTTCGCCGATCTTGCTATGCCCGCCTGTGTAGGTAGCCTTCGGCCCGGTAACACCCGAAACAACTATTATGCTGTCCGTACCTGTTCCGGTTGCCTGCACACTTTTGGTGTAGCTGCTGGGCACCTTCAGGTCTTCCAGCGCTGCGGTCTTGGCTTCCGTCATCGTAATTATGGCGCGCGCCATGGCCCCGTCGGTCAACACGGCATTAGTTAAAAGCACAATATTAATCGTCCCCTTGGGCTCCTCGCCTTCTATATGTGAGCTTTCATCAACACCGGTTCTGACGGCATTGGTCTTGGCTCCGCCTGTTGCCAGCACTGTAACAGTCAACGGCTTGAATTCTTTGGTGACAACCGCCAGATTGTCCATATTGGCAGCCGTCGCCATCTTGTTGATGTCGCTTTTGTTCAACTTCAGATCATCGGCAACCTTCTGCTGCATGAATTCGGTATAAAGTTTACCGCCGCGCCCGTCCTGTGACATGAATTTTTCGCTTACTTTCTGCCACAGTAAAGGATGTGCGGAATGATTCAGGACAGCATAAGCATCTATAAAGCCGTCAAGCGTTCCCAGAGTCCGCCGCTTTTCGGCGAACTGCACAACCAGGGATTTTTCCCAGAGTCCGTCGCGCTCGGCTTTTAACACATAAGCCCTGGCCCGCAAGTTTTCCGGAATTTGAATATCCGCGGCCAGCAGCAGCGCCGGCATCATAACTAAAGTTAAAACAACAGCTATTAATCTGCGCATCAAATCCTCCATTCATCAGTTTGCTGAAAATTCAGTTATTTTGAATCCCTTCTCCAAAGCAATCTGGAGGGCCGCGCCATAGGCGACGGTGAACTGGGGTTTGGGGAAGACTTTTATCTTGCGCCCCAACTCGTCCATCAAGAACTGATGCAAACCTTCATTTAAAGCCGGTCCACCGTCGAAGTAAATTTCGTCTTCCATATTGAGAGCGGCCGACATGGTTCCAATACGGTTGGCTATGGACAAATGGATTCCGGCAATAACATCATTGATATCCGTTCCGGAACTCAAGAGGGAAACTAGTTCGGTTTCGGCAAAAACGGCGCACGTACTGTTAATCACGGCGGGCGCGGCACTCTGCATGCTTCTGGAACTGAATTCATTTAAGGGTATGTCCAGAATTCTTTCGGACATCTCAAAAAAACGGCCGGTACCCGCGGCGCACTTGTCGTTCATCTTGAAATCGACGACCTTGCCGCCGCCATCTAGCTTGATAATTTTGATGTCCTGACCGCCGATATTAATAATCGTTCTGGCTTTGCCCCCGCCGGCGATATGTGCACCCAGAGCATTGGCGGTTATTTCGTTTACCTTTTTCCCGGACAGGCCAAACAGAGACTTTCCGTATCCCGTGGTTGCTATTCCGGCAATATTCTGTTCCCGCAAGGAAAGGGCAGCCAGCCCCTCTTTGAATAATTTTTCACCCACTCCGGCGCTGAAAGCCGTAGAAGGCTGGGTCTGTGACCAGACGATTGCACCGTTTTCGACAAAGACCAGTTTAATTGCCGCAGAACCGATATCTATTCCTGCTGTTATCATCACATCACCTTTTTTATTGAATTACCGCGCTGAATGCTTCCAATCGCAGCAGCAGACTTTTGCTGTCCTCACGCGACTGGTCGGTTTCAATGCGCAGAAAATGAAAACCATTCTCCCGGAGCACCTGCTCCATCTTGAAACTGCACAGATCATAGGGATGGCATCCCTTGAGGATATGCAAAACAAGTCCGGAAATATTCCTGTCCCGCATTGTCGCCATGATATTATCCAGCCGTCTTTCATTATCCGCATAAGTCGGGCAGCTGCAGCCCAGATGAGACTGCTCCGCCAAAGCCTTCAGCATAGCAAATTCTGAATCATCTTCATATAAAGGAACACCGGCCAGGATGCGCTCCGAGGTGCAAAGCTCGTCGGCCGCCACATGAATGCCTGCATCCTCCAGCAGCTGCGGAATCTTCAGATTGGGAAACATCACCGGGGAACCGGCCAGAAAAACACTGGCCTCCGGGCAGCTTAGTTTGCCGGACTGTTCCCGGATAACTTCATTGACGCTGCGTGTCCATCCCTCCACATCCCCCATCATTAAAGCATTGGTCATGATCATGCACCAGAGGGCCGGGATCTCTCTTCTTGCGCGCGCCTCCAGCAAATTCCTCAACGCCAGCCGGGCGGCAGCATATTTTTCGAGGGAAAGACGCAGGTTTCGTCGTGACATCCTTTTGCCCGATTCTTTCTCCAGAAATTCTTCAAGGAAAAATATCTCTTCGATCCAGCGTTTGCGCCCCCGCTCACTCTCTTTCATATGCGGAAGTTCCATAAAATGGATCTTCCCGCCATGCTCCTCCAGCAATTCGGGAAATCGGACCATCCAATCGCATGTCCCGGCAATTACGGTCAGATCCGCCAGGGACTCGATGGAATCCTCCAGCAAGAAAGAACTCAGCGCCGACTTGATGACCGGACAGGCCAGCGCCGGCAGCCTGGAAGATGCAACATCCTGTCCGGACACTGTGCTCGAACAGAATCTGTACGGGACAAAACCCAGCGCATCGAATATTTCCAGCGGCGCCTGGAGGCAGTTCAGCACGGCAATCGGCCTGTTTATCTTCGAACGGAATTTCTCCGGTTCGGCGCGCAGCGAAAGTATGTCCAGAAAATAATCATACTGGGGCAGATAGTCGCCGCGCCGCTTCAAAAGCGCCGTCTGTGCGGCATACTCCTGCCTGGTCTTCCTCCTCACAACCTGCTGCTTTGCTTCCGGCACTTTTAATAAAGAATTATTCATCGTGATCGTCTCCCGGCCAATTTTCTTATCGCCCCGGCAAAAGAGGATGTAAACAAAGTCCATTTAAACCACTGGAAGGAGAGGGTGCCGTCAGTCGGACAGGCCTCGGCACACTTCATACAGGCCAGGCATTCCGGAGACATAACATTTTGCTGCAAGGTTTCCATGTGCACCGACCGAATGTCCACCGGGCAGATTCTCTGGCAATTGGCGCAGCCGTTGCAAGTTTTGATGTTTTTGCTGAAGCGGACCAAACCAAATTTATCAAAAATGGAGATCAGCGCCAGCAGCGGGCAGAAAACGCAAAAAAACCGGTCCTTGAAAAACATTCCGACGAGAAATAGCGCCGTCAATACCATGGAGAGACTGGTCATGAAAGTGGTAATCGTGTTTGTTGTATCCACGGAAAAGTAGCCGGTATTCCCGGCGAACAGGGGCAAAACGGGTTTGGCCGGACATATCTGGCAAAAAGGAAGAGTGAAATCATCATGCAACCCCGTGTGGGCGATAAACAGGGGAATCACCAGCAACAAGGCCAAAAAAACATATTTAACCGGTTTGAGCCTGTCGGTCTGCACCCATGACCATTGCGACTCCCGTATTCCCAGCTTCCTGCGCACGGCGGCGATACAGTCCTGCAGAGTACCAAAAGGACAAATCCAGCCGCACCATATTTTACCCAGCAGCAGAGTCAACAGCAGAAAGCCGGTGAAGACCAGCAGAGCCTCCAATCCCCGGGATGTGAATATGGCCGCCAGCGGCATTTCCATTCCCCAGAAAGAGTTTTGCAGGGCCATCAGATAACATTGTCCCGCACATCCGCTGACATAGGGGCAGGAAAAACAGGGCAGGAAATGGCCGAGGCGCAATCCGGCACGGCCGCCATAGATCAGAATCACAAAGAAGAGAAGCTGGAAAGCCGCCCGCAGATTTGTTATGTTCACGCCCGCCGCCTCCTGCGCCGCGCCCAGATTACTGTTCCACCCGTAATCGTTGCCGTTGCGCCAAAGAGCGCCATCCCCATGTCCGACTGGAAGTGGGACAAACGATTCCTGTGGAGTCGCAGGGTTCGCGTCGCCACAAAAAGGTCATTTCCCTCTTTATACGCAGAGACAAGAAAAACCTGTTTGGCCGCTGTTTCACTTAACCGGTTCAGCTTGGGGTCATCAGGCGGCACATAGGCGATCCGACCGGCGGAATCCGTTAAATAAGTCGCCGGCGGGAAAGACCCGTCAAATACAGTGAGTGCTGTTTTCGGCAGGACGCGCGCGCGCAGGCGCACGGTCACCTGAAAGGGAGTTTCCGTCTGCGGCCAGTAGTAGAAAGGTGGATCGATACTCATGTCCAGGCCGGAAAACCAGGCAGGCGGAAGCGCATCCGCTTTGAATTCAGCTTTTGCTCCCCTTTTGCGGCCAAAGATAAAACAGTTGGTTTCAGCGGTTAAATATATTGTTTTCCCGCTTGCTGCGCTTTGCGCCTGGACGCGGACGGCAAAGCTTCGGGGCAACCCGGTGCAAAGCTGAATCGTCCACTTGTCACCTGTCCTGATCACTGAAATGGATCGATACACGAGTGGTTTCGTCTGCTGCACTGACGGTCCGAACGCGGGCAACGAGGCAACTCCAACCGTGACAACGGACAGATTCACCCGACGATAGTTCCCCGGGACATTTTCGCAATGAATTTCCAGGGGAAGTAAAACCGTACCGTCCGGCAAAGCCTGTTCTTCACCGTAAACAATGCGTAAATACGGCAGCTGCATAGCGGCGTCAACCGCCAAACCGGATTGCGGCATCATCAACATCAGCAGAACAAGCATGAAGAGTACAAAACACAGCAGAGCGCGGAAAATCAACGCTCGACCGGATTTAATCATCACGTTCATCCTGGAGAGAAAACCGGACCGGAATTTCCACCACCGAGGCCACCGCCATGCCCAGGCGCTTCGCCGGCTCAAAAAGCCAGGAGCGCACTGTAGACAGGGCCGATTGATCCAGTGAGGAATATCCCGAAGACCTTTTGAGGCGAATACTGTTCACCCGGCCGTCCTCCCGAACTTCGGCCGTTAGAATCACCAGCCCTTCGTGCCCTCTGCTACGGGCCTGATAGGGATACGGTGGACGGGGATTTGACCGGTACCGCGGCACTGCTGAGGTTCCTCCGGCGCCGCCCGCACCGGAGGCGCGGGCTGTATCCGGATTTGCAGCTGTCCCGAGTGATTTGGCATCAATACTCATCGCCGAAGAAGAACCGCTTGTCTTCTGTGCCGTTTGGGAAGCAGCCACAGGAAGAGGTGCGGGAGCAGTTTTCTGCTCCGCCGTTTTCGGTATTACCCGCGGTTGGGCGACTACTTTGGGTTTTTCGACCTCCGCTTTACGCTGCACGGCAACAACGGGAGAAGGCATTCCCTTCTCTGTCACCAGGGTTGCCTGAATAATGGGCAACCGATCCAGACTATTCCTAACCGAAATGGGCAACGAAGAGACCATGCAGACCAGAAACAACACCAGGGCATGACCCGTCACCGACAGCGCCGCCGTAGTTGAAAAAGATTCCATACCACTTGCATCAACTCTCTCGAATAGTTGTTCTTTCATCACTGCACCTAATATGTCAGTTTTATCCCGCCGAAGAAGCCGATACCCGGCTCCCCATACTGATAAATGGATTGATAATGTTCGTTTGTAAAATTACTGATCCGTCCCGTCAACTGCATCCACTTCGTTACGTCATAGGAAACGGCGGTGCTGTATATCGTATACGCCGGCATTGTGTATTTATTGCTGGCATCCCGATACCTTTTCCCCACATACTGCATGGAAACGTTCCAGTTCAATTTATCTATGGGGCGGATGTTTACGGAACCGCCGGCGGTATGATGAGGTCTGTAAGTTAATTGTTTTTGAGTGGTATCATTTTTCGCATCCAGATAGGTATAATTAGCATTCAGCGACAGCCAGGTCAAAGGCCGCCAGATCGCGCTTGTTTCGACGCCTTCCGTGCGGGCCTGCTGAACGTTGGCGTATCTCCATGTCGTCATATCGAATATAATAAGATTATCCAGATCGTTCCGGAAATAGGTGGCCGACAAGTTCACTTTATCCCCGAAAAGGGATTGGTCTATGCCGGCGTCAAAACCTTTGCTCTTTTCGGGGGCAAGGTTCGTATTACCATAAGTTGGTTCATATAGCTGATAAAGCGAAGGAGCATGGAAGCCTGTACCGTAGCTTGCCCTTACCTTTGTCCCCAACTTCTCGAACAAATAGGCGCCCGCCACTTTGTAGGTCGTCTCCTGCCCGAATTGCTGATGATGATCACTGCGAACGCCGACGGTAATGTTGGCATTCTCAACAGGCGTCCATTTGTTCTGGACAAAAACGCTCTTGGTGCGGGCCATTACATCGTTCAAGAAGGACTGGCCACTCTGATTTGACCCCGTCTCGTGAGTATAATCCAATCCTACGGTCAAAATGTCCTTATCGCCAAAGAAGAAGTTATTCTGCCAGGAAGCTGTCTTGATGTTGCCTTTAAAGCGGGACTCAAAAAACTGCACGATTCCGGCGTAACTACCCGGACCGTCCTTAAAGTATTCCCGCTTCGAGTCGGTATTGCCCAGCTTTAATATGGATGTCCACCATTTGGTGAAGTCCTGCTCGGCATTTACGGAAATCGTTGTCAAATCGGTATATTGTTTTCTATAGTCATCGACACCGCCCGTGTTGTCCAAATCCGAGTTGGATCGGTCATGGTAGAAAGAGAAGCCAACCCGTGTTTTGTCGGTAATGCGGCCGTTAACCTTCGCCGAAACGTTGGTATTGTTGTAATAATCCATTTCCGGGTTCGGCTCTACATCTGCTTTGGAAACACCCTGGCTGTCCAACCGGGAAACAGAGGCGCTGAAGTCGACTTTTTCCGTTCCGCCCCGCAAAGAAAGATTTTCCTTAAATGTCTGAAAGGAACCGCCTTCAAAACCAGCCGTAACTGTCGGTTTTCCCTTCCCTTTCTTGGTGATGATATTAATAACGCCGCCGATGGCGTCGGAGCCGTAGAGAACGCTCTGATTGCCGCGGACAACGTCGATGCGCTCAATATTGTCGGTCGGCAGGTCGGCGAGATTGACTTTACCGTCAGCGCTGATGGGATCGGCCACCCGCACACCGTCAATCATCACAATCGTGTGGGCATTGCTCGTTCCTCGCAGGTAAATGGAGGTCGATCCACCAAAGGAACCGTTCTGACTGATGTTGACGCCGGGCACATCATTGAGTACCTCAACCACTGTCTGCCGCCCTTTACGCTGAATTTCCTTCTCCGTAGCTACGGTCACGGAATCCGCCACCATGCGCAAAGACTCTTCCACCCGGCTGGCCGTGACAATAGTCTCTTCCATACGAATGGGCTCACCGCCGGTTTTTGCCGTTGCTTCGTTCTTATCCGCAGCCAAAACAAATCCGGGCAAGAGCAATGAGGTTCCCAACAGCAGCGACAACAACTTTTTTCTTACCTTGTGCCTCATGTTACTTCTCCTTTCCCCCTCGGGAATAAAAGTTATTTGATCCATCAGGTGAGTGTTCTGGCTTGCGTTTTTTCTGCATCCACACCTTGCTATCAGGAAATCATTGGATTGGCGTGGATTTCGTTCCGCTTACAGTTGCGGGGCAGCGCCGGACTTAAACCGGCTTCCTCATACTGACGGTCTTATAAGCACAAAAACTTCAAACTTCTCTCTATCAGACTAAAAAAAATCCCCGGGCCTAAACTGAGGTCCGGGGATGCCGTTTTTCATCTTCGGTGCAACTGTGACTGTCTCCTTACCACGGTGACAAGTCTGTGCAAAATTCACAAGAAGGTCTTCCGGCTTCCAGATCATTTTACTTACCGCGTCTTCCCATTCCGCTTAAGCGAAACAGTGACACTAATGCGGTTTTCATCCCTGGTTACGGCGGCGGGTCCGCGACGGATTCTCACCGTCTTCCTTATTATGGCCTATATGGCCCCTTGCTGGTCGAGACTTAACACAGGAGTCCAGTTGAAGTCAAGATTTTTTAGTCTTTTTCCCATGCCTTTGCAAATTCGTTCCACTTACATTTGCGGTGCAGCGCCGGACTTAAACCGGCTTCCCTACTTTGACGGATGTGAACTCAACAGTGTTATCCGGGGTCTCCCGGTTTCCAAACTCTTGTCAACGGCAACAGCTGTTTCGTAAACCTTCATAATGTTCTCTTTTGTTACGACATCATCAGGATTTCCTTCACATTGCATCCGGCCGTCGCGCAGCATAATAATTCTGTCACAATACAAAGCGGCCAGGTTGATGTCGTGCGTTATGGTGACAACAGTAAGTTCCTGATTAATGTTCAGTTTTTTAATAAGATCAAAAAAATCAACCTGATGTTTTATATCGAGAAAGGCCGTTGGCTCATCGAGCAGCATTATTTGCGGCTGCTGCGCCAAAGCACGTGCGATCATGACTCTCTGATATTCTCCCCCGCTTAAAGCGGATACACTTCGGTTGATCAAATGAAGGGTATCGGTCATTTCCAATGCCTCGTGGGCAATACGGAAGTCAGTTTCCCCCTCAAAGCTCCACTTGTTGAGATGCGGCGCCCTGCCCATTAAAACAACTTCATGAACTGAGAAAGGAAAGGTCATGTGAAAATCCTGGGCAACCACGGCAATTAATTTCGCCAGGGCAGCCCTTTTCATCTTTTTACTGGAAATGCCGTTTATCCGGATTTCACCTTCTTCGGGCTTCAGAATGCCGTCGATCACTTTCAGCAGAGTTGTTTTCCCCGAACCATTGGGCCCGATAATTCCCAAAAATTCCCCTTTCCGGATATCGAAAGAAATATCTTTTAAAACCCAGTGGGAATTGTAGCGAAATCCAATCTGTTCAACAGTTACCACAGACATAAATCAGGCCTTCCTGCGCAAAAGATAAATAAAATAAGGAGCTCCACACAGAGCGGTAATAACGCCCACCGGCAATTCAGCGGGAGCTATCAAATTCCGGGCAAAAGTATCGGCGACAATAAGAAATGAACTCCCAAAAAGAATGGAAGCGGGTAAAAGCATCCTGTGGTCGGAGCCCAACAGTATCCTCATCATATGGGGAACAATCAGGCCGACGAAACCGATAATGCCGCTGACCGACACGGCAACTCCCGTAATGAGGGATGCGGCAAGCAGCAGGATTATTTTGGTCTGCTCAACATTGACACCAAGCTGTTTGGCTGTTTCTTCACTGATCGCCATCAGATTCAGATGCCTGGCGTAAGTAAAAATAATCAAAAATCCCAAAAGCAAAAAAAGACCGGCCAGGGCAATTTCGCGCCATTCCGCCAGACTCAGATCCCCCATCAGCCAGAACATGGCGTTGTGAAGACTCTTATCACTGGCCGTGCTGATCAGAAACATAATGACGGCGGAAAAGAACGCATTCACAATAACACCGGCCAAAAGCAGAGTGGTCGATTGCAGTTCGTTCTTTGTTTTGGCAATTCCGTAAACTAAAACGATTGTAACGATCGCGCCCAGGAAGGCCGATCCGGAAACACCCAGCGGAAGAATCCCCAGCATCAAGGCGGTAAGTGCGCCGACGGCGGCGCCGCCGGAAATTCCCAGAATATAAGGGTCGGCCAGGGGGTTGCGCAAGAGCCCCTGAAAGACAACACCGGCCGCCGCCAGAGCACCGCCGACAATGCCCGCAAAAATAATCCGGGGCAGACGAATGGAAAATAAAATTGTCTCGTCCGTATCAGAAAGACCTGTACCGGTGTCATTGCCTCCGGAGATCAACCATCGGAGAATGGAGAATGCGTCAATATCACTTGATCCGAAAAAAAGTGAAGCAAGCGCAACAATAAAAACAACCGCCAACAAAAGAGAACCGACCCCGGCCACACGACCCGCAGTTACAACCCGATTAATCTTACTCTTTTTACCGGACAAGATGAGAACCGGCAAAAGCAGAACAAAAAACAGTAAAAAATATTTTAACATCTTTCCCCCTTCGAGGATTATGCGTACGATATTTAAATCTTGTTCAGATGCGTAACTATCTCTTCCATCCCCAAAATAGTTTTGGGGGTCAACCGGTACAACATCTCACTTGTGTAATATACATGGCCCTTTTTAACTGCATCGAGGCTGTC
>Ga0208462_1002231_pt1 | contig 10927 bp, 11 predicted proteins | sample AD_SCU001_MetaG_FD_184452 | JGI IMG/M metagenome (GOLD analysis project Ga0208462, IMG submission 184452) | Active sludge microbial communities of municipal wastewater-treating anaerobic digesters from China - AD_SCU001_MetaG (SPAdes) (version 2) | ecosystem: Engineered > Bioreactor > Anaerobic...
CGGCCGAGATGCGGGGGGTCGCGGAAGCCCTCGCGGTCGCCGGGGCCGGGATCCAGAAATGGTCCCTCTCCCGCGACGAGGCCGCCTACTGGTTCGCGGTCGGGCACAGCCTCCAGTCCGCATTCCTCCCGACGAAAGAAGAGCCGAAGACCCCCAGCGCCCCTGCGGAGGTGCTTGTATGATCAACAGACGCGAATTTCTCTACCTCTACGACCTGAAGAACGTCAACCCGAACGGGGACCCCGACACCAACTCCCCGCGCATCGACCCCGCGACCAACCGGTGCTACGTCACCGATGTCCGGCTGAAACGGTATATCCGCGACCTCCTCGCCGTGAAATACGGGGAAGACGCGATCCTCGTCACCCGGCTCGGCAACGAACCCGTCTCCCTCCAGAAACGAGTCGAGGCCCGGCTGGAGTCACTGGAGTATACCGCCGAAACCGTCCGGGACACCCTCTGCCAGACGTTCATCGACCTCCGGATGTTCGGTAGCCCGCTGGCGTTCAACCTCAAGAAGAACAAGAAGGACAAAGACTCCAAAGGGGAGAAGAAGATCCCGAGCCTGACCGGGCCGATCCAGATCCAGTTCGGAGAGAGCCTGCACCCCGTCATCCCCGTTACGGTCCACGGCACCAGCCAGCTCGCCTCCGAGGACGGCAAAGGGGCCGGGACCTTCACCGACACGACAATCCTCCCCTACGCCGTGATCGCCTTCCACGGGCTCATCAACGAGTACGCCGCCCGGCACACCGACCTCTCCGACGAGGATGTCGCGCTCTTCCTCGACACCCTCTGGAAGTCCGTCCGCGAATCGCCGTCCGCAAACACCCGCTCGAAGACCGGGCAGCAACCCCTCTTCCTCCTGAGCGTCACCTATACCGCCGGGAGCGAGTACCACATCGGGCGGCTTGCCGACCGGATCGAACTCGCCCCGACCGGGGAGACCCCGCTCACGGATCTCCGGGGGCCGGAGGACTACCGGATCGGGTTCGATCCCCTGCTGGCCGCACTGGACGATGCCCGTTCCCGGATCGACCGGATCGAGGTCTGGGCCGCCCCGCAGTTCGCCCGGCGGTACCCGGACCTCATCGCGGCCCTTATGGAGCGGTTCCCCGGCGACCAGCTCGTCCTCCACCAGGCGTAACGGGGGGACCGGGCCCATGCACGCGAAACGAGTTCTGGCGTTCACCCTCACCGGGCAGTTCGGGCACTTCCGGCGCGGCTACGCCACCCGCACCGGCCTGACCTACCCGTTCCCCCCCAAGACAGCGATCGCGGGCGTGATCGGGGCGGTCCTCGGGATCCCCAAACCCCATCCCGCCTGGACCCTCGACCCGGAGGCTCTCGCGGTCGCGGTGAAACCAAACGTCCCGCTCCGGACACTGATGATCCCCATCACCTTCCGGCAGGCTCCGCCGGGCCGGGGGAGCGACGCCCAGCTCGCGACCCTGATCCCGCTGGAGTTCCTGGTCCGCCCGTCCTACACCGTCTACGTCTCGCTCGCGGACGAGGCCCGGATGGCCGAACTCCAGCAGCGCCTCGAGGACCATACCTGCATCTACACCCCCTACCTCGGGATCACTGAACTGATCGCGGACCTCACCTACCTGGGCGACGGCCTCGCCCGGCCCGAACCCCCGGGGGCAAAAGAGGTGGCGACCGTGGTCCCGAAACGGTGCTGCTGGCTCGACATGGACCGGGTATCTCAGGACGACCGGTGCCTGTTTCAGGAAGTGCTGGTCCAGAACGCCGGCCACCCGAACACCGGGTTCCAGCCGCCGGAACGCTACCTCCTGAACCTTAACCCTCACCCGCTCCCGCTGCAGATGATGGCCCCGGCCTACCGGTTCCAGGACGAGGTGATCGCGTTCCTGTAACCCTCCTCTCCCACTCGGACGGCCGGAGGCTCGACCAGCATTTAGACGAGGTTGTCGCGGCCGCCCGGGCGATCCTCGCGACCCACGCCCTCTCCTTCCCCGGCCTGCCGCCCGCGACCCTGGCGGCGGCCCTCGATCTCACCGCCGCAACCCACGACCTCGCGAAAGCCACCTCGCACTTCCAGGCTTATCTCCGCGGAGAGCCGTACAACTCTGCCCTGAAACCTCACGCCCTTCTCTCGGCCTGCTACGCCTTCCACCGGGCGCAGACCCTCCCGGACCTCCCGTGGGGCGATGCGATCCCCGGCCTAGTCGCCTGCGCCGTTGCCGGGCACCATTCCGCATACCCGGGCTTTGCTGACCTGGCGACGACCGTCTTCCGGTCGCTGGACACCCTCCACCAGCAGCTCGACGCCCTCGATCCGGCGGTCTTCACCCAGGCCCCCGGCGGGGTCTCGCTCGCGGGGGGGTTCACCCACGCCGACCTGAACCGGGTCGCCGGATCGCTCCGGGCCCTCGCCCGATCCTATCCCCGCCGCCCGCTGGAGGAGAAGATCCGGCACCGGATCCTCGGCCTGTTCCTGGTCTCGGTGCTGCTCGAAGCCGACCGGACGGTGCTCGCCCTCGGCCGCCTGCCCGACGACACCTCCATCCCGCTCCCGGCAACCGCGGTGCCGGAGCACATCACCACGCTGCCGGTCTACAATACCGAGATCGGCCGGATCCGGGGGGAGTGCCTCGCTCAAGCCGCCTGCACGGACCCGGGCCGCCCGATCCAGACCCTGACCCTGCCGACCGGCACCGGGAAGACCCTGACGGCGCTGCATCGTGCCCTCGCCCTCCGCGCCCGGGCCGCTGGCGCCCCGCCGAAGATCGTGGTGGCGATGCCCTACCTCTCGGTGATCGAGCAGACCGACGAGGTTTACCGGGCGGTGCTGCAGGACGAGATCGCCGCCGAGGGGGACCGGGTCCACCTCTCCCGCCACTCGCTCGCCCCGTTCCGCTACCGGGCCGGGGAAGGATCGGAGGACGACAACGCCGTCGAGTTCCTGCTCTCGACCTGGCAGGCGGCGGTCGTCACGACCACCTTCGATCAGGTGCTCTACGCCCTCTTCTCCCGGAGCCCCCGGCACCTGATCCGGTTCCATACGCTGCTGAACGCCGTGCTCCTGATCGATGAGGTCCAGGCCCTCCCGGCAGCCCTCTGGCTCCCGGTCAACCGGTTCCTGACGGCCCTGACCGAGATCGGGCAGACCCGGGTCATCGCCCTCTCGGCCACGCAGCCCGGGGTCTTCCCCGGTGCCGCCGAGTGCGTGCCGGACCCCGGCCGCTACTTCGAGCGGCTGAACCGGGTGCGGCTGACGATCCGGTACGCCCCGGAGACCGTACCCGCGTTCTGCGACAGGATCCTGCCGGCCCTGCGGGAGGACCCGGCCCCGACCCTGATCGTCCTGAACACCATCGCCGCCTGCGAGGCCGTCTACCGGGACCTCGGCGCCCGGCTCGACCGGCCGGTCCACTACCTCTCGGCCCGGTTGCCCCCGGCCCTCCGTTCGGCCCGGCTCGTCCGGGTGAAGGAGGAGATGGCTGCCGGGGAGAACCCCATCCTGGTCGCGACGCAGTGCATCGAGGCCGGGGTCGATATCGACATGGACCGGGTCTACCGGGACTTCGGGCCGCTGGACGCGATCATCCAGATCTGCGGCCGGTGCAACCGGCACGGCACCCGGGCCCGGGGAGAGGTCGAGGTCGTCCGGCTGGTGACCGAGGATGGGGGGCTGTATGCCCGGCAGGTCTACGACGATCCCCGGCTCGACGCCACGCTCCGGGCCCTCGCCGGGACCGTGACCCTGGACGAGCCGGCGTTCCCGGCCCGGATCGACCGCTACTTCACGGAGGTCCGGGACGAGGCGGAGCGATCCGAAAAAGTTGCATGTGCATTCGCGGAAGGATCCGATACCCTCTCCGTCCGGGCCCTGCTCCGGGGCGAAGACGAGGGGATCTCGTTCGTGGTAGGGTCCTGCGACCAGGATCTGCGGGAGGATCTCCGGGCGGTCGCCCGGATCGAGGACCGGTGGGTCCGGCGCTATGCCCTGAAGCGGCTGCTCCCCCGGGTCGCCCGGTGCTCGGTCTCGCTCCGGGTCAGCGAGGAGGATGCCGACCGGATGACCGACGAGGTTATCTATGGGTTCCGGTTTGTCCGCGAACCGTACTATGATTCCGAAGGGGTCGGGCTGTCTGAAAACCCCTCGTGGGGGCTGATCCTATGAATCGGGGATATCTTAATGACGATGGAACGCGAATAGATATGATGTGAGCTTGGGGTTCGCGGGATCTCTGCCGGGATCGGAGGGGGGTGCCGCGGCCCAGAGGCCAACGGAGCGAAAAAAGGGTAGGGTCACAATGCCTCCTCCAACAGAACAAGGATTTCAACATCCGGTTCGAGTCCAACCGGCCCCTGGTGGACTGTCACAATGCCTCCTCCAACAGAACAAGGATTTCAACGCCAGCAGGAGTTGCAGCAGGTTAGGTATGAGGAAGTCGCAATGCCCCCTCCAACAGAACAAGGATTCCAACTTCTGCCGGATACGTTCTCTATCGGGACGCGGCCAGGTCGCAATGCCCCCTCCAACAGAACAAGGATTCCAACAAGGGAGATGACTGATGATAATTAAACTTCAAAGTCGCAATGCCCCCTCCAACAGAACAAGGATTCCAACTTGAGCACCTTGCTGTTGGTGCCGAGGCTGTTGAGGTCGCAATGCCCCCTCCAACAGAACAAGGATTCCAACACAGTCGTGTTCTCCTCGCCCCACCGGGTGATCGTGTCGCAATGCCCCCTCCAACAGAACAAGGATTTCAACCAGGTTGCCGGGTCGTCCAAGATTGAGCACCCCTCGTCGCAATGCCCCCTCCAACAGAACAAGGATTCCAACGATGAATACGGGGTCAAAGTCTCCGTCCCGGATGTCGCAATGCCCCCTCCAACAGAACAAGGATTTCAACCTCTCCTCAGATGGCCCGTGCCCCCGGTACGCCCGGTCGCAATGCCCCCTCCAACAGAACAAGGATTTCAACGTCGGATTCTGTGAGGCTCTTCGCCAGGTCGGTGGTCGCAATGCCTCCTCCAACAGAACAAGGATTTCAACTCGAAGGTCGAGGGCGTGGGTGACGACCAAATCATGGTCGCAATGCCTCCTCCAACAGAACAAGGATTTCAACACCAGGCGGCAATCTATCGCCCGGTCAAAGTGCCGTCGCAATGCCCCCTCCAACAGAACAAGGATTTCAACAACCGAAGGGACGGGGCTATCTGAAAACCCCTCGTGGGGGCTGATCCTGTGAAATGGGGATATCTTAATGACGATGGAACGCGAATAGATATGATGTGAGCTTGGGGTTCGCGGGATCTCTGCCGGGATCGGAGGGGGGTGCCGCGGCCCAGAGGCCAACGGAGCGAAAAAAGGGTAGGTCGCAATGCCCCCTCCAACAGAACAAGGATTTCAACGGGGAGGGCGGGCTCCGGACGCGCCGATACGAGGTCGCAATGCCCCCTCCAACAGAACAAGGATTTCAACATCACAGCAACGATGTGGGGCGCGAAGAGTGGGGGGTCGCAATGCCCCCTCCAACAGAACAAGGATTTCAACACAAGCGCCTTAAAGGGCATCTGCACCCTCCCGGGTCGCAATGCCCCCTCCAACAGAACAAGGATTTCAACCCAGACCATCCGGGCGAGTGGGTCTCGCATTGGTCGCAATGCCCCCTCCAACAGAACAAGGGTTTCAACATGGAAGAAGAGGGACTCATCATAATAGTCGAGGATGAGGTAGAACCCCCATTAGGGTCTATGAGAGCCAGAAGGTGAGAGAACCCATGAGAACAAGGATTGAATCAACACCTACGCAAGAAAGCGGCACAGAAGATCAGCTCAAGATCTTCCGGCTCACGCTCCGATCCGACCGCCCGATCCTCGGCACCGCGACCGGGGTCCGGGGGTTCTTCGGCACCCGATTCCCGCACGAGGTATTGCTCCACCAGCATGTTCCCGGAACGACCGCCACGCTCTACCAGTACCCGAAAGTCCAGTATCGGATCATGGGGGGCGAGGTCACAGCCCTCGGGATCGGGGAGGGGGCCGCGGCCCTCGGTCGGGTCTATGATCAGTTCGACGCGATCCGGCTCGGCCCCCACACCTACCCCGTGATGGAGCGGCAGGGGGAGATCATCACCGAGCCCTTCGGACTGATGGCAACCCCCAGAACCTACCGGTTCGCGACCCCCTGGCTCCCCCTGAGCCAGAAGAACCTCCCGAAGTATACCCAGCTGAGGGACCGGCAGGACCAGACCGCGTTCCTCGAACGGATCCTGATCGGCAACCTGATCTCGGCCTCGAAGTCCCTGCGGTATGAGGTGCCGGGCCGGATCGTCGCCGCCCTTCAGGAGGACTGGCAGCCGGTCTCATGCGAGGTGAAGGGGACGCAGGTGATCGGGATCGAGGGGGAGTTCCAGGTGAACTTTGCCATCCCCGATGGCCTGGGGATCGGGCGGTCGGTTTCCCGGGGGCACGGGGCAGTGCGGGTCGCCCCTTGGGGTGAATGACCTGTATGTGCAGGTTTTTGGCCCCTGGGGGACACCTTTATGTCGGATGGAGTTTAAATAGAGATCGATAAATCTTCAGGCAGAATGGGGGCTCAGGAAAAGAGGGTCGCTTCGCTAAAAGAGAGAATGTCGGAGCGAAATTTGACCTCGTTGCCGGGCAACATCCAACAGAACAAGGGTTCAAACATTGTGCGGATCCTCTTGATCGTCGCCATCGTGTCGGTTGCCGGGCAACATCCAACAGAACAAGGATTCAAACATCGTGCGGATCCTCTTGATCGTCGCCATCGTGTCGGTTGCCGGGCAACATCCAACAGAACAAGGATTCAAACATAGCCTCGTACAGGGACAAGACGGTTGTTCCCCGAGTTGCCGGGCAACATCCACGAGAACAAGGATTTCAACCTCATCCTGACCCAGATTGGCCTTTTCGTCTGCGGTTGCAATGCCCCATCCTACAGAACAAGGGCTTCCCCCCAAAACATAGGCATTGTATATATACTCTCCTCGGATACCCTATAATCGTGGGGGAGGTGTAGTACAGATGCAGCAGGCAACCGCAATCGTCGGAGTCCTTATCGGGTTCCTGATTCTCACGCAGATCGGCATATTCGTTTGCGATGCGATGATCGGAGCCTCCTCGGTCAACAACACGAGCGATCTCTACGGTGCTCAGGAGGAAGCGATCGCGACCTTCACTCAGTGTCTCTCGATCGTGAGAATCCTCCTGATCGTCGCCATCGTCGCCGTCGTGTTCCAGTACCTCCAGGGTGCCGGTCTCATCCCGGGCTTTGGCGGTCCGCGCCAGGGCGGGTACTAACGCCGGCCAGACCATCCGGGGCAGAGGGGGATCCGTCCCCCCCTGTCACCACCAACACCTAAGCATCTGTTTTCCACCCCCACTACACGGAAGGGGAACCTATGTCTGACTTACCGCTACCGCAGGATCCGGACGAAGAGCCGGCCGTCCAGAACGAAGAACCCGAAGAACTGGACGACGAAGACGATCCGCTCACCGGGGTCCCGGACGGCTCGCACTGCCTGGTGCCGACCGGCCCGATCGACGAACCGGTCTACGACGCGCCCAGCCTCCAGCTCCTCAACGATATCGCGATGGACGAGAGCCGGCCCGCGATCTACCGCTACATCCAGCGGGCGCGGATCACCCGGATCGCCAAAGATCGAATGAACATGATCCTGGCCGCGTTCCTGTCCAAGAACCAGGTCTTCAGCAACATCGAGAACCTCAAGGATTTCCAGATGGTGCAGGACGATGTCAAATACGTCCAGATGCTTGCCCGGCTCGACTTCACGCAGTATGACCTGACGACCGACTACCTCACGACGATGGCCACCATGGAAGGCAACGTCAACCTCCGGCTCCGGCGGTCCCGGAAGGCGCTCAACCTCCGGCAGGTCAACACCCGGCGGGAAGAATCGGTCTCCGAACAGGTGGTCCGGGACGAAGCCGACGACAAACGGCTCCGGTCCAAGATTCCCTTCCTCGGGGGCTTCTCGCAGTAAGGCCCCCGGCAAGAGTCTGAAGGAAAAATGGGTGATAAAATGTGGTCTACCAACCGTAAAATGAGGTCGTAAAAAATGTCTGCAGGTTTCATTACTCTACCGGAATGGATGTTTTTTGGAGTCGCCGGGATCGCCCTGATCGCCGGCGCCGCCGCGTTCGTGCTCGCGATGACTCTCTGGGGCAACCCGCTCATCAAGATGATCCTGAAAGCCAAGAAGGCCGGCAACCGGCTCGCGATGATCCACTACCCGTCCGGCCAGGTCCGGCTCGAGATCCCCAAACTCATTGAAGACGGCGGGGAAGGATCCCCCTACTGGGAGGTCGGCGGGGCCGTCCGGTTCAAGGACACCACCGGCGAGAAATGGGAGAGTTTCGAGGACATCAAGCTCCTCCACTACTCCGCCCGGTCTCCGGTCCCCATCGGCACCCGGCAGTTCGTCGCCATCGACCAGCTCAACGACCTCCTGGCGTGGAACGGCTTCTCGACCAAAGGCTATCTGAAAGAGGTCTTCTGGATGATCGGGCAGGCGGCCAAAGGCCCCCAGGCCGAACGGGAAGCCTGGGCCGGGCTCACGGTCCAGGACGATACCACCCGGAACAAGATCGCGGAGATCCTCCAGTTCATCAAAGAGAACCCCGAGGTCAAGTATGTCATGTTCAAGTCCGGGGCGTTCACCTACCAGACCGCCGTCTCCGTCATCGACCAGCTGATCGGCACCAACGTCTCGGTCGTCAGCGACACCATCTCCTTCGTCGAGGACCGGACCCGGCGCAAGCTCTCCGACCGGGCGAGCGAGCTCATGAAGTACGCCATGGTCGTCGTCCCGATCATCCTCGCCCTCTGCATCGGTGCCGGCGTCCTCTTTACCATCCTCAACAGCGGCGGGGCCGCGTAACCGGAGGCCCTCATGCAGCCCTCCGGTCCCTCGGCCCCATCCTACGAGACCCAGCTCCAGCGGACGCGGGCCGACATCAAGAACATCCTGCCGATCGACCTCTACGAGTGCATGGGGGTGGCCTCCATCATCACCAGTTCCACGATCACCGGGACCAAGCGGATCCAGCACCGGCACACCGCCCGGTTCTATCAGCTCTTCTTCGCGCTCTTCCAGTACACCGCCCCCCTCATCAGCGACCCCCTCCAGCGCGAGATCCGGCACTGGTTCGCCGGGATGCCCGGCCGGCACTGGGATACCCCCCGGATCCTCGCCGGGGTCGAACTGTATATCCGGTTCTACCAGGAACTCGCGGATTACGGCATCGTCACGCTCTTCGAGGGCGTGATCCAGCCTGACTTCGACGACGGCCTGGACGACCTCGACCTGGTCGAGGCGACCGCCCCGGCTCCCGGCCTGCCGGACGAGGAGGCCCCCTGATGGGCGAGGTCGATAAACTCAGCGGCAAGGTCACCGCCGAAGAGGTCTTCTTCCGGGCGCTGCTCAACATCACGCAGCTCTCGACCAACATTTACGGGACGGTCACCACCGACTGGCAGCGGAACGCCCTCAACTACGAGGCGGCGGTTACCACCCTCGAAGCCCTGGCCGGCCCGTTCCTGGACGACGCCTACTTCGAGCGGGTGGACGAGATGCGCCGGCTCGCCCGGGCGTATTACGTCCGACGCAAAGACGGGCTCTCCAAACGGGATCTCGTCAAGAACGGCCGCGACCTCGAGGTGAAGATGACCCTCAAGGTCGCCAACGCCCGGCTCGCCCTGATCCAGGATATCCTGCACGCGAAAGGGATCTTCTTCGGCAAGACCTACCAGGCCGTCCCGCAGGCGGCCGCCGACGAAGGGCCGGGCGAGGGGGACGCGGTCCCGGTCTACGCCGACGAGCCGGTGCCGGGGCTCGACCCGCTCCCGGACGAGGAGGAGGACGGTGAGCAGTAACCTCTACCAGCGGGTCCGGGACCCCGCCCTCGCCCGCCCCCGGCTCACCCCCGACGACGTCCTGGACGCCGTGCCGCGGAAACTCCTCGCCAACAACCGGAACTGGCTCGTGGTCATCTGCGGGCCCACTGGGACCGGGAAATCGTATACCTCCCTCGCGTTGGCGGAGAAGCTCGACCCGACCTTCAGCACCCGCAAGATCGTCTTCTCGACCGAAGACTTCCTCCGGGTCTTCCAGACCTGCCACGCCGGCGAGGTGATCATCTTCGAGGAGTCCGAAGAGCTCAACTCCCGCCGGGCCATGAAGGAGTCGAACGTCCAGATGGGCATCATCCTCTCGATGATCCGGTTCACGCAGGTCAGCGTGATCTTCAATTTGCCGAGTATCGCGATGATCGACATCAACGCCCGCCGGCTGATGCACACCTACCTCTACACGGTCGAGTTCGACCGGACCACCGCCCCGCCCTGGATGCGGCGGCTCTCCGGGGTCTTCTGGTATGAGGTCCGGAACACCCGGCTCCCGTCGAAGAGTTCGGACGATCAGCTCAGGTATGTCAACCCGGTTGTGAACGGGGTCAAGGTGCGGAAAGTCTGGTTCAACGCCCCCTCGCAGGCCCTGCTCCGGGAGTACGAGGCGATGAAGCATGAGGTCTTCTGGAACCGGCTCTCGGAAGCCCAGGGGCGGCTCGGGCTCACGGACGCGGCGGTCGCCTCCGGGGTCCGGGCCGACCGCGACCGCCCCGCGACCCCGCCGCCGGCCCCGGACGGGGGGGAGGGGGCCGGGATCCCCGACGACCTGCTGGCGAACTCCGAGGCGACTGGGCTCTAACCCTCTTTTTTCTACATGTGCAGGTCGGCCATAGGTAGACTATATCAACTCCCCCCGCCACCTCTGATCACGGAGCCCTCGCGAGGGCTTGCTCAAATGCGGTGATTCAAATGCCCCCTTCAACGAAGCCCCCCTCAAAGAAAGCCCCGGCGCGGGGCAAGACCCCGTACCAGAACCGCGTCATCAAGAACGTCCTC
>Ga0208462_1002232_pt1 | contig 10926 bp, 10 predicted proteins | sample AD_SCU001_MetaG_FD_184452 | JGI IMG/M metagenome (GOLD analysis project Ga0208462, IMG submission 184452) | Active sludge microbial communities of municipal wastewater-treating anaerobic digesters from China - AD_SCU001_MetaG (SPAdes) (version 2) | ecosystem: Engineered > Bioreactor > Anaerobic...
CTTCGGCAAATTTATAAACGCTGCGGCGCAGCTGCATCTTGCCATGTGAAGTGTAGACAGTGCCGCGATGCCCAAGCTGCGAGGGCATGATACAGTCGAACATGTCGACGCCGCGGTGCACCGCTTCGAGAATATCGAGCGGCGTGCCGACGCCCATCAGATAGCGTGGCAGATGCTCAGGCAGCATTTCGGCAACGAGCCCGGTAAATTCGTAGCGCAGATCGCTGGTTTCCCCGACGGCGAGGCCGCCGATCGCCATGCCGTCGAACGGCAGCTGGCGCAGAAATTCAGCACTCTGCCGGCGCAGATCATGGTGGCAGGCACCCTGCACGATGCCGAACATCGACTGCGGCGAATCGCCGCGCGCTGCGAGCGAGCGCACTGCCCAGCGGTGCGTCAGTTCCATCGCGGCTTTCGCCTCATCATGCCCGGCGGTCGACGGAATACACTGGTCGAGCACCATCATGATATCGCTGCCGATCGCTTTCTGCATGTCGATGCTCAGCTCCGGCGTCAGCATGAAGCTCTTGCCATCGATATAGCTCTGAAAACGCGCACCCTCTTCATTCATTTCGCGCGAACGGTGCAGCGAAAAAATCTGAAAACCACCAGAATCAGTCAAAACAGGCTGATCCCAGTTCATAAACCTGTGTATGCCGCCAAACTTGCGAAAAACTTCCGGCCCCGGCCGCAGCAACAGATGATAGGTATTGGCGAGCAGCACCTGTGCCCCGGTCGCCTTAAGGGTCTCGACCGTCTGACTCTTGACCGTCGCCCTGGTTCCGACCGGCATAAAAACGGGCGTCACCACCTCGCCATGCAGTGCCGTAAACCGCCCCGCCCGCGCCCGCGTGCCCCCACAGCGCGCCTCAACCCTGAAATTCAATCTGCTCATGCTGTATCTCTGTGCCCTGTTCGTTAGATTTTGGCAAAGTCTACCCGCCCCGCCCGCAGATGTCAACCTCCCTGCTTGCCCTCGTGCATTGGCGTTATAAACATTTCAATTCAGAGTGTTGTCCAAAAAAATCCCTTAATTGCCCGTTGTTCAAAAGCAAAACTGGTATTTTTGTCGGCGTTGTTATATTATCCTTGCAAATAACCAATAATAAGTCCGGGGAAAATGAACCAGCTCGACCTTTTACTCAAAAACAGCCTTGCAGGGCTTGCTGCCGGCTATGATGACAGTGCGGCGGAAGTTTCTGCAGAATCGGTTAAGTTTGCCTCTGTGGCATTTTTCCGTGAATCCGGGTGGAAACCCTGTTCCTGGTACCGAAATGCCCGCGAACATGGCCGAGCTTCGCACCCGGGCTTGAGCGTTTCAAAAACACGCAACCAGATTGCTTTCGGTAGCAGCAGTCTCGAAGGCCGCGACCCGAAGACAACCTTCTTTGTCTCACCTCAGGGCTGCTCTATCCTTGGGCGAAAAACCGCGTTTCTACTTCAGTATTCGGCCCCTCTGAATATTTTTGACATAGATTGCAGCAGAACGTCAATCGCTAATATCTCCCCAGCGCTGAAGAGTGAGCTGGAAAGGAAACTTGCCGGTGTTTGATTCAACTTTCACCAGCAATCCACTAAAGCCGGCGTGTTCTGTAGATAACAGGCAGGCCCTCGGCACTGCCATCGACATTGCCCTGCAAAATAACGGCAGCATGCAGCAGGCTTTTTTCGATCTTTACCAGGCCGCGGAATCCGAAATCAGAAGACTGGTCAGATACTGGAGTTTAAAGCTCGTTGTTGAAGAAGAGCAGATAAAAAACACCGTCACCGATTTTATTGAAGACTTCTCCGGCTCACCCGATGAAAATCCTTTTCTTGCGCGACTTATGGCAATGAAACTGCGGCAACCGGCCAATCTGCTGGATCAGCTGCAATTCTATGCTTCCCGGCGACTTTTTACATTGCTGAAACGTAATGCTTCAAAAGCCTCGCAGGAATACCTGACTTTCAACAACCTGATCAAGAAGAATCTTGGCGACCTTGCCGAAGAAGGACAGATAAAGCTGGTAGCCACCAGCTACTGGACTGCCGGAGACTCTAAAAAAAGCATCGCTGCCGACACCGCCCTGATGTCGCCGTCAGTCCTTGCCCGTTTGCCATTACAGCGCACTGTTGATCAGGCCGGCCGACAGATATGCCGCAATGTCAGGCCGAGCCTTCTGCAGTTGCTCAACAGCCCGGAACACATCTGTTACCGTTTCAAGACCTCTTCGATAAGCTCGGCGCTCTTCAATCTCGACGCTTCGCCGCTGCATTGTGTCAGTTATATGAACGACCATCACGAAACCCTGCAGACAATACATGCCCGGCAAACCTGCGAATGCAACGCCATGGCCGGTTGCATGCTTGAACAGATCGGGCTGCAGGTTCCTGATATCGATCGCCTGCAGATACTCATGGCAGGGCTTGCCTACTGTTTCATCGTCTGCCCGGACTACTTCGACCAGAATGATTTTTCTGCCGACCATATTGCAATTCTGACCGCAAAAAAGGGTGAAATTGACCGCATTCATGAATTTTTGAATACAAAGCCTCTCAGTGACTTATTTAATAAAGAGCCAGGCAGAAGTACTGTCTATAATCGCGTAAGTTCATTTAAAACCCTTCTTGAGTCATCACTGGTAGATTTTCCGGTCGAAACACAACAAGCCGGAATCAAGGGCCTGGCCAACATCCTGATCTGTCACTACCAAAAACTTTCCGGGGGTGCAAAATGAACGAATGCAAATTCCCTACCAGCCTGCTGGTAGAATTTCTGACAAAACACCTGGAAACACCGCAAATGCCGATTCCTGAAGATCTTGCCGCCCACGCGAAAAACTGCCCGGTCTGCTCCCGCCTGCTTGCAGAAGAGCACATGGCAAGAGCTTTTGTCACTTTCTACCGCAGCCACCAGAAGCATGCAAAGACTTCGAGCCTTCCTTTAAAACATTCATGCGCTGCCGGCCCCGGTCAGATATGGCGCTTTTTCTTCGGCCCCGAAAAGCAGTCAGATTTCTGCCTGATAACTTCTTCGCCATTTAAAGGGCACAAAGATCTCGACCTCGCCGTACGCATTGCCCCGCTCTATCTTTCGCCAAACCCTCAGGAACTCGGGCCATCAGACATCCTCATCCCATCCGGGGAAAATGCCCTCGGGGTTCCTGTGCTTGTAGAAACCTGGAACGAGCGACCGATTCTCTGTGTCCAGCTCATGGAATACAGCGGCCAGCTTGAAGAAGCTCTCTTTGACAGGGTAAAAATACAACTCGAAGACAGAATAACTGAGACCATAACTAAAACTATACAGGTTTTCCGCCGGCACGAAATTGCCCGCGGCGGGCTATTTTCCGACATGACCTTCAGACAACTTGCCGAGGCTGAAGAAAAGGTGCAGGCGCACGAATATAAGTATGCAACCTCCGAAGGCGGTCTGAAACTCCTATATATCAAACTTGGCAGCCTCGTTAAGGAAATACTGTGTCCAGGGCCTTCCTTCAGCTTTATTCTGCGAGAAAATTCGACAGCCACAATTTTTGCGGCATCTGAAAGCAAAGATAATCTTTTTCTTAAAGCTCTTTACAGCAAACTTGTTGCCTTGCTTGAAATGGATGGTGATCTGCCGTTCCGCGTGCGGCAGTCTGAAAATTATGCCCTTCAGCTCGTGCACACAGGCCGCCAGAATTTTATTCTCTCAATAAAAATGATTTGCGGCAGCGGCTTCGACATGGCTTCTGTAAATGGTGTCTGCCACATTAACGTCGAATCTGCCGGTCTACCGGCGTCAGAAGACATCGCCCTCATCACCCTGGAGGAAAAATAACGGCTTGCCCGAAAACCTCCTTGAAAAAGTCTTTGCCTGCTGGTTTGAGTTTGCCGGCTACGAAAAAGAGAGCGAAATTGAAGAAGCGGCCAGGCATACCGACCGGTCTTCGTTGCCCGGAGGCCTTGGCAGCCTGGTTTATGGTTTCTGGCAACGCCGTCCAACGCGCCTTTTTTCATTGTTGACCGAATATCACCCTGAAAAACCTCAGGCCTGGTTTTCCTTTCTAGACCTTGAGGCCCGACGATTACCGCTGGTTCTTTCAAACATATCATACTCAAGCAAACAGCTTGAACATCTGCATGCTCTTGCGGTCAGAAATGCCGAACATGGCCTTGAAAGAACACTCAACGGCATTATCAATAACAGATTGACGCCTGATCCTTCCGCCAGCGTCAACCGGCCGGCGGTGCCGCTTCTTATAGACAGCGACAACCAGTTTTACCCTCGGGTGATCTTTGACCGCTTTTCTGATGATTTTTCTCTGTTTCTGCATCTTTCTTCCGACAGCCAGGTCATTGCAAAACATCGCCGGGTTTGCGAACTTTTCACACACAGGCTTTCTCCTGGCAAACTTCTGATGCCGCTTCTGCCTCTTATGTGTTTTCATTTCCCCGGGTTTTCTTTTGAAGGCAATTCATTCGAAATGGGCTTGTGGGTCTCGCTCTGGCTTGCTGCTCATAGCTGGCCGCAGGGCGGCAATATCTGCTGCACCGGTACCATCTGCAGTAAAACCGGCCGCATTGGCAAGGTTTCCCGGCTCGAAGAAAAACTTGATGCTGCGCTTGGCAAGGGCTTCTCAAAGTGCCTGGTTCCGGCCGAAGGCTTTATTTCAACCCGTTATGTCGGTGATTCCAGGGTGGTTGCCATTAATGATGTCGATGAACTGAATGACTGGCTTCTTCAGAATACCGGCGTAGCACGCCAGACTCGCCGTGTCGTCAGCTGGATGCAGTCAGATCGCAATGAACCCGGGATTGAAGACTTTACCGAGTTTTTTAACAGCAACGCCCTCATTGAAACAGAACCTGCCGCACACTGGAAAACCCTTCTGCGACATCAGCCAACCGAGCGGCGCATGCATCGCCTGAAACAGCTGGTAAGATCATTTTGCAGTCTTCCCGACGGCGAAGTTTTTAAAACCCTTGCGTTTCTTCCGGCTGCTCTTCGTTACGCTTGTCTGCCCTGGATTTTGAAGAAGCTGTTGCAGGAAAAACCTGCCGCAGCCGAAGCTCTCTATCTCGTGTTTTCACGTCGATATGCAGAGTCTTCCCCAGAAATCTATCACGCTTCACGTTTTCTTATCGAAAAACCTTATTTTTATCTGCTGGCAGAAAGGGATTTCATTGAGGTTCGTCACCGGTTTCCTCTGCTTTTATGGCTGTTTTTCCGCGAACCCTCTGAAATGCTTCTGGCCTTTTCCTTGCTTGAACAATTAAACAGCGTGGAGAAAGGCCTTTTGGGTAAGCTCATCGCCCTGCTTGCGCGCCATGCTGAAGCTTATGTTTCAGATTCAACACGGCAACGCATCGATGCCCGCATCATGCAGAAACTTCTGCAGAGAATCGACCCCGAAGCCCGCTTTCGGCCAGGTCCGGTGCTGACTGTAAGAAAGCGCCTGCTTTACCTGTGGCATGCCGCTGCCGGGTTTGCCGCAGCCGGAAATAACGACGCGGCAGAATGTTGTCGCAAGCTTCTCGACCGCCACCTGAACTTTCTTACCGCCATGGCATTGCCCGGCTACAATCTCAAAGAGACTTTCGCCCGTGGAACCGCTGACGCTGAGGCAATGCAAAAAATGACCGAGATTCCGGCTATGCACGATTTGCTGCATGCTGTGAGAAGTTCAAAATGTAGCATCGAAAATAGCAAAGTGCTGCAAAAAAAACTGCCAGATCCTTTTGTAACCTGTAAAACCGCGATTACTGGGAAATCGCCCGACCTTCTCTGGTTGCCTCAACCCGGCAGTGCCTGCCTTCGCGCAGTTTTAAATGGTTCATGGCCTGATCTTAATTTTTTCGGAATAATCAGACAATTTACCTGCAACAGTTACCGCACCCCGGCGTCAGAACTTCGCGAAGCATCTTTGGCCTTCTGGGCCGGCACCATAACCCGGTATTATGTCGATTCAGCTGACTCTCTTCTAAAATCCAGACATTTTCGGAATGCCGGAAGCCTGAGTCTGCCATTTATTGCCGGCTGGCTGCACCAGGAATATCTCATCGGGAAAGCGTTACCCTGCGATACCTGCCGCAAACTGGTTAAGACCGATTTGCTTTCGACCGGATCACTGATCTGGCTGCTGCTGTTGCCGGCAAAATGCTTTGCCTGCCTCAGACCCGGTCTGGTTGCGAAGATTTCTTCAGCAGGTCGATCTTCTGATAATAAGCAGTTGCGCCGCAAAAATGACATATACGTCTCGATGTTCCAGACTCTGCTTACTGCCGATGAAAACAGCCCGGAAGCACAACTCTGGGTTTCTTCACTGGATGAATGCTTGAAAAACCCATCGCAGGCCCGTCGTACCGTTCAGGCTCTGGCGCCTTTTTACTTTCTGCTGAAGGGGGCAAGACAAATGGCCTGGCGCCAGGTAAGAAAATGCCGGTATCTGGTTAACAATTCAGAATTTACCCTTGCTTTTCTTTTGCGCTTCACCCGACTGGGAAAACCTGATTTCAGGGTCCAACCGGTCCCGGATCTTTCTCTCTCCCTTGAAAAGCAGCTTCTCGACAGTCTTACGCTCGCTTATTACCACTTATTCAAGCCCGGACTCTTTAAGACTTATGTTTTGAGCGAAGTTGACGATCTCTCTAATCTGCGGATAATAAGTCTCTGAAATTACAAAAAGGTCTTTTCACGTCAAACCTCCCAGCCCCCTCGCAAAACCGCATTCTTCCGTCGAGGTTGACATTGACCGTGCACACGCTCCCATCAGCATCTCCCGACTTCCGCGGTAAAAACACCACAGTTGCTGCTGAAATTTCAGCATAGGTTGACATTTTAGCCCCTGAAACTTATGATTATCACAGTGCCGCTAAGGGCTACCGTTCTACCGGCCTCCCCACCAAATCGGGGATTGAAACATCGGCCAAAGCATTAGCAATTTTATCATTTTTTTCTGTTCTAACGGCCTCCCCACCAAATCGGGGATTGAAACCATCGTTATTTTATAACCCCCAAATTTGCCACCATTTTTGGGGTGTGATATATTCAAAACTGATGCATATAGTTTCTCAGAAAAACCTGAAAGACTTCTGGAAACTTTACCCAGACGCAGAATTTGACCTGCGACGCTGGTATTTGTTTGCGAAAAAGGCCCGCTGGCTCAATCCTTCTGAAGTAAAAAAAGTGTTTTCGTCAGCCAGCTTTGTTGCAAACAACCGGGTTGTTTTCAATATCTGCGGAAACAAATACAGACTGGTCGTCAAAATGGTCTATGAAAGCCGACGTATCTATATTCGATTTGTTGGAACCCATCAACAATACGATCGTATTGACGTCAGCAGCATTTAGCAGGGAGAACTAACATGAAACCAATCAAGCCGATCAGAACCGAAAAAGATTACCTGGCCGCCCTCGCAGAGATAGAACTTCTTCTCGATGCCGAAACCGGCACGGCAAAACATGATCGTCTCGAAGTTCTCTCGTTGCTGGTAGAAGCTTATGAAGAACAGGCGCATAGAATTCCTGTCGAAGATATTGATCCGATTGACGTTATTAAATTCTGGGCGGAACAAAATAATATGAGCCGAAAGGATCTCGAACCTTACCTTGGTAGCGGGTCCAAAGTCTCCGATGTCTTGAACGGAAAAAAGCCGCTGAGCGCAATGATGATTCGAAAACTGGTCGGCGCCGGAATTCCCGCAGAACTGCTCATCAAACCAATCAGCATCGAAAAAGCTGCCTGAAGTCAGAAAGCTTGCCACACACGATTTTATAGTCCGATTGCCAAAGCAGAAAAGATGCAATAAAGCTTGGCAATGAACTGCAACTTATTGGCACAGACAATAATCTTTTTTTTGAACAGCGATTATCTCATGCACTTATCTCCATGTGTCAGCTGAATAAAATTGCAATTCAGCAATATCTAACTGGAGAGAAGCATGAGAAACAATTTTTTAAACCGGGCTGTTGCCCTTCTGTTGTTCACCTTGGCGGCCATAACCGCCAGAGCAGAATTCAACCTGAACCCCGATGTCTCGGTTAAGCTAATTCTGCTCGAAAAACAAAGATCTGGCGACTCAAAGAGACATTCGCGGGTAAATTACAAAGTCGACGAAGACGTTACCGACAAAAACGGCAATATTCTCATCAGAAAAGGCACGCCAGCTTATGGCACGGTGCTGAATTCAAGACGTGCCGGCATGCTTGGCCGCCGCGGTTCGCTAGATGTTTCTGTCGACTACACCACTGCCGTCGATGGTCAGAAAGTTAACCTGCGTTCAAGCAAAGAAAAACTTGGCAGCGGCAACAAGGGCCTGATTACCGCAGGCGCTCTGCTTGTCGCCTGGCCACTCGCCTTCTGCAAAGGCTCGAATGTTACTATCGATGCCGGCACCACATTCGTTGCCTATGTTAACGACAGCGTTGATGTAAAAACTCCAGAAAGGACCCAGACCGGCGTTGACGAAAAAAATGATCAACCGGTCGCTCCAGATAAAATTGTCATTCTGAAAAATGGTGATCGCATTACCGGCAGCATACTATCAATGAATGGCGGCATTTATAAAATCAGAACACCACTTGGTGAACTTAATGTCGCCGAAAAAGAAGTCGAAAATATTCAAACAATTGAAACTCCGGCCGAAACCGGCAAAGCAGCAGAAACAGGCAAAAGCGAGCTGCAGAAGCGCCTCGATGCCCTTAAGAATAAAAAGCAGCAGGAGAAAAAATCGTGAAAAACACCCGCGTTAATCAAGTCTTACTTATGCTTTTGCTCAACGTTACCCTGCTTGCGATCGGCTGCGGCGGCGGAGGTGGTGGCGGAGGTGGTGCCCCGGCAGCCACAAACCCCTCGACAACAAACATTTCAAGCTCCACCCCTGCTAAAAACTTCATTGCCAGGCAGATCGCCGGCACCTATTCGTCTCTCACAAATTATTCCAGTGCCTCAAAAAGACAAAACTACTGTGGAACGGGCGCTGAACTTAAGGCCTCTACTACAACAAAACATGGCGTTGGCCAGACCAGAGTAACATACGATAAAACAGAGACCGTCAACATGTGGGGGGTTAATTATACATACAATTCCGGCTATCAGGACCTTATAACCAGAGACACCTCTGGTCGCCTTACAGACACAGAAGAACTTTTCGACAGTCTCGAAATAAGCAGCGTCAACATGGGGTGCAGTATCAACGACGGTGCCAGCATCATGAACCTGGTTTACAACGGAAAAATCATTTTTGCGGGCTTTTACAATGCTACAACTCTGAATGTCAGGGTCCAAAACCTTAACATGTCAGGAAATATAAACGGCATCGACCAGATCAGCTGGACCATAAACGGCAACGTCAGTGTCAACGAAAGCAGCTACCCATACCCGGTAAATGGTTCCGGCGAAAGTGGCACGCTCATTTTCAATGGCTACACATACAATTACACTACGACCTACAACGGCTCCAACATTGCAACAGTTAATTTTACAGGAGCAGAATCCTTCAGCCTGACAATAAATCTTGCTACCGGTGCCGTTGCAGACATAAGCACTAATACGCAAGCCAGTATTTACGGCAGCTGGAAACTTATAGAAGAAGAACGCGCAGGCATTATGATACCGGTTAAACCAAATGAATCCGGCAATGTTTCAGTTATACACTTTTACAATGACAACAGCCTTAAAATCGAAACTGTCGAGCGATTCACCAACACTTCAATCGACTACTGGCAAAGCTTTAACGTGCCGGCAAAAGTCACCCATGGAACCTGGCAACTAAACGGCAGCCAGCTTTCGATGCAGTCTGACGGACAGACCGCACAGCACAATGTGGCTTTCGCCGGCAGCAACCGCTTCATTCAAATAAATCAATACGGTGAAAAATACGCCTGGCAAAAAATTTGAGCCATAAAAGCGCCCGCCGGCACTTATGATTGTCGGCGGGCGCATTATCTAAAAAAAATAAAGCTTAACCCGGGTCGGTGACTTTGTTTGCCATTGTTTAAAAAGGGCGGTTTTTCAAATCAAAAAGCTGTAAAGCAAGCCATGACCAGAGTTCAAAGCCACTACCTTTCATTGATGTCAGTTCGGAAACCGCAACCCAGTCAAGTGAACCAAGTTCCTCGCCTGCAACCACATCTGCAGCGCCTATTCCTCGGATAACAAAAACCATACCGATATGCACACGCCCTACAGATGACTGTTCTTCGTTTATAATGCCCAGAAATTCAGGGTCTGCAGGCGGCATGAACCCAGGCAATTCTTCAAGCAGCTCACGCTGAAGAGCCTTGCTAAATAACTCTGGCCATGAAAACCGGCCGTCGGTAAAATCTTCAGATCGCAAATGACCACCAATCCCGAGTGACATGCGGCCGGCAAGGCGCTTCTCTGAGCCGTTCCGGCTGTAGGTAGCAAGCCGATTCTCGGAGTCTGCAAGCAAAATGTACGGGATTATCTGCTTGAAATCATGGTTGTTTTCAGCTCTGGCGCGGTCAACGAAGCAGGCTTTGCCTGAAACCATCTGTTCAATAAATTGTTCGCGGCTTAGAGACAGGGCAAATTTATCCCCCAGCCAATAGTCAGGAAAATCCTTTCGTTTAAACGCAAGAATGGCCTCATTCATTATGCACAGCGTCCTCCTGCTGCAGAATTTCCAGAATCCGCTTTTCAGCAGCCAACAACAGTTTTCGCCGCAGATCGTAACCGGCAAAAGATGCCCGGAAACCGTTTTTTATAAGGTTAAGAATATCCATGCGACTTAGCCCGCCAGGCGTAAGGCGGGCAGCCCGCATCAACTCTTTTGTGGCATCAGTGCGCGAAATGCCCGGGTTATCAGTGTTCACAAGAACCTTCAAGCCTTTATCCAGGTATGATTTGAGGGGGTATACCGGCAGATGAAAAGTTTCCGGCAGGTTTGGTTTCGCCGGCATGCACCGTTACATCAGGGAACCCTCTGGCCAGCTCTTCA
>Ga0208462_1002238_pt1 | contig 10891 bp, 4 predicted proteins | sample AD_SCU001_MetaG_FD_184452 | JGI IMG/M metagenome (GOLD analysis project Ga0208462, IMG submission 184452) | Active sludge microbial communities of municipal wastewater-treating anaerobic digesters from China - AD_SCU001_MetaG (SPAdes) (version 2) | ecosystem: Engineered > Bioreactor > Anaerobic >...
GGTCAGTGCAGGGGCGCACGGGGGGAGAGAGGTCGACATCTTCCGCACGCACTGCCCGGTGCCGCTTGAGGAGGTGCGGGAGGTCTGCCATGAGGTGCTGATGCGGATGATCCCGGGCCTGATCGAGCACGACCTCGACCTCTTCGGCTCGGCGGTCAACAGGACACAAGCCCTCGGGTTCAAGAAGGTCGAGGTGGCCATGCAGCACCCGGTTGTTACCTCGCTCCTCGAGGCTACGGTGCAGGCCGGCGCCGCCGGAGCAGGCTTGAGCTCATTCGGGCCGACGGTCTACGCGGTCGGGGATTGTGGCATGGCGGACGTCGCCCGGGCGGCGAAGGAGGTGCTCCGTGAGCAGGGGGGGTCGGTGCTCCTGACGCAGGCAAGGAACACCGGGGCGGTCATTAAATAAAGAAGCCATGTAACGCACCGTGCTGAAGGCAGAGGCAGCATTCCGCAAACAGATCATCACATTCTTCCCTTAGCCCGGGATAACAATAACCTTCGGCTTCTTTTTCGTCGGAACCTCTTCAATTCCTATCAGAATTCAACCGATATGACATAAGCGTTTTGACCCCGCATCCAGGCAGCGGTTACACCCGACATGGTTTGCACCAGGCAGATGCACGCACAGAAATAGGGGATGACTCCCAAACCGGTTCCCTATTGCCGCGATGGATCTGGATGCCGGATGCGAGGGCTAGTTCCAGAGTTCCTTATTATCGAAGATTTCACCTGCCAGGGGCTTCAGTTAACTGGTCACCGGATACTGAAGCCGTTTGAAAGATCGCCCGCATGGTAAAAACATTTATATCCACCCCCTCCAAGGGGTGAACCTCTGCCTCGGTGAACTCTCTGGTCTGTCCAGCACGATCGGATATCACGAGGCTGTATCTACCGAACGCAGTTCTAACTCCGAATGCATTCGGATACACCCGCCTCAAAAGGAGGAGTGGATGCATATTCTGGTCTTAGCAACGGAGTATCCTCCCCATGCAGCAGGGATCGGCAACGTTGCCTGCAGCGTAGTCCAGCAGCTGGAGAGAATGGGGCACCGTTGCACCGTCGGCTCCCCCTCAGGAAGGGATATCCGGCTCGGGAGTCACGACCTGATTAAACGCACCGGCATTCTTGGCATGCTCCATTTCTGGCTCCAGGTTTCCCGGCACCTTAATGACGACGGGTACGATGCAGTCTGGATCCATCATCCCCTGTTCTTGGAGAAGATGCCCTTCGGGAATGCCGTGTTTACCATGCACACCACATACCACGGAGAGTATGCAAACCGGGTGGGTTCGCCCATACTGTGGCCGTACAAAAAATTATCCTCAATTATTGAGCGTATCTGCCTGCGAAAGTTGAAGGCACCCTCGCCTTTCACTGTGGTCGATCCGAGCATATGCCATGAATTAGGCGGGGTTGGTATCCAAAGGGATTTAATTCACTGTATTCCAAATGGGGTTGATAGTGATATTTATAAACCGGATAGTAAAAAGGCGGAAATAAGAGCACGATTCGGGCTACCAGAAGAGGACAAGATTATCCTCAGCCTGGGGAGACTGACGCCCCAAAAGCGACCGGAATTGCTGATAGACCTTTACTCCCATATCGAAAAACGCTCCGGGAACGTGACCCTTGCCATTGCTGGAACCGGCGAACTCCTGGAGAGCGTGAAGGGAAGAGCCAGAAGCAGGGGTCTTGAACGTGTGTTCTTTCTCGGCTATATCCCGGAGGCGGATAAACCCGACCTATACGCCTGTGCTGATTACTACATCATGACGTCACAATACGAGGGGCAGCCCCTATCGCTCCTTGAAGCCATGGCATCAGGCCTTCCCTGCATTGTTTCAGACATCCCAAATCTGCGCTTGGTCCGTGATGCCTGCTGTGGCATCACTATTTCACTGGAGGATCTCAATCGAGACTCGGAGGTGATCATCTCCTATCTGCAAGGCGATACCTTCCCGGATTCGGTTCGAGCGCGGGAGTACGTGCTGCAACACTGTGACTGGCGACTCATTGCCGAACGCTATCTGAAGATGTTCGAGCAGGCAGCACATGGGCGGAGCGGCTGATACGATCTTGCTCATTATATCCGCCTATTATGAAAGAGAGGCGATGTTGACCCCGTTCATTGGTGCCTGAGGAGAATCGATCCATGTGTTTGCAGTCAGATCCTATGGGAAGGAGTGATCATCATCAAGGATGATACGATCATATGCTCGACGCTCAAGAGGAAAGCATTCGGCGCGAATGAAAGTACCTCTCAACCGGATGTCTGCGTCAGGAACCTGATAACCTGGAACGATTGGAAAATCTCAGACTTTCTCGCAGTGGTGCTTGGGGTCCAGGTCTTTGTATGGATATTCATCTCTTTTGAAATCGCCGGTGTCCAGATTCCCCTTTTACAGCCCATGATCGGGTTCATATACTGTTGTTTTATCCCGGGGATTGTTTTACTCCGGGCCCTGAATCTGCATCGAATTGGTACGATAAACACTCTGCTCTACAGCATTGGCCTGAGTATCGCGAGCGTCTACTTTGTGGGTTTTGCCTTGAATGTCGGACTTCCATTTCTGAGCATCACTAATCCGCTTTCCGGCATATATTTCACTCTTGCATTAAGCGTCATCACCGTCTCTCTCTGTATCATCTGCTGGCTGCAGGATAAAGATGCATCTGGAGACTCCGACGGATGGCATGTATCTACAATCCTCACTGTCCCCAATATGTGCCTGTTCCTGGTCCCATTTACCGCCATTTTTGGTACGTACCTTGTTAACTACTTCCAGGCAAACCAGCTTCTCCTCGCCATGGTTGTTATCCTTGCATCCATCGGTATCCTCGTCGGACTGGACAGATTCATTCCCAGGGAGTCATATCCGATCGCTCTCTTCGTCATCTCCATTACCCTGCTCCTCCATACTGCACTGATAAGCCCATATCTTTGGGGGTGGGATATCGTCGAAGAGCACTTCTATGCTACGCTTGTTCTCCAGCAGCAGGCGTGGGACATCGAGCTCTTTGGCAACGTGAACGGTTGCATGAGCATTGTCGTCCTCGCCCCTTACCTCACCCAGTTAACCGGGCTGTCACTAACCTGGGTCTTCAAACTGGTCTATCCCCTCATCTTCTCTCTGGTCGCGGTTGCATTATATGAAGTATACCGGCATCAAGCCGGGGAAAAGATCGCTTTTTTCGCGTGTTTTATGCTAATATCGTACTTCCAGTACTACAACGGGATGATCTTCCTGACACGACAGATGATCTCGGAGATATTCCTTGTACTGCTCCTGCTGCTCATGGTGAGCACTGCCGTTATCGGGAGAAAAAGAGTGCTCTTAGCGGGATTTTATGGGTTCGCCCTGATAACTTCCCATTATGGACTTTCATATATCTTCATGGGCGTACTGCTCGTGGCATGGTTACTGATCCTGATCGCTGGCAGCCGTCAGGTCTCAAACATTGGGACATTGATACTTAGCCGTATTAGGAGAGGGGATTCGAGACTTGCGAACTTCCTGAACGCACAGGAGAAACGCACCATCCTGACCGTGCAATTCGTCACTTTCTTCTCGCTCTGCACCATCGGATGGTATTCGCTTATTGCAAGCGGTTCCGTACTCAATTCGGTGACACAGATAGGAAATCAGATCGTAAGCAGTCTCATAACCGAACTGGCAAACCCTGCCGCAAGCCAGGGAATGAATGTGGTTGTCAGTGAAACCGCAACACCGCTCCATGAAGTATGGAAGTATCTGTTCCTGATTGTAAACCTCTTAATAGTTCTAGGCGTCCTCGCATATCTTTTCAGTAAACCAAACCGTTACCGTTTTACCCGGGAATATATTGCATTCGCATTCATCTTCCTTGCCCTGGATGTTGCTGGCATTACTGTCCCCTATCTGGCGTCGGCACTGAGTGTGGAGCGATTTTACCAGATCACTATCATTGTACTATCGCCATTCTTTGCGTATGGAGGTCTGGTTGTCTTTTCGACGGTCGCAAATTACTTCAGGAAAACGGAGCCGGGGACCATGCATTCCTGCCAGGCCCATGTCATGCTTTCCGTCTTCCTTGCTATCTTCCTGATCTTCAATACGGGATTTATCTATGAAGTAACAGGGGATAGCCCCACATCAATAGCGCTCAGCACCCTCGATGACTTTCCCAAATACAACGAGCGCGAGATGACCGGAGCACAATGGCTCCACCGCCATGCCCCGATAGAAGGTGACCAACAGTTTCTGTCAGATACCAAAGGCGGACTCCTGCTCCGTTTAAACCTGGTCGATCTGCATGACATCGGGGAACTGACCGACGCTGTACTCACCGACCCTTCAACCCACGAGAGACCACTCTTTCTCCACACGGCGAATATTAAAAACGACGTTGCTTCCGTTATGGTCCTTGAGAAGGCGATCGGTTCGATTCACGAGGTGAGCCTGCCACGCCTGACACACGACCGTTCGAGGGTATACGACAACAGTGGGGCGCAGACATACCTCTGATAATAGTAGGCAGCAGACCCGATCTCCCTTCGCACGAACGCAGAAAAGCCACGCAGCCCGGGTACTCCACGTTTACTGGAGCTCCAACAGTGGCATAGTATCAGAGCATCTTTGGTTTTGAGATCCTGTTTTCCTTGTATATGGAGAGAGCAAAAGTTCAAAAATCTCATGGAGTGTGAAGTATACTGCTTGAATTGCCTCACTTTAGCAACACATATTAGTCAGTGAGGTGTTCTGCAAGTCCAGGGATCGTGGGATATTCGATGAAAAATGCAGTCAAAACCAGTTTGCTACTGATGGCAATATTCGTGTTTCTGGAATGTGTCGGCACGATTGGCTGTACAACCGCTCTTGAGCAGCCTTTAGTGCGGGTCATAGCCGCAAGCGATAGCAGTGAACAGTCTAAGTCTCAGGCCGATGTTGTCTGTGATGGAGTCGCAGATCAGGTGGAGATCGTTTCGGCATTGGCAGCGATACGTCCGGGAGGAAAAGTGTTGCTGACTCAGGGCACCTTTCACTGCGATGCGGACATCCAGCTCGAACCTGGCATAACCCTGGAAGGGCACGGCGAGAACGAAACATACCTGAACTTCTCAGGGGACTCTCTCGGCGTGATCATGAACAATCATCACCTGACACTGAGAGGTCTGACAATCGGAAACGGTGGAGGCGTTTTTATAACACAGGCATCCCATATCAAGGTCCATCAGGTGGTCGTCGAGAGTCCGGATTTACGCCTGGACGGAGCATTCAGTATGTGGATGAACGCCAATGAAACTCTGGAGGATATAGAGTTTATTGACTGCAAGGCGGTGAATGTCCCGGGCTTCGGCTACTGGACCTGCGGCGATGGGCCTGGGCAGGTGCAGAAGAACGTGCGCTACATCAACTGCCAGGCGATCGGTTGCGGGGGAGGGGAGGGAGCGCCATCCGAGACCACCAGACTCTGGTCATGCGGATTCAGCCTTCAGGAAACAAACGCGGCCGAGGATATCCTCGTGAAGGGGTGTTATGCAGAGGGAAACTGGCAGTCGGGCTTCCACCAGGAACCGGCCAACCCTACGAGAAATTTCACGATAAAAGACTGCATCAGCGTGAATAATGGACAAAAGGCCAGATATGTCACGGATCCCGACACTCTTGACGGTTCGCCTGACATGGTCTTTGGAGCAGGATACCTCCTCGGCACGAACGTCACACTCGGGAACTGTACGGCCGAGGGGAACTACCATGGGATCGAACTCTGGTGGGGTCAGGGTTGTATCATTGAAAACTGTACGACCAGATATTCTCAAGCGGAGGATTACTTCCTGGTTCATGGTAGCGGTCGGTTGGTGCCAAACATCTTCAGGAACTGTATCAGCGATCATGCGGGTATGCATGCGTTAAGTGTGGCAACTGGGACAAACAATGCATACTTCACCAACTTCACCGTTGTGAATCCACGCGGCAACGGGGTATCATGTCTGATGATCGGCAGCTATGACGATGACCCTGACATGCACAACATCTGTGAAGACTCGATCTTCGATATTCGGTTTTCCGCTGGAGAATCTCCCATCGCCCTCGAGATCAAGCAGGGAAGAAACCTTACGTTCACCGGGACTATTGAGACCACGCAACCCCACCCAATTCAGGTTGATGGGCGGAATACCGGATCTATCAGTATCGAGGGGATGCGCATCAATGTCGAAAGCGAGGAACAGGATGCTGCAGGCATTGCCATACTTCCCATGATAAAAAAGGCCGGAACTATCAGGATTATCGATTCCATGATCGCCGATTCCCGCCAGATCTCAAAACTCCAATATGGGGTGAACAACTCCGCACAAGAGCGGGTGATGGTCAGCAACCTCACGGTCATCGGGGCGGCAAACCCCTGTTCTCATTGTAATGTCACCGAAGGAGCAATAAAAACCCTGCCGAAGGTCTCCATATTTTATGCTCCATCCACCGGTTACGAATGGTTGCCGTGACAGCCCCTGAAACTGACTCGCTGGACGAGTTCTTTGAGGCCGGCTACAGATCTCTATCGACCGGAATCGCCCAACTCGTGCACGTGGCGTAATCCACCATGGGACCACCGTCAGCGGTGCATGAATATACATTCAGATGGTATCTATTCCCGACAAATTACTTTTCGCCAATGCACTAATTAGACACATCTACACCAAAAAGCATCCATCATATGGTGATGAATAGTCGCTATCGCCCAAAACAGTCCAGATAGGTGTACCAAAGGGTAACGTATTAAAGACAAAAATCAGTTTCTCCTGTATTCTCAGCCGCCAATTGCTTCATCCTAGCTATACTAATAAAAACGGAGAAACATATTTTTTCGAGCGCGTTTGTAAATCCGAGGTTGTCCCAAAACGCTTCTACCGGGAGGGTGATACCCACTCGAAGACCTTCGGTCTTCTCAAACTCCTTCCCCTTCGGTCAACGAATCGCACCTTGTGGTGCTCACGTTCCCTTCGGTCAACGAATCGCACCTTGTGGTGCTCACGTTCCCTTCGGTCAACGAATCGCACCTTGTGGTGCTCACGTTCCCTTCGGTCGCACCTCCCCAGACCCTTCCCGCGTGGCGATAAACGATGCGTGCCTGAAGGTGCGATGTTCCAACGGAATACGACTGCCCATAGGACAGGAGCATGAGCACCGTTAGGTACGAATTGCGATGTGCCGGAGCAAGAGCACCATAGGTGCGAGGGCAGGTGGAGTTCGAGCATCAGAGGTGCGAGTGACGACTGTCGGAACGTGCGACGGTTCGTTAAAACCGGAGCAGGAGAAACCCGAAGGGTTACGATTTGCGACGGTTCGTTAAAACCGGAGCAGGAGAAACCCGAAGGGTTACGATTTGCGACGGTTCGTTAAAACCGGAGCAGGAGAAACCTGAAGGGTTACGGTATGCGACAGTCCTCAAAGACCGGAGCAGGAACACCGAATGTGCGACTCCCAATGGAAAGCCGTTTCGCTCTTCCAGCCCAGAGTATGGTTCTGATGATAGATGTCTTGGATATAAGGCTCCAAACAGGACATACTGAAGGTTCAAAGATCTTTTGGGACAGATTCCCCCCATATTGTATATAATAACCACACAATCTGAAAAAACCTTTATTTATAACCAGATGCTTAAAATTAATCAAAATATTTCATTTCTTTCATTTTTAGTACCTATTAAATTGAATTTAATTTAAAAATATTTATATATGGGAACCTCAAACAAAAATATGCAAATCACAGGAGGGATGATTTGAGAAGAAAGATGCTCTTAGGGATTCTAATCCTGCTTTGTTGCGTGGCTTCAGCTGAAGCAATTGCTGTTCAGCCATCAGCAGGTGGAGCGGGTATTACATCCGCCCTGAAATCAGGCAATGTCGAACTTTCACCCGGCGTGTATTACTGCTCGGGCGACATCAGCGTACCCAGCGGGAGAACACTCACCGGAGTTTATGATGCAGCAGACCCTCGTAACCCTGCAAAGAACTCTATCCTGTACTTTGAGTCGCCAGGAACCGTTTCCCCCCGGGGTGACAACACGCTGTCAAAATTCTCGATCATTGGTGCGGGATACGTCCTCATACTGAATGCAAACAACATTAATTGTGAAGATCTGTATATCACCCACCGTGACCTGAATGGGAATAGCCAGCCGAACAAGCACATTATCGCAGCATTCTGGTGTATAGCCAGAGATAACGACATCAGCAACATCCGATTCAACCGATGCGTGGCAGAGCACGTCAACGGGCACGGATGGCAGCACGATGATCGTGTCGGTGGCACCGCTCCCAGCGTTGAACACCACTGGATCCGTGGGCTGACGATTACTAACTGCCGCGCTTCATACACAGGTGACGCATACCTGCTATCCGGAGGCGCACAGGGCTGGCCATGGGACGGAGCCGGGTTCACCATTCAAGAGCGGAACCGTCTGGCCGATGCCTACATTGCAAACTGTGTTGCAGACCACACGCTCATCTCAGGGTTCCACCAGGAGGGAGCGGGGATGTTCGGCGGCATCTCAGGTGCCAAGAACATCGTTTTCGAAAACTGCCGTGCTGACTACACCGGTACGAAAGGAAGCATGTCAGCGAACCCGTACAGGTGCGGGGACAACCTGCAGAGTGGAGACTGGTGGACCTTTGGTGGATTCACAGTCACGGCAAACGCCGTGGTACGTGACTGCGCCGCAAAGGGCGGTTGGATGAACTTTATGGGATGGTGGAGCCAGAACGTAGTAGTTGAGCGTTTCCACTCGTCTGACTCCATCGGTGCTGGATACGTGCTCAATATGGAGAGCGGACACAACACCCAGAATAGGTTTATCGACTGTGTAAGCGAGAACGACGGGAAATGCGCTCTGGATCTGTATGCCGGATCGAACAACGTCTTCACCAACTTCAACATTAACAACTGCCGGGCAACCTCAGGATGGCAGATTGTCGCGAATGGCTGCAAGGATGCTGGCAACTGGGGATCCCTGTATGCGTATCCCTACACCAACCAGGTGAACTGCCACATCATTGGCGGTAGATCGCAGATCGCTAAGTGTTCGGACGGTTCGAGCGGAAGTGTGCTCAAACTCAGCGGAGATGCCGTCGGAACAGGTACGGCTTCGTTCTCGGGTGCCGTAGATTCCTCTGCATTCAAGACTCTCTCCGGACCGGTCCCGACCCCGACACCGACTGCCACCGCGACGCCCACCCCGACTCCGGCCTCCCGGCCGGACCTTGTCGTGACCGACATCTCCTGGGAACCGGCAACCCCGACTCCCGGGAGTGCGGTGACGATGAAGGCCACGATCAAGAACCAGGGCACCGCCCCCACGCCTGCCGGCGTGATCCATGGAGTGCTCTTCACGTTCGATGACGGGGCTGCCGGACCGGGTGTCTGGTCAGATACCCACACCGCATCGATCGCTCCGGGCGCATCGGTCACCCTGACCGCGAACGGCGGCTCGGCCGGTGCAACCTGGACGGCGGTTGAAGGCACCCACACCGTCAAGGCCAACGTAGACGACGTTGACCGGATGGTCGAGAGCGACGAGACCAACAATGTCCGCACAGAGCAGATCACGGTCTCGAGGGTTGCGTCCACCCCAACACCGACGCCGACACCGACGGTGACGCCCACCCCGACTCCGGCCGGGAGACCAGACCTTATCGTGACCAGTATCTCCTGGGAACCGAAGAACCCGGTTACCGGTAGTCCGGTGACGCTCAAGGCAACCATCAAGAACCAGGGCACCGCCCCCACGCCTGCGGGCACAAAGCACGGCGTGCTCTTCACGTTCGATGACGGCGCTGCCGGCCCCGGCGTCTGGTCTGACTCCCACACCGCATCGATCGCTCCGGGTGCATGGGTCACCCTGACCGCAAACGGCGGGTCGGCAGGCTCGACCTGGACGGCGGTTGGAGGAAGCCACACCGTTAAGGCCAATGTGGACGACGTCGACCGGATGGTCGAGAGTAATGAGAACAACAACGTATTACAGAAGACTATCTCCATAAGATCCCGCTAGATCCCATCAGGGACTAACTCGACCGGGATGACAGCACTATCATCTTTTTAGGGAGAGGCGGTTTTCCCGCCTCTTCCCCTTATTCTTGCCCGCCATGCACGACATCTCAGTATCCGGCAGCCCTACGGCCCGCAGAGGGATGGAGCAGGGATACACAGATACGGGTCAGCCAGTCCAGACGGTGGCAGCAGGTCCGGGGACATCATTGCTGTCCAGGCCGGCCTATACCTGTGCCACAGAGAAACGCATTGCAGGCCTTCTCCTATTCATAAAGGCGATTGGGGATGAGCGCCTCACCCAGAAGTAACATCCAACCGGTCTTCAGGCTCGACCGTCCCCTCTTGCAGGGGAGACCTACCCTGCAAAAGCACCTCTGCAAGCAGTTGACCCTGCCTATCCCACGAGTACCTGGGAGACAACTCTTTTGCACGGGCGCCGATACTCCTCCTCAATTCTTCGTTCTCAAGGAGCGAGACGATTCCGTCTGCGTACTCCGCCTCGTTGTCGGGGTCGCAAACGATAGCTGCACTACTGTCCCTCAGCTGGAGAGCAATATCGCTCACCCCATCGATGACCATCGCCTTCCCGAGTGCCATGTACTCCAGCACCTTGATTGGGCACGCCACCTCTGTACTGAGCATCTTTGGGAAGGGCAGCAGGACAACCTCCGACTGAGCGATGAGCTCATATGCTCTCGTGATGGGAACAAATCCGGTAAATATGACGTTCTTGAGTCCCCGAGACTCCACAAAGGCCTCCAGTTCCGCCCGGTGAGGGCCGTCGCCGACGATATACAAGGTCGCAGGATAATTTCTTAAACTCTCTGCAACGCGGACAATCTTGTCGGCATTCGCCCAGC
>Ga0208462_1002240_pt1 | contig 10882 bp, 7 predicted proteins | sample AD_SCU001_MetaG_FD_184452 | JGI IMG/M metagenome (GOLD analysis project Ga0208462, IMG submission 184452) | Active sludge microbial communities of municipal wastewater-treating anaerobic digesters from China - AD_SCU001_MetaG (SPAdes) (version 2) | ecosystem: Engineered > Bioreactor > Anaerobic >...
ACGCGGTGACCCTCGCGATCCAGACGCCGTTCCTCGACAAGAAGGATCTTCTCCCTGACTTCACTCCCCTGATCGAGGGGCTCCGGAACGTCGGGCGGCACCTGACACCGGGGACGCTCGTCGTCCTCGAGTCGACGATCACCCCCGGCACGACCGCCGGGATGGCCCGGGAGATCCTCGAAGGCGAGTCCGGGCTCGTTGCCGGGAAGGATTTTGCCCTGGCGCACGCCCCCGAGCGGGTGATGGTCGGGCGGCTGCTCAAAAACATCCGCGAGCACGACCGGATCGTCGGCGGGATCGACGATCTCTCCACAGCACGTGCCGTGGAGCTCTATGCCCCGGTTCTGACGACCGGCACGGTCATCCCGATGACCGCGACCGCGGCCGAGGTGACGAAGACCGCCGAGAACACCTTCCGTGACCTCCAGATCGCGGCCATCAACCAGCTCGCCCTCTACTGCGAGGCGATGGGGATCAACGTCTATGACGTCCGGGCCGGGGTGGCGTCGCTCGAGGGCGAGGGGATCACCCGGGCGATCCTCTGGCCGGGGGCCGGGGTCGGCGGCCACTGCCTGACAAAGGACACCTACCACCTGGAGCGTGGGGTGCAGGTGCTCGGCGGGGAACTGGACTGGCCTGAAGGCCGGGAGTCCCTCTACACCCTCGCCCGCGGGGTCAACGACTTCATGCCCGAGCACATGCTGCATTTGACCGAGTCGGCGCTGGCCGAGGTCGGCAAGACCCTCGCGGGATCGAAGATCGCGCTGCTCGGCTGGGCCTTCATCAACGACTCCGACGATGCCCGGAACACGCCGGCGGAGCCGTTCCGTGACGCGGCGCTCGCTGCCGGTGCGGAGGTTGCCGTGCACGACCCCTGGGTGGACCCGGCGACGTCGCCGGATGCGCCGCCCGGGCTCTCGCGGGACCTCGAAGGGGTGCTTTCCGGCGTAGACGCTGTTGTAGTGTTTGCCGGCCACAAGGAGTACCGGGGACTTCTCCCCGCACGGGTGAAGGAGCTCTCTGGGTCTGCGCACCCGGCGGTCGTCGACGGGCGGAACGTGGCGGAGCCAGATGCGTGGATCGGGGCGGGGTTCGTGTACCGTGGGATCGGCCGGGGGGATAAGAACCGGCATGCGTTGCAGGGATAACACCACTTTTTTCGGTCTGACGGTTTCATGTGCAGGGCAACACGGCAGGAGATCGTCTCCATCTTCTTGCGGATGCGACGAAAGCCGGCGAACAGAGTCGGTTTTGGTATATCCTGTGCTGGTGACGGAACCTTTTCACCAATTGGTCGAACTATGTTCCACGTGGACCAAAATGTATCCATCCGGATCGTTGCTCTCCTGCTCAGACGTCACACCGGCCGAGTTCGACTTTCGCCCGGGTAAACGTCCGGTGGTCGAGGGCTCCGGGCAGAGACTCTTGCAACACAGGCCCACGCTTTGCACCTGTTTTCAGCGTGTTGCAGCCGGTGATGTCACTCAAAGGGTGGCTTTGAGGCGTTCGATCCTGATTTTCATCCCGTGAGAGCGGTATCGTGAGATCTTTTCGGCATTCCGGATTTCGCACACGCCCGCACAGCCACCCACCCCGGCACCGGTATCGGGGGCTGTGTGCGTGTTCTGCTGTACTTCAGTACTAAGAGAGACGCATCTCTCTATCTGTACAAGTACTGCCGGATCCGGCGCCTTCCCCGGCCGTTCGATCTTCGCGGCCGGGGCTGGAATCCTGCGGTAACCTGCTGCAATGTTGCAACCTTCGATGCTCCCGCTCCGGTTATGAGCCTGTCGCGAGTTGTAATCGTCGGACCAGGGTTTGATAACTTATTGTCCTCCGGGGGTACCAGGATGACCGACGCAAAGACTACCCGGGAGCTCGTTTACGAGACGAACCGGGATGTGAAGTGGATCTGTAAGACGCTGCAGACAATGGAGGCGCAGGACGAGGAATTTGAGGCCCGGATCCGGGCGCTGGAGGGCTGGCGGGCCGAGAAAGCCGGGGAAGAGCGGCGGCTCTCGACGATGAGCACCGGGGCCGGCGGGGTCGTCGGCGGGGTGGTGGCGGTGACCGTGGGGGTGTTGGGCGGGGGGTGAGAGGAGGAACTCCACGCCACCGCCCTGCAGTACACCAGTACCGGCAAGTAGCGCTTTCCAACTTGGGCTCAGCCCTAGAGCATCGGATCTCGCGCCCGGTGAGGTGCGATGACTCTGCGGGTGCAGGCAGTTAGCAGGTAGACGAGCGGAGTACAATAGATCCCGATGTCGATTGTGGCGGGTTTCGCCTACAGGGGGATCATCTGACCAGACAAAAATGGACATGAACATATACCGACGACGCCAACAATCTCTAACACAACCATGCAGATGTATGACATTCTCCAGCAGGACCCGGAGATCTGGCGCCTCTTCACCTGTGCGAAGGAGTACGGCAAGACATTCAGGGGCGGCTACGGCCGGTTTCCCCATTACATGAGCAGCCACTGGGAGCCCTTTGAGCCTCGCGCCTCACAGTATCTCGCCGAGCAGGGCTATCACTCCGAGTACCCCGACGGCCAGCCGTTCGCCGTCTGCCTTACCCATGATATCGATAGGGTCTATCGGTCCACGCTCTCCAAGGGTTACGCCACCCTCTCCTCCCTGAAGAATGGGGATCTCACAAAAGCCCTCGCAAGCGCTAGGCAGGCCTGGTCGAACTTCTGCCTCGTTAGGGTGAAGGGCCATAGATCGCGGGGGGGGTTGCCTCAGGGGGATCGAGTGAGGGTATGCGAAAATATATATAATCATGGAGGTCTAGGTGATGGTTTCTATACATAAGAATGTGGTCATATTGGGGGGAGGTTTAGCGGGTTTAACTGTAGCACTTCACCTACACAAAGAAAAATTAGATTTTATACTTCTTGAGAAGTCAAATCAGGTTGGTGGGACAGCAAAAAGTATCAAAAAAAATGGTTATACATATGACTTAACGGGGCATGCGCTCCACTTAAGTGATGAAAGGGTCAAAAAACTAATTTTTGATGACCTGAAATTATCAGAAGAGTTCGAAAAAGTCCAAAGGAATTCCGTAATATTTGTCGATGGAAGTATCGTCCCATACCCATTTCAATACAACCTAGCTTATTTATCCGAAAAAAGTAGAGATAGATGCGTATTAGACTACTTAAAAGTACGCTTCGAAAATAAAGATGTTGAAGACAAAGAATATTGCTCTTTTGAGGATTACTGCTATAGAACACTAGGAAAGGGGATATCTGAAGTATTCATGAAACCCTATAATGAAAAACTGTGGGCAACTTGCGCTTCAGATATGACAACGGAATGGATGGGTAAATTTGTGCCTAGACCAGATCCTGATAAAATAATAGAAGGAGCGTTCATAAAAACAGAGATTGATTCTTCAGGCTATAACGCATATTTTTATTACCCAAAATCAGGGGGGATCCAGATATTATCGGATGCATTGTTAGAAAAAGTTTCAGACAATGTTGTTCTTAATGCAGATATTTCCGATATTGACTTGGATAATAAATTTATTAGATGTGGCAATTATGTGATTTCATATAACCACCTAATCACTACAATTCCATCGCCAGAACTATTGAAAATAACTCATTTAAATGATAAAATTCACCAGAATCTAGAGTGGACGATAGTAAGAGCATTTTTTGTTGCTGTCCCCTCTACGAAATCTCCAAAATACTCGTGGATATATGTTCCTAGTACAAAATCAAGAATATACAGAATCGGGAACTTCAGTCAGTTTTCAAAAAATTTGTCTTGCGGTGGCAATGACTTATTGTACGTTGAAACTTCAGCACGCAATACAGCCTATAACAGTCTACCACAATATTCAGATATAGTTTGTCAATTAGAAGAAATTTTAGATATAGATAAAAAATGTATAGAAATTATTGATATTATTGACATAAATCCTGCGTATGCAGTATACAACAAAACTTGGAAAAAGGATACCGAGACTATGGAAAACGTACTGGAACAGTATAACGTCTACAATGCAGGGAGATATGGAAATTGGATATATGGATCAATGGAAGATTCTATTAAAGCAGGAATACTTGTCGCAGAAAAAGTGATAGATTCGTACCACAGTGATAAAAATGAATGAGCAGTTAGAAATTATTGTAGGTGGAAACAAATATCATCGGGACCTAGTACAGAAGGTATTAGATGCTGATAAAAGATTTGAAACACATGACCCCAGTGTGCTTAAAAAATTTGAATGTGCTCATTGGTTATTTGGAAGAAAATACATATATTGGATCTCTGGAAGAGGGCCTTCGCTCTGGAGATACATCTATCTGTGGATTCGAAGAAATCCAATATTAATAATTCATTGGATTGGGACAGATGTGTTAAACGAATCAAATAATAAAAAGGGGGTTGCAAAGCTATATTCAGCAATATGGAAAAAGTTATTCCTTCGAAAACAGAAAAAAGGGGGACTGATCAATTTCGCAGGATCTCCTTGGCTAGTAGATGAATTAGCAAGTTTAGACATAGACGCAGCCTACTTACCACTCACAACAATAGATGAAAACCAACTTAGCAGTACAAAAAGCGAAATTATAAAAGATATTGATTTCTTAAGTTATGTTCCCTATAGTAAATTTCAATTCTACGGAGGAGATAAAATACTCCATCTCGCAGAGAGATGGTCCGACTATACTTTTTTACTTATTCACCCTGACCTAAATGAGATACCACTAGATTTCTCTCAAAAGATGCCATCAAATGTAATATTGTCTCCCAGAGTAGATAATGCAAAGATGTCTGAAATGTACCAAAGGTCAAGATTTTTCGTAAGATATACCGAACATGATGGTTTATCGTTAAGTGTCCTTGAGGCATTATATTATCGATTACATGTGCTGTGGACATATGATTTTCCTCACACAATAAAAATTGAAAATCAAGAACAAATTTCGAGCCTAGTTCCAAAATTAATAGAGGAATGGAGTCCAAATGATGCTGGATACACGTATGTAGTGGAAAATTTTTCGGTGGAGAAATGGAAAGATTACTTTATAGATTCAATAAATAATAACTTAAAACAGTGACACCGTAAAAATGGGCACATCTCTCGATTCAAGCAAGCCATTTAGTGCTAATAAAAACAAAAACATCACATGTTTTGTTAATACCTCAAAATGGTGTAGAAATACTTACATACGTATAATAGTTACACTTTATCCAGATATTGCATCTTCAGTCCAGTAACAAGATCGCACAGTAGAGGATCTGTTAGGACAATGTAGATACCATACGCAATTAGTACCAAAAATGCCAAGAGGGTCACCATGATAGGCGAAACTGCGAAGAACTTCACTAATATGAGCGGGATCAAAAACGGCACTGCAAGTGTAAGGCTCTTTGTTATCAGGCGTAACGTCTTCAACACGGGTATACCAGCGAGTCTTAAAAAGACGGAACAAGAAAACCCATAAACGAGAACCCCCGAAATCGAAAACAGCGCTATTGAAAGAACTGCACTCCCCAATACCCCTCCAATTGTCAGTGACAGAAACCGGGTAGAAAAGTTAAGTAAGGTCGTGCCAAGGCCCACTGTGAGTTTTTCCCGCACAGAAAGAATGTTACTGAGCGGTGAAGATATAAACCAGAAGATCGTCCAGATGCTGAGTATCTGAGTGTATATTCCTGCCTCACCCCATGCCGCCCCAAAGATCACGAAAAAAAGTTCCTCCCCGGCTACTGTAAGCAAGAGCATAGGAAGAACACTCAACTTTAACAGCACCACAAAGACATTCTCTACTAGCGGTGCAAGAATGCCTTGACGGTACGCTTCTGAGGCACGCTGGAAGAAGACCTGTGCTATTGCACCACCGATCAGACTCATCGGGAGTTGAAGCACCATGAAACCTAGGGCATAGAAACCCACTACTGCAGGGGAGAAAAAGGCAGCGAGAAAAAATGCCGGCAGTTGCCACGAAACTGTATTCAGCAGGGCTGAGCCGCTGTCTATCATTGGGAACTTTTTGTACCGTCTCAACTCCTCGAACATCCCTCTCCACGAAATGCTCTTGCGTAACAACGCGTGGTCATCCCGCCAGATCTGGCCCCCAAGAACTCCGGTGGAGATCACGGAACCCACCAACTTCGCACCAATAAGGCTCCCCTCCGTCGCATACCCGGCAAATCCTGCTTCCAGCTGGGTGCCAGTTGTGGCAAGTGAACTGGTGACCCAGGCAACAGAGAGCCGTCCGAAATGCTTGGTGCGCGAGTTCCAGTAGTTCAGCGCGAGGAAGACCCCACTGATGAAGACGAACGGCGGAACCAGAATCAGGTAGGGGTCAAGGGCAGGCGCCTTGAGGAGGGAGAGGAGGGCATCACCGCCGAAGTACAGGGCCGGCATCGTCAGCCCGCTGACCACCGCCACACAGAGGAGGCAGAGGCCCAACAGGTTTGCGGCTTCCTCATCGGTCTTTGGAAGCATGATCGCCATTTCGTAACGCATGCAGGCGATGACCCCGATGATGCTGGTGATCGAGGTGAAGAGCGCGAGGAACCCAAAGGCCTCCGGGCCGTAGAGGCGGGTGAGGAGCGGTGAGGCCAGAATGGTGACGGCCTGGGCGAAGGTGGTGCCGGTGACGAGCTTGAGGACGTCGGTGGCGAAGGAGGACGATCGGGAGGGCTCTGGGCTGGGCATTGAGACATTCTATGTTTAGGTGGGCAAGGGATAATTAGGTATCTATTCTGGCACGGAGGGGTGCATGCGGATCGATGAAGATGGAGAGCGCTTAAACGGGGGATGGGCATGACAGGGGCGAGTTGCGTCAAGTCACTCTCCCGAATGCCTGGGCATGGAAAAGAGCATTCTAGATATCGATTTATGGAAAGGCGCTATTATTGGCTACTGAAATAACTAAGACTCATTTTAACCATAAAACTAAAAGACAAATGTTACAGTATCTAGCACATTACCTATAGTTGAACACCTGAGAGTAGATACCCTCTACGGCATGAAGAAGCACTCCAAAGTGGTCCGAACAGAAAGAACGATATAACGCCCGCACCGAAGTCAGACTCGTTTTGGCGGATGCATCATCTCTTCGAGTTAGATCTGCGTGATAGTAGCGGATATCCACACCTTCGGCGCGACTAACGAGATATTGACCATATTGCCACCGTGCTTGCAGTTGTCTAATCATTCTTCGACAACTCACGTGCACGATGGAACAGCACAGGGTGGTCGTGACAAATACTTGCGCATCGTCAAGGCACACTCCAGAGTGAAGGCATAGCATCTAGAAGGGATTCTGTCGGCAGGCAAAATCAGAGAACAATTGTAGACCCTTGCCCGTTGAGTATGGATAGCTAAAAAAAGCACCGCCTGCCCCTCCACAAACAGGGATGACTATGAAAAATACCGCAAGGAGATTGAGGAGAGCAAAGAGAGATACTCTTCGAAAGAAACATATCGCAAGCGTCGAATAGACGTATCAGGGAATTCATCATGTTAAGTTTCTCCAGAGTGACGTATTACTCACCATCAGAATTGGACATGATCCCATAGACTTAGTGATATAGGAGATCAGTGAGCCCAACACAGAGCCAGTACTCAGTACTTCGCTAATTTTGGCATCCGGCAACAACGTGGTATCGGGCGACGCCTAAACGAGAAGGCGGCCAACATTCAGACACCCGGGTTTCGCGTCATTCATGGCTTCGCGTGTGGCGACAAGGGGGAGAACCACAGCCCGCACGTTGAAAGCGAAGCCGCGAAGTGGAGCTGGTAATTTGGCCCCCAGAGACTTCTTCAAAAAGCCTAGCAAAGCGCTAGTAATTTGTTCAGAGCAAAAAATCCTCAAAACAGGCGAGAAACCATCGCAGCGACCCATATCTATGTAATTCGATCTCAACATACCACCTAGAAAAGGGTTAGATAACGGATTTGAGAACTTGGATAATTGAGCGGAACATCCGGATACTCTAAATACACTCAGATGAAGTAGTTCATTTGAATAGTTGTAAATCCCGCCAACCATATTGCATCAATTGAAACCACTAAAAAGGGGAAATTGATTGTAGAATGTTCTTTCATGAGACGACCTAAACTACGATATGATCTTTCTGAGATCAAAGCCTCCGTTAGAATAAAGGAAGTTTACTCCAGGATCTTCATCTAATCGTTCGAAATCCCGAATGGTAAACCGAAATTGTGCCATTTCTGGGAAATAATCCACGTAAATCACTTTATCTCGTTGTCCTATAACAAGATCAGTCTCTTCATCATAAGCTGAAGACATCGAGAAGAACCTATCATACCCAAAGTGCCACGGAGCAACTCGATCTCCAAGTCCCCAAGGAAGATTCTGCACGGCTCTCTCATCGGGAGTGAGGAACGCATCAGCAAACCTCCCTGGAGTGATCGTAATCCCAGATAAGGACACGTTTACATCGCGGTGCTCGAAGAAGTATTTCATGCCCACAACTTCTGACAGAGTAGTCTGACGATTGTGTTCTAGGTTATATGGCGACGAATAGAGGTTGAGCATGCCGCCAAGAAAAAGACCAAAAATTACTATTATAACAAAAACTTTTTGCTGATTAAATTTTTTTAATCCAGAGTTTCCCCTTTCCCTAGTTAACAGATGAGCGAGGAGATATGCTGCAAAAACAGTTCCTAGCATCGATATATAGATCATAAGCCTGAGTGGGCCGAAGGCAAGGTTAAAAATGTAGAGCGGCGGTATGGCAAGCGCTACCATTCCAAATGGACCGTAGAAAGAAAAAAGGTATTTTCGATGATGTCCATTCTGAAAATTCCTCCATAACAACGGTAGAGATATTGCAGACAGGACCGAAAGAACAATTGGGCTCCAAAGTCTCCTGACAACCTGCTCGGTAACATTGTATCCGTATCCCTGTGCATATGAGATCTCATCTGCGAGATCTAAAATCTTTGAGGGGCCTCCTTCCAAGCAGATTGTTTCGTAAATACTTTGAATTGTCCAACCCCATATAGAGAAAGAAGACATCCAAAAGATAAACCAGGTTAGCAATATTAGAAAAGGCAAAACCGACCTAAAGTCAGGTCCACTAAGGTTCGAATAGTTTATCTTTCCTTCACGGAGAACTTCAGTTAGTTTTGGCAGTATAAGAGGGATCCAGAGCGTAAGGAATGTTAGTCCCAAGAAGGCAGCCGGTAAAGGATGAAAAACAGGGTAGAGCAGAAGTACAGTAAAGAGCGCAATTGCCCAAGGCCATGTCCTCTGCTGAAGATACCTAACTACCAAAAATAGTGCAAACGGAAGAAAGTGATTAGCTAGGGCATTAGCTGTCAGGTCCAGATACCAACCAAACGCTAGACTACAACTGATAACCACAGCCAGCAGGACTTCAGCAGACTTGGAAAGCAGAGTTCTAGCGAAAACGTACATAAAAAGAATGCAAAGAAGACTTAAAATTAGTGGGGCAATTTTATGCAGAAAAATCAAATCGAGACCCGTTATGAGAATAGTTTCAGACAGGTAAATATGAATAGTTGGGTAGAACAGTGAAGTTGGCAAGTGGCCTATGTTAAGGGTATCTTTAGTCCAACCAATGTGGGTGGCGACATCTCCACCTACACCTAACATGTAATAGTTACGAATAATGAAAAGGGCCAAACAAACGACGTAACTCAGGAATATGAGCAAGAACCCGATCTTCCAGAGAGAACCCTGTTCAAATCCATTCTTTGCTGCCGATGTAACAACAAGTGTTATCCCGACTATTACCAAAGAGATCAAGCTGACCCAGAGAATCAGCGGCGTCGACCGATAAATAGAAGCCTCATAGCCCACAGCTGGCGCATTCCAAGTGATAATAAGCGCTACGCTCAAAAGGAGAAACAGAAAGATAAGAATGATCTTCTGGAAGCGCTGCTCTTGGATTACATTTGGAATAAGCATGACTAATCAATGTGCTAAAGCATTCTTTCCTAGTTATCTGCAGTTTTTTTCAAACGTAGAATTCTCGATCACAAACCACTTTTCGTTCTTTATGATGAACTCCGGGAATAACTCTCCATATAAATCCAGTTTTCCCATCTATTATAACATCCGATATCGCTCTACCTGATACCGCAAGCACTGGTGGATCCTAGCCCGTACCATCACCTCGATCATTCATGATAATCTGGAGCCTATGATACGAGTGAGGACAGGGAGGTACACAAACTCAGGCGCCAAGAGAGTTCATCGTGGAAGATCCAGCATGATAAATCGACGCTGGAGATAAGTCATCTTTTCAGTAGAGAAGCCTTGTGCGCCTCTCCTAACTGCCTGTCCCAATCAATAAACCTTGTGGGTATCTCCTGCTTCGCCGAAGAGGGCGAAAGGAGCTCAGGTGAACTTCTAGATGCCAGCCCTCTCGTTCAATTGGTCGATGTAACTGATGAAGAGAAGGTAGTTGAAGACGATCTTCTTTGAGATATAATGGTTTCTTCTTAATTGAACATCTCTAAGTATCACAATTTAACTCTACCTTCATCTCAACAATTACACCAAAAAGGTTACGTATATATAGACAACCGAGAAATAATCTCCACCAGATTACGGGGCAATTCCCGGAGAATAACGTCCTCTCTTGACGGAATCCTCCCGCCGAAAATCCCGACATCACGATATGCAATGCGGTGACAACGATGCAGAACACTATCGACGGCGTCAGAATCAAGAAACTCAACGTCATTCCCGACGAGCGCGGCTGGCTGATGGAGGTCCTCCGTTGTGACGACGAGATCTTCGAGCAGTTCGGCCAGGTCTACTGCACGACGGCCTACCCGGGCGTCGTCAAGGCGTGGCACTACCACAAGAAGCAGACCGACAACTTCACCTGTGTCCACGGGATGATGAAGG
>Ga0208462_1002249_pt1 | contig 10849 bp, 9 predicted proteins | sample AD_SCU001_MetaG_FD_184452 | JGI IMG/M metagenome (GOLD analysis project Ga0208462, IMG submission 184452) | Active sludge microbial communities of municipal wastewater-treating anaerobic digesters from China - AD_SCU001_MetaG (SPAdes) (version 2) | ecosystem: Engineered > Bioreactor > Anaerobic >...
TATAATGCTCCCCGATGATGAGACAAAAAAATGAAAATAATAAGGTAGAATGAATCTACTATGAACAAACGAAATTCTCATTCACCGGAATATAAAATGAAAGCTGTTCTTGAACTTCTGCGGGGTGAAGAAACGCTGAGCCAGATTGCCCAACGTTTTGAGGTTCACCCCAATATGCTCAGTCGGTGGCATAAGGAGTTTCTTGAGCGTGCTCCTGAGCTTTTTAAACGAGGGCAGACTGATGCAGAGAAGGCTTTGAAAGAAGAAAGGGATCGAAGTCAGCATCTCGAGAAGTTAGTTGGCCAGTTAACCTATGAGGTTGACTGGTTGAAAAAAAAATCTGCACAACTCGGCATCAAAGCAGGAAAGGCTTAACATGATAGAAACCGGAAATGACAATATTACTCTTACCCGGCAAGCCGATCTTGTTGGCATAAACAGAACTGGCATTTACCGAAAGGAGGCTGATCATCTCGAGTCAGAAGAAAACATCGCTCTGATGCACAAAATCGACATCATACACACGGAATTTCCGACCTATGGCTACCGTTTTATTACTCGCCTTTTGAGAAATGATGGCTGGCTTGTAAATCGAAAGCGCGTCAGGCGTTTAATGCGCCAGATGGGCATATATGCGATATATCCCGGCCCCAATCTCAGCAAAATGCTTTGTGCAAAGTATAGAATGCCCTATCTGTTGCGAAAACTGGAGATTACACATCCAGACCATGTCTGGGGTGTAGATATTACATATTTGCGCATGGGAAAAGGGTTTATGTATATGTTTGTGATCATTGACTGGTATAGCCGGTGCATTGTTGATTATGAACTTTCTCTGACCCTTGAAAAGACGTTCGTCATGAACTGTCTGAAACGAGCCCTTTCATGCAGAAAGCCGGAAATCATCAACAGCGACCAGGGTTCTCACTTCACAAATGAAGACTACATAAACCTTCTCAAGTCTCATGCCGTCAAGATCTCAATGGATGGCAAAGGCCGAGCGACTGACAACGCAAGAACTGAGCGCTTTTTCAGAACCATGAAATACGACTGTGTTTACATTAACGAGTTCAACAGCCCGAATGAGCTTAGAAGGGCTATTGACAGCTACGTGCAGCTCTATAATTATCAAAGACCGAGCCAGGCGCTCAATTATGAGACTCCGGCAACTATCTACTTCGAAAACGCCATTCAAAAGGCCGCTTGAAAAATCATGAAAGGAACCACCTTAAATTTTTCTGAAAATTGTCTTGACGGCGGGGGGCATTACATTTTGATGAAGAGGACGAAGAATGATTATTTACCATGGAAGTTACATGCCGATATTGAAGCCTGAAATACGCAAAGCCAGATTTTCAAAGGATTTCGGCACCGGGTTTTATTGCACTGAAATTCTGGAGCAGGCAAAGCGATGGGCTCGGCGTTTTGACACCCCGATAACGAGTCACTATGAATACAAAGAAGCTAATGAATTAGATATTTTGAGTTTTCCCGAGATGACTGAAGAATGGCTTGACTTTATTGTAGCCTGCCGCAGAGGCGGCGAACATTCGCATGACATCGTCATAGGCGCAATGGCAAACGATCAGATTTTTAACTATGTTGACGATTTCATAGCCGGGATTTTAACTCGTGAACAATTCTGGGTTCTGGCGAAATTTAAACACCCTACTCATCAAATTGCCTTCTGTACTGAACGCGCACTGAATACTATCACCTATTTGAAATCAGAAGAGGTACAGCCATGATCGGGAGAGAGAATAAAAAAGATAACGACCTCTTTTTCCTTTGCAGTCTGATTGAATACATCGCACGTAAAACTAAAAATACCAAAACTGACGTAATTGCTAAAATCGGCAAAAAAAAGTTGCTAAAAATTTTGAAACTCGCAGATGTTTATCACAGTGAAAACATGGCAAAGCTGACTGAAGAGCTGATCAAAGAACACAGAATAAAGATAGGTCTTTTTGACAATGTGTCTAATTGCCAGTATTCGGTTCCGACCCATTGGGATATCGGCAAAGTCTACAAGCGTCTCCTGATTGAAATAGAAAAAGAAACCGGCACAGATATTATTGATCTGCTTGCCGAGGTTTTCAGTTCGCCTATTGCTCAAAAGATTGATGACTACAACTCAAGCATGTATTACGAAAGCCCGGAATACATTTATGAGTCCTACAAACAAGGAAAACCCTGTGAAGAATAAAAAAGTTTCAGACAAATTTTCATCGAAACTGGGGCAGTTAAATGACTAATAGAATAGTTAATTCAATTTCAGGCCGATTAAGCCTTCGAGAGCCACAAAGAAACAGTCTGGAAATATTGGCGAGGATAACAGAGATTGCTCCGCTTACCAAAAGTGAATATACAGAGAAAATTCTATCGATTATCAAGAGTGAGTACCCTTTTGTAACTGATTTTGAACGCGATTTTCCATCTCTTTGCTTTGCACTGGCAACCGGGGTCGGTAAAACACGCCTGATGGGTGCTTTTATTAGCTATTTACATCTGGCCAAAGGGATAAACCATTTCTTTGTATTGGCGCCAAACCTGACTATTTACAATAAGCTGATTGCCGATTTCACTCCTAATACCCCAAAGTATGTCTTTAAGGGCATCTCAGAGTTTTCTATTGACCCGCCATTGATTGTTACCGGTGATAACTACGAAAACGGCTTCGGCGTGCGCGACAAGAGGCTTTTTCCAACTGGCATACACATTAATATTTTCAATATTTCCAAAATCAACTCTGAAGTCCGCGGTGGCAAAGCCCCACGCATAAAGCGTCTTTCTGAATACATAGGTGAAAGTTATTTTGATTATCTGGCTGGGCTTCCTGATCTGGTGCTCATAATGGATGAATCACACCGGTATCGGGCATCTGCCGGGATCAATGCAATTAACGAGCTTAAGCCTGTTCTAGGGCTGGAACTGACGGCCACACCCTTCACTGAATCGACAAGAGGGCCAGTTCCTTTTAAAAATGTAATTCTTGATTATCCACTATCAAAAGCCATGGAAGACGGTTTTGTTAAAGAACCGGCGGTTGTTACCCAGAAGAACTTTAATCCATCACAGTTTACCCAACCCCAGCTTGAAAAAATTAAGCTTGAAGACGGCATTCGCCTACATGAAAGCACCAAGGTTGAGCTGGAAACCTATGCAAGACAAACTGGCCAGGCAATAGTTAAGCCATTTGTTCTTGTTGTTGCCCGAGACACAACCCACGCCCAGGAATTACAAAATCTTGTTGAATCAGAAGAGTTCTTTGAAGGGCGCTATAAAAGCAAAGCAATACAAGTTCATTCTAATCAGGCAGGCGAGGAAAAAGAAGAAAACGTTCAGCGACTTTTATCTGTTGAAAGAAATGACGAACCGACAGAAATTGTCATTCATGTCAATATGCTCAAAGAAGGCTGGGATGTTACAAACCTATACACAATAATTCCTCTGCGAGCGGCTAATGCACGCACTTTGGTTGAACAATCGATTGGTCGCGGTTTACGCCTCCCTTACGGAAAGCGAACAGGTGTTTCAATCGTTGACCGCCTTAATATTATTGCCCATGACCGATTTCAGGAAATTGTCGATGAGGCAAACCGCTCTGATTCGCCAATCCGCTTAAAGACAATAATTCTTGATCCCGAAAATGATTTACAGAAAACAAAAACCGTATTCACACAATCCAATCTTGCTGCAAAAATAAGTGGCGAGCCTTCTGTTGGCACCAGCGCAAAAGATACGGTAAAATCTTCATTAAGCCAACGCGCCCCAATGTTTTCAAACAATGAAGAAAGAAAAGTGGCAGAGGCCGTGATGTCGGCAATAAAAAACCAGGAGCATTTACCCTCGTCTTCTTATTTGCTTAAGCCGGATATCCAAGCTCAAATTGCACAAGAAGCTGAACTTGCCTGGCAGAGCAACCAGTCATATTTACCGGGTATCCATGACGAAGTTGATATAAAAAAGGTTGTGGAACTGGTAACAAAGGCGGTGATTCTGGAAACAATTGATATTCCTCGTATACTTGTTGTTCCTAAAGGCCAGAATGCGATTGGTTTCAAGGCTTTCAAGCTGGAATGCTCATCCATTAAGTTCCAACCAGTTGAGCGCGATTTATTGATTCAGCACTTAAGAACAAATGCACAGGAGACCATAACCTTTTCAAAAGCAGAGAAAAATGAGGAACGACTTGAGGATTATTTAGTGCGTGGGCTTATCGACTTTGAAGACATTTCCTACGACGACCATTCTGACCTTATTTACGATCTGAGTTCACAATTAATTCAGCATTTTAAAACATACCTCAAGACAGATGAAGAAATTCGAAATGTAATTCTCTATCATCAAAAACAGCTGGTAAACTTTATACACGCACAAATGCTTACCAATCAATTTGAAGAATCAACAGAATTTGAAGTAGTTGTAAGCAAAGGATTTACCGAGCTAAAACCAACCGCTTTTACTGCTACAAAGGATGAAGAATTTACTGACTTTAGAAAGACTGATTTCGATAAATCGAAAATTGGCAAAATGATTTTTGCCGGCTTTTCTAAGTGCCTTTACCCACATACCAAGTTTGGTTCTGATACTGAACGCAGATTTTCGGTAATTCTTGAAAAGGAAAGCATAAAGTGGTTCAGGCCGGTTAAAGGCCAATTTCAAATATTTTACCGCATGGGTAATGAATTCCCGGAATATATTCCTGATTTCATCGCAGAAACAGATGATTGTATTTATATGATAGAAACAAAAGCAAAGAATGAAATGACTTCACAAGAAGTGCTTAATAAAAAGGAAGCTGCTCTGAAATGGTGCGGTTTTGCTTCTGAACACAATGCAAAAATCAAAGGTAAACCCTGGAAATACCTTTTAATTTCACATGATCAAGTCCAGGACAACATGACCTTGAAATATTTTGAAATGAACACATAAAAGACCATCTACGCACTTCCTGTGGTCTGGCAAAGAGGGGCGCGTGAATAAAAAAAGATCAGTGAAAACATTAACTAAAAAGCTATTCAACAAGTGCGTGAACTCAGGAAATAGGAGAATGGCGGTTGAATTCTGGCAGAGAGTGTATGAAAATCTGGCAGAATTTAACGTGCACCTGCCGGTGCGCCCTTTCATATTGCCTGAATCAGCGATTTTTTGAGGGTATTGTGCATTGGCATGAATTTTGCTAAAATGCAGTGCGCATATACATGCAGAAATTTACCGGTTAAGGTTAGACGAACGAGGCAAATAAGATGTTGATGGCAAAGGTTAGACAGGGGATCGCAAAAATTCGCAGAATCATGTCGGTGCAGCGTTTTCTTTCTGCCTGCAGCAGTGCAGATGTTTCTGAAAACACGGTTCGTGATCTTGGCCCGTTTTTGCAATTTCCGCTGAATTCGGTTATGCTCAAGGCCAGACGAAGTTCCCTCAAAAACCGGGAACATTGCAGCTGACCTCTGAGAGGCCCGATCGGCAGAGCGGCTTAATTTTAAAGCTGGTGGAACAACATGAAGAAGCTTACCCTGATCATGCCGTCGATCGGGCGCAAACCCGGCCAGAAATATATTGCCACCTGGCAGATGGAACCCCTGGTTCTTGCTGTTCTTGCATCTCTTACCCCTGACGACTGGCAGATCACGATTCAGGATGACCGCATTGAGCCGATCGATCCTGATGTCCCGACTGATCTTGTCGGTATCACCGTCGAAACCTACACCGCCAGACGCGCCTATCAGATTGCTGCTGCCTACCAGAATCGCGGCGTAAAAGTGGTCATGGGCGGTTATCACGCCAGCCTCTGCCCCGACGAAGTCGAAAAACACGCTGATGCGATCGTGGTTGGGCCAGCAGAGGGAGTCTGGGCCGGCGTGCTTGCCGATGCGGCTGCCGGTTGCCTGCAGAAACGCTATAATGGCTCGTTTGATTTTCCGTGGCGCGGAGTTTTCCCGAAGCGCGAAGTCTACGCCGACAAGAAATATCTGCCGCTGGCGCTTGTCGAATTTTCACGCGGCTGCTCGCACCATTGCTCTTTCTGCTCGATCACGGTCTTTGCGAAAGCTCGTCATTATTTCAGACCACCCGAAGAAGTTGCCGAAGAAATCAGACGCACTGGCCAGAAGATCGTTTTTCTCATCGATGACAACATTGCTGCCAACCCGGAAGCGGTTTTGGCGCTGTGCCGGGCATTGCAGCCTCTGAATGTTAAGTGGGTCACTCAGATCAGCGTTGAAGCGGCCGCCGACCCGGCTCTGGTCAAGGCGATGGCTGATGCTGGCTGCGTCGGGGTTCTGATCGGGTTTGAATCGCTTCGTTCAGATCTTCTCAGCACTCTCAACAAAAAAAGCAATGAATCGGTCGAGCTTTATGAACGCTCACTGGCGCTGCTGAAACAGAATCACATCTGCGTCTACGCGACTTTCCTTTTCGGGGTAGATGGCGACGATGTCAGCTCTTTTCCGCGCACCCTCAAATTCGCCATGAAGCATCAGTTCTTTCTCGTTGCTTTCAACCATCTGGTGCCTTTTCCCGGTACACCGCTCTATGCGAAGCTGGCAGGGCAGGGGCGTATGATCTCTGACGCCTGGTGGCTCGAAGAGAGCTTTCGCTTCGGGCAGGTGCCATACCGGCCGCAGATGCTGCCGCCCGATGAACTGGCTGAAACCTGCCGCCACTACCGGCGCAAATTCTACTCGACAAAATCGATAATCAGGCGCGCTCTGGCGCCGATGACCAATATGCAGAGTCTTTCGACCCTGGCGCTGTTTCTGACTCAGAATTATTACGGCCGCCGTGAAGTCGATGAAAAATTCGGCATTCCGCTCGGGCTGCCCGAAGAAAACCACCTGCTGGCCGACCTTAACAGGTGATGCGTAACTCGCCCGGGCCGGTCGAAAAATTTACCTTCGCTTCTGACCGCGCCGATGCAGCGCTTTTGCACCAACTTGCCAATCTCGATGCTCAAATTCGCGATCTTGGCCGCATCTGCCAGATGCCGGCCAGTTTCATCGGTCTCGATTACCAGACCGAACCATCTTTTTTCAAAGCTCTCAGCGCCTTCGGGAATCTGCACGACCTGGTTCTCATTCAACCGCGCGGCTTTGCAGCGCTGGCGGGTCTTGGCATCAGGTCGGTGCGCCGGGCATACCTCAGCGGGCAGTTGGTCGACATCGGGTATCTGCATCATCTGCGGTTTCACCCTGACATCAGGGGCGGTTCATTTCTGCTGCGGGGTTATCGGGCGTTTCGCGAAGTTTTTGCAGACCGGCCTCTACCGGTAACTCTCACTTCAATTCTTGAAGAGAATCATTATGCCCGCCAGCTGCTCGAAGCAGAGCGGGCTGGTGGTGGCATGCCGGTTTATCAACCGGTTTCACGCTACCTGACGGCGCTTATACCATTATCGGGCCCCGGCCGTCGTTGGCCGCAGAAATATCGTTCGCGGCAATCGGGCACGTTTTCGTCCCGCATATTGCAGAAAAGCGATCTGTCGGCACTTGTGGCTCTGTTCGAGCGCGCCGGCCGGCGCAATGAGGCGGCTCCGCATCTTGACCGGCTCGAATCTGACGGTGGTCTGCGCGGTTTTCCCGGGCTGCGGATCTATGACATGATCGGGGTTTTTGCCGGCGACGAAATGGTCGGTGCGATCGGGATCTGGAACCAGCGGCATTACCGGCAGATAGTCGTGCATCATCTTTGTCGACCTCTTGTGTTGGCGCAGAAATTCTGGCATTCGGCTGAATTTCTGGCTGGTCGTTGCCCGATTCCCGGAATCGGGGGGCAGGTAGACTTCATGCTGCTCGACCCCTGGGCCGTAGAACCCGGCCTCGAAAGTCTGGTAATGCCGGTTATGATAAGGGCGGCCTGTGAAGAAGCGAAAAAGCAGGGTGCCATGTTCGCAGCCATGGGCATGGCCGAAAAATTTCCGGCGCTGGCGGCGCTAAATACTGTATTTTTTCTGCCGTACTGGAGTATCATATATCAGGTATTCTGGCCGGAAACCGGCAAATATGAATTTGCCGACCGACCTCTGCATCTTGCCAACCTTGGGGCCCTATGATCAGCGACAATTTACCAGGCAAAACCCTGTATGGCCGCACCCAGCCCGTTCAGCAGCTAGATGTTGCTGTCAAAGAAGCCATGTTCGCTCTGATGTCAGATTTTTATGAGGTCGAAAAAGCCTCTTTTTTGGCTGATCTGGCGCGCAAAAATACTGTCATACTGCTCGAAGATGGGCAGAAAAAACTGCGTGGCTTTACTTCGGTGGCTATCCACGATCTCCGCAACGGCAAAGATGAATTCAGAGTGCTTTTCAGCGGTGATACGATCGTTCACCCCGATTTCTGGGGCAGTCTCGAACTGCCACGGGTCTGGGGGCGTTTTATGTATGAGACACTGCAGGCATCTGGTGAGAAACCGCTCTACTGGTTTCTCATTTCGAGCGGCTTCCGCACTTACCGGTTTTTGCCGGCTTATTTCAATGAATTTTTTCCATGTTTCGACCGTGAAACTCCGGCGGCGATGCAGAACGTTCTTGATCTGGCCGCCCGGCAGCTTTTTGCCGAAGATTACGACTCTGCAACCGGTATTGTCAGGCTGAAGAACCCGACGCCGCTGCGGGCCGGCATCAGCGAACCGGCACAGGAACGCCTGCAGAACCAGCACATCGCCTTTTTTCTGCAGAAGAATCCGGGGCACGATGCCGGCGATGAGCTTGCCTGCATAACCCGCCTCAGCTGGGAAAACTTCAAGCCATTTGTTAAAAGGCTTTTGAAGGGCTGATGACAGGTTCAATTCTTGCTACAGGCCTGGTTCAGAGTATCTGGATGGGCACTTGCCTTGGCGGCGCAATGGAGTTCAGGCGTTCTGCCAACGGCAATCTCGCCAGAGTGCAAAACCGGGTTCTGCTTGAACTGCTGCAGAATGCCAGTCAGACCGATTTTGGCCGCCAGCACGATTTTACCACTATCGGCAGTGCTGAAGAGTTCTGTGCCAGAGTCAAGGTGCACGACTACGATGATCTGAAGCCATATATCGATCTGATTGCTGCCGGCAAAGAGCGGGTTCTGACCGGTGACCCGGTCAGAATGTTCGAAGAGACGAGCGGCACTTCGGGCCCGAACCGGCTGATTCCTTATACTGCCGGTCTGCAGCGCGCCTTCAACCTGGCTCTGCATCCCTGGCTCTTCGATCTGTTTTCGCATTTCGGCAGTCTCTGGGGCGGCCCGGCCTACTGGGTGGTTTCGCCAAGATCGGCGGAGAAAAAAATGACCGACGGCGGTGTGCCGATTGGCTTTGCTGCCGACTCAGATTATTTTGGTGCCTGGGCGAAGCCGCTGATCGGTCTGGTGACTGTGGTTCCGGAAGAGGTTGCCGGCCTGGGCAATCCGGCCGTCTGGAAATATGTGACTCTGCTCTGTCTGCTGCGCCAGTCGCAGATGCGCCTCATTTCTCTCTGGAATCCGACGCTTTTTACGGCGCTGCTTTCGCAGTGTGGCGAATGGGTCACATCGCTGGCCGTCGATCTCGAAAACGGCACCTGCCGCCCGACTTTTTTATCTGCATCTGAGTTGAATGACCCGGTATTGCGACTCTATTCGGGCAAGCCTTTGCCAGAGCACGGCAAAAGGCTTGTCGACGCGATCAGGCTGCTTGAGCGTGGCGACCGTGCTGGTTTTACCCGATTGCTCTGGCCGAAACTGGCATTGATTTCGAGCTGGTCAGAGGCAGAAGCTGGCGCCGGGGCCGAATATCTGCGCAGCTTTTTCCCTGAGGCGGCATTTCAAACCAAGGGGCTGCTGGCTACCGAAGGCCCGGTAACCATACCGATGGTCGGGGCGCTGGCGCCGGTTCTCGCTGCAAGGTCGGCATTTTTTGAATTTGAAGAGGGTGAGGCCGGCTCTGGCAGAATCAGACTGGCGCATGAGCTGGTGACCGGGCAGCGCTACCGGGTGTTGATGACCACTGCCGGCGGTCTCTACCGTTACCGCCTGCATGATATCGTTGAGATGCGTGGCTGGTGGCGGAATCTGCCCTGTCTGGCCTTTGTCGGCAAGGAGGCCTTCGTTTCTGATCTGGTTGGTGAAAAGCTGAGTTCGGCTCAGGCTAAAGAGGTCGTTGCCAGGTTTGCGGCAGGTTTTGCCGGCAGCTGGCTTGCACCGGAAAAACCAGAACTGCCGGCGTTGCCGCATTATTGTCTCTTTCTCACGACTGGTGCAGGCAGAGGTAAGATCGAAGAAGCTGATTGCCGACAGCTCGCAGAGCGCATGGATATGGCTTTCTGCGAAAATATTCATTATCGCTGGGCGCGTGAGGCTGGACAGCTTGCGCCAGTCAAGGTCGTAGTCCTTAATGCTGATGGTGCTGCCGCGAATGAAATCAGGCTGCAGCGGCAGGCCGGTCTGGGGCGAACCATCAGTACAGCAAAACCGGGGGTTCTCGATAAAACCCCCGGCTGGCTTGAGTGGCTGCAGAATCGTGGTCTGCTTTAATCGTCGACGCGGTTGCGGCGTTCTTCGAGCGTTCTGATGTCGAGTTTGCGCCCCATGACAGCAATTGCGAGCTTAAATTCGCGCTGATTGCCTGACTGGTCGGCGGCAGTGACCTTGAGCGAATATTCCGGGTTGACGTAGCCGCTGTCATCGACGTTTTCGAATCTGAACACATGTTCGATCGGGTCGAGCATTGCGGTTGGCGAAATCGAGGCATTTTTCACGACACCAGCTTTGTCGGTCAGCTCGTAGGCGAGCGACTGAATGCCGAATGATTTGTCGGGCTTGTAACCGTTGATATTGTCGAGAGCCCTGATGTAGAAGACCAGGCGGTTGTTCTGCTGGCAGACAAAACCCTTCTGACT
>Ga0208462_1002253_pt1 | contig 10835 bp, 11 predicted proteins | sample AD_SCU001_MetaG_FD_184452 | JGI IMG/M metagenome (GOLD analysis project Ga0208462, IMG submission 184452) | Active sludge microbial communities of municipal wastewater-treating anaerobic digesters from China - AD_SCU001_MetaG (SPAdes) (version 2) | ecosystem: Engineered > Bioreactor > Anaerobic...
AGGTACTTTTTAAGCTTAGCGCCTGCTCCTGGTTCTTCTTTCTCAAAAAGATCAATGACGCCCTGTGCAGAAGCGGGCAGGTCAAGAAAATCATTCTTTCCGTAAAAGACACGGTAAGAAGGATCCAGGCGCTCAAGGCGGTAATAGTCGGAAGGTTTCTTTCCAAAACCAGCAAAGAACTCCTCAAAGACATCGGGCAACCAATACCAGCTCGGGCCCATATCAAAGAGGAATCCATCCTCCTCCAGTGTACGTGCCCGTCCACCCGCCTGATCCAGCTTTTCCAGTATGGTCACATCCATACCCTCGGCAGCCAGCGTGCAGGCTGCCGAAAGGCCGGCAAAACCGGCACCGATAATCACTACTTTGTTGTTCTGTTCTGACATGGGCATTTCCGTGTGGGTGTTAATACAGGATTAACAAGCATTCCTGTCAATTTGTTTGGGAAATGTACCAATAAATGTCAAGGAGTACAATTCTTTTTATACCCCGCTGTCAACGACCTCCGAAAATTCGTAAAACAATGATAATGAACAGTATAGATCAAAATATATAGCGAACATTCAAACCAGATCGGCTCCCGATGAAGGCCCGGTCCTCTCGATATAAGGGAATGGCGGGCCGCCAATCCAGACCAATCACGAGTGGTGCACCCGGAATCCTGTATTCAGCCCCCAGTTCTCCGCAAACTCCGAATGTGAAGGGATCGCCAAACCAGGCAAACGGACCGGCACCGATATAATAATCAAAATCGCTGCGACCCAGGGGGGCAATAACAAAATCAACCAGCCATTCGACTCCGATACCATTGCCAAAGCTCACATCTACATGCTGGCGGTGTTTGTGACCGTCATAGACAAGGTCGAGTGCAATATTGTTACCGACGATATCACCTAATCTCACCCCTACTTCCTGGCTTCGCGCTGTTAGCCCCGCCAGAATCATAACCAATCCGATAATGAAGCCTCTATTCACCATAGCAATTTGATTTTTATGCATTATCTAAAGAACGAAGATAAGGGCTTTATGGGTATATAGAATCCTTGTCTAGTCAATTTCACGCCATGATGCAGGAAGCGAATCCCAACGCTGTAGTAACGAGGGATGACAAATTCGATTATGCGGAGGTTGTTTCTGACAGATCTCTACCTTGAATATACCTCCTCCATTTCTCAAGGACATTCACAAAATCCTGGGGCAATTCACTGGCAAAGTACATTCTTTGGCCGGTGCCTGGATGATCAAAACCCAGGTCCCTTGCATGCAGAGCCTGTCGTGGCATCAGCGCAAAGCAATTTGCAATAAACTGCTGATACTTGCTATGGGTTGTTCCTTTGAGCACTTTATCTCCGCCATACTTCTCATCATTGAACAGCGGATGGCCAATATGCCTAAAATGGGCCCTGATCTGATGTGTGCGACCTGTCTCCAACCGGCATTGCACGAGGGTCGTATAACCAAAGCGTTCAACCACTTCGTAATGGGTGATGGCATGCTTTCCCTGGGAACCATCCGGGAAAACACCCATAACCCTTCTATCCTTGAGGCTGCGGCCGATGTGGCCCGTAATGGTTCCCGTTGCGGGCGGTTCACCCCATACCAAAGCCAGGTAAACGCGCTCACTGGAATGCTCAAAAAACTGTCGCCCGAGATATGACTGTGCCGTTTCATTCTTCGCAACGACCAAAAGCCCGGTGGTGTCCTTGTCGATGCGATGCACCAGGAACGGGCCTTCATTTGTTTTTTCCGGGATATTCAGGTGCCAGGCCAGCGCGTTGACGAGCGTACCTGTATAATTGTTATGGCCTGGATGGACGACCATCCCGGCTGCCTTGTTGATTACCAGGATATCTTCATCCTCGAAAACAATATCCAGGGGGATGTTTTCAGGTATGATGTCGGTGAGCCTTGGCTCACCTGGGATCAGTACCGCGATATCATCCTGGGGTTTAACTTTGTAATTGGATTTGACAGGGATGCCGTTAACAAGAATATTCCCTGCCCTGGCGGCTGCCTGAACCTTGTTACGTGTGGCGTTTTGAATCTTGGAGGTCAGGAATTTATCTATTCGTAGCAGGGACTGGCCTTTGTCAACCTGAATACGAAACTTCTCATAAAGGTCATCGTCAGCCGGCTCTTCGGCGAGCGGATCTGTCACGTTCCATTCTTCCCATGTCGTGATATCCACCTGAACACTTTTATTGACTAATGATCAGTCTGTTAACTGCAGGAGCGCTGAGTTTGCTACTAAATACCCTGATGACATACAAACCGGTTCCAAGACCCGGCAAGGTTATCTGATCTGCATAGGGAACTTCCCAGATCATTCGGCCGCTGGCATCGAATATTCTTAGCAGGGCACGGGGATCATTGGCTGCATCCTTGTTGAGCAAGTCAAACCTGAGCATATCATTCCCCTTGGCAGGATTGGGATACAGTCCCAACTGGGGCACCCCTGATCCCGTTTTATCCTTGCCTGAAGGTGGGATGCGCTTTCCAAACACGGGCCTGATCATCAGGCAACCTTCAAAGGAGGAGTTTTGCCAGGGCCCTCCGTCAAGGCTGTAGAAAATATGCTGCTGGGCATTGCGGTGACGGTCATAACCAACGTTCAGGTTGTCATCTGTTTTCTGAACCCAGCCAATGAAAAAGGTATCGGTCAGGATAAGAGGAGATTCCGCATCAACCTCAAAGCTCACAAAGGCATTGAGGGAAGGGCCATAGGTTGCCCTGACATTTTCTTTGGTCCACAGGACTTCACCGGGCTTTCCTTTATTATTGGCCCATACGGTCAGAAAGAAGAACTGCTGATTGGCCTCCTTGGATGTCTGGTTAAAATACATCCGGATGGATGTGAGTGTGTCAGGCTGATTCAGTCCAAAGCGGTAGGCCAGTTTTGATCCTGCCGGTGTCAGGCCATAACCTGCTTCGGCCGTACCGTCATCATAAGCGTAATAATTGCCGAAATGCTGCACATATTCAACAGTATCATTGGTTTTTACAATATCTCCGGCTAAACCGGTCTTGCTTAAGGCCCATTGCATTTTAAACCAGGTACTGTCGGCGCTCCCGGGTGGAAAACTAAAGGCCACCGGTGGCTGCGCATGCTGGGGATAATTCTGATAGCCGGCGATGGCGAAGGGAGCCAGGTTAAAAGTACCGCCGTCAAAGGAATGTATGCTGCCGCCCATCGCATCCTCAACAAAATAGGAAAAACGTGTGATAGGTGTATCAACGCCCAGGTTGGTGATCAGTGGCCTCAATGAATCGAGCATATGCTTTAATGGATCTATGCTATACTGATGATAAGGCATGGCGTCGAAATATTTCAACATGCTTCCCGGCCTGTTTGCAAAAGCGATATCCTGAACGGATTTTTGACTGCCTGTCCGGTTCATATCCATATAAACATAATCCAGGTGCCAGTGGTCCACATTGCTTTGCCAGCTGGGCAGGGAATGGTCGGCCATACTACCATAACTGACAAACCGGAACCTGAAATCCTTGCGGAAGAAGAGGGGATCCATTACCGGGATCATGACCTGGGTAAAGTAGCTGCCATGCTCCTTGTAAAATGCGTCCAGGGTCTGGCCTTCAGCCGACCATACAGTGGTCCATTTGTCAACATAAACAGTATCTATAGGGAAACTGGTTGAATCAATAATGGTATCGAAGCGGTATATTTCAAGGAACTGAAGGAGGAGGACATCATTGGGCTCTGGTGAATTACCCAGTCCTTGCGGCTGGTACCAAAAGCTGAGGTAGATCGAGTCAGCCGGACTCAGCGGTCTGGGTGATGTACCGAAAAGGCTGTCGAGACGTATAAACTGGGATGTCAGCTCATCCGCTCTGAAGGCAGAGATACTGGCGTTTTCATAGACCTTTCCGTTTTCATCTACGATGTCAAGGCTGGCCACGCCGACAGTGGGCGGAAAAACAGCATAATCATGGTTGACAAATGCCTTGCGGTCGATCCACCTGGTGGCATCGGGGAATGGCCCGGGTGTTGAAAAATCATCAATAAATGGAAGCGTAAGATACTGTTCCTGAACTTTCTGCTTCTTAACCTTACTATCCAGGGATCTCAGGACCGGATTTCCCATAATGGGTGATAGGTATTCCTGCGCCTGCAGTGTAACTGAAGCGTAAACAAAACCAAGGAAGATAAGTATGTATTTGCTCATTCTTTGAATGTCAGACTAATCACTATAATTCAAGCGTATCACCTTTCAGTTGGTCCAGGGTCAGGGAATCGATGCCGATCTGCAGTAAGGCCTGGTCGTAATCAAACTGAGCAGCAGGTGCAAACCAAAGGTCAATGGGTGTCCCCATTGGGATACGCAAACCGGGCTTGGGAGTTGGCCGTTGTCGAACGACGACCAGATCAACTTCTTCATAATCAGGCGGAAAGAACTCAGCCCCTGTGTTGAGTGACGATTCTGATAAGAGGCCATGAGCTTCATCCGGTGTTTTTCCAAGCAGAAGCGGCACTACCACCCTTTCATTGCTTTTACCCATACCAACTACCAGGCTGACGGCAGTACCCTTTTCAACCTGGGTGCCGGGACTGGCTTCTTCACCTGCGATCAGCATTTTCAATACTGTCATCCCCAGATCGGGGACAAAAACCAATGAGTCGATGGTCAGCCCGTAGGTTTCGAGCATGGCCCTGGCCTGCCGGAGTGTAAAATCACTCAGGTCCGGCAGACCTACAGTTTCCTTGGCCCTGGCCACGAGAGTTAGATAGACCTTCCTATGCCGTTTCACCTGTGAGCCGGGGGCCGGATCCTGGGAAAAGACGGCGCCACCGGGCATGGATGGCTCAAAAACTGAGTCGATCACGACAAATTTGAAGCTATGAACATCTGCCTCCGCCTCAAAATCGTCCGGCAGCAGGCCGCGAAGGTCTGGCATCACAACCGATTCCCCGTGCCGCGCATATACATCCAGCGCTTTTAAGGCACCAAATGACAGCAATCCAACCAGACCGATGGCCAGCAAAAGATGCTTAAAAAACAACCTGCTAGAAAAAAACCTTAACACGCTCATGGATGATGCCGTCCGTTGAATTCAGTATTTTGATTGAAACTAAAAACGCCTGATTTTATTGCCTCGTGTGCAAAGATACAAATATTCGTCCCGCAGATGGTTTCATGCAATGCTTATGTAATTTTGGACATCAAACAATCCATCATGAATCGAAAAAACATAGCAATACTGGCCGGTGGTGATTCAGGGGAATACGAGATATCCATCAACAGCGCCAGAGTAATCACCGAACATCTTGATCCTGATCTATTTAATGCATTTACCATCATTATACACGGATCTTCATGGCAAGCATTGTTTGATGATGGATCACGGCATGATATCGATAAAAATGATTTCAGTCTGCCGCTACCCTCAGGCCGTATCATGTTCGATGCCGTTTTCATGGCCATCCATGGTCGTCCTGGTGAAGACGGGCGCTTACAGGGGTATCTCGACATGATGGGCATTCCTTACACCACCTGTGCCCACGATACGGCTGCATTGACCTTTCACAAGCGATTCTGCAACCAGTTTGTGCGGAGCCTGGGTATCAGGGTAGCAAGGGCTGTTTATATCAAGCAGGGAGATGAGGTCGATAAAATAGCCATATTAAAAGACCTTGGTCTGCCGTGTTTCGTAAAACCCATGCGCAGCGGTTCTAGCATCGGTATCAGTCGCGTAACGGAAGCAGCAGAACTTGATCATGCCATGGAATTGGCTTTCAGGGAAGATCCTGAAATTGCGATTGAGGAGAATATACCCGGGGTTGAGATCACCTGTGGGATGTTACGCACAGGCAAAGGGCTGGTGGTATTTCCGCTCACAGAAATTGTATCGAAGAAAGCCTTCTTCGATTACGAGGCCAAGTACACCAAAGGAAAATCTGAGGAGATCACCCCAGCCCGCGTCAGTTGTGAGGTAGAAGCCGAGTGCAAGCAAATCTCGGTGCGGTTGTACGAAGAATTCAGTTGCAAAGGTCTGGTGCGCTTTGATTTTATCCAAAGCGAAAGAGGGCTCTATTTTTTGGAAGCCAACACCGTTCCTGGTTTGTCTGCCGCGAGTATCATTCCACAGCAGGCCAATGCCATGGGCATCAGCACACGGGAACTCTTCACGATGGCTTTGCAGAACGCTCTCGAAGGTGTTTTAAAGAAGTAAGTTTTACAGGTCTGCTTTGAGCCCGTTCAGATAACCAACGAGGGCATCGAAGGCACGGGCCCGGTGGCTCAGCCCATTTTTCTCCTCCAGGGACATTTCAGCGAAGGTATGCCTGGCGCCCTCCGGCAGAAAGATGGGGTCATAGCCGAATCCATTGCTACCGCGGGCATAATCCAGAATTTTCCCTTTAACTTCCCCTTCGAAGGCCAACTGCCGGCCTTCAAGGAACATGCTGATGACTGTACGAAACCTGGCTTTCCGGTTCATCTTCCCATCCATATCCCAGATCAGCTTTCTTACATTTTCTTCATAAGTGCTGCCGGGACCGGCATAACGGGCAGAGTAAACGCCTGGCTTTCCTTCGAGCGCACTGACTTCCAGTCCTGTATCATCGGCAAAACAAGACAAACCATATTGTGTCCAGATGTATCCGGCCTTGGCTGCAGCGTTCTCCTCCAGGGTATCGTAGGGTTCGGGTAAATCTTTACCACAACCGATATCCTGAAGCCCCAGTAATTCCCACTTCTGATGCAGGCCAGTACGCTGGAAAAGGTCTTTTACTTCTTCTAATTTATGTGGATTGTGCGTGGCGAAGATCAGTTTCATAGGATCAATTTTAAGCGAATCACAAGTATAACTATTTTTAACCTATTCAGACTGAATTATTATTTAACCATTCCCACCCCTTATCAACAACATCAATCAGAGAACTGTAGAACCCTGGTTTAATTTGTTGATATCTTTTATAGCTTATCCATCGTGCATCTGTAATCCCCTCGGCAGATTGGGGATGCAGCATGGGCGATCCCTGGCAGCGCATGATAAACCATTGATTTTCTTTCAGTACTAACGCATTATCTCTCAAAAAGGTATGATAGGTAAAGCCCAATACATCCTCAATCCGGAGGCCGGTAACAGCGGTTTCCTCCTGCACTTCTCTGAGGGCTGTCTGTACTGCATCTTCTCCGGGATGAGGTTTGCCCTTGGGCAGATCCCACAGTCCGTTGCGCTGTATGACCAGCAGGTCTCCGTCAGCGTTCAGGACAAAACCACCTGCAGCCCGTTCCGGGCTGCAAACCGATGCAAGAAGCATCCAGGCTTCATGGGGTGGCATCTCCATCCCAAACCTGAACACCCTACTCTCTGGGTCATGAATAAATTCTTTGATCTGGTAGTGGAGGAAGACGGGATGTGGGCGACCGTGAAGGACAGTATCCTTATCTGAGACCGGATAATCCACACCGGCAGAGCCGGGTAAGATGAGCTTATCGTTGTGAAAAACTTTATACATTTGCCGCATGTTTCAAAGAGAAGAGTCAGCCCTGATGGCAGCGGAATACCTGCTGCAAATAAAGGCAATAAAATTGAGCCCTGATCAGCCTTTCACATGGGCATCCGGACTACGTTCACCTATTTACTGCGATAACCGCAGAATACTTTCCTATCCGAAGATCCGCACCTTCGTCAGGCAGGAACTGGCAAAGCTTGTCACAGAAGCTTTCGGGGAAGCCGACATCATTGCCGGCGTTGCCACGGGTGGCATTGCGCATGGGGTGCTGGTTGCCCAGGATCTGGGACTTCCTTTTGCGTATGTCAGGTCCGAAGCCAAGGGTCATGGACTCACAAACATGATTGAAGGCATGGTTGAGGAAGGCCAGACCGTTATCGTCATTGAGGACCTGGTATCTACGGGCAAGAGCAGCCTGAATGCCGTAAACGCACTGCGCGAAGCAGGATGCCGCGTGAAAGGAATGGCTTCCATCTTCAGCTATGGACTGGATGCTGCCCTGCGTAGCTTTGCTGCTGCCAACTGCCAGCTTGAGCCATTAACTGATTATGACACCTTATTGCGCAAGGCCATCGACGAGAGATACATCAACGATGACCAACTAAGGTCGCTCAACGAATGGCGCATGAATCCCCAGCAATGGTCCACCCTCCGCGGAGGTCCCGTCTTATAATACCAGTCTATGCAAATCAGCAGCGAAACCAAACGGGTGGAACTACCCGCAGATGCATTATACCGTTTTCTAAACGACTTCCGCCATTTTGGTCAGCTATTACCAGAACAGGTCAAAGACTGGCAGGCCACGCCTGAGCAATGCAGTTTTGCCATTGAAGGAATGGCCAAAATAGCACTGGTGATGGGAGAATGCCGGGAATACGACCTGGTTACCTATCAATCCTCAGGTGCTACGCCCATATCCTTTTCCATCCTTTTCAAAATCAATCCAAACCTGGAGACCCAGACGGATTATACGGTTGAGATGCATGCCGACATGAATCCTATGCTGGAAATGATGGCCCGCAAACCCCTGCAGCATCTGGTCGATGTGATGGCTGAGAAACTGCAGGTAGTCATTGAAACCAATCAGGATATCAGGTAAACGATCTCTTTAAGATCGCAATGTGTGACCTTGCCGCTTACTTCCCTGACCATGAGAAGGCCATATTCATCTATACCAAGAATGGTCGCCTGAACCTGTCTTCCATGAATGAGATAACCAGCCTGGACGCCACGGCGGTACATACAGGCGTGGTATGCATCCCGGAGATCAGATCCATGGCCTGAACGCAGTCGATCGTACCACTTCATCAGGATTTGCTGAAGCTGATCGAGCAGAACGCCCGGATTTCTGGTCCTGCCGTCCACCTGGCGTAAACTGACAGGATTGGGAGCGTCGCTACGAAAACAAACCTGATTGATATTCAGCCCTATACCAGCGTATGTAACATCCAACAATTCACCACAGATCTGATGCCGGATGAGCAAGCCGGCTACCTTTTTGCCCTCGACATAAACATCATTTGGCCACTTAATCGACACCCTGACATCAGGCAACTGGGCATTTACGGCTTCATAGACGGCCAGGGATACAGCACAATTAAGGTGAAACTGAAGCGAAGGATGCAGGAAATGAGGGTAAAGCACGAACGTAGCCAACAGATTGGCATCATGCTCGCTTTCCCAGCTGTTGTTCTCCATCCCTCTCCCCTGGTACTGTCCAGCCGCAACAACGACGCTGCCTTCCTCCAGCCGCTGCTGCGACATGAGTCTTTCCATGACTGACATGGTAGAATCAACCTTATCCAAAAAAATGCGCTGCATAGCTACCAGACCTTCTAACAAAGATACATTCTGCAACTGCCCTGCACAATCATTATTAAGATGGAAAATACAGGATCTGGTATCATTCTGCCATTCGCAAAACCTGCCGATATAATATGTAATTTTGCCCTCTGAAAATGAATAATATGGCAACATCCAGGCCCGAAGTTTCCTCCGCACTACTTAAAGAACTCATTGTTAGTAGCATACAAAATAAAAAAGGAAAGCAAATCGTGAGCCTCGGATTCGATGGAATTACGAATGCAATCTGTGATTATTTTGTCATCTGCCATGCACCCTCCAAAGTACAGGTGGAAGCAATTGCTGACGGGATACAGGAAAGTGTGAAAAAGGAAGCAGGCATCAGGCCCTGGAACAAAGAAGGCTTGGAGAATGCGGAATGGGTGTTGTTGGATTACATTGATGTGGTGGTGCATATTTTTCAGGAGCCAGTCAGAACATTCTATCACCTGGAGGGTTTATGGGCTGATACAGAAAGAACAGAACATCCATATCAGGATTAGCATAGCGGGACAGATACATGGCAGAACAGGAAACTCAAAATAACCAACCGAAACCTGGTCCCCAGGGAGAAAACGGGAAAAAGCCCAGAAATAGGTTCAGCATTTACTGGATTTATGCGCTGGTTGCATTGATATTCATCGGAATACAATACATCAATTTCGGGACGGAGACCAAGGACATCGACTGGAATGATATCCGCAGGATGGTCGCCAATCAGGACATTGCCAAGCTCGTTGTTATCAACAACAAGTATGCAGAGGTCTTTATTAAGCCTGAGAAGATCAAGGAAGACACCCTTTACAAGGATTTCAAAAACCCCAGGATGGGCGGGGAGACAGCTACCGGTCCGCATTTCAAATATAAATTCCTGACGGTGGACGCCTTGCGTGAGGATTTGAAGTCCCTTCAGGAGGAACTTGTTGCGAAACAAGACCCCGGTGATGACCCGGAATTGCTCCGCAAACTCAGGAATGATTATACGGTCCTCATCACAGCTGAGGAAAGAAGAGACTGGGGCACCGAGATGCTCGGCTGGTTTCTGCCCATCCTGATCCTGGTGGTTGCCTGGATCTTCATTATGCGGATGATGAGCCGGGGCGGGGGTGCAGGCGGTCAGATCTTCAACATTGGAAAGAGCAAGGCGCAGCTTTTTGACAAGACCACCAGCGTCAGCATCACTTTCAATGATGTCGCAGGATTGGAGGAAGCCAAGGTAGAGGTAATGGAAATTGTGGATTTTCTAAAAAACCCCAAGCGTTATACTGATCTTGGCGGCAAAATACCCAAAGGCGCCCTGCTGGTCGGCCCCCCGGGTACCGGCAAGACGCTACTGGCCAAAGCTGTCGCCGGTGAAGCCAAGGTTCCCTTCTTTTCAATCTCAGGATCGGATTTCGTCGAGATGTTTGTTGGTGTTGGGGCGTCCAGGGTCAGAGACTTGTTTAAGCAGGCCAAAGAAAAGGCGCCATGTATCATCTTTATTGATGAGATTGATGCGATCGGAAGAGCCAGAGGG
>Ga0208462_1002259_pt1 | contig 10789 bp, 8 predicted proteins | sample AD_SCU001_MetaG_FD_184452 | JGI IMG/M metagenome (GOLD analysis project Ga0208462, IMG submission 184452) | Active sludge microbial communities of municipal wastewater-treating anaerobic digesters from China - AD_SCU001_MetaG (SPAdes) (version 2) | ecosystem: Engineered > Bioreactor > Anaerobic >...
TCAAGGAGCTTGCCCGTGATTGGCTTATCCATAAAGCTGAGGTTCCAGATTATTATTTTTCCCAGAAACTTTTCTAATTGCTCAGAAGAGCAAAACTTATTTATTGTATTTTTATTATTTTTCATATTTATCTATCCAATTTGTGTGTTATTTTGCGCCCCCAACACAATTCACCTCCTTTGATTGTCTTCGACTTTCTTCATGTTTTCACTATCTTCAAAATATCGCGTTCGGCAATATGCTCAATGCTATCCGATATGAGCATCCTGGCAACGTCGCTCATTGTAAGTCGGTTTTTTGTTGCTATTTCTCTGATGATTTCTTTATCGCTTTTGGGGACCATCACACCTAACAGTTGGAATTCTTTGCTTTCTCTCATATAATTCTCCTTAATCATTATAAGGGTTTTAAAGTTATTTTACGTCTTATAAAATATTTAAATAATATAAATCATACTAGTATATATACTTTTTGGTCCTTAGAGCCTAAGCCTTATGATTAAAAAAGTTGTATATAATAGCCTTATCTGATTTTTTAAATCCTTGTCCTAAATTTAGGCCAGAGTCGCTATTAGTCAACTAGCTCTTCTTTTGATTCTGACGCGCAAGCCAGGGGCACAATATTCCCAGATCGATCAATTCAGATTCTTCGGGCGGTTTGTAGTCAACTTCCTTGCCATCTATCATGATCTGCTCATTAAAAATGCTTATCAAATCCTCCATACATTTATCTCAAAATGTTTAGTATGTTGCCAAGATCTCGCGGGCCTTGACTATCTTGTTCTCTATGTCTTTTAGCTTAGGCCCGTATTCATCTGTAATTCGATCTTGCTTAGCAAGTTCGTTTTGAACTTCTTTTGTGAGTTCAGCATCCAGTTTAGATTTCGCGCCACGCCGAACTGATCTAAGTGTTGCGGCTTCCACGGCGTTTTTTGCATTATCTAGGATCTTTGCGAGTCTGTGCTTCTCCTTGACAAGGCCATCTAATGTAGGCTTACCGTTCGTGAGAGCCAAAAAAGCTTCGATATTCCCGGTGATGCTGGCTAGGTTCTTTTCTGCAGCCTCGAAATGAGACATGAGCTGTTCTGCTTCGGGAGCAAACACTGCTATTAGCCCTTTGCTAGTTTTTTGTGGCTTTATATAGCCAAACAGCTCGGACTGAATTGCTTTCAATTCTTCGATCGCCTTCAAATAGCGTGCTGCTAGCCTGCTCTCACTGGTAGAAATGTTCCTCTCAGACCAATATTGAATAAATTCTTCCGGTCTCATAATAATCTCCGTGATTGTTTAGTGAGGAGAGCTTGCGTGCGGCGCAATTGCCTCTTAGCTTCGGCTTTGCTGGTTGAGGGCGCTGAATTTAGCTTCACTTGGATTCGTTCAAGCTCAATAGCGGTTTTATCGGCAGGTGCTTCTTCCTTTGTGATCTTTCCAGAGAGCGTTTCCTGTAACTGTGCCAAAGCATCTTCTTTGGAAATCATATTTCCGCGATCTTCTGGTGGGATATAGCGTCCAGAAAGCTTCATCTGTGTTTCCTGCAATCGCAGACGCGCTAGCTCGAGGTCAGATAAGTCAAAGCCGCCATTCATTTTCATGGCATCTGGGATTTTGAATTTATTTTTTCTCATATTATTGTCTCCTTATTGTTGGCTGGGTACGACGACCAGACAGCTCCCATCAAAAATCATGTCGATTGAGTTGAAATCTGCCCAGACCTTGGCAATACAGCGAGGGATGGTTATCTGAGCAGCTTTGTTCTCCGCAGATTTGCTTAATTTTCTCTTAAATATTAAATTCATTTTAAACGCTCCTTAAAACAGTCTCAGATAGCTGGGACCTTCACCCAAACGGGGTAAAGGACCAGGCAATCCGATAGGTAATACATGACAGGTGACTAACAATTAAAACGTTAATCATATAAAAAAGAAAAAAATAAAGTTTTACGATATATTTAAGGTACATCAGGATCTGCTTGATACATCAAATAGTCTTATCTGAAAAACTCCATCCCATAAGTTCGGGGAAAGATAGCACTGAAAGCAGCCAACTCATTCCTCCCAGGATATCAGCTCAGATAATCATTCAGAATGAATCACCCGGAAAGTTCTTTAACATGCCGTTCTTTATGCATCTATGAATGTTATGGATAATGGAAAGACTATCTGGGGATTGTGTCATTGACGTTATTATTAGTTTGTCATTTTGACTCAGGTAAATATAATCAGGGGTATGATGGTGCCAACTGAATCGGTTTTAGCAAGCCTTGAATGCATTAATGGTAAGATGCTGATAAATAAAGAATCTGTTAGGATAGAAATATATAAGCAAAAGATGTTTACCTTGCCCCCTCCAAAATGGGATAGTTCAAAAATAAGCAAGACATATAATATTTCCAGAAAAAATATCACAAAAGCTGAATTGGCGAAATTTCTAGGCACTCGACAATTTCATGTGTACTTTCCAGATGCAGGACTTGGTGGATTTGTTAATTTATTTATTAGCGATGCACAGGTAGCACAAGCCGAAGAAATGGTAAGGATGTTGACAAGGATCGAAACATCTACGACTCAATTAAAATGCCCAAAGTGCGGGGAAGAAGATAACGGGAAGTTTTGTTCACAGTGCGGATCTCCTCTTTCCCAAATAGATGCCTTGGCAAAAAGTGAACAATTAACCGACATGCTTGAACATTCTGATGATGACTCGTCACTTATAGATGAGTTTCAGAATAAGCAACCAAACTGCACTGAGAACAATATATCATTTGAACTAACCAGTAATACTATTTGGAAAGATAAGGGCAACGCTATTGATAATTTAGACGAGATTAACAGATCCATCGAGACAGATCCTCAAGATGCGGGTGCGTGGAGAAAAAAAGGTATTACTCTCCACAAACAAGGAAAGTTTAATGAAGCAGTTACAGCTTATGGAAAGGCAATCCAGATTAATCCACTAGATTCTAGCTCTTGGGGCGGAAAAGGCGCTGTTCTCGATGATTTGGGTCAATATGATCAAGCTATCAAGGCTTATGATCAGGCCATAGAGATAAATCCTCAAGATGCAGATTCTTTTGCCAACAAAGGATTAAATCTCTACCACTATCAGGGCAAATATGATGAGGCCATAGTAGCACTTGACATGGCCATAAAAATTAATCCGCAATTAGCGGGTGCCTGGAACATAAAAGGCGGGGTTCTAACTGGCCGAGGCAATTATGGTGAAGCAATAGAGGCTTACGATAAGGCCATTGAGCTAGACCCTTTAAATGCATCTATCTGGAACAATAGAGGTGCTGCTTTTGTTGGCGAGGGCAATTATGATGAAGCTATTCGGGCTTTTAATAGAGCCATTGAGATAGATCCACAAAATGCATATTATTGGAATGCTAAGTGTACTGCTCTCTTTAAACAGACCAAGTATGATGAAGCTCTAGACGCAGTCAATAAGGCAACTGAGCTAGATCCTAATTTCAAAGCGGCTCAAACGACCAAAACATTAATACTGCGAAAGCTAGGAAATTTCAATACGGAAGAAGCAGTTGATTGTTTTGGCAAAGGAGTCTCCTTCCATCAGCAAGGCAAGTACGATGAGGCTATCCTAGCGTATAACAAAGCTATTGAGCTAGATCCTACTTTAGCACCAGAGGTTCAGAAAGCAAAAAATTTATTATTAGATGCCCAGGAAAATTCGAAGATTGAAACAATTTCGGAAACCAATAAACATAATGTGATTGAATTTGATACATGTCCTGCTTGCAGGATGGGACGATTGATAGTAACAGATAGAAAAAAGCTATTAGGACTAATGACTCAACACGATGTTACCTGTAATAGATGCTATTCAAAATTGCCGGATACAAAGGAGTTCATGAGAAAGTGGGAGGCTCATAAAAACATAGCTAGAGATACATGGCTAGCTGATATCAGACGTGGTCAGGGATTACCTATTGAACACAATCCTCCGATCATGCTTAAGAGGAACGAAACTGCAATAATCACGCTAGGTGATATATCTCTATTTGAGAACAGGAGTGTGCGTACTGGGAATTATAGCAGTTCTCGCGTCAGAGTAGCCAAAGGTGTATCAATTGGAGGCGGAACGTTTCGATCTAAATCTCATGAAGTGCTTACTGAAATTGATAGAGGCACACTGACACTCACAAACCGGAGGATCGTATTTTTAGGAGGATCACATAGCTCTGACATATTACTTAAGAAAATCATATCTATTGAGCCATATAGGGATGGAATAGTAATTGGAAAGGAAGGCAGGGCAAGAACACAGACATTTAAAGGTATTAATAAGACTTATCTCAATATAACAGTTGAAAGTAGATCTTTTCAAGTTCCCATTGAAGGAGTGATTTTCAATGGCATGGTAGAAGCATTGATGAACTGACTTTTTTTGGATTGACATAAGTAGATACAACGCATTTATTAACAAGGAATCCATTAACAACCATCATGAGCAGAATTGCCACTGCATTAGCAGCATGGTTCACATTATTATATGCAATTCCCGCACTAGTCTTGGGAGTTTTAGCTCTCTTTTTTGGTGCCGCCTCGATCTGGCTTCTAATGGATTCAGAATATGGATCTTTCTTTTTGGGATCAGTAATAACTATTATTTTGGCATTAGCGTCTTATAGGTTATCCCCCTATTACAAAAAGCAAAGATAAAATATTAATTTTGGGATTTATACGCTAAATTTAAGCATTTCTGAGTGTCTCGCTGGAGTGAACCCCTCCGAGTGGACAATGAGTTAAACCCCTATGAACAAGCCGCTCATGCAAGAAGGATGCAGACCAAAGTATTTATTTTGTATGTGTTTAGCTCCTCTAAATAGCTCGATAGATATTGGTTTTGATCAATAAAGAGCATGACGAAAGGAATCTATGCCAAAACGAAAAACGATATCAATAGCGCAAATTAACTAGGTCTTGCTATCATGCAATCGAGCGCAGATAAGCAATTATTCTGATGAGCAGATCCTGGAAACCGAAGATTAGGATGTTTCTGGAATCCGGCTAACCTGGGGGTGCGCGGCCCGAAGCATACCCCGTCCTTTCCCATGAAAAACAGACTTAAGATGTCGATAGATCTTGTTTTTTATTTGCCTCGTATGTGCCATTGTCCTGAGGCACATGGGCGTTTAGGGCGGGGTGGCCGCGCGCAGTTTGATTTTCGGCAACTACTCATTGTTCAATTTGCCGTCATCTCCATCAGTGTCATGGTTCCACTGTATCCTAGTTCCCGTGCTTTGGCATAAGCTGCTTTTGCTTCAGAATCACGATGCAGCACCCTAAGAACTTCTGCTTTGTTGTACCAGGCATTGTAGTCTTTTGGATCTTGCTTTATGGCAGCATCATAGTATTTGATGGCTACAGCATATTCTCCGGCGTTGCGGTGGGTGTTACCCATGCCCACCATGCTAACACTGTATGCTTGATCAATACCGATTGCTTTATTGTAAGAGTTGATGGCTTCGTCGTACTTTCCTAAGAGATCGAGAGTATTACCTCTATTTCTCAAGTAAAGAGCATCCTTTGGATCTATTTCGATAGCTTTGTTAAAGGCATCTATAGCCTCATCGTATTTTCCCAACTTATTTAGAGCATTGCCTTTATTGTTCCATGCTCCTGCATCTTTAGGATCACGCTCAATGACTTTCTCATAAGCTTTAATGGCTCCTTCGTAATCTCCTTGGTTATTCAGAGAATAGCCCTTACCAAACCATGCACGAGCATCCGTGGGATCTATGTCGATAGCATGATTATAAGCTTCCAAAGCATCGTTGTACTGTCCCAGGTGTTCAAGAGCTATGCCTTTATTTCTCCAAACATACTCGATTGATGAATTTAATTTAATTATCTCATCATATGCCTGGACTGCGCCGCCGTATTCTCCCAAATTGAAGTATGAATCTGCTTTCTCGATCCAAGCGGGCAAATACTCAGGATCAATACTAATTGCCTCATCATAGCATTTAATAGGCTCTTTGTCCAAACCCAAATACTTCATATCATTGCCTTTGAAGTACCATGCCTGAGCAGCATACGTAGATCGAGGAGCCAGCTCAATTACCTTATCAAACGCTTTTATGCTTTCGTTGATATTTTTCAAAGTTTTTGTTTTCATTCCCCAATCCCCAAGAATTTGACCTTTACTCAGCCATGCTGCGCAATTTGACTGATTTTTTCCAATTATTGTGTCGCTTACTTTATTGGCCTCATCGTACTTGCCAACCCCCCAAAGAGTACCCACTTTCATCATCAAAGCATATTCATTCAATTCTTGGGATTGATTCAATCCAATTGCCTTGTCGAGTGCCTTATTAGCTTCATCGTACTTGCCCGTCATAGCAAGAACACTGCCCTTCAATAACCAAGCAAGTCCGTTTGATTGATTCAATCCTATGGCTTTATCTATGGTCTTTACGAACTCTCTCGTATTGCCCATTGCCTGAAGAGCAATACTCTTTCTTAACCATATTGTATCGTTTTTAGGATCAAGCTCTATGGATTTGTTATAAGCTTCAATTGCTTCATTATAGCTCTTCGAATTAAAAAGACCCTCTCCTTTGTTATACCAATAAACAGGATCCAGCTTGATGGCATCTTCATAAGCCCTAAGAGTCTTGTTGAGTTCTACTTCACTTGTGTCCGGCGGTATTATCACCGCTTCATCAATGGCTGTTCCATTTTTTGATAACACAACATTTGCTTTATGCCCGTCGATATCGATCGATTTGAGGTCCAGTTCGTAGCCTTCTTCCAACTTCAGAGGAGTTCCACTAGTGAAGATTAATCCATCAGAATCGTTCTTGATCACCTGAGATGAATTGGTATCTGATACCTGCCAAATTCGATCTACAGTAGCTAAATTTGAATCAGCTCCTCTAAATGCATTTTTGAAATGAACGTTGATCACTTCAACGCCTTTGGCATCACCAATGTCCTTAATGAACGTATAATTGGATGACCCATTAAAGTTGGATGTTTTTTGATCTGTAATCGGATCACTTGCAGTTATATTACCGTCGATAATCTCATCAGGTGAGATGTCTTGGGGAGACGCAATCCCCCATGGAATCAGCATCATTAACATGATCAAAATAGGTACTATCTTCATGATCTTCGCTCCATGTGCAATCATATGCAATACAACACTAAAAACATTTTGATGGTGGAGTGAACCCCTCATAGTAGACAGGTTAAGCAGCGGTATTAAAGCAACCTCCAGGATGTGAATTCATCCTTGATAGCCATTCAGGGACTATTGAGGAGATAAATTTAAATTAATGGGATCCTGAAGAGGCCATAGTGGCATAGGGATTTAGATTTCATCCAACTTTACAACTACGCCCAACTTTCCTACAACTTCGCAAAATCAATATTAAGAGTCTTTGTCCAACTAAAACAACTTAATTTTGGAATTTTGCTATACGAGCACCTACCGAAAAAAATCGTGCTATATATTATAATATATAGTTGTATTAGTTGGATGAAGTCTATAGTTATTGGTTTTAAGAAGTTGGACAAAAGTTGGACCCAACTTTTCAAGACTGCTCACTAGCTACTAATAACGGTTATTAAAAGTTGGAATATTAATCAAGTAATGAGCGAAGTAAATATTAAAGAAAAAAGGAGGAATGACCCATGCTGTACTATAGGAGCATTCTATCTTAAAGCCACTGGTTGTGTTTCTTTAATATAGTACCTGAATGCAGTCTCTCCAACCTTTAATTCCATAGTCATAGGCATGCCAATACCTAAGCCTAACGTAACCTCCATGCTTTTCTCAATTGTACGCCTTATTCTCATAAGTCTATTTAGATCGAAATGAGGATCAGCGAATTCGCCTTTCTGCACTATACAATCCACATGCTGGGTTCCTCTTACTTCATTATTTAAAGAAACGATATCGAACGATCCTCCGGATAATAAAAACTTCCCGATTTGATCTAAGGCCTTGGCATGCTCTAGGGCAATCATTAATTTCTTGCCATCAACTTGCAGCTCGCAAGGTAGGCTTATATCTGGCATTTCTCTGTCCATAATGAGTTCTGGCTTCAGCAATCTATATCGGAAATTTCCTCTGCCAGATAAACCACGCAATACACCTAAACAATCTTGACTATGCATTATTCTCCAATCAGGATCTTCATCGATTCCCGAATAATCCCCGCCATCATTTGACTCGATGTATAGCCGTAGGTTCTTCTTGCCCGGAAGTCTATCACTTGATATCGACGATATCATTTGAATTAGCCTCTTTGTATTTGGGAGGCCAATCTTACCCAGATCAAAATACTTTTCAAATGATTCCTTTGGCAAAAATGCTTCCGCCGCAAGATATCCAATCATATCAGTAGCTACAGCATGCACCCCGCCTGCTTCAAACTCAAGCCTTAGGTCATTGGAAGCTGGTACTAAGCTCATAAGAAACGTCTTAAACAGGTCTGCCTTGATTATGCAGCTATCGGCTGGTATTTGGTCTGGACCGAGACTTTTGGTCTCGATCTCTTTTAGCTTGGCGGTAATTCTCTCAGCGACGGCCAGCATCTCGACTAAATTTTCCGGGCGCTGGCTGGTTTCTATGCCTTGCAGCAGCTTTAGATTGTCTTCCTGTTTCTTCCTAAACGTCTCCAGGAGTTCATCAGCGTCTTTAGGGGTTTCCTGATCGGATGGCACAATTTCGCGCATGATAGCAGCTACTTTTGGGTTACTTCCCGCTTCAATTTGAGTTTCAATTTTTTCCATGATCTTTTCCTGCGTTTCTGATGGCAGGGAAGCGATCTTGGAAGCAGCACTAACTGTAATATCTGCTGACTCTACTCTTCTTGCGAGCTCTGGAATACCTTTTGTGGCTACTTTTTTTGCAAAGGATACTGTTTGGTGAGAAATACCCATGTCTTCAGCGGCTTTCTCGGCTGAACGACCACCTTCACCTTGGCCTAAATCTTGACCAAGGTCAGTCCTGGCTCCCATGTTTTCTTTTGCTTTTTCGCTGTATACGGCCTCTAGCTTTACGGCCAGCATAGCACGCTGAGATTCATTGAGGTTCCGCCGTCCCCGCTGGTTCTTGATGATCCAGATCTTTGCTTCGGCCCGATTGGAAAGCTCAAGCTCTCTAGTCTCGAAAGGAAGCTTCAGATCAGTACAGATCTGATAGCGATGATGCCCATCAAGCAGGATATTATGGTCTTTCCATACGACCAATCTGTCGCGGCAACCATACAGAGAAAGATTCTCTTTGAGCGCTTCGAACTCCCCCAGTGAGAGGGGGGGTATTAAGTTCTTGAACTCGGGATCTATCTGCAGCATGGGCATTTCTTGGCAGGTTGCCTCTGTCCCGGACTCCGATTCACGCCTTGGCGTTTCCTGCTCTATTGCAGTGACGTCAGGTTCTGCTTCACGCCCTGGTGCCTGGCCGACTGCCACAGGTTCAAAGCGTAGTGTGTCGACTTCTCCAGCCATTTAAGCCACCTCAATTAGGACGCTATTCTGATTCGATACACGAAAGGCGCTATTGGCCAATTCATAATTTGATCCATCCAACATGTTTCCACGATCCGATGGCATTTGTTTTGCCAACGATACCATATAGGATATTTATTCTATAAAAGAATATTTATTGGTTATTCTTTTTACTTCAAAATAATAACCATTTATTGTAAAACCCGAATTTTTATAAGCGATTAAGCATAGCGAAATCTATTTAGTAAACAAACTGAATCTAAGACAAAAATGTTGACTAAAACGCAGGTCAAGGTCATACTAATTCTACTTGATAATCAGGGTCATGCAGGATGGGAATTGGCTGAGTACCTGGAAATTGAAGATAGCAACTTGAATCCTATTTTAAAAAATTTAGAAAAAATGGAAATAATATACAAAGAAAATTTAAGATTATCAAGAAAGCAACATAAGAACAAGGGTTATTACAGCGAAATCCCATATTTCCTAAGCAAGAGTCTCAATGGTTTTAGAACCCTGATTAGAGAAATTGCTGCGACTAGCCGACCTTACGATACAGGTTTTTTATTGGAAATTATTGATAATAGCAAGTATTTAAAAACTATGAAAGAACAATTCAAAGAAGAAATCAATACGATAATCAATGATGAGTTGAGCAAAGGCGATTCGCCATTTTCTGACCCATTTTTTGTCACGATTATTAAACCCGAACTTGAGGAAGAATTATTCTGCGATCTAGAACGAGACTCTGTAGAGGAAATTCAAGCGTGGCACAAGAAATTATTACGCGGTAGCCAAGAATAACGCTGCTCCGACTTCTAAATTGCGTCCAAACATGCCAAGATAATTGATCGATGTAGTTTAGATAAACGATTAACTACTTTGAAGGGAAAATGCTTTCTTTACTATTCTACTAAATTTTATCTTAATTCAATCTCTATCTACAATTAATCTACCCATTATAGCAGCGAAATCCCACTGCTTTTTGCATTATTGAAAGGGATCAAATTTAATCCCTGAGATTGATTAATCGTTTATCTAAACTGATTCTCGTATTTCTATTTTATCTGCAATATCTTTTGGCGCTTGTCCAGATGATATGGTTTGGCTGCAATATCGCCTTGCATAGCAGCTAATAGCTGGCTGAATTGGCTTTTCGACAGGTGCATCTTCTGACGGGCCTCCTTCTCAGGCATCTTACCGCCGTTTGCTGCCAGCAAGGCTCTCAAGATCTCACCGCGATCTTTCTGGGAGGGTGTTGGATCAGGTGATGCCTCAAGTCGGGCTAGACGTTGCCTATCGTATGCTATA
>Ga0208462_1002261_pt1 | contig 10786 bp, 15 predicted proteins | sample AD_SCU001_MetaG_FD_184452 | JGI IMG/M metagenome (GOLD analysis project Ga0208462, IMG submission 184452) | Active sludge microbial communities of municipal wastewater-treating anaerobic digesters from China - AD_SCU001_MetaG (SPAdes) (version 2) | ecosystem: Engineered > Bioreactor > Anaerobic...
GGGGTAGCAGAATCGGCCTACCAATATCGCTCCGATTCCCGGCCGCCCCGGGCTCCGATTCCCGGCCAACCCGGGCGCCGATTCGCGATATCTCGCCCCTGCGCGCCCCAATTCCAAGCCCGTATTAACCCCCGATTTCGACCCCAATTATCCCTTAAAATCCGTTATTTCCCCATAAATACCGGCACTCTTTCCATCGAAATATTCGATTTCCTTCCCAATCTACGCCTCTTTCCGGCATTTCTCGGCCGCGCATCGCCTTTCCGTCCCCGCATCTGCCTCCGATTTCAAAAACCCCGCATATCGCGTTTAAGCGGATTTCGCGCAAAATTCTGTCTCCTTTTTCCAGTGGAAACGCACCCCACCCCTTTCGTATGAAAAAATAACCAAATCGTAATACTCCCGCAATTCTTCGCACCCCGGCCGGGCCGACCTAGGCCTTCGGTGCACCCGGGCACCCGGCGGTGCAGTCGTTCCACGCACCCGGGCCGGCCCGGGTCCTTCGCCGGCACCACCCGGGGCCGGGGCCAACGCCGGCACCCCGGGAGGACCTAGGCCTAGGCCTTCGCACCTTCGGTGCTCCTGCTCCGGCCCTATTTTGAGGAGATAATCCATCTCCCCACTTTTATATAAACCTACCCATAACTAAAACAACACCTATATAAACCCGCCGAACAGAGAGATTATCATGCAAGCCCTGAATCCCTATTCGCGCGCCTCTCAGAACGGCCTTGCAGGAGAGCGCATAGCCGAATCAATCCTGAACGTCCCGGTAGACCCTACCGCCATCGTTGATATCTCACCGGCCCATGGATGCCCCGTAGAGGTTAAAACCTGTCAGGCGTGGGTTAAAACCGCGCATACTGACAACCAACGACGCAGGGGCCGTTATAACCTCGTCGGCACTCAGCACCGCGCGCTTTGCAAAGCGGGAGGATACTACCTCTTTGTCCTTCTTGACGATGCCGAAAAAACTATCGAAGCCTCCTGCCTGCCGGCTACTACGGTCTATCATCCGTCCCTCCAGACAAAAAATACCCGGGTCTCTCTCTGCTGGAGCAACGTTATACCCAAGGAGGCGTCATAATGTCGCGCGCGGCTGGAGTTAACCTCCTCACCCGAGATGAAGATTTTACCGCCTGCATACCTACCCGGATGCCTCCGGAGGGTGCACCGACCCGACGCATTCCGATTACGGAAGCGCTCAAAATTGCAGAGGAGTTTTACAAATCGCAACGCGCGCATGCACGTAATGCTGAGTATTGCCGCGCAAAGCGGGCACGGTCATGACCGACCTAACACCCCTTTACATCGACGGTAAGAGGGATAGCGCGCGACGTTATGTCACTCCGACCGGCGAAATAATCTCACGCCGTGAGCAAATCCGGCGCACTGAAGGCGTCACGCCTGAACAAAAAGCGGTCCGGCGGTATGAGGAAGGGAAGAGCAAAGCGGGCGTAACCGTCCGTAAGTATCAACGCAGGGAGAAGCTGCGCAAGCCCGACACCAAAAAGCCCGGTAATGAACTATGGGGCGATGAGGACCGCACGATTCCTGAAAAAGCCATGCCTACAGGAGGAGAACGTGGTTATTACCAATTACAGGGAACGTATCAGTTTTACAACCCCACATTACGTGAGGATGCCATATCTACAGGGTATTCGACAGCTGACGAACGGCAGCCCTATGGGTCACCTAATTATCTAATCCTCCGACGACAGGCGATTATGAACGCCGCTGCCCAACTTGATGGTTACGAATGGAAATACATCGGGGTGGTTGAGGAGAATTGGTTACTATGGTGAAGTCTCACGCTAAATACCATTTCGCCCCGCGCCCGCCTGCTAACCCAAAACCTCGTTATTATGTAGCATTCGATACGGAAACACGGGATGACGGTTCGTTTATTTGTGGGGCCTACTACGGCGTTATTCCCGGGCGACGAGAGGATACCGTCATCTCAGAGTATTGCGCTGATCTTGAGTCATTCCGTGAGACGTTTTTACACATAGAACAAATCGCAAAAGCGCAAAAACGCGCGTTTACCCTGATAGGGTTTAACACGGCCTATGATATCACTTATTTAGGCGATATCGTAGATTCAGCCCTCCGACTCGATGCAGGTTCCCGGTTTATACAGGCCAAAACAGTAAACGGCACCAAAATTTTGGATATCAGTAACCATGTAATTGGTCGGCTTGAAGACTGGATAAACCGACTCAAAATGCAGGAGCAATACGGCATCTGCAAAAAGGAAAATTACCTCGATTCTGAGGAGGGTAAACGCGCTCAGGTGCTCGACGACGCCCGCGCGACCTATATTCTCACGAAATGGGTAGAGTCTAACCTGATAACTACATTCGGCATCGGTCTAACTCCTACGAAATTTGGCGCGGCACTCAAGATATTTCAGTCGCGATATTTCACCGGCAAATGGTCGCGTTCAGCCTCCGAACAGTGGAAAAACGATTTTGAACGGCAGTCATACTACGGCGGTCGATGCGAAGTTTTTAGGCGCGGATTACAGAGGGTTACGTCTTATGATGTCAATTCTATGTATGTCGCAATAATGAGGGACGAACTAATCCCAAATCCCTCCATCACAAAATACCTCAAAAATCCCGACCAGATCATAGGCATGATTGATACCGAATTTCTCACCGTTGACTGCAGGGTAAGGGTTCCCAAAACCCGCATCGGATTACTACCCTATCGCTCTCCTACTACCGGTAAACTGATATTTCCTTGGGGTGAATGGCGAGGTTCCTACAGCTCCGTCGAACTCCGGGAGGCTATGAAATGGGGCGCTGAAATAGTCACCGTATACAGAGCGCTCTGGTATCCAGAGTCCGATAGGTATTTTCAGGATTACGCGCAGATGACAATAGACGGCCGAAAGGCGGCAAAAGCCCGCGGTGATGCCGCAGAAGAGCAACTTTACAAATACTACGGTAACGGTCTTTACGGAAAATTCGGACAACGAAACACTACAGGCGGTCAATACGTGCGCCTCTCCCAGTTTACAGGCGACTTAAAAGGGTTGCGTATCGTCCCGGGCGCCGGGGATTATTGGGTAGAACTCCCGGTGACCGGGTCTGAAGATTCATGGCATACCTTCCCGGTCGTTTGCGCCACAATAACCGCATACGCCCGGGCTAAAATGCTTTCCGCACTCTGTCATAATGCTGAGAGCGCCGTCTACTGCGATACCGACTCCCTCAAGTGCATTGGTGCCGCCGCCGGTATTACCGTCTCCGATAACCCGGGCGACTGGGGATATGAATATGAAGCCGAACAGGAATTTTACCGACCGAAACGCTACGCCGAGAAGCGGAAAGGGGTGCCAAAAAACGCGCGCCTTATCGCAAAAACCGACGATGCTGAAACTTATGAGTTTGAACGCCCAACGAAATTCAGGACCGCGATACGTCAACATTGCGAACAAAATGTATGGAGGAGAGAGCAAAAGACGCTCTCCCTCATCGACGACAAAAGAGAATGGCTCGACGACGGTTCATCGTATCCGCTTTACGTTTACGTCCCGGAGGAGACCGCGACCGACGACGAGATTATCCCTCTGTCTTCCGACGCTTCGGTTTTTTCTTCGGGACTGCTATAATTTCATCAGTATTATATAAATCGGCGAATGCTCCGGCGTTCAGGCGGATAACCTCCTCCTGCAGGTATGGGTCATGCTGATACAAATAAATGACATGGTCCTCCGTACATCGGTCGAAACTGCACGGTACCCCGTCCCGGTGGAATTTGCGCGGTAAAAACGCCCTGTCTGTCTGCACCCGCAGGCGCGGGTGGATATCGCCATACCGCTGAGTATCGTAGTGGATATCAGTGTTCCTCTTCCGGGATTGCCCCACTACAGACCCAATAAATTCTTTCAAATCGGTCGAATTGACACCCAGAGAGTTTAAATAGACCTGCATCTCAGTAATCAGGATAGTGGTATCCCGGACATTCTCTTCGACCACCATGCGCGCAATTTCCTCGACCGGTACGAATTCGGAGAACGACGTTTTATAGTTGCTGATGACATGCCGACCACGTTTTGCGTCTATATACCCAACAAACGTTAGGGAGAGGGTTTTTCCGTTCCCCCGCAACGCATGGTTACCTCTGTTATGCGGACATCCCGGGATACTGCCAAAAAACCCATAGATCATCAGTAATCGAACCTCCCTAATATACCACCACCCCGGCCGACCGGTTGCTCCTGTCCCGTATTCCCGACCGCCTGAAATATCCTGATAATCTCATCCCGGCTTTTTCCGTCGAGTGAAATACGGCCGGATAACGCGCCCTCACATACCGCTGTGAGCACCCGATTATCATAACGAGAATACGTAAATTCTCCGGTGTCAGGGTCAAGGAACGGTTTATAGGAGCGCTCCAGCCGTGCACGCAGGAACGCTTGAGAACCAATAACCCGTACAACTCCGCGGATATTCCGGCTCGATAGGCGCGACCTTTGAAGCATTCGGTTGTTCGTAAATATTGCATCGACGGTCGATAACAAGGCCTCGATTATCGACGGTTTACCGGCCGATGAAGAGGTAGAGGCTATTAAATCCTCAAAGTCTACTACCAATTTACGCACCTCCGAATAGCAGAATCAGGACGAATATCAGCACCGCGCCGCCTGCCAGTAACCATATCCATGACATATCTTTTTCCGTCTCTGCCAGCAAATCCGCGACCGTTTGCGCCTCCAATTCGGCCTGAAATTCGGCCGGTGAGAGAGGAGGATAGACAAACGCGACCGGCTCTAAATTGTCCGTCACCTCCCCCGGGGCGCTTGAATTGATATTGTAGGGGATATAGAGTGCATGCCGGTCATGCAGTTGACGAAGCATTTGCTCCTCGTTCGGCATAACGAACGCTCCGACGCCGTCGACCACAAAGCGCCGCATGCCGGTATCAGGGGTGACTATTCGGGTTACCTCCCGGTATCCGCGATAGATGCGAATGTCGAGATATGATTTATTCGTCATACGATACAATGCCGCTTTCAAGGCCGGAGAGCCCTTCCCTACCCGGAAGCGGTTCAGTTCTTTAGGTTTTCTGGTCGTTCCAAACATCAACAAACACCTTTTTTCATATAGTCATACTGCAGTTTTTTGATGCATTCGGCCAACGTATAGCCGTGATACACCGCTTTGTCGATTCTCCTACCGTTCTCAAAAATTTGTATTTTTAAGGTTTTCATGACTGCATCCTCCCTGCCAGACCAGCCAGCCCGACGATAAAGGCGGCACCGGCGAATATCCTCAGATACGCCGCGTAATCGGGATTCGGAGCAATCAGGAGCAGGAGGAACCCGCCTGCGATTGCCGCGCCGAACGCCGCATAGGGTAGCCAGATACTGATTATGAGACAGGCGACTAGCGTGGCGAATAACATCCAGACCCATAACGGATATGTATAATATTCGCCCGTAACCGTCGCATCGGCTACGCTCTCGTTATCCATGACCACCGCGGTATACTGTTTTCCCGGGTCGGCATCGGTCGATATTACCGTCCCGGGGTAGCCCGAAACAATTTCGATGCCGTTGACAAACACCGTATACGGCGGCTCACCGTCGGCGATCTCCCAGTGGATTTGATCGCCATCCGGGGCGCCCGTTATCGTCAGGGCGCTGACCGGGCTGTAGGTGATTGCGACGGTGACGGCTAGTACGATTATTGTAATCCCTACAACTCGTTTCCACCATACCCGTTCATCGTGCGGCAATTGGTTGACCCATAGTATACCTAACCACATAACCATATACAGTATGAGACCGTAAACCGCCTGCATAGCATTACCGGTAGCGTAGTATATCAGGATAGATGCGGAAAACATTAGCGCAAAATAAGCCCAACGTTCAGCAACCCATAGCCATAAGTCCCGAACCCTATTCGTGTTCAAGTAAATTTCTTCCATCTTAATTACCTCTTATTATCGTGATTAATACCACGGCAATACCTAATTGCTGAATTTTTATAATGAGGTTTATGAATGCATCAACCAGAGGCACGCCGGACGACGTATACCAAACCAGAACTCCAGAGAGCGCAGAAATAAACCCGAGCAGGTCGAAAGATTGTTCGTCAAACGCTTCGCCGTCTGAGACAATTTTAGTTACCCTGAAGCCGGCCCCCTCCGCCGTTATGCCGCCGTAATACACCGGACCCCATGACATAATCCCGTCTGCCGGGACTTCCTCATTACGCAGGATAACATTTCCGTTGACCGTCACCGTCACCCGCGACGTTGACTCGTCAAGGGTCACGGTCACTATCGCTGTGTTGGGGATGGAAGCCGCAAAGAATTTCTGAAACGGCCGGTATCCGAGGGTTTCGTAACTCTCCAGATATGCCCCGGTAGGAACTACTCTCAACTGTATAGAGTCGGCAAACCAATTAGTATCCCGGATTATTATTGCATAGGGACGGCCCCCGCTCTCAATATGGTACGTGGCGGTATGCATTCCATCAGGTTTACCGCCGGTCTGAAGGAAAAACCGATTGCTCCCAGCGCCCTGAGAGGTGAGCGCCCCGTCAATTATTTTCCATTCACTGCCTATGGTAACTATATCGTTTTTCCATCCATGACTGTCGGTATCGAAGTCGATGGTCTGATTGAACGCGCCGCCCATATCACCCAGTGAGGCCGCACCCGTCCCGGTGACGAGACTAATAGCCAGCGATGAAATTAGGAGGGATAGGCAGAGCCCCACCAAAAGACGAGTATCAGCCATTATTAGACCCTCCTCCTACATACCGATTCCCGATATACAACCCTACAACCAGTAAGAGCACGACAATTATCCAGACTGGCAGGAGACCGATCAGAACCCCGAGTAGTGTACCACCTAGCAGACCTAACCCAAATTCGGCCGCACCACCACGAAGTTGCTTAGCGGTCGCGTAACCGATGGAGAGCGCTAACAGCATACCGAATATCAGTTTGGCCGTTGCAAACCCGACGCCGAATGCAAGCCCGATGCCGCGGACCGCTTGCATGAGGAACCCTTCGGAGTCGTCATCCTCATCAGGGATACCGCCGGTCGGCTGAGGGGTCGGTTGTTCGGTCACCCATCCGGTCGGTTGCTCGGTCGGTTCCACCGTAGGAGCGCCGCTGAGGTAGAGTTTTATCTCTATCAGCGGCGGGTCCTCCATGAACACCTCGACGCGCCGGGCGCTATCGTAGTATCCTTCAGCGGATGCGACAATATCGTAGGTAGAATTACCCGGGACAGAGACCGTAAGATAGCCAGTCGAAGAAGCGGTATAGGTATCCCAGACTGAAGCCCCTTCTCCTATTACTCCTGCGATGAATATACTTGCATTAGGTACGCCCGGGCCGTATTCGGAGAACGCCTGTATCCGCAGGGTCACGTTCCCGGCGGGCGGAATGCCCCCGATAGGTGTGAGGAGAATAATCCTTGTCTCCGATACGGTATGAGGCATGACCACAATTTGTGTGCCGTAATCACTATCCTCATATCCGGGGCTCGTCGCATAGACATAGTAGTTGCCTGCATATTGTGAAATTGTGTTCGACGTATCGTACGGCAAAATAAGCGTAGCAATTCCGCCGCTCACCGTCGTATTGTACCACTCATTGGTGGTCGCGGATTTTGCGCTGATGGTGCCGGTTTGCAGGACAGAGTTATCAGCCCGCGACCGGATTTGAAACTTATGTTGCCCGCTGAGGTATCCGCTCTCCGACGTAACCCCGATGTCGCAGAGTTGATACGACGAGTATTTTTCCGGCATTACAGAGACCCGTATACCCTCCTCATTGAGCATTTTATAACCGGGCGCCTGTCCGTAAAACCGATAGTAACCGACCGGGGCATCCTCATATTCACCGGTCTGCGGATTCCGAATTGTAATGGTTCGCTCCATGGGCAGGGTCATTACGGCAACGTCGGTATCCGTCGAGACGTTATAGGACTGGTCGGTATAGGCATTGATCGCCATCACCTCAAATCCGGTAATCGTCGTACCGTTGTGGTCGGTCATGGTGACGGTTCCTGTCCGGTAGACAGGTTCAACGACCGGCGGCTGAGGGGTGCCGCTGCCTGAACCTAATATGCCTGAGTATGTGCGCCCGTAGGGATTAGTTACGTTCCACGTCCCGCTTCCGGCATAAGGGATTTCCAAATTTACCGCTCTGCCGTCGGTAATGGTAGTTGCGCCGTAAGTAACTATTAAATTAGATTGATACGCCGTACCGTCAAAATTCCTCGTTAAAACTATCGATTCTCCAGTATCTTCTACGGCATTCTTCCAATAATAGGATGACCTGACAATATGGGTACCCGAATGAAGTCTGCCGTTATAACTAAACCCTGCCGGGGCATCTTTGCTTGTATACACGTACGACGACGGCAAAAGAACTTCAATGCCGTTAAATATAGTTCCTGATACTGGTATCAAGACAATTGTTTGAGTTCCCGTTCTAGTACCAATATCCCACGTGTCAAAATCGACCCAACATTGCACGCCGGTAGGGTTGCCCGCCGCATCAAAAAACCCGTTATAACCCGCTTCTCCCGTACCTATTACCGTACTACCAATTTTGGCGGTTACGGCCCTGCTGTAAGACGGGTTTGATTTTAAAAGACCGACTGAATCGGGATGTATATCCCCTTTTATATAAACGCTTTCAAGACCGTGCCATTCTGCGATATTATAAAACGTTATTTGACCTGACATTGTGGCACAATTACCGCTTTTAGATACGGTGAATACCGCAGAATTAACACCAGAATCTATTAATTCTTCTGCCGATACCGCCGGGACAAAGAGCACCCCGACAACCAAAAGAATAAGTAAAAACTGTAATTTTTTCATAGATGTTTCTCCGATAACCTTAATCTGTTAAAAGAATCCCCCGAAAGAGGGTAGGAGGGTGCTGAAGGCATATCTCCCTCTCACGCAGCGATGTTAATGAACATCATGACAACCGCGATAAGAATTGCGACTCCTACGATACTGTAGAGTGCAAGTTCCGTGCTCGTGAAGTTGCCGGTATCAGCACCTCCGAGAGCGTTAATACCCATCGGGACAAAGGCGCCGACGATAACGGCCCCGAATCCGAGCATCACGAAATTCTTGATATCGATGCTCCCGGAATCGTTCAGTTCAGGGTGAACCAGCCGTTCGGCCATAGTATAGGCCATAGGGTGACTTTCCTGCATACCTGCAAGCCACGATTCGGCATATTCAGTAATCTTCCCCATTCTCGTTATCATCTCCCTACTACTATATTGCCCTATAGATATTAATAGGTGCTCGATAAGTAGTCAATCGCTCAACAAAACCGCTTCGGAAGCATTAAATAGTTATATGCTGAGTATATAGTATGGCAGAAAATGTCATAAACCACGATGAGGTTCGGCTAGAAATCGACCCTCTGCTCGACACCGCCCGGGAGGGTGTAGCCGCGCTCGAAAAGGCATCGAGCCTGATTCATATCCCCATCCGGGAAATGGCAAAGATTCAGACGGCCATCAAGAAGATGCGAGAGGCGGCGCTCTACATCGAGAACCGCGCGTACAACATCCCGGTCAAGTCCCACGGGACCACCAAAAGCGTCCTGAAAGAGGCGCTGAAGGGCGCCACGCAGGAGCAAATCGAGCGAGCGTACGCCATTCTCAGCGGACAGGACGCCTCCTATGAGACGGCTGAAGGCGGGGCGATGGCTGAAGACGCATACTATGAAGTCCCTGAGGAAGGTGATGAGGAATGAGCGCAAAGGAACGACAGTCGGTTCTTTTCGGTGATACTGGCGTGGTCGCGCCTATCGACACCACCGAACGTGTAAGCCTCACCGACGGGACGGTATTCGTCGCGCAGAGAATCGAAGTCCGACCGTCCAGCAAATACGGCGAATACGTCGTAATCGATGGAGAAGACCTCGACGGCAAAGATTTCCACGCCTATTCAACGTCGAGCGTAATCCTTCAGCAGGCGAAGGCGCTCCTTGAAAAATACGGCGGGGAGAACGGCGCGCTCACCCATGATGTATTGTGTGCGGTGAAGTCCGTCGTAAGCGAGACTACAGGCAGGAGGTTCTACACGCTGGTCTAAAACACTTATCTGTACGTCCTACCCAATACCCTTTTGCGCCTAACCTTGAAGGCGCAACATCTTTTTTGTAATTGTCTCCCGGCCGGGGTGCGGCAAATTACAGTAACCCCCGGTCCCCCGAAGGCCTAGGCCTAGGTCCTCCCGGGGTGCCGGCGTTGGCCCCGGCCCCGGGTGGTGCCGGCGAAGGACCCGGGCCGGCCCGGGTGCGTGGAACGACTGCACCGCCGGGTGCCCGGGTGCACCGAAGGCCTAGGTCGGCCCGGCCGGGGTGCGAAGAATTGCGGGAGTATTACGATTTGGTTATTTTTTCATACGAAAGGGGTGGGGTGCGTTTCCACTGGAAAAAGGAGACAGAATTTTGCGCGAAATCCGCTTAAACGCGATATGCGGGGTTTTTGAAATCGGAGGCAGATGCGGGGACGGAAAGGCGATGCGCGGCCGAGAAATGCCGGAAAGAGGCGTAGATTGGGAAGGAAATCGAATATTTCGATGGAAAGAGTGCCGGTATTTATGGGGAAATAACGGATTTTAAGGGATAATTGGGGTCGAAATCGGGGGTTAATACGGGCTTGGAATTGGGGCGCGCAGGGGCGAGATATCGCGAATCGGCGCCCGGGTTGGCCGGGAATCGGAGCCCGGGGCGGCCGGGAATCGGAGCGATATTGGTAGGCCGATTCTGCTACCCC
>Ga0208462_1002271_pt1 | contig 10736 bp, 12 predicted proteins | sample AD_SCU001_MetaG_FD_184452 | JGI IMG/M metagenome (GOLD analysis project Ga0208462, IMG submission 184452) | Active sludge microbial communities of municipal wastewater-treating anaerobic digesters from China - AD_SCU001_MetaG (SPAdes) (version 2) | ecosystem: Engineered > Bioreactor > Anaerobic...
GAAGACCACCGTAAGTGGTCGGCGGCAGGGTTCGTTGGCGCGAGGGTTGCCGAGCCAGGTCAAAGGCGCTGGATTCAGGGTCCAGTCTCGCAGGAGTTCGAGCGTTCAAATCGCTCCCCTCGCATATGTCTTTTTAAACCTTTTTTCCGTTAGCGGAGCACCGAATGAGCACAACTGTGGTCAAACCACCTTCATAAGGATGGTCGCAAGCGCAAAAAGGAGCAGGCCGTTGATCACGACGATCCCTGCGATGACCATGCCCGGGATGAGGCCCGGCAGCAGCATGCTGATACCAAACGAGATCGATACAACGTTCAATACCGTCTGGGTGACCAGAAGTTTCTTGAGGGTCGGCAGAAGATCTGCTGGAACAGCGGTCGCAGGGCTGCCGGCGCCCTGCAGCATCGGAAGGAATCGTTTTGCAAGTAGTATTGCTCCCCCGGCGATGTTCAGGATCGCAAGGAGCACCCGGATCAGATCGGTCATGATGCCGGGAACGATGCACGAGAAGATCCCCATCGAGGCGAACACGATCCCGATGACAACAAGCAGGCGCGAGCGTCTGTACTGACCCATGGGGGTCTCTCCCAGTGCAAGCATCTGGATGGCCATGATGACCAGCAGAAGCCCGAGTTGTCCGTCCGGTGAGAACGGGATCGCACCCGTGTTTACCGGGAAGAGCAACAGTCCCAGGAGAACCAGCAGGACACCGACCGGGATGACCAGTGCAATCGAGAGCGGGATCGAGGTCTCCCTGAAGATTAAAGGGGGATCGCTGGACTTCATGGGGATCGCGCCCTCCTCTCTCCGGGGGGATACGCCCGGTTAACGGCCTGGATGCACCAGGAGAGATAGAAGAAACTGATACCGTAGATTATGAGTAGAACCGCCGTCTGCGGGTCGGTTGTGATGCCGGGGAGGAGCGTGACGAGACCGAGAACGATCGAGAAGAGATAGACGAGGATACAGGCGAGCGTCAGTTGCCGGAGGATCCCGGGGACCTTCAGCCACAACCTCGCCTTATCCCGGGAGAAGAACAACTGCAGCATGAGCGAGACCCCGCCGGCGAAGAGCAGTATCCCGACAAGGATTCGAACCGGTTCAGCAAGCAGTCCGGGTATGAAACATGCGACCATCCCGATGACCGCCGTGCAGACACCGAGGAGTATTATCGCCCATGAACGCCGGAGATCGCCGAATGGCGTCCTTCCCATTGTTATCATCTGAAACGAGACGATAACGAGAAACAGCCCGTAGGTGCTGTCGGGGGCGTACGGAAGTTCACCTGTGTGAATCCTGAATAGAAGCACGCCGAAGAGGAGCATGAATACGCCAAAGACTACCAGTATGACCACTTCGAGAGAAAGGTCGGACTCTGCTCGTGACTTTAAACCGGAACTCTCGTTTCCGGTGGTCTCTGTTACCATCCCGGTCGCTCCATTCTCGTCTCCTGGAACCGGCGTCCTTATATGGGCTTATCGGATGAAGAGTGTGTTGATCTCCCTGGATATTTACATTGCGGTAATATAGCGACCGGGATCTGCGGTGAAGGTCATAGTGTACTGGTTTTGAGGCAAAGCCGTTTGTATGCCGGATCGCAGATTGGTGTTTTGGCGAAGATCTTTCGCGCGCAGGGGGTTACGACAGAGTCTGGTTTCTGTGCCGGCCGGATGGTTCTCCCGATGTGGGGTTACCTCCAGCCCTGCGCTCCCTCTCGTGCCGGCGGAGAGGATCCGAACGGTATTTGACCCGGGTTTCTCAGCTCATTTGCCTGTATGATCCAGGGCCAAAAGTCGGTCAATTCTATCAGCATTTATCTTACAGGGCCTGAATCAAAAGATCCGGCGTCCGTAACAACGAAACACAAAGTATATGCCCTGAGGGTGTAAGGCAGGTGGAAGGATGCCCATGTTCCGACCACAGGATGATTTCACCTACCTGATGCCTGTCCACTTTGGTGGCAGCAAGTTTGACCCGGAGACTCTGGTCACGCAGAGAACGACGTCACTCGCGATCAGTTACGAGACCGAGAGAGACCTTCTTGAAAACTATATCCCTGAAGGATTTGAACTCCTGGCACCTGAAGTGCAGGTTGTTTTCAGCAGGTTCACCGAGATCAACTGGTTGCAGGGCGGACATTACAACCTGATCAACGTGGCAGCACCGGTCCGGTTTCATGGAAAGAAGGACGAGATCGACGGTGCCTACACGCTTGTTGTATGGGAGAACAGAACCGCACCCATCCTCGGGGGACGGGAACAGACCGGCATCCCGAAGTTGCATGCGGATATCGAGGACCTGCACATCCTGCGGCCTCATTATGCCACCACCGTCAGTTACGAGGGAAATACCTTCCTCAGGATGGGTTTTGAGGCCACAGGGTCGATAACCGGGCCTGAACTGGAGGCGCTGAAGTCGCAGTTCGTCTCCATGAACACGCTGGGGTGGAAGTATATTCCAAAAGTCGGCGCTCCGGGGGCGGAAGTGAGCGAGTTCGTCCTCTACCCGCAGGGCATGGAGGTGGAGACGGCACAGGCTGGAAGTGGCAGCCTGGAGTGGATCGAGCAGACGCCGATGCAGAACCCTGTCCAGTACTACATCGTCAACAGTCTTGCGGCCCTGCCCATGAAACGGCTGACGCAGGCGACAATGGTAGATGGTAGGGCCGTCCTCCATGCGATGGGCGCAAGGGTCATCGAGTAGTATGGGGTGAGAATTGTGGTTGATTCGGATTATTATAAAGGCAAGGTCTGCATCGTTACCGGTGCAAACTCCGGAATCGGGTATGCCATCAGCGAAGAACTCTTAAAGAGGGGGGCAATCGTCTACATGGCCGGACGCAGTCCGGAAAAGATTGCAAAGGCCGTCGGCCAGCTCGCTGCCCATGGCGACCGGGTAAAGCCCCTCGTCATGGACGTGACCGATCAGGAGCAGGTTCAGCGGGGTATCGAGACGACGGCAGCAAAGGCCGGAAAGCTGGATATCCTCTTCAACAACGCAGGTGTGGGTGGGACGATGCCGTTCGAGAAGGCCACCCTCGAGGACTGGAAGACCATCATCGAGACCAACCTGTGGAGCGTCATATACGGAGTCCATACCGCGGTTCCGATCATGCTCAAGCAGGGGTTCGGGCAGATCGTGAACACCAGTTCGATAGCCGGGATCGCTCCGCCTCCGTTCCAGGCGCTCTACTCCCTCACAAAGTACGGTGTCACCGGGATGACCGAATGCCTGAGGTACGAGTATGCGGATAGAGGGCTCTACTTCTCGACGGTCTGCCCGGCGAACATCGCTACACCGATCTTCAATAAGGGTATCGACGGCCAGGCGCACGGCGAACTGAGGATTCCCGACGACGCGTATCCTGTCGATAAGGCGGCGTCGCTTATCCTTGACCGGGTCGCGGAGCATAAGGGGATCATCGTTGTGCCTGAATCTCCATACACCGAACTCTGGCAAGGGTATGTCCTCGGCAGACCGGAGATCGAAGAGACGTTGCTGCAGATGGCCCGCGACCGCAGGGAGGCGTTCGAGCGGAGCGGGACATACTTCTGATAACCACTCTTTTTGCCCTGATATGCGGCGTGAGGTGATCGTTCGAACCTTCTGCTACCGTGGCGCTCTTACCAGTCTCCAATCGGGAGCCTGCATTCGCGTTTTTCAAGGAAACGGTCCTGCCCTCTGCCGGAGAGAACGCTTTCATCCTCTTTCCCATTCCGGAAAGGCTAACTCCTCCTCTGGCAAAAGAAGAGATATCATGGAACGCAACAATGCCGGGGCTGACCGTTGTTCTGCGGGAGCGCCCGGGCCGAGGGTTGATCGGAAGGCTCTCCTCGAGGAGATCGCCGCTTTTACCCGCAAATACGGGGATATCCTTGCCAGGTATCATCGCTACACGATGGACGAACTCAAACAGATCGAGCAGGAGTGCTGGGCGCTGCACGATAAGGCGTGCAACATGGGCGCCTGTGGGAGCGCCGGGGTACTCGCTGAACTGGAGTACCTCATCACCACGGCAAAGGAGATGAGGGCCCGGATGGACGAATCCCGGGGCTGACCCGCGCCTCAGTCGGTTTTGAGCAGCCCCTCGATCAGGCGGGCGAAGAACGCGCCCGAGAGGGGTTCTTCGTAGTCTCTCCCCTCGATGCTGAACCGCAGGACGGCGTTATCCAGGCCTGAGTAGTACTCTGTCTTCTGTTTTCCCTCACGGTTTATGGCGATCCCGTCTTCACAGGGTTTTATCGATATGATCTTTCCCAGGTTGACGCTTGTCGTCCGTTTCTGTCCCGCAAACACCAGGCGTCTGTCTGTCAGGGTGAGAGTGCCTGAATCGATCGATCGTATCTCTTCATGGGACTCGCTCCTGGAAGCAAACCCGCCGGTTCTTATGTAGACCCCTTTAGCGATGCGGATACTCGGTCCCGCACCGCCGCCATACGTCTCCCGCACGGAGCGGGGTTCACTCAGGGTGACCGCTGGGATTGTTGCCACCAGCCTTTCGCCCTTCTTTGGAACGATCGAACCGGGGGCAGCGGCGTTCAACGGCGGGATCTGCCCTTCCCGGACTGCCGTGATGAGGTGGTCGAGATTGAGTTCTCGCTGCCTGGCATCGGAGACCCCGCCGTCGGCGATACGTTTCCACTCTTCATCGCTCAACGTCTGGTTGGCGTAGTCGCGCCATGCGGGCCTGGAGGTATCGGAGATGTTTGAGAGTTTGAACGTCCCGCTGCCCTCCCTGGTGAAGACTGCTCCGCAGTTCGGGCACGAATACGATTCTGTGGTCGTCAAACCCAGGAATCCCCTGCTGACGGTCTTTGAGAGGCGACCGGCTCTGCATGCAGGGCATCGTTCATACCATCTTAGCCCCTTCTCCGGGGCGGTCGCAGCAGGTTGGTGCAGGAGGGGGCTGCCACAGTTGCTGCAGTAGTTCCCCTCATCCTCGTAGCCACAGTTCGGGCATCGCATCTGGATCAGCTTCCGTTGCTATACCATACCCGCGGTCGTCATCCCCACGAGGGTGGCATTGCGTAAAAAGGTGATCGCACGCATTATATCTCTTACCCCTGGTTTCAGGGCCGAATCTATCCGGCATCGATGCAAAACGATCGGCGATGCCCCTGCGGGGTATGGTAGAAGAGCCAAAACGAGGAAAGCGTCAGGGCGTCTCTGCGCTCGGGTTCTGTTGCCGGGGATACGAACGCCAGGGAGGGGGAAACCCTGCCCCGTACTTATGGGAGCAGGAGAGAGGTCGTGACCGGGAAAAGATTACCGCCGCCGTCCACGACTCGTCGCTACCGGCGAGGTTCTTGTGCCCCTGGCGGGGTTAACCTTCAATTGCTCCCGTCCCGCCGGGTGGATTTGACCTCCTGTGACTGTAGCGCCCCGATGGCTTTGAGCGCCCTGTAACCCTTTCCGGTTATGATGTAGTCTCCCCGCTCGTGCTGCTGGAGGATCATCCCGGCATCCTGGAGTTTCTTGAGATGAAAGAGCAGGTTTCCCCCTTTCAGGCCGGTCAGGGTTGAGATCTCCGAGAATGTCTGCGTCCCGGTGGCAAGTGACTGGACGATCCTGAACCTGTGGCGGTTTGCAAGCGGCTCAAGAAAGTCCTGAACCAGGGTATCTCCAGGCAGATCGGCGATGGCCAGGGTATCTTCCTCGCCCTGGTAGATCCCGAGCGATCGCATCAGGTCGATCTGTTTCTCAAATAGACGGTTTGTCTCGGCAAAACAGGTGGAGCAGTTCTCAAATCTCCCCTCCTCTCGCATCTTTGCCAGTCTGTCGCGGTATGACCGGACAACCTCTTCACGGACCTCGCCGTCTCCAATAAGTTCTGCTGAACTCTTGAGAAAATCGTAGAATGTGGCGTAACATTGGTCACGCATCGGACAATCCCGGATCATCCGTTCCTGTAGCCCGCGCTCCGCGTCGCCAAGATGCTGCTCGACAAAGAGGCTGGCATACTCTTTCCTGAGCCCTGAAAGCGCCATCTCGATTTTCTGGCTGTTTGCGTGGTCTATAAACCGCCGCAATTCGTTTCTTAGAGCCTCAATCTCTTTTTGGACCACCTTTATCTCACGGAGATAGTTTTCTGCTCCGTCAGTCACAGGCATCCCTCCTCTGATAAGGTTCCCGGGTGTGGCCGGGGTCGTTGTGTTCGGTCATGGGAGTGTAGCACCCGGTTTGTTGTATAGTTTAATGACGCTAATCTATATTAATATAACTGTCGAATATGATGATCGGTGAGAACCATGCCTGAATGGTGCTACACCAGAGAGTCCGTATCGGACGAGAAGGCGGAGCAGGCGCTTCTTGCAGTGAAGAGCGCCTGTTTCGGCTGTGCAGAGCACAGCAACGACTGCTCGCTGGCAAAGGCCGTGCGGGATATCACTGAGATGCTGGAGGTAAAAGAATGAACGTAAAAGAAGAGATCCGGGCACAGATCATCGGTGCTCTTGCCGGTGCAAAGTTCCCGATCGGTACGCCAGAGGAACTCCTTGCTGCATTCCCTGATGGAGCAAAGACCCGGTGTAAAGCAGGCGATGTGGAGATGACCGCAGGTGAAGCGGGCTCTCTCCTGAAGTCAGAGGATTTCCCATTCAAAACCCCGGAGCAGGTGGCCGACACCATTCTCTCCCGGGCGGGAATGTAAACTTTTTTTTGCGCCCGCGCTTTCCAATGCCCCCGAGTATATCTTCAGGCGTCCCGGTGAGATCCACCTTAAAGATCCTGTTTCCGGCCCTTGCGCGGCTTCCAGCGGTCTATCGCCACACACTGCCTGCGCCGGAAGGTGGGTTTGGTGACGAAGGACGCGCATCGGATGCGACTTGATCGTCCCCCCCCGCATTACTGCCGGGGAAAGGTGTGAGTTTGTATTTCAGATCTATGACCTGATGGCTCCGGGTTGTGTCTGCGAAAAATATGAAAAATAGTTTGTTCAGTCTTTTCTCCCCGCAACCAGGAGCAGCCCCGCAATCAACAGGGCGCCGCCAGCAATGGCCGGAGAGAGAGGTGCGGTCTGTGTGGGTGTCGTGATCGGGTTCAGCGTCACGTAGAGGTCGACGGTCTCACCCTTCCCGGGGTACTGCTCGACGGTGCCGGTGTAGGTCTGATACCCTTCCTTTGTCACGGTGTATGTCCTGTAGGGTGTTCCGGTCGTGTAGACCTCCACGGTAAGGACTCCCTGGCTCGTGACACCCTTGACCTCGTTATCGAACTGAACCGTTGCCCCATCAACGTTGACATGGACGGTGTACCAGCCGATATCCCCGCCGATTATCGGTGCTGCTGTGGGCTGGACGGGGTTGAGGGTCGCGTAAAGGTCAAAGACCTCCCCTTTGGCAGGGACGGAGGTGACCTCCCCATAGTATGTCGTGTAGCCGTCTTTCTCCACGCGGAAGGTCTTATAGGGAGTTCCTGTGGTGTAAACAGGGACGTAGAGCACACCGGCCTCGATCGTTCCCTGATATTCGTTGTCAAAGTAGACGTCTGCTCCATTCACGTTGCAGTTCACTGCATACCATCCATTGTCGCCGCCGATGGGCGGTTGAGCGCTCGAAGGAAGGACAATAAAACAGCAGGCGAGAAGAGAAAAGATCAGTAGGTTGCGTAAAACGCTCTGCATGCAGAGCCTCTACCCTAATGAGCAAAAAATCTTTCTTAAGTGTTTTGTCACCACTCCCCGCCGGGAGAAAAGAGCCGGAGGGTCTCTGGAGAAGGTTGTGCAGATCGGGTGCAATTCTTTATCGTCGGGACGCCGTGCCCTCCCTCATTATCCCGTCACGAGGGGAGCTGTGGCGGTGGCAGGTGAGCATTTTTTTGCGCACTCTGATTCCAGTAAGGGTATACACGCGAACGAGGGCATTCTTTGTTAACGGGTGTGCGAGACCACCTGGTTTTGGGCGTCCCAAAGGTCTAAACCTACGGTCCAGCAGTGGAAAAAAAAATTCTGAAATGGCTCTGGATTACCACAGAATATATATCGTAACGGATATTACCACCCTTCGGTTTTTCACCAAAATATATATGAAAAAACCACCCTACTACTGGGTTAAGCTCTCCACGTATGTCTCGGGCTGGTGTTCTGGATGAATCATAGAAACCGACTTGAACTGAGAAAGTTCGTGGCCCCAGAATTTGTCTGCGGTCAGGGGGCGCTCGATCTTGCGGGCCGGTATGCCCATAACCTCGGGATGCGACACCTTCTCCTTGTCACCGACCCTGTTGTCAGGGCCGTCGGGTGGGCTGAGGCCGTAGGGGAGAGCCTGACCGAAGCCGGGGTCTCGTTTACCATCTATGACTCTGTCAGCCCGAACCCTCGCGCCGGTGAGGTGATGGCGGGGGCGGAGGTGTATTGGTCTGAAGGCTGCAACGGGATTGTCGCGGTCGGTGGAGGAAGCCCGATGGACTGTGCCAAGGGCATCGGGATAGTGAGCGTGAGCGGCCGGGATATACTTTCGTTCGAGGGTGTTGATCAGGTCCCGCTGCCCCCGCCGCCGCTCATATGCGTCCCGACGACAGCTGGAACATCCGCTGATATCTCCCAGTTTGCTATCATCAAAGACGAAGAGGGTAGACGCAAAGTGGCCATCATATCCAAGGCGCTCGTCCCTGACGTCTCGCTGCTCGATCCTGAACCCCTGACGACTATGCCGCGGGATCTTACCGTGGACACCGGTATCGACGCCCTCACTCACGCGATCGAGGCATACGTCTCAAACGCCAGTTCTCCGATCACCGATCTGCATGCCCTTGAGTCGATACGCCTTACCAGTAAAGCGATGCCGGCGGTCCTCGAGAACCCTGATGACCTGAACCTCCGGTTCTCGACCCTCCTTGCCAGCCTTCACGCCGGTCTTGCGTTCTCCAATGCAAGTGTCGGTGCGGTGCACGCCATGGCGCACGCTCTCGGCGGGGTCTATGACCTTGCACACGGCCGCTGCAACGCGCTCCTCCTTGAGTATGTGATCGAGGCCAACTACGAGGCGGCGTCCATCCGCTACGACCGGATTGGCGCGATCCTCGGACAGGGGCAGGACGAATGGATGTCACCTGCAGGGGTGGTGGCGGCGTTCAGGAGGTCGCTTGGCATCTCCGGGACGCTTTCCACGCTCGGTGTCACCAGGGACATGATCCCGGCCCTTGCAGAACGGGCATACGTTGATCCATGCCTTGCAACAAACCCCCGCGATCTTTCCCGCGAAGAGATTGAGGAGATCTATGAGCGGGCACTCTGACCCCCGGCTAGCTCGGGAAGCCCTGCGTGAGAAGATCATCGGTCTCGGGGAGACCTCCCTCCATAAGAGTTACTACCCGGAACTCCAGAGCCGGCTTGCGGAACTTGAGCGGTTCAGGGCGCTGCTCGATCAGACATACGATGCAATCTTTCTGATCCAGGCAAAGGGCGGGAGAGTTGTGGACTTTAACGCCACCGCACAGAGGTATCTCGGATACTCGAGGGAAGAACTTCTCTCCAGATCTTTTGAAGACCTTGTATGCCCCGAGCAGAGGTCGGACTTCCTTGACTATGCCCGGCGAAAACACAGGTCGCCGGCGGAGTCGGGGGAGACATATAGGGTCTCGCTTCTCACGCGTGATGGCCGGGATATACCGATGGAGGTTGCTTTCCGTTCGGTCACCTTCGGCGATGACCGCTACATCGTGGCGATAGCACGGGACATCACCGAGCGCATCCGGATCGAGCGCGACCTCAGGATCAAGGAGAGCGCGTTCGAGTCCTCGATAAACGGGATCCTGATCGCCGATCTGGAGAGAGCGGTCACGTATGCGAATCCGAGCTTTGCGGAGATGTTCGGCTACAGCGGTCCAGAGGCTCTCAGGGGGATGAACCTGGATAGGTTTTTTGTCGACCCATCCGTTGCGGAAGAGATCGTCCGTGATCTCCTGCAGAACCGGCCGGTCATACTGGAGGTGGAGGGGTTGCGACGCGACGAATCGTCGTTTCACATCGAGGTCTCCGGCAGCGCTGTGCAGAACGAGACCGGGCAGCCTTTCTGCATCATGCTGATCGTCATGGATATCACCGAGCGCATCAGGCTTGATAATCTGAAGCGCGAGTCCTACGCGCAGCTTGGAAAGAATATTGAGCAGTTTGCGGTTATTGGAGACCATATCCGGAACCCCCTCCAGGTGATCGTCGGCTGCGCGGAGATGATAGACGACCCGCTTGCGGAGAAGATCCTGGAGCAGGCGGGGCTGATAGATCGGTTTATCGCGGAACTTGACCGGGGGTGGGTTGAGTCCGCAAATGTCAGGAACTTTCTGCGAAAACACGGCGAGGAGGCCGAGTTGCCAGAGAGAAGACCGATCCAGCCTGACAACTGAACTGATCCCATTCTGCACAAAAACGGTAGACGCCCCGGCCGGGATTTGAACCCGGGTCGAAAGCTCCGGAGGCTTTCAGGATGTCCACTACCCTACCGGGACTGCTATATTAAATTGTTTCATATGGTGTGAACTACCCCGCGCCTCTCGGGCGCGGCTTCCTGCTTCATCGAACCCGCCCCGGAGGGCCTTACATGATCTCCACAGGCGTTGATTACCCTGTTCGGGCCGTCCCGGCCCTACAGCAGATTATATATTCCGGTTGCTTGGTTCTCGCAACGCAGACAATACATTTTTGGATGTGCGGACAGAAAAATGTATTGTCTCGAAACGTATTACGGGAAGGGCGGGGTCTTCCCGCTCCGCCCCCTTCACCCCCGCAGGATAAATGTAAT
>Ga0208462_1002279_pt1 | contig 10683 bp, 9 predicted proteins | sample AD_SCU001_MetaG_FD_184452 | JGI IMG/M metagenome (GOLD analysis project Ga0208462, IMG submission 184452) | Active sludge microbial communities of municipal wastewater-treating anaerobic digesters from China - AD_SCU001_MetaG (SPAdes) (version 2) | ecosystem: Engineered > Bioreactor > Anaerobic >...
CAGCACGAAGCGCTGGAACGTCAGTCCCGGCGCGTTCTTGCCGTTGGCCACCTCGGAGATCCGGCCGACGACGCCGTAGCGGTTCTGCGCCGCTTCCATCTCCCCGGCCAGCTTGTGAAGATCCGCGCTCCATCGGGCCAGTTGATCGGACTGGGCGCGGAGCGCCCCGTGCCGCGCGATCGCCGAACGGAGCGCTTCCGAAGCTTCGCGCGCCTTCCGTTCCAGTTCCTCAAGAACCGGGGCTTCCAGCCCCTGCGCCGCCGCCGCGGCGCGATCGAGCCGCTCCCGGGCCGCCCGGTGACGCCCGTGAAAGTCCGCAATCTCACGCTCCATGCGGTCGACGTCCTTGCGGTCCAGCTTCGCCGCCCGGTAGTCCTCAACGCTTGAAAATCCCTCCTCCGCAAGCCGCAGACGGAGTTCCTCCCGGCAGCTTCCGGCCCGCTCTTTTGCGGATTCGACAGCCTCGACCGCGTTCCGGAGGGTTTCTTCGCAGGCGGCCGCCCGCGCAGCCGCGGCTTCCTGACGCGCTCTCGCCGCTTCCTGTGCGTCAAGCAGTGACCGCAGCCGCTTCTGAGCCGTCGAAATCGCGCACTCAAGCGCCTTCAGGTCCCGCAGCCGATCGGGCACCTTCCCCTCCCGCTCGGCCATGACGGCCGCCTGGCCGTCCATTCGCCGCACCGCTGCGCGCAGTCCGTCTTCGAGCCGGCGCAACCGCTTTTCGTTCCCTGCCGTCCGTTCCTCGACGGCCTTCAGCGCCACGGCCCGGTCCGTCACCTGCGCCCGGGCGGCCACGGCGGTCTTGAACCTCGCCCACGCCTCCCTCAACCGGGTTTTCAGGTCCCGGAATCCCTCGGCGGGAACCTCCCCGGCTTCCGCCCGGAGGTTCGCCGCAGCACTCTGCAGCGCAACGACCTCCAGGTTGGCGCGTTCCGATTCCAACCGGGCCTTTTCGTATCTCGATTCAAGCTCCCTGGCGTGGGTTCTCGCCTTCTTGAGAGCCGCTTCGGTGGGCAGTTCACCCTCGTGGCGGGCCAGCGAAGGATGATCGGTCGCGCCGCACACCGGACACGGGACGCCGTCCGCGAGCCGTCCGGCCAGTATCGCCGCCTGCCCGTCCAACCATTTCTTTTCCATGCCGTCCAGCGCCGCTCTGGCGTCGGTCAGTGCGGCGAGCGCCGCGCCCGTCGCCGCCCCCGTCTTTTCCCGGCGAGCGAGCGCCAGGGCCAGGTGCTTTTCGGAGGTCTTCAAGCGGATGGTCGCCCGGTAGGAAGCAGCGGCCTGGCGCACCTCGAGGCGATAACGCTCGGCGTGCACGGCCTGGGCTTCGGTCTCCTCCAGCGCGGCCCCGGCCTCGGCCATCTCGACCCGGCAGCGTTCGAGGGCCGCCGCTCTGAGCCCCCGAAGCCTCTCGACCCTTTCGACCCTGGCCTTCATTCCGCCCAGGTCCGATCGGGCGGCTTCCAGTTCCCTGACCTGGTCGATCATGGCGGTGAGTTGCACCACGTCGCGCCGAGCCGCCTCGCGTTCGCCTTCGCGCTCCCGCTCCCCGGCCAGCGCCGCTTCCGCCGCCTGCCTGGCTGCCCGGGCCTTCTCGATCTCGACTTCGGCCGTTCGGACCCGCACGGAAGCGTCCCCGAATTCCTTTTCCCGCGCCGCCAGGTTGGCTTCGATGCCGCGCAGCCCGGCGGCTTTTCTCGCCCGATCGAGCTTCACCCGGCGATCCTCTATTTCGGGTTTCCGTTTTTCCAGCGCCGCGAATTCGGCCTGTGCCCGCGCGGCTTCGTCGAGGATGCGCCGGATTTCGCGGCCCTTGTTCACCGCTTCGTTGGCCAGGGCTTCGCTTTTCTTGAGCGCCTCGACCTGCCCGCCGAGCGCTTCGAGCCGCGCGGCGAACCCCTCCATTGCTTCCGCCAGCTGCCGTTCGGATTCGACGGCAGCCTGTTCGAGGATGAGCCGTCGTCTCTTGCCGAGGTCTTCCAGGGCGTGCTGGATTTCCCTGGCCGCCTCCTTCACGGCTTCTTCGATGCGCCGGTATATTTCGGTCTGAAACAGGACTTCGAGGATCGCCTGGCGCTCGCGGGAATCCGCGGTCAGGAACTTGCGGAACTGCCCCTGGGGAAGCATCACGACCTGCCGGAACTGGCTGCTCTTGAACCCCAGAAGCTGCTCCATCCGATCGGTGACCCGGGTCCACTGGTCCGCCAGCAGCGCCCCTTCCCGCGACTCGTCGACAAGCCCGGTGCGGTCGTGCAAAACGGCGGCCGGGCGCTGCACGACGGTTCCCTCGCCTCGTATCCTGGGCCTCTCCTGCTCGGGGCTGCGGGTGATGCGGTAGACGGCCTCGCCCAGCGAGAAGTCGAACGTCACCCGGGTCGGGGTGGACGCCCTCGCATAGTCGCTCCTGAGATGACGGACGTCCCGTTCCCCGCCCGACGTTTCCCCGTAGAGCGCAAAACAGACGGCATCCAAAAGGGTGGATTTCCCGGATCCGGTCGGTCCGTGGATCAGGAAGAAGGATCGGTCTCCCAGCACGCGGAAATCGAAAACCTGCTCTGAGGCATAGGGCCCGAAGGCGCTCAGGGTGAGCTTGAGCGGGCGCATCAGTCGGCCTCCCGTTCGGCTCGGCGCAGATTCTCCACGATTTGCGCATAGGCCTCCGCCTGCTCCGGGGTGAGCTCATCGCCCGTCACCTGCGAAAAGAACGCCCGGAAGAGCTCGAGGTCGCTCAGTCGGCGGTGGTCCCGGGCGGTGCCCCCGGCTTCGCCGGCGGCTGCAAGGTGCGACCGCTCGATGTGCAGCAGGTTGGGGTAGATCTCGGAAAGCCTCCCGTGGGCGTCCAGGATCGGCTCCTTGTCTGTCAGGACGGCCATGACGTAGTCTTCCCGCGATTCCGCGGCCTGGGGCCCCGCCAGAAGCTCCCGGAACGCGCCCCGGATGCACCGGACCTCGTGCCTTGGCGCGAGCGGAATGCGCTCGACGGCGCATCGGCCCGCGGCATCCAGTTCCACGAGGTTGACCGACTTGGTCTGCCCGGCCTCCGCAAAGGAATAGCACAGGAGCGAGCCCGCGTACTGTACGTGGTCGGCCCCGGCCCGTTGCGGGCGGTGAAGATGTCCCAGCGCCGCGTAGTGAAATCCCTCGAAATGCTCCACCCCGACGGCGGCCGCGCCGCCCACCGACAGGGAGCGTTCCGATTCGCTTTCGATTCCTCCGGCGACAAAGGCGTGAGCGACCAGAACGGCGCGGCTTCCGGCGAGAAGGGGGCGCCTTGCCGATTCGACCTGAGCGGCCATGGCCGAATCGTGGTCCACGACGTCCTTGCGGTCCAGCCGTTCCCGCACCAGGGCCGGCTCGGCGTAAGGCAGGGAACAAAAGGAGACCGGCCCGTGACGGTCGTCGATGACGACGGGCATCGCATCGGGGGCGGGCGTTCCGGCCAGGTGGAGCCGCTGAGCGGCCAGGACCTTCGAACCGAAGCTCAACCGTTCGGGACTGTCGTGATTGCCCGCGATCAGGATGACGGGAATCCGAAGGCCAAGAACAAGCCGGGAAAGGGTGTCGTCGAGCAGGGCCACGGCGTCGGGAGGAGGCACCGCGCGGTCGTACACATCGCCGGACACAAGCACCACATCGGGTTTGCTTTCCGACGCGAGCCGCACCACCCGGTCCAGAACGAAGGCCTGGTCCGCCGTCAGGTGCACTCCGTGGAATATCCTGCCCAGGTGCCAGTCCGCGGTGTGCAATATGCGCATGGTGATCGTCCTCCCCGGCGAGGCCGCCGCCTGCGTCTCAGTGAGCGCATCCGCCGCCGGAATGGCCGGCGCAGGTGTGCTCGGGCTGGAACTGCGGCAGGCTCCGGTTGTTCAACAGCTCGACGTTCTCTCCAACCGTTCCCTCCACGGCTCTAAAGACGACGATCCCGTCGGCCCGCAGCTTCATCAACGCCCCCATGCCGATACCGCCCACGACGATGGCGTCGACGCGGCGTCCACCCAGGGCCTTGAACGGCTGGCACATGCCGTGAGCGTGGTGCAGGTCCCCGTTTGCGATCTCCTCGACGCTCCCGGTGCCGGTGTCCACGATGACAAAGCCCGGAGCCGATCCGAAGTGTCCGTAAACCATGCTGTCCATTCCCTGGAGCGTTTTGGTCGGAAAACAAATCTTCATGCTGAATGTCTCCTCGTTGAGTGATGTCCTCATGGTTTGCCCGTGAGACAGCATTAAAGCCCGTGGAAAACCCGTGGTCAATCCCCTCCCGTCAACCGCCCGCGTGGTGAATCCATTGCGGAGCCGAATCCGACGATTTCCCCGCGAGTACAGCCCCTCATCGCCGGTTTCCCGGGAACCCGCGGCGCGGCAGGAACCTGCGAGCTCCCGCCGAGTAAAGCTCGGCCCAAAATACTGCAATTGTAACGGGAGCGCTCCCTGCTCAAGACGGTTTGCCGGGTTGCGGCTTCACCGGATGCTCAGGTTGCCTTCCGCTCGCGGGGGCAGCATTCGCGGCCGGATGCCGCGGTCTCCAATGAGGCGCCGCAACGAGAAAGATTTCTGCCCCGGCAGGCCGGGCATTCCGCCGGCGAATCCGTCTCGGGAGGCATGTCCCAGGTGTGCCGGCAGAGCCGGCACATGTAGCTCCTTGAGGGCGCGATACCCGTCCCGCCGCCACCCCCGATGGACAGCGCCAGGCCTTCCACCAGGACCCGGGCGATCTTGGCTCTGGCCGCCCCGACGATCCTCCCGAAGGTCTGTCGCGAGACGCCCATCCTTTCGGCGGCTTCCTCCTGGTAGAGTCCCTCGAAATCGGCCAGCCGGACCGCTTCGAACTCGTCTTCCGAAAGGACGACCCGGCTCGGGGCCGGCCCCGTTGTTCCCGCGGGTGTGAACGCCCTGCAGGGCGGCGCTCCAGTGATTGTGCGGCAGCACTTGGGTCTTGGCACGCTGCGTCCTCCGTCGATCCAATTATGAGCATATGCTCATAATAAGTCAACAGGATTTGCGTTGTGCACGCGTGCGGGCATGAAAGGCCTGTGTTGAGGCCGGAAGGCTCACTTGAGGTTGGAAAACACGATACCCCACGTCACGATGGCCAGGGACACCAGCCATGCGCCCAGGGATGTCCACGTAAGTCGCCGCAGGAGGCGAGGCAGGATTTCCCGCAGGCTCGCGACCTCGCGGAATGGCATGAGCGCGCCGACTCCCAGCCCGGCGACGCCTCCCGCCAGGAACGCCGAGTAGAGCGGGTACCCGATGTATCGGTATTCGCCGTGCAGAATGCAAAACGGGCAGTGATGCGTGGGAAGTTCGTAGAAGTAAGGGGATATGAAGGTGATGAGCGCGAGAATGGACACGACGAACGTTATTCCCGAGGTCAGGGCGAACGCGTAAGCGCCTTTCCCCTTGAAAAGAAAGCAGAGCCCGGATGCAAACGTGGAGATGACGGCTGCGCCGTAAGCGATTTCAACCGGCAGTTCGGGAAGCGACAGAACCCCGGCGGCGATGGTTTCCGACCCGGACGTGAAGAGCGAACCGCAGCACGATGTGATGATGTCCGGATCGAGGCCGAGAAAATAAGCTGTCTGCACAACGGTTTCGACGGCCACCGTAAGGGTGACGATCAGCAGGAGCGCGTATTTCCTCTTGATCAGGGGGTAGTCGTATCCGCTGTTGTCCGCGTGGTTGACGATCAGCCAAAAACCGCACAGCAAGGCATCCACGACTTTGAACACAAGGGTCGGATATCCCCAGTCGTTGACCTTCAGGGTCCCCGCCGCGCACATTGCGCCGACGAACATCGTGGCGAGATGATCGGCGGCGGTGAGGAACAGAAAGAGGGAAAGCAGTTGAAATCCGAGAGCATAAGCCATGACAGTGGAGATGAGGTACGTCCTGCGCTCCATTTCGAGCTGCACTTCGCTGCCGCTCGTGATGTCCCAGTTTCTGAGGATGCGGACCCCGAAGAAGGCGGAGTAGACGAGCATGGCGCAGGTCAGCATGGAGCCCGCCAGCAGGGCGAGGATGGTCGGGTGAAAAATCATGGGCGCACGACTTTCCCGTCTCTCATTTCCACCACCCGGTCAACGATCGCCGAGTCGTACACGATCGGATCGTGACTGGCGATGAGGATGGTTTTGCCGCGCTGCCTGAGGAGGCCCATCATTTCCATGAATTCCCTGGAGAGCCGGGTGTCGAGGTGTGCGGTGGGTTCGTCGGCGATGATCACCGCGGGGTCGTTCATGAGCGCACGCGCGATGGCCGCGCGCTGCGCTTCCCCGCCCGAGAGCCACTCCACCTTCGAAGCCGCCTTGGCCGACAGGTTGAAAAGATCGAGCACGTCCAGCGCTCGCTTTCCGAGGACGCAGGACTTCTCGCCCGTCGGATAGGCCGGGAGCATCACATTCTCGCGGACGGTTATTCCCTTGATGAGATTGAACTGCTGAAAAATGAAACCGAAGGTCTTGCGCCGGATCTCGGTGAGAAATCGCTCCGGGAGGCTCGTTATTTCCCTGTCCAGGAGCATGATCCGGCCCGAGGTCGGGCGCGCCATGCACCCCATCATGCTCAACAGGGTGGTCTTGCCCGAACCGCTCGGTCCCCTCAGCGCGGTCACCCTGCAGGAATCCAACGACAGGCTCACACCGTCCACGGCGGTGAACTCGTTGGGTTTGCCGATATTAAAGACTTTGCGCACCTGGTCGAGTCGAATCACGGTGTTTGTCCGGAGGCGTGAGCCTCGACAATGAGCGGGAACGACCCACGGGCTGCCGGGGAGGGACATGGTCGATCCCGCGAAATCCCCGGGAGCCCGCGGCGTCAATCCTGGTTCTTGACCATTTCGGGGGTAATGTCGGTGAACCGCACGAGAGTCTTCCCCGCGTGGTCCCGCATGAATTCGTTCGCGTCCTCTTCGTTGGCGAAGGGAATGAACTCCCTTCCCATGGGACCGTAGACGTTGCTGCCCACCACAAACAGGGCCTTGCGGCCGTCTGTCGCCCGCATGGAATAGTAGTCGGTGACGTAAATCGATTCGATGTCCGATGCCTTCTTCGACGGATTGTATTTCGCAAGGTCAAAATAGTATTTGAGCATGTCCTTTGCCCCGTCGAAAAATGCACGCGACCCGTCCTTGAACACGATCTCCGCCACGAAATCGGGGTATTTCGCCACGAACATGCCGCAGACCGGACACTTGTCCCTGCTCGAGGGCATCACGAAATCACCCGCGGCAGCCTGCAGGGACGCCAACAGGATCGCCAGCGATATCAAGGCATATTTCATCGTTCACTCTGTTTTTCAGGGCTTTTGTTCGGGCTGCATCTTCTGCTTCATCATCTTGCGCTTCTCACGTATCATTTTCGTGTCCGTGTACATATCCCGGAAGGACGCTTCCATCGCCATATCGAAGGATGCCTCGGTTCCTCCGCTCTCCTTGGCGAATTTCGCAGCATCCTCTTTGTTCGCGAACGCCCACTTGGCCTGTTTGGTCATGACGCCGGGCTTGTCTCCGCCAATCACCCACGCGGCGCTCTCAGCATCGATAAGCTTCTTCGTGCCGTAGTCTCCCACCCGGATGAGTTTCGGTGTCTTGTCGATGTTCACGGCCAGGTCGATGGCCGTGCAATGGATACTGCACGTCCCGGTGACGGTGCCGTCTTCGTATTCGACGAGCATCCTGCTGTGCGCGAACTTCTGCCGGTCCATCCCGCAGTATTTGCAGCTCGAGTGTTTTGCGATGTCGTCGTCCATTTGCGCCGGGACTGGGGTTCCGGACAAGAGAACCAATAACGCCAATAATCCGATAAGCATCTTCACCTTCATCACAGCCTCCTTTTGGGTTTGCCGATTCGGGGGATTCCCCCGCTACCTCATGGCCAGATCGGGATCGATCGTCGCCGCCCTCCAGGAGGGCACGACGGTTGTTACCGTATATGGGACGACCGTCAGAAAGAACAGGGTGGCCGCCTGGTGAAAGTCGACGAAGGGCGCGAGCTTGAATTCGGGATAGAGTACGGACCAGCCTTTGAGAATGGGTTCGAGGAGCGCGGACGAACCGAGAAAGACGTGCAGATAGGCAAGGAGAATCCCGACGAAGAACGATGAAAGGGAGATGACCATGCCTTCCCAGAACTTCATGAGCAGAATGTCCGAAGTCTCCCATCCGATGCCCTTGAGGATTCCGATCTCTCTTTTTTCTTCCGCGCTCAGCCCGGTCGCCTTGTCCCAGGCGAGGATGACAAAGGCCAGCACGGCCCCGGAGAGAATCATGAAAGCCAGGCCCGCGCGCCAGTGAAAGACGGCGTCGTAGGTCCGCAGAATCTCGTCCCGCAATATGGGTCGCGTGTTCGGAAGGATCTGAGCAATCTTGCCCGCGACGGTTGTGGTTTCTTTCCGGTTGGCCACTTCCACAATCAGATCCGTGGCGTATTGTCCCGATACTCCGAAGAAGCTACGGAAGTCGTCTTCCGAAAGCAGGATCAAATCCGATGAAAGGAGGTCGGACTCCGAAGAAAAAATCCCCCTGATCCGGAAGATGACGGGCTCTCCGTCGGATGCCAGCAAGGTCAGCACGTCGCCTTCGCGGACGGACCGCCCACGCGCGACCCCGCTTCCGATGGAGACCTCGCCCGGATTAAAGGAGTGATCCCGCGGCACCATGAATGTATAGTTCGCATCGGTGGCGGGGTCGAAATAATATCCCCAAAGGCGGCCCCTCACGCCGGTTACGCCCCGGATGCGCTCGATTTTCCCGGCGTAGTCGAGGGGGATCGGATCATGCCTGCCCGCGACCAGTTTCTGGACCAGAATCTGAGGCGTATCCCGCAAAACGAGGGAGGCTTCCTTCCTTATTGCCTGAGTGAAAAGGAGTATCGATCCCAAGCTGAACACGACCAGCGTATAAATCAGTGCCAGGGCGACGTTTTTTCCTTTTCTCCGCAACAGGGAGGACAAGGTGAAATCGAGGAGATTCCGCTGCCTTTCAATCCAGTGCCGCATCGTTTGTTTTCCTCATTCTCTGAGGAGGGCCGATGAGGGAGCCCGTCGGAAAATGTTCCAGGGACACCGGGTGGTCCTGAAACGGGGCGTGCCGGTCAGCCTGGGTGGGATGCCTCGTGTAGCGCGCCTCGGTGAACAGGCACAGATCGGTCAACTCAAGCGCCCGGACCAGTCGCGCTCGCGATTCAATCCGTTCGAGAGCCGCGCTTCTTCCTGCATGGGAGTGAAACCACACCAGGCAGGACAACGCTGCATTGACACCCATGAAGGCCAGGAAAATATCGGATTTGCGCATCGATTATCCGTTCGGGTACAGAATCCATACAATAGTGGCTACGGCGAGCTTCACTGCCGGCGCGGAGCGGGACTCCGTTACTCGCCGTCGATTTCCGAAACGGTATTCAACTGAGACGAGGCTTGGTTCACAAAATGGGCACGCTCTCATGAGTTGTCAACTGGATAACAATTCCTTGCCTCTTCAAAAATAATAGGGTCCAAAGGGTATTCCAGGGTGGGACACAGCATTTCCATGCCGTAAATCGGTTCAATGCGATGGTGGAGAGTGAGCACGGGACCATGGCCCCCACATCCCGGGCGGTCATTCGACGAATGACGGCACGGCCTGTTGTCGTTTCCTCCAACAGCCCTGAGCCGGGAGCTCACAGCAAAAGCTGAACGTGTGCCGGCCCGAGGTATATCTTTGCAGGAATGGAAAACCAGGAGCCTGAAGGCTGCCCGGTGTCCGGTTTGCACCGGTGTGACGGCCGCGCTTTCCCGCGAGGGAGGGGACCGGGCCGCCTGTCCGATGCCGGGAAACGCCTCGGAGAGGGCGCGGGGCCTTTGCTTGCCGTCGCTTTGAGGATAGACTTATATTCCGGGATGTCGTTCCGTCCCGGCATCGCAAGCGTGTCCCGGTTCGGTGTCTTTCGGAGATAACCTTTGCCGGCCAATCAGGAAACACACCGGATTCCAGCCTTGGTGGAGAACAAAGGTGCATGGGGGCGAGCCCTTCGAGGAGTCTCTCCCTCGGGATGCCGAGGTTGTGCAGCGCCGACGGATTTGTTTTGCAAAATATTCGGGGATAAATGTAACCTTGAGCGGCAATGGACGGACTTACCAATTGTGAGTTTTGGCCGCTCGGGGGTTTGCGGGCTTATCGAAGCCGGTAGTCGTCGGCGTGTTCCGGCAAACCGGCGTTCCCGGCTGCGGGGGCCGGCGGTGCAAGTTGACGCCTGGAGGGAAGAGGGAACTTCGAGATGAGACGTTACGTCAAGCGGGGTGTTCTCGGATTGATCGTACTGGCCGTCGTGGGTTACCTGGCATCATGGCTCGCGCAGGGCAACGACGCACAGTCGGTCCAGTACCGAACGGTCGCCTTGAAGCGGGGCGACCTGGTGGCGACCATCAGCGCGACGGGCACGGTGGAACCGGAAGAAGTGGTGAACGTGGGAGCGCAGGTGGCGGGGAGAATCCTGGAATTCGGACAGGACGGTTCAGGCAAGACCATCGACTACGGCTCGATCGTCGAGCAGGGGATGGTTCTGGCTCGAATCGACAGCTCCCTATACGCCGCCGACGTCGCCACGACCAAGGCACAGGTCGAGCAGTCCAAGGCGGCGGTGATCCGGGCCGAGGCCGACCTCGTGCAGATGCAGGCCAAGCTCTTCCAGGCGGAACGCGACTGGAACCGGG
>Ga0208462_1002283_pt1 | contig 10653 bp, 10 predicted proteins | sample AD_SCU001_MetaG_FD_184452 | JGI IMG/M metagenome (GOLD analysis project Ga0208462, IMG submission 184452) | Active sludge microbial communities of municipal wastewater-treating anaerobic digesters from China - AD_SCU001_MetaG (SPAdes) (version 2) | ecosystem: Engineered > Bioreactor > Anaerobic...
TCGACCGCTACCCCGGCAAGGGTGAGACGGTCGACCTCTACGTGACGCTGAACCCGATCACGACGCCCACACAGACCGCACCGCTCTCTCCGGCCGTTGCCGGCGGCGCCCTGCTTATTGCGGGGCTGCTCCTGGCTGCGGGGAGAAAGAACTGAACAAACTCTTTTTCATAATTTTCGCGGGCACCAAACTCGAACCATTTCCCCAGGAGCCGTTCGTACTGCCGGCAACCGCACAGGAGCGCAAAAGGCGACTCTCACCGTTTCCAGAACAGGCTCTTCCCCCATACCGCTCCGGGGCATCGCCGATCGCTCTCCACCAGCATGGTGAGAACCGTTCCGGGCCCGCCCGGGCGATTGGAAAAGAGATATACAGCCGCACGACCACTCCCTCTATAACGCTGCCCCGCGGGCGAGAACGATCGCGACTGCGGAAGATACCGGGAACAGAAAAACCGGTGCCGCCAGCGAGAGAGGGGGCTGATCCAGATGCGATGTCCAAACTGTGGCTATGAGGATGAGGGAAAATACTGCAGCAACTGCGGCAGCCCCCTCCTGCACCAACCTGTCGATTCTGCCCCGGATAAGGGGGAATGGTATGACCGATGCCCTGCATGCAGAGCCGGTCGCCTCTCAAAGACCGTCAGCAGGGGATTCCTGGGTTTGACGAGCACAGAGTCGTATTCGTGCCCGAACTGCGGAGCGGTCTTCACAAGGGAGGGCAGCAACAGATTCAAACTCTCGAACATCTCCGATACCACAAGACCCGCGTGGCGCGACTACGCCAACCATACATTGAGCGATCTGGAGTGGAAGCGTATCGCCGGTGGCGGGGTCTCCGATGCCAGACAACGGGAACTCGACCTCGACCACGTCATCACAGCAATCGTTGAGGGGCAGATCCAGGCATTGAACGCTGCTGCTACCGATTCGATCGTTCCAAAGAGAGGCGAAAGGCTTGTGGTGACCGTCCCCGGGGTCACCCTGAGCGAACCGCGCTCCGTGCGGGAGACGCATGGAGGCGGTGCGGGACCGAGTTTTCGCGTCGCAAAAGGGGTTTACATAAGAACCGGGGCGTTTGCTTCGAGGAGCGAGTCGCACGAGGAGATACGATCGATCGATTCGGGCACGCTCAGCCTGACAGACAAACGCCTGGTGTTTGCGGGGCAGAAACGGACGAAGAGCATCAACCTGGGAAAGATCATCTCGATAAAGCCCTTCAAGGACGGGATCTCCATCAACCGCGAGGGGAAACAGAAGACAGAGTACTACTCAGGCCTGGATAACGCCGTCCTGCGGTTCAGCATCGAAGGTAGGGACTACGAAGAACCCCTCTCGGGCGCGATCCTTGCCCGCCTGATCGAGGGACTGCTCAAAACCGACTGAGGCGCGGGTCAGCCGCGGGACTCGTCCATCCTGGCCCTCATCTCCTTTGCCGTGGTGATGAGGTACTCCAGTTCAGCGAGTACCCCGGCGCTCCCACAGGCGCCCATGCTGCACGCCTTATCGTGCAGCGCCCAGCACTCCTGCTCGATCTGTTTGAGTTCGTCCATCGTGTAGCGATGATACCTGGCAAGGATATCCCCGTATTTGTGGGTAAACGCGGCGATCTCCTCAAGGAGAGCCTTCCGATCAACCCTTGGCCCCGGCGCCCCAGCAGAACAGCGGTCAGCCCCGGAATTGCTGCGTTCCATGATGATACCTCTTTGCCAGAGGAGGAGTTAGCCTTTCCGGAAGGGGGGGTGAGGGTGCTCTCTCCGGCAGAAGGCGCGGGACGCGTTCCAGGACAAAAACCCGCGGCTGCAGTCGATCGCCCCTGATTGAAGAGGGGTGCGGAGCGTCACGGGCAGCAGAAGGTTTGAATGACATCCTCACGGCCGCATACCGGGGCAAAAGATGGGGGTATCAAAAGTATGTCCCGCCCCGCTCGAACGCCTCCCTGCGGTCGCGGGCCATCTGCAGCAGCGTCTCCTCGATCTCCGGTCTGCCGAGGATATACCCCTGCCAGAGTTCGGTGTAGGGGTGTTCAGGCACGACGATGATCCCCTTATGCTCCGCGACCCGGTCCAGGATAAGCGATGCCGCCCTCTCGACAGGATAAGCGTCGTCGGGAATCCTCAGTTCGCCGTGCGCCTGGCCGTCGATACCCTTATTGAAGATAGGAGTCGCTATGTTCGCCGGGCAGATCGTCGAGAAGTAGAGACCCCTATCCGCATACTCGTACCTCAGGCATTCGGTCAGCCCCGTGACACCGTACTTTGTGAGGGAGTAGAGCGCCTGGAACGGAGGCGGAGCGATCCCGGCTATCGAACTGGTGTTCACTATGTGCCCGAACCCCTGTTTGAGCATGATCGGAACCGCGGTATGGACGCCGTATATGACGCTCCAGAGGTTGGTATCGATGATAGTCTTCCAGTCCTCAAGGGTGGCCCTCTCGAACGGCATCGTTCCACCCACACCTGCGTTGTTGAAGAGGATATCCAGTTTCCCGGCTTTTTCTGCCGTCGCCTCGATACCCCGCTGCACCTGCTCCTGAACGGTCACGTCCATGATCAGGGGCTTTACCCGGTCGCCGTAGGCGGTGAGCTGGCCGACAGCCTTTGCAATCTTTTCCGGACTGCGGCCGGCCATGTAGACGGTTGCCCCCCTCTTTAAGAGTTCTTCGCTGATCGCATACCCTATTCCGGAGTTTGCACCGGTAACGATGCAGACCCTGTCTATATAATAATCAGAATCAACCAAAATTCTCACCCTATTTTACTCGATGACCCTCGCGCCCATCGCACGGAGGATTGCCCTGCCCTCTACCATTACCGACTGCGTCACCCGTTTCACGGGCAGGGCCGCAAGACTGTTGATGATGTAGTACTGGACAGGGTTCTGCATCGGGGTCTGCTCGATCCACTCCAGGCTGCCTCTTCCGGCCTGCGCCGTCTCCACCTCCATGCCCTGCGGGTAGAGGACAAACTGGCTCAGTTCCGCGCCGGGAGCGCCGACTTTTGGGATATACTTCCACCCCAGGGTGTTCATGGAGACGAACTGCGACATCAAGACCTCCAGGTCAGGCCCGGTTATCGGCCCTGTGGCCTCAAAACCGATCCTTAGAAAGGTGTTCCCCTCGTAACTGGCGGTCGTGGCATAATGAGGCCGCAGGATGTGCAGGTCATCGATATCCGCATGTATCTTCGGGATGCCGGTCTGTTCCCTTCCCCCAAGTATGGGTGCGGTTCTGTTCTCCCATACCACAAGCGTGTATGCACCGTCGATCTCGTCCTTCTTTCCGTGAAACCGGACCGGCGCCGCCACGTTGATCAGGTTGTAATGCCCGCCCTGCAACCAGTTGATCTCGGTGAACCTGCTGAAAACAACCTGCACTTCAGGTGCCAGGAGTTCAAATCCTTCAGGGATATAGTTTTCAAGAAGGTCCCTCCCGGTCTCGTAACTGATCGCAAGGGACGCCGCTCTCTGCGTGACCAGGGTCTCCGGGTCAAACCTGCTCCCGCCAAAGTGGACAGGCATCAGGTAGGTGAAGTCATCATGTGTTCGGAACATGGGCATCCTTCCACCTGCCTTACTCCCTCAGGGTATATACCTTGTGGTTCCGTTGATCTTGAGAGCCATGTCCTTTAAGGCCAATGCTGACAGAATTGACCGACCCGCGGCCCTGGTAGTGAGAGAAGAGGTGGTTGTGGTGTCCGGGTCAAAAACCGTTCGAGCCCTCGCCCGGGGACGAGAGGGAGCGCAGGAGATAATTCCGCATCGGGAGATCCATGCGGCCGGAACCGAAACCGAACTTCGTCGTAAAAGATGCACCTCTGCGATCGGCATGCAGCCGGTTCTGCCTCAAAAGCCATACACTCTGACCGGTCACGTTGCTACCGCAAGACAGATAACCATGGAGATCAACCCACTCTTCACCCGATAGCCCATACACGGGCGCCGGTTACAGGAGACGAGATTGGAGCGGCCGGGATGGTAGAGGAGACCGCCGGGAAGGAGAGGCCCGGTTTAAAAACTCGAGCGGAGTCCGACCTCTCTCTTGAGGTGGTCATACTTATAGTCTTTGGCGTATTCATGCTCCTCTTCGGCGTGCTTCTATTCAGGATTCACACAGGTGAACTTCCGTATGCCCCCGACAGCACCTACGGACTGTTTCTTGTTATCGTCTCGTTTCAGATAATAACAATGGGAAGGACCCCATTCGGCGATCTCAGGCGTTCATGGGCGGTAATACTTCTGGGGGTCTGCACGGCGGTCATCGGGATGGTCGCCTGTTTCATACCGGGGCTGCTTGCCGAACCGGTTCGAATCCTTGTCGGGATACTGCTCTCTGCCGGCGGGGCCTCTCTCATGCTGCAGTTGCTCTTCTCCAGGGATAAGGCCAGGCTGTGGCTGAAGGCCCCCGGTATACTCCGGCAACTCACGCTCGCCTGCATCCTCGTGTATCTCTTCTCGATCGTTCTTGGTCTGGTCACGCTCCTCCCCGGCATCACAACCGATCCACAGACGGCGGTTCTACTCATAATCTACGGCATCAGTTACTTCTACCTCTCATGGTGCATCCAGAACGCCAACCGGGCGTACCCCCCCGGAGAGAGGACTGCGTGATCGCCATGGATTCCAGCGGTCCGCCTTTAAAACCCGGGCTCAGATTCTTCAGGGAGGCCTCGATCCCCCTCTCGATTGCGCTGGTCATCCCGGTCGGCGTCCTGCTGGTTCTCCTCGGGCTGTTGCTCTTCCCTGTAAACATGGGGGCGATCCCGTTCTCCCCGGACGGGCAGCTCGGGCTTCTGCTGGTCATCATGGCCATCCAGATGCTTGCGCTGGGGGAGACGCCCATGGGCCGCTACAGGCGCTCGCACCTGCTTGCCGCCATCGGGATCGCGTTCGCCTCGATGGGGATCTTCTCGTGCATAGTTCCCGGCGTCCTGACCGACGTGATCCGGGTGCTCCTTGCGATCCTGAACATCGCCGGCGGAGCAATTCTCCTTGCAAAACGGTTCCTCCCGATCTCGCAGGGTGCCGGCAACGCTGCGGCCGCCGTTCCGGCCTCTCTCATGCCGACCTTCAAGAGACTTACCGCCACCCAGACGGTGCTGAACGTTGTATCGATATCGTTTGGCATCAGCATGCTGCTGCCGGGCCTCATCCCCGGCATGGTCATTGCGGGGATTGTCGTGGTCAACGGCCTGCTCCTCTTTGCGCTGGCGGCCATCCTTATGAAGGTGGTTTGACCGCCGCAGGCGGCATCAAGACCGCTCCGCTGCCGGAAGAACCGTTTGAGAAGACGTATGCGAGGGGTGAGATTTGAACTCACGAACTCCTGCGAGACTGGACCCTGAATCCAGCGCCTTTGACCTGGCTTGGCAACCCTCGCGCCTGATATCGTGGGAGTTCAAACAAAATAAATGTAATCACTCCTCTCTGGCAGAGGAGTTCCGGGAGTTGTTCTCCATGAACCGCTTCATCTCGAGTTCACGCAGTTCGTGCCGCCTGATCTTGCCGGAGATCGTCTTCGGGAGCGACTCCACAAACTCGACCCTGCGGGGATACTTGTAGGGCGCCGTCACCCGTTTGACGTAGCGCTGGATATCCTTCACCAGCGCCTCCGAGGGTTTGTAGCCGGGTTTCAAGACGATGAACGCCTTCACGACCATCCCCCGGATCACGTCGGGCGACCCGACAACCGCCGCCTCCTGGACGGCGGGGTGCTCCATAAGGGCGCTCTCAACCTCAAACGGCCCGATCCGGTATCCTGACGACTTGATGACGTCGTCATCTCGCCCGACGAACCAGAAGTAGCCGTCCTCGTCCATCCGCGCTTTGTCGCCGGTGTAGTAGAACCCGTTCTGGAACGCCCTGCGGTTCTCCTCCTCGCTGGCGTCCAGGTAACCCCGGAAGAGCCCCACCGGCCGGGGGTTGAGCCTGATCGCTATCCGCCCCTCCTCCATGGGACCGACCGGCTTACCATCGTCGTCGTGGAGTTCAATATGCCATCCGGGCATGGGCCTCCCCATCGAACCGGGTTTGACCTTCATGCCGGGGAGCGTCCCTATACAGAGCACAGTCTCGGTCTGGCCGTAGCCTTCGTAGATCGTCTTGCCCGTTCCTTCCTCCCAGGCCCTGATAACCTCGGGGTTGAGCGCCTCGCCAGCGCTGCAGCAGTGGCGCAACTCGGCTAGATCGAACTTGTCGAGGTCGGCCAGGATCAGCATCCTGTAGATGGTCGGGGGGCAGCAGAACGTCGTCACGCCATACTTCTCCAGGAGCGGCAGGATCTCGGTGGGATTGAACTTCCCGCGGATATCATATACAAATATGCAGGCACCAACGATCCACTGGCCGAAGAGTTTTCCCCAGGCGCTCTTCCCCCAGCCGGTATCGGAGAGTGTCAGGTGAAGGTCGTTCGGGTGCAGGTCGTGCCACAACTGCGCCGTGACGATGTGCCCGAGGGGGTAGGAGTGGTCATGGAGCACCATCTTCGGTTCGCCGGTGGTGCCGGAGGTGAAGAAGATCAGGAGAGGGTCGGTCGATTTCGTCCGGTGCATACCGGGCAGGTTCACCAGTTTGTAGGAGCATGGGGCGGGGTAGTCGAGCTCGACAGGGTAGCTGACCCAGCCATCCCGTTTGCCGTCGGTCATGAGCATCACCTCGAGCGAGTGGCACTCGTCACGGATCTCCTCGACCTTCTCTGCGTGCTCGGCCATGGTTATGACCATCTTGATCCCGGCAGCCTGTATGCGGTATTTCAGGTCTTTTGGTGTCAGCATCGTCGTTGCGGGGCAGTAGACCGCGCCGAGTTTTATGAGGGCTATGACAAATATCCACCATTCTGGGACGCGTGGGAGCATCAGCATCACACGGTCGCCTTTCTTGATCCCGTATTTCAGGCAGATGTTGACGGCCTGGTTCGAGAGGCGCATCATGTCAAAAAAAGTGTACTTCTTCTCGTTTCCTTTCTGGTCAACCCAGATCATTGCCAGTTTGTTCCGGTCCTTCTTTGCCCAGGCGTCGACCACGTCAAACCCAAAGTTGTAGTATTCAGGGACATCTATCCTGAAATTGGCACAGAGTTCTTCGTAGGAGGGTCGGTTTTGCTCTACATCAGCCATAACGCGATCCCTTAGAGGTTGCGCGTTTATGGTTTAAAGGATTCACTAAATAAAAACACCAAGGCCATCAAACCAATACCTCCAGGCCGGGATGGATTCCGGGGTGATTGCATTGCCACGCACCAACTCCCATCCGGACCCGGGCGGTGGCCGGGGTTTTTATAAACTGCCCGCGCCGTTTCCATGTGGCCTCCTGGAGCGTCCCATCCCCCGGCGAGCCCCCACCCAGGGTGGCGATTCTCCATCGATACAGTTCCAGGGGAGAGATCCTCTCTCTGCCGCCAGTGTGAACACCCTGCCAAAATCCCGTTCCTGCTCCACGTGCACGGCTTCCGGGGCTATCGCCATGCACTGCCCGCCCCCTCGCAGGGGACGGGAGGAGGCCGCGGAGCGGCCGGGCGGTGGGGGTGTTTCCAGAGGTAAACTTTTGATGCACCCGAATACACCCCGTGAACTCTTTCGTCGGCCAGCCGCGTCCTTTCGCTGGATGGGCAGTAGTGTGTGGCGATTCCAATGAATGCAGCGTTCGGGACGCAGATGAAACTTCTGCGGATCTAACAGGAAACCAACAACACCCCCTCTCCGGAATGGCGTCTTGCAAAAAAAACCAGGGCACGGCCTGAAGGCATACCGGTCTGATGCCCTCCCGTTTGGGAGCGGCCACACATTACTATTATGGTATAAAAAATGATACTAATATCGATGGATGAGAAGGGATACGAGTCACTAAAAATTGAGAACATTGTCGCCTCCGGTGTGATCGCAGATGCTATCGACCTTGAAAGCGTATCCGGGAAGATAAAAAACTGCGAACTGAACACCAAGCGGTTCCCGGGAGCCGTCTACCGCATCGAGAAGCCAAAGATCGCATCCCTGATCTTCTCCTCTGGTAAAGTGGTTCTCACAGGAATCAGGAGACCGGAAGACCTTCAGGACGGCCTTGAGATCATCATGCGTTCGCTCCGTGATGCCGGTGTCGACACCTACAGCGAACCCCAGGTTGCCGTCACGAACATAGTCTGTTCTTACGACATGGGCAAGTACATCAACTTAAACAAGGTGGTCATCACACTGAACCTTGAGAACATCGAGTATGAACCCGAACAGTTCCCTGGACTTGTATACCGCATCGATGACCCGAAGATCGTTGCCCTTCTCTTCAGTTCCGGCAAGATCATCCTGACCGGCGGAAAGAGGATTGAGGATGTCAAGAGAGGGCTCGACTTTCTCGAGCAGCGTCTCGATACTATCCTGTGAGAGGGTTTTTGCTCATACGGCCCGGGATATAAGACCGGCGCGGCAGTTCTCCTCCGCGTCCGAGGCGCCCCGGGGCGCTCGAATTTTTATCCGCCCGATAACGGGTTATCCTACACCGGCCCCCCTCCCCCGATACTCCGAACAATCCTGGCAACGATCACCCTCTCTTCCGGTTGCAACCTCGTGTGGTACAACCCTGTATCCCCGGTCACAACAATCTCTACAGCATCCAGAACCGGTTTCAGGAACCACTGAAACTCGGTGCCCCCGCACCTGATTATCTCATCAACAGCGCTCCTTATCGCGGCTGCATCCCTCTCCCCGATGATCCATCTCAGGAAATCCAGGGTGATCTTCTTCACCGGACGCGGTTCCAAACGGCCCGCCTGAGTATACGCAAGTCTCTATCAGGTGCAGGCCGTTTGTCCGGTTCCCATCCAGCAGCTCCTCTCCTGCAAGGGTCAGGCAGAGATGCATAAAACGCGTCAACTGCTCCGGATCCGTAAACGGCCCACCCAGGTTTTCTATTTCTGCCAGTGCTTCACTCCGCTTTCCGGCTGCGATATACGAAGCGATTGCAACCAGCCGGTTCTCCGGGGTTTCACCATCCACGACCCCCGGCGACCCCCCGCCTGCCATATCAAGAACCGCCGCCCGCGGTTCTTCCAGGTGATCACGGTCTTGAGGGTTCAGACCAGCACCACGGAACCTCTGTGGCAGAGATACTCTCATGCGTCTTTATCCGCGCGCTGAAAGCCTCATCCATCAGGAGGATATCCGGGCCGCTTGTGAGCGCACGGGCAAGCCCGACCCGCTGTTTCATCCCTCCAGACAGTTCATCCGGCATGCTGTCCTCGTAGCCGCCAAGCCCCACCATCTGGAGCATCTCTCCGGCCTTTCTGTGCCGCTCCTCCAGGGGAACGCCCTGGATCTCGAGGCCGAAGGCGACGTTCTCAAGGACCGTCCGGTGCGGCAGGAGCGCGAAGTTCTGGAATATCATGCCCAGTTTGCGTCTCCTGACCTCCCGGAGTTCCTCCTCGCCCATGGGGACGATATCTTTGCCGTCGATCCATACCTCGCCCGACGTGGGCTCGATGATCCGGTTGATGCACCGCAGGAGCGTCGATTTCCCGCTCCCGGAGAGGCCCATCAGGACAAATGTCTCACCCCGCATTACATCGAACGAGATATCGATGAGGGCCACCGTGGAGCCCGTCTCTTCAAAGATCTCCTGTTTTGAGCGGCCCGCACGATAAAGTTCTATGGCCTTTTCTGGCTCCTCCCCGAATACCTGGGTCAGGCTCCTGACACGGATCATCGGTTCCGCGGGTGCTGTCTCTTCTTCAGTTACCTGCTCTAAAATGATGGACTCCTCCGGGCTCACAATTTCTATTTCATCTGGTTTATAATTTCGGGTTTTGAAAAATCTTCATTTTAGTCTCGAGTTTTGATTTTCAGGACGCTCCAGGGCGGTTTCACCCCTGGCAGAGATCACGAATCTTTATCTGAGAATTTACGGACACTTTACAGTTTACTCAGCCCATACTGCTCATTCTTCCAGGATCCGCCGCTCCAAAGCATCCGGCCGCAAATGCCCGCTCCCGGCAAAACCGGCAGGCCGCTGCTCCCCGGCCATACCGTTTCTTTTATTGGCTGAGAACTCATATCCATGTAGATCAATCCACAGAGTCTATAAGACGGAGACCACCACCATGGACAAGGGAAAAGTCGTTCTGGCGTTTTCAGGGGGTCTTGACACCTCCATCTGTATCCCCCTGCTTCGCGAACATTACGGGTTTGACGAGATCATCACCGTCGCGGTCGACGTCGGCCAGCCCCCTGAGGAGATCGCCCGGGCAACGGAGAAAGGGCGGATGCTTGCAGATAAACACTACACCATCGATGCAAAGGAGAAGTTTGTATCGGACTGCATCTTCCCCTCAATCAGGGCAAACGGCTCATACGAGGGCTACCCCATGGGCACGGCGCTCGCCCGACCGCTGATCGCCGCAGAGGTTGTAAAGGTCGCCGAGAAGGAGGGGGCATCAAAGGTCGCGCACGGCTGCACCGGGAAAGGAAACGACCAGCTCCGGTTTGATTTCATCTTCAGGACAGCGGGCTACGATATCATCGCGCCGATGCGGGAGATGAACCTGACACGGGAGTGGGAGATCGCCTACGCTCAGGAGCACAACATCCCTGTCTCTGCGGTGAAGGAAAAACCATACAGCATCGATGAGAACTGCTGGAGCAGGAGCATCGAGGGCGGTAAACTGGAGGACCCG
>Ga0208462_1002301_pt1 | contig 10599 bp, 9 predicted proteins | sample AD_SCU001_MetaG_FD_184452 | JGI IMG/M metagenome (GOLD analysis project Ga0208462, IMG submission 184452) | Active sludge microbial communities of municipal wastewater-treating anaerobic digesters from China - AD_SCU001_MetaG (SPAdes) (version 2) | ecosystem: Engineered > Bioreactor > Anaerobic >...
GCGGCGTCCTTGGCGTCTTCCGACAATTTCGAGATCCCGCCGAAAATAAAGAGGGTGATCTCGGGAATCTGCAGCCCGGAACGAATCGCGATCAGGGAGTGGGCCAGCTCATGAAAGATCACCGACAGGAAGAACAGGAGCGTGGCCACGATCCCGGCTCCCCAGTAGCTGTAGGCGTTCTGGGCCGGAAACTCCCGCGGAAAATACCCCACGGACAGACTCCACAGAATCAGCACGAAAATGACGAACCACGAGAAGTCGATGGATATCCGGATCCCGCCGACCCTGAACAAATTGATCTTCCCGACGTCTTTTCGGGCATTCGCGTAGGAGGGCATGTCGTCTTCCTTTCGTGTCGTCTGAATGAGCGTCCCCCAAGGCGATGAGGCGATGAGCGAAGGGACGGCAAAAGTTCGAGACTGCCTTGGCTCGAAGGGGCTTTACGCCGCCGGGGAGGGACTTGCGGTTCGGGAATCCCCGTCCCGGGGGGCCCGGCGCTCCGGACTAAAAAGTCTCCACAAAAGGCGCGCGTGCGAATATAATAATAACGTACGCGTGAGCACACAAACAGCCGTGTTGAAAACCGACGGGCCGTGAGCAGGGGCCGAAGCGGATGATCACTGCAACCCCGCTCTCCCGCGTCGGAAGGGCTCCCGGTCGCAGCGCCCGCCTGGTCATGCCGGGTTTGACGGTGTCCGTCAGGGGATGCCGTTGCCCGCTTTGGGATTCCTCAGGCCGAGCCGGGATGGATGCGCCTGCCAGGCGCGGATTTCTTCGTTTTGGCCGGGGATACGGGACGCGGCATCCGGGGCCTGCCGATCATGACCTCACCCGGAAAGACGAGCTATCCGGGCCATCCCAGTCCGACACCTCCCCGGCTTTCTCCATCATGGAGGAGATTTCCGGCATGAAATTGAAATCTCTTCTCCTTAAGACTCAGGAATCAGTCGTGGCTTCCGCGTCACTCGTATATCCTTCTGCCAAATTGACCGGCCCGGGCTCCTTTATTGATTTTACCACTCTGCATAAGAAACCCCTGATTGCCCCGCAAATCAGCCAGTGCTGTTTGGATTAAGGCTGGTTCGACTCAGTGCTGTCCGGTTAAGGGAAAAGAAGCATGCCTGAGTTCTTCCTTTTGTGGTATAGTGTTTACGCCAGCAAATCACTAGAACAAAAGGAGAATCAGGCCATAGCTCACATAGTAGCACAATCTTTTCCCAGTTGTTCAAATTTGTTGATCGACATGATTTCAACCGTATCGAACAGGGCGGTTTTAAGCCCAGGCGAAAATCACGCACCCTGAACCGTTGGAACCAGTTTGTAGCCATGATGTTTGCCCAACTCACCGGAAGATGCAGTCTGCGGGACATCGCAGATCAGTTCCGATCCCAGGCTTCGAGGCTCTACCATCTTGGAGTCAGACCGGTGAAGCGCTCGACCCTTTCGGATGCAAACCATGACCGACCGGCGGATTTCTTCCAGGCGCTCTTCGACCGCCAGTACGCCAGGTGTGCCGCGATTGCTCCAAAAAAGAAGTTTCGATTCAAATACAAACCTAACTCTTTCGATTCAAGCGTTGTGAACCTGTGCCTTTCGCTTTTCCCCCGGGCCAGGTTTCAAGAAACCAAGGGCGGCATCGAACTTCATACTCTGCTGGACCACGAGGGCTACCTTCAGATAGTACTGTTCAGCCGCAGAAACCTGTGGGAGTTGTTCCATCCGGAGCCATGTAAACAGCCCTCTCCGACATCGGGGCAATAGAGATTTAATTTCAATCAGTTATTATCGGACAGTAATGATCGCGTGCAGCCTGGGAATTAGACTATGGACAGCAATGCATTGGATATTGGCGCCAGTTCATCGGGAGTGAAGCCTTTGTCGGGCGTTATTCCTGTTCCCTTGCCGGTCTCGCAGACCCGTCTCTGGTCGCTTGACCGGTTGAAGGTGGTGTTGACCTTTCTGGTGATCGCACACCATGCAGGCCAGGCCTACGGCTCAACCGGCGGCTTCTGGTTTTACGAGAATGCCGAGCGCTGGCTATATCTGCGCCAGTTCTTCTGGATGAATGCCAGCTTCTTCATGGGCCTTTTCTTCTTCATCTCCGCTGTTTTCGTTCCCGGTTCCTACGAACGCAAAGGCGGGGCTGCCTTCGTAAAAGACAAGGCCATCCGTTTCGGAGCCCCCCTGCTGATATTCGTGCTATTGGTCAACCCGGTGCTGATGTACCTCTCCTACATAAATTTCCGGGGAGGCGCTTTGCCTTTTACCGCCTACCTGACCCAGATCTATTTCGGCATGGGACCGAAGCCGGCCGGCCTCAGAGGACCGCTCTGGCCGGACATCAACTGCGGGCATCTCTGGTTCTTGGAGCACCTGCTGGTTTACTCTATTCTTTTCGCTGTGTTACGTTTCGTGTGGCGGCGTCCGATGGACCCGAAACCGGATCGCGGCAAAGCGGAAGCGCCCGGAGACCTCGCCATCCTCGGATATGCTGTTGCACTGACGTTGGTCTCACTGCTGGTCCGGACCCGGTACCCAATCGACAAGTGGATGTTCGTGCTGGATTTTATCCAGTCGGAACCGGCCCACCTCCCGCAGTATCTGAGCCTGTTCATACTGGGCACGGTAGCCATGCGCAAAGGCTGGCTCCAGACCACTCCAAGGGCCAGGGGGCTGAGATGGCTCTGTATCGGAATCGGGGCTGTTGTCGCCGGAGGATTGGTCCGATTCGACCTCATACCCTTCCCGCCGGAGGCGAAGGGAATCTTCTTCGTCACCGCCGAATGTTTCATCGCTACAGGGTTCACCGTGGGCCTCTGCACGCTTTTTCGCGAATTTTTCAACAACACTACCCCATTGTGGCAGGTGCTCGGCGCCGACGCCTATGGCGCATACCTGGTGCATGTGCCGATCGTAGTGGCGCTCCAATACGCAATCGGCAACGTGCCGGCGGGGGCCGTTCAGAAATTCTTACTGGTAACCATTGCGGGAATCCCGCTCTCTTATCTTGCCTCTCATTACCTCAGAAAGCTGCCCGGGGTCGCGCGCGTGGTATAGGCACTCAATCCTTTGGAACACCAAGCGATTCTCCCGGTCCGCGATCACGCAAAAATGAATACATTATGCGTCCGGGAAACCCCACCTTCCGGGCGAGTCCGTGGCATGGCATGATTTGACGGATGCATGCAGGCAGATCAAAGATGCAGGAGAAGCGATCCTTGGGTCGTCTATGCGCAGGCCATGAAGTCGGCCAGGCAATCCGGGGTGAGTCGTTGTGGCAGGAGGGCAAGGTGCTCCTCCCGGGTTTGAGCATAAGGGAGCTTTTCAAACAAAAACCGCAGGTATTGGTACGGTTCAAGGCCGCAGGCCCTGGCAGTTTCAATGAGGCTATAAAGCGTTGCGGCGGCATCGGCTCCACTTGGACTGCCTGCAAATAACCAGTTCTTCCGTCCTACAACGAAGGGCCGGATGGCGTTTTCCGCGGCATTATTGTCCGGGGTGATATGCCCGTTTTCCAGGTAGCAAATGAGTTTGGCCCAACGGGAAAGCGCTTAGTTCAATGCCTTTCCCGGCAGCCCCTTGGGTGGGGTCCAAGTTGCCCTCTTTTCCATCCAGACTCGGAACTCTTCCAGGACGGATTCGGCCCTTTGTGCCCGGAACTGTTGAATCTCGGATGGTGAGAAACGTGAAATCGTCGGTTGGGAGGCCAGTGCCGGGCCGGTTTCGGGTAAACTGCCAACGGCGGTTTTGAGCCCCGGGTCAAAGCGCAGAGACTGATGGTCGTTGCCGTCTTCGTAGCCCATCGTAATAGCGAAAAGGCGCTGGCGCAACAGTTCCTCCTGGCCATGCTGAACTTTGGCCTGGTCGCGACGGTCGCAAAGAGCCCGGCTCATGGAGGAGGAAAGAGTTGTGGCGACGTCGATTTCACGCAGCAACAATGAACCCCCATCCGAGGTCATGGGGCCGGCTGAAAATTCGGCCACAACGGAGCGTGAATCAAGGTTTGCAAAAGAGAGTTGATTATGACAGACTGTTTTCAATGGACAATCCTTTTGTGGCGTGTTTTCGCTTGTTAAGTCAATATGTTACAGGATGTCCGTTGCTTTTTTCAAGGACTATTATGAATTTTTCGGGTTAGGCTTGCCGATCTCTATGCTGCACATGCAGCAGTAGAACTCGTAAACATTTGGGGCTCATCCGGCTAATGAGTACCTCTGAGTGTGCAGGTGGTAGAGCCGCAGCTTGAAATACGCCATGTCCCGGAAGCCGTACGCCTGCCGTTTGAGAGTTTTGATTTTGTTGTTGATTCCTTCTACGACACCGTTGGTGATGAAATGTTTGAAATAGTTGAGAATCCCTGTCTTGTACCCGGCGAGAGTCCTGGCCACCTTGGCCAGTTCCTTGATCCCGGAATCCATTGCCCTTGAGCCAGACATCCAGAAAATCCTTTGCGCTCTCGGGGTTCGTCTTTTCCCAAAAGATCCGGAGTTGCTCCTTCATGGAATGAGCGGTGAACAGCGGCTGATTCGCATGAAGCAGAGCGTCGAGTCTGGCCTTCCTGTCGGGCTCAAGGGAGTCGTAGTTTCGGAGCAGCAGAAAGCGATTGCCTTTGAGCGTCTTTTGTCCGAGGTCGTCCAGTTCTTTTTGCTGTTGCCTGCGGAGTTCGTCCAGCGCCTGGTTCATGAGCCCCATTATGTGGAAGCGGTCAAAGACAATGTCCGCAGCCGGGAGGCACTGGCGCACGGCAGAGTAGTAACTGCTGCTCATGTCCATGGCCACAGCCTCAAGGCGTTTGGCTTTGCGGGACAGTGTCTCCAGAAAGGGGCGGATGTCCTCCTTGCCTTTTCCTTCAACGGCATGGAGGATTCTCCCAGTCTCCAGGTCGGTAACCACGGTCATGTACTCATGGCCCTTCCTGAGGCTGAATTCGTCGATTCTGACCTGTCTGACTTCCCTCAGCGGAAGGGTTCGGTAAAGAAGAGAGAGTCTTTCCTTATGGATCTCCTTGACCATGTCCCATCCCACTCCAAGGTACTCGGAGACAGCCCGAATGGTGCAGAATTGCAGAAAATCCAGGACGGTAAGCGCAAAAGACCGAACGTAGCGACGGTTCCCGCCCATGAAGGGAAGATGCTGCCACCAGAGATTGCCGCATTCCCGGCATCTGAGCCGGTGCAGCAACAGATACAGAAAACACCTTTTGCGTCCCATGGGACTCATCCTGAACAACCTTCGCTTGTGTCCTTTGAAAGCGACGCTCTTTTCTCCACAGCGGGGACATTGGAGGAACTTGTCAGTCGGCCGGGCGCTGAAAAGAATGCTGTCCCCGAAGTAGCAAAGCGATTCATGGTGGATACCTTTCAACCCGAAAGCATGGTAGAGTATGGATGTGGACATGGCTGAGCAACCCCCTTTGTTGTTCGATTGGCGTCAAACAACAGGGTTCTTGTCATGTCCATTCTTTTTTCGCAACCTTGCAGGTACTCATTTCCCGGAAGACCCGCAAAAATGACGGGATTCTCCTGGATCATTGGTATCAACTTGAACGCATGTCAGTATTATTCAGCCAACTTGCGTAGTACCCCATCCGTTATTTTGTGTCCGAAAGCGCGCAGAATCCGAGACTGAGTTTCGGTGGGTTCTTCCAGCAGTCGTGAAGCTTTGCTCCGGGAGGTGGTCCAATGAAGGCATGAATGAAGCCTTCTGAGATGCTTCATTGCCGATGCCGCAGTCAAGTTGAGGCCTGCTCTGCGCAACCGGTTCTCCATCAGGCGAAGATAGGTAAGAGACACCACGCAGGTCAGAATGTGGCAGCGGATTTTCTCGTCAGTCCAGTGGCGCAGCGGCAATACGCTCACCATGTCTTCGTCTTTGCTCTGGCGAAAAGCTTTCTCGACCATGTAGCGATCCAGGCTTGCCCTGACGATCTCATCGGTTGACCAGTCCGTGTGGTCGGTGATGAGGATATTCTTCCCGAATCGTTCGATGGTCCCGCCGATCCGGTAATGGTTTTTTCGAAACAGGAGTTTCCAGCCTCCATTCTGTTTCTCAACCGATATGTCGTAGAGGTCTTTGGGCAGGTGAAGTCGATCGCAGGCCTCGTGGTAGTGTTTTTCCACCTTATCCGGGCTTTTCCAAGCCGAGGCTTTGCTCCGGACCCTGGTTCGCAGAAAATAGAGCGTCTCCTGGAGCTCGAGGAGCTTTTTATCGAATGCATACCGTTGCTTGGCTGCCGTCAAAGGATTGTAGGTGATGACCACGGTTCTTTTGCGCCCCCAGTACTCTCCGGTGGTTCGATAGGCCATTATCCGGTCATCTTCCCGGCCCCGTTCGGCCAGTTCACGATTCTTTTGCGAGTCAACCGGGGTGAACCCGCAGAGTTTTATCCGCACGAGTTCTTCAGCGAAGTACGAAGAATAGGTTGTGATGAAGTGGACGCTTCGGGCGGCATCGATGGCGGCGATGTTGTCCTCGGAGTTCATCCCTTTATCAAAAACAATGGTAAGCTCTCGTTTGGCCTCACAGGTTGTTTTCATCACGGACAGAACTTGCTCCATGACCCGCAGGAACAGCTTCGAGTCGTGGCGGTTTCCTTCATATTCCCTGTAGAAAAGCGGGATTTCATTGTCCCTTGAGACCAGAAGCGCTACTCCGACCTGGCGCAGCCAGTCCCGCTCCTCCTTGTTCTTGCCTCGTTTGGCGAGATTGGACTCCGTATCCGAGGCCATGAAGGTGTAGTAGTTGGTGGTATCGAAAAGAAAGCAACCCGACCCCGACGGCTCAATGCGGCTGATCTTCTCGAAAAAAAGAGAGGCGATTTTCTCCAGATCCCTTTCCTTAACCCGGTCCCATTTGTGCCAGTAGTGCTTGGAGTCAAGCCCATCGATCTTTACCGGTCGAATCCGCTGGATGGCCGTTGCGCGATACCATTCGGGAAGTGCCCTTTTGGAACAGGGATCGACCATGCGGTTCAAGACGGCATAGAGGAAGTATTCCCCGACGGATGGCCCGCTCTCGGTCTTGCCTTTGGAAACGAACGAATCCACCAGGGAGGCGATTCCGACCTCCTGGTCCATCAAGTTGGCCACAAAAAGCGAACCGAACTCCTGGCACAATATTCTGAGGGGCTTCTCCTTGCCGGCCGTTGCCATTTCCAAAATGCGTTCGATGGTTCCCAGGTAAATCTGGGTGACTACCCTGGGTTTACCGGCAACTCTGGCGGTTTCCCGGATGTAGTAGTAGGGTCTGCCCTTTTTCATTTTCTTGATAATGTGCGCCATATTGCAAGTGTTTTATAAGGGCACTACATTGTCAAGAATAAAATCAATATCTCACGGAAATTTTTAAATTTTATCAGGCAAGAATCATAAGGAAAAAGGGGGCACTACGATACTGAGCGGCCTAACATTGCGAAAATACTCCACAACTGTTTCATGGCAGAGCGCTGCTCCGAAACTCCTGTTTGAAAACTGTCTGCCACGCCGATTGAAAGCGTCCTATGCGAATTGTTGTACGATTTTGGTTTCTTATCTGCCTCGTGAAGCGCAAATATGAAACAAATAAGATAAGATTAGTGTGGCACCGACAATCGTAATACATTCGGCCACTACTGACTTTAAGATTTTCATCTTAAACCTGCCGGTATTAAGGATAAAATGCCTACTTTTGCTTTCTGAGTGACAATGAATAAATTTCAGAAAACGTTTCGTTTGCATCTACCCTATTAATCTTTATAGTCGGCACCCCACCATCCTTGCCTCTTAGACTTATATCGAATGTTATTTTTTGATTGCCATTAGTGAGTATATACTTGATATGGTAATTTCCAGAAAAATCGTCATATGTAATGCCACCAGCTTTGAATGGGATGACTGCATTTTTTAAACTCATATCAACGCTTGCTTTGGGCTTTTCTTCTGGTTTATAGTTACGACCAAGCTGAGATTCCTCTTTAGCTTTTTCTACGCTAGCTGGATCAAGTGGTCTAGCATGTATCTCTACATCAATCGTCATATTTGTTTGGGTTATTTCCGAAATTGATAGCTCTGAATAAATCTGGTACGCAGTGTATCCAAGATTGGGACTCTTTCCAAGGTACTTGCCAAGTATCGAATTCCTACTATTTGGTATTAAATTCTCAACATATTCCTTTTCTCTAGCTTGTTTTTCCTGATCTTGCTGTTGTCTTGCTTGTTCTTGTTGCTTGCGTACAACGTCATTTTCTTTAGTGCCAGGAACATCGGTACAAGTGATCGGTTTTTTTTCACAAGAATAGGGTGAGCCAGAAGTATCCATTGTTGCCATCCATTGGCCACCTTTCTTTTTTTCTACTTGAACGTCAATACCAAGCACAGCGCTTCCTGCAGCTATACGCAATGCAAATAGGCCTTCAGGTTTGGCATTAACGTCGAGTAAGCTCCACTGAGACCATTGACCATCGATAAAGCTTCTATATGCGACATCAAATTTTAGCTGTACCACCCCTTTCCATTCATATCCATTTAATCGATCTGCCTCAGTAGTTCTTTCCTGAGTATGTATCAATGCTTTCTTGTATTGTTCGAATACCCATTTATTCTTAATATCATTATTGTATCTGTCATTCACACAGACAGTGTATACGCCATCACATTTTACTAAGTATTTGTTAAGCACGTCCATCGCTGCATTTTCAGCTTCTTGTTTCGTCCCGCCACCTGCCCCAGTACATCCCCAAAAAACAACAAAACTTGTCAGGAAGAAAAGAGTGGAGACGAATACTATACTAAACTTCTTCATTGTTTTCCCTCTTCATTGCTCTGAGTATTTCGTGGCATTGTACCTGTTCAAGTACCAACTCGTTGATAGCTGAGCAAAACAGAGGAAAATATCTCATTTTTTGATCTGTATTGCAACAGAAAGGTTCGGGATTCTCTCCATGATATAGCCCGAATTATTCATAATGTCTTCCGAGAAGCCTTTGTTCGTGCCCATTATGAGTCTCTGGAACTTATTTCTTGGTGATCCAGGCAGCGAAGAGATACTTGGACCGGTAGCGAACCGTTATTTGCAGATATCAATTCGCAATATTGTGCCCAGCAGCTGGATTTTGGACGCACCTGTAGCGTTGATTTCTGTTTTTATGATGATCGGGGGCCGGTTTCGAGGTCGTCAGCATCGGAGCGGAATTTGCCTGACGTTTTGCACTGCCGTGGCAAACAGGCGCTGATAAGGATAGGCCCGGGGGATGGTGAAAAGGATTCTCCTGACGCTCTGGACCACTCTGGCGGGGACTTTGAGCAGTTTGAGCTTGAGAGTGTGGACCGTGGCTGCAGCCAACTCGGTCCCTGTAAGGCTCCGGCGCAGATGCCATAAAAGAACGAAGGCGAAGGTGGGCAGAAGCAGCCGAAAGTGGTTGGCCTTGAACCGGGAGCAACTCAGCCGGTCGGCCTTGAGATGAAGTTTGAGTTCCTTGATCCGGTTCCCGGCATCGCCGCGGCAGGTGTAGATGGAGTCATAAATCCCCGCGGCAGACTCAAGGATGTTGGTCACCAGAAAGCGGGTGTTGAGTCCTCGGTGGAACCGCTCGACCTTGGCAATAACCCGACGAGATCGCTTCCAGGAGCCGGCTTTGTGGCAAAAGCCGCCAAAGAGTCGTGCTTTTCAACTGTTTTGGCGAACTCTTTCTCGGCTCCGATCAACAGGTGGGCGGCACGTTTACGCAGACGCTCATCGGTGATCAGGCCAATCGTGTATTTGACCTTCTCGCACTCAAGGAGCTTTACGCCGCCGGGGAGGCACTTGCGGTTCGGGAATCCCCGTCCCGGGGGGGCCGGCGTTCCGGACTAAAAAGTCTCCACAAAAGGCGCGCGTGCGAATATAATAATAACGTACGCGTAAGCACACAAACAGCCGTGTTGAAAACCGACGGGCCGTGAGCAGGGGCCGAAGCGGATGATCACTGCAACCCCGCCATCGTCCGGGGAGGACAGGCACGTTCCCGGAGGGTCGGTTTGCGGGCGCGCTCGCCCCGGAGTGGAGAAGAGTGGCTCAGCCATTATATTCTTGCTTTATCTCCGGTTCTATGGAAAACGTAGGATGGGTTTTCCGGGACGACCGCACGGTGAAAAAATGACCAGGCAGGAACGGGAGAAGGTCGATTTTCGATGATCAACTTTCAAAAGGCACGCGATCGCATGGTGGAAACGCAGCTCGTTTCCCGCGGGATTCACGATCGAAGGGTCCTCGAAGCCATGCGGAAAGTCCCGCGTCACTTGTTCGTGGATGAAGCCCTCAAGGAGCAGGCCCACAGCGATCATCCCCTGCCCATCGGGGACAAGCAGACCATCTCCCAGCCTTACATCGTGGCATTGATGACCCAGTCCCTCGAGCTCCAGGGACACGAGAAGATACTTGAAATCGGCACCGGTTCGGGCTACCAGGCGGCCGTTCTCGCCGAGCTGGCGGAGCGTGTGTTCAGTATCGAGCGCAATCCCAACCTGGCTTATCGCGCCAATCAGACTTTACAGAAGCTCGGATATAAGAATATCATCGTGAGGGTGGCTGACGGCACTCTGGGGTGGCCGGACGAGGCGCCTTTCGACGCAATCCTGGTGACGG
>Ga0208462_1002302_pt1 | contig 10594 bp, 11 predicted proteins | sample AD_SCU001_MetaG_FD_184452 | JGI IMG/M metagenome (GOLD analysis project Ga0208462, IMG submission 184452) | Active sludge microbial communities of municipal wastewater-treating anaerobic digesters from China - AD_SCU001_MetaG (SPAdes) (version 2) | ecosystem: Engineered > Bioreactor > Anaerobic...
TCGATCCCGAGACTCTTTACCTCTTCCTCGCTTGCAGCACCCACATCGACAAACATATCCTCGATCTTGATCTCCTTCTTGCGCTCCTCCTCTTTCAGCATGTGCGGCGGTTTCGCGCCGAGAACGCCCGTGACCGGGCCGTTTTTGCCGTGCAGGATCACCCGCTGCGTGTAGAGCACCGGCCCGAACCATCCCCCGATCGGGACGACCCTGATGAAACCCTTCTCATCGATATACTGGACCATCAGCCCTATCTCGTCCATGTGGGCGGCAAGCATGATCGAGAAGTCATCGCCGCGCTTAACAGCGATCAGGTTGCCCATACTGTCCTCCCGGATCTCGTCGACCGAACCGGCAACCTCAGCCCTTATGATATCCCTAATGCTCCCCTCGCAGCCCGAGACGCCATGGGCGTCGGACAACTTCCGCAACAACTCTTTTACCATTCTTCGCTCACCTCATCAACTCCCCCAGACGCGCGATCGCCCTGGTGAGGTTCTGTCTCGATGTCGCGTAACTGATACGCGCGTAATCTGGCGCCCTGGAGCCAAAAGCATCGCCCGGCACGATTATGACACCGTTTGCATTGGCCTTCTGTACCAGGTTCTGCCCCATAGGAACAAACATATAGAACGCACCCTCGGGTCGCGGGAAATCAAACCCGAGCCCGGTGAGCCCCTCGTAGAGCAGGTCGCGCCGCGCACGATACTCCTCCCGCATCCGTGCAACCGGCGTCTGGTCGCCTGTGTATGCGGCGACCGCGGCATACTGCGATATTGATGTCGCGCACGCCTGAGCATACTGGTGCACCTTGAGCAACTGCGGGATGTAGTCTTCTGAGGGGGCTGCCAGGTAGCCTACCCTCCAGCCGGTCATGGCGTAGGTCTTGCTTGCGGCGTTGACGGTGATGACATCGTCACCAAAACGGGCCGCGCTGACGTGTTTCTTCTCGTAAACGAAGTGTTCGTAGACCTCGTCCGAGACGACGGTAACCCCGCGGTCGTTTGCGTACTCCACAAGGGCGCGGATAGACTCCTCGCTCTCGACAGCACCCGTCGGGTTTCCCGGCGAGTTCAGGACAAGGAGCCGGGCCCCGTCCATCAGTTCTTTCGCCTGTTCAACGTCCACATGAAGGTTTGAATCGAGTGGAACACCAACGGGGCGCCCGCCGGCGATGACCGCAAGGGCAGCGTAGGATAGGAAACCCGGGTCAGGGACCAGGACACGGTCGCCCGGGTTTACAAGCGCCTCCATGGCCAGGTGGAGCGCCTCGCTCCCTCCTGCCGTGACCAGGATCTGCTCCGGCAGGTAAGTGAGATTGTTCTCGCGTGCAAACTTCCCGCAGATCGCCTCCCGGAGTTCCGGGATCCCGGCGTTCGGCGTGTAACCCGTTCTACCCTCTCTTATGGCGGCGATTGCTGCCATCTTGATGTGGTCGGGCGTGTCAAAGTCCGGCTGCCCGATGCCAAGATTGATCGCGTCCGGCCCACCGGCATCAAAGAGCCTGCGGATCCCGGACATCTCCACCCCCAGCACCCGGTCGGCATACCTGTGTTCTTTCATACACTTACCTCACTCAATGTTTGCGTGCCGGCACTGGAGATCCTCCGGCCGGCAGCTCATGATCTCCATCAACCTGGAGATGATCGCATCTGCAAAGACCATGGCGGTCGTCTCGAAGATGGTGCCAAGCGGCGCAAACGATCTATGCTCCCCCATCATCTGCCGGATCTCGAACTCTGCAGACTCGTCAGCCACCCTGTCGCGCTGGCTCTCGATGATGACGACGCAATCAGCGATTCGGGCGATTCGTGAGTCTCTCTTTGAGGTGATGAGGCAGACCTTCCCGCCGATGTTCTTTGCGGTCTCAGCGATATCCGCAACCGTCCTGGTCGCGCCAGACCCCGAGAAGACGATGAGGGCGTCCCCCGGCTTCATGGCCGGTGTCACCGTCTCTCCAACGACATACGCCCTGAACCCGAGATGCATCAGGCGCATGGCAAATGCTTTTGCCACGAGCCCCGAACGGCCGGCGCCCAGAGTATAGACACGGTTTGCGTTCAGGATCTCAGAGATAAACGCATCGATCTCTTCATCAGACATGCCGTCTGAGATGATCATGATCCTGGCCGCCATCATCTGCATCATCTTCTTAACCGGGTGAACTGTCATACTACCTCCGGAGTTAAGTTTAAGCGAATCATACATTAGAATATCCCGGTCCCTCTGGAGCGGAAAGGATCAGGATGTTACGCACGGGTTTGATTGAACCGCCAATAAGCCGCCGCGGTATCCACCTGGAACTCGACCATCACTGGAGTTGCCCGCCGCGGATGTTAACCCTATCGGATCCCTCTGATGATACAGTTTGACGGTTTCAGGGAGGCGCGATCCACAACCCGGCAGGGAAGGGGGTGATGATCTGTCAAAAGCATCAGTATTTATACCACCGCCCCTTCTCATCGTATTCCCCCTGCAACTCCTGCAACCGCGCCGCACCAGAGGCGCGGTTGCTGAAAAAACTCGCCTTGTATGTGTAGTGGAATACTGAAAAAATGAAGATCACAACGGCATAGACGATTGCAGTTATCCATACCCCCTCTGTCCCGATGAGGGCCAGGAGATCCTCCGGCATCAGCGTCTGAAGTTCTGCCGGGCTCATGCTGACGAGCGGTTCAAGTTTATCCACGAGGAGGGCCGACCAGGCAAAGAGGGCCAGAAACCCGAGAACGACCAGAACGAGTATGTTTATCAGGTAGAAGGCCAGGACGCTCCAGAGGTTGTTCATCACAAACTCAACGCTCCTCCGGATCGACTCAAAGACGTTCACCCCCTCAAAGACCGCTGCGGTGTCGTAGAAGAACGTGAAGAAAGCAATCGAGAGAGCCACGCCGAGGATGAGTGCAGCCAGGTTTGCCGCGATGCCCCCACCGATGAGCGCGAGCGGGATCGCAAGCAGAAAGACCGTCAGCATGATGGCAAAGTAGATCACAAACGATGGCAGGAGTATACGGAAGTAGTAGTGCTTCCCCGATCGCACAAACTCCGAGCCTGAGAAGTTCTTCTCCTTGATCACACCGTAAACCCCGCCGGCAACGAATGGCATCACGAGAACCTGCAGAAGCAGCAGCGGTTGCGCATAGAACGTCCCGACCTCGAGCGGAACGACAAGATCGAGGACGGCGAGAACGCCCATGACAAGACCGATCAACCAGAGGATGGGGTGCCGCCGGAGCAGCCCGGCGGCATCGGTGACCGATTTGAGCGCCATGTTCACCGATTCCTTGGCATGGCAACGATCTCGCGCACCTGCAGATCGAAGAAGGATGAGGTGTGTGCGGGCCGAATGACACAGACTGTATCAGCACCGCTGGCGGTGCCGCCTGCCGCGACCACCTCTTCATCGACGCCGACCACACCCTGGTCGGCCGCGATAAGAACGCACTCAACCGCGACCTTCAGGCCGACCGCGACGATGCGCCGCAGCGCCTCGGCGATCGCCTCGGTGCGGGAAGATCCCCCAAGCCGCTGTGAACGTGATATGGCGCGTTCAAGCCCGGAGAGAGCATGCGTCCCCGTGACGATCTTAACACCGTCCGCACGGAGAGCCGCGGCCGCCTCAGGTGAGAACTCCCACTCACCGGGTTTTGAGAAACCGACCACATGGGTGACAACGATGAGTTCAAGACCCGTTCCCTTCATGGCATCCCGGAAGAGAAGCGCTGTGCGGCCGGTGGTGCTCGCGACAACGATCTTTTTGATCCCGAGTTCCTGTGCCCGCTCGACGGCAAAATGGGCTGCATCGTGCGTGTTCTCCGCGCCGGGTGAGTCAAAGTAGTATGTATTCCGCGTTACAAAGCCCATGCACTCATGTTGTCATTCCTCCTAATTGAATCTCCCCCCGGGGCCGGCGGGAAAGAAGGTGATAAATGGTGGATGCCCCAACACTACTCTCAACGCTAACAGGAGACAGCCTCATGATCACACTGGCCATTGCAGGAAAACCGAACTGCGGGAAATCATCGTTTTTTAAGGCGGCAACCCTGGCTCAGGCTGAGATTGCCAGTTACCCGTTCACAACCATCGATGCCAACCACGGCGTCGCGTATGTAAGGACCGTCTGCCCCTGCAAGGAGATGCATGTCCCGTGTGAGAACTGTGTGGACGGTATCCGATTCGTTCCTGTCGGGCTGATCGATGTGGCAGGTCTTGTCCCCGATGCTCACCTGGGGAGGGGGCTTGGAAACCAGTTCCTGGACCATCTCAGGCAGGCAGATGCGATTCTGCACATAGTGGATGCCAGCGGTGCGACGGACGCTGAAGGAAACCCGGTCGAGATCGGGTCGCGGGACCCCATAAAGGACATCGAGTTCCTGCAGTATGAGATCTCGATGTGGATGTACGGCATCCTCTCGCGAAACTGGGCGAAACTCCAGCGTCAGGCGCAGGCACGGGAATTCTCACTGGCAACAGCGATTGCGGAGGTGTTTGCCGGTCTTGGTATAACCTATGAACACGTTCACGATGCCACCAAAACGGTCGGGGTGGACCTGCGAACGGCGGGAGAGGAGGAGATGGTGGAGTTCTGCCGTGAGTTGATGAGGATCAGCAAACCAATGCTGATCGTCGGGAACAAGGCCGATCAGGCGCCGAAAAAGTGCCTTGACCGGCTGGCAGGGCGCGATCTCATCTTTGCTAGCGCGGCCGGTGAACTTGCCCTCAGGATGGCCGCAGAGGGGAAGTTTATCCGCTATCTCCCGGGTGATCGGAGTTTTGAGATTCTTCCCGGCGCAAACCTCAGCGCTGCCCAGCGTGCCGCCCTGCAGAAGATAGCCGTTTTCATGGAGAAGTTTGATGGGACAGGCGTTCAGAAGGCGCTGGATACGGCGGTCTTCAAACTTCTGGACCGGATCGTGGTCTTCCCGGTCGAGGATGAGCATAAATTCACCGACAGCAAGGGGAGGGTGCTTCCAGATGCGTTCCTGATGAAGCGCGGGTCCACCCCTCGCGACCTTGCCTACCAGGTTCACTCGGATATCGGTGAGGGGTTCCTCTACGCTATCGACGCGAGGACCGGGATGCGGATCAAGGACACCTACGAACTCAAGAACGGTGATATCATCAAGATCGTCAGTGTCCGCAGGTGAACGGCCGGGTTCGGCGAGCATGATACAGATGGTTCTTGCCGCGCGATCAAACCGATAAGCATTTATGCAAAATTGAGGATAAACGATTGTCATGGGCGGCGAGGTCTACCAGGCCCAGGTTCTCCGGAACTTCTTTGACACCATCACCGGGGCGGACAGGAACCTGACGAGGATCTACATGTGCGTGGTTAGCCTTGCCAAACTTCGGATGGAATCCCCTGAGAAGATGACGTTTCTCATAGACCAGCTCCGCAAGTCGAGACAGAAACGAGAGCTCTCTGTCGATATCATCGATTATATGTGCGACGTGGCGCGTGACCTTGAACTCACCACCGTCCAGACGGCGTTCGGCGTCAGGGACATAAACAGGGTGGCGGATGAGTTCAGCGGGATAAGCCTCGACTCGCTCTGATCTTTTTCCCCGCTGATCCGGCAGGTATGACACGGTCTTTTTTGATGGAGGCTGAGCAATGGCGGCGCGGGTATAGCCGCCCGATATCCATCGATGGTGCGGAGAGATACCGCCAGCATTCCGGCGGCGGGTGGGAAGCGGGTCAGCAGGGATCTTTTCTATCCCTGCGGGGGCGGGGCGGACGCGGGATGCCCCCAAATGGCGGTGCAGCAGACGAAGATCTCTTGAGGAACCCTTATCGATCTTCCCCGCGCACAGGTATGCCATGAATGTCCTCCTCATACAGTCCGAGGGGGTCGACCTCTATACAACGCTGCTTGCCTCCGAGACCAGCAGGCGAGCCCTTCGTTTTTACCGCCCTGACCGACTCCCATATGGTATCCGCGTCCGGACGGCGTCTCTCGGGAGCGCACTTGCTCTTGTCTCCGAACTCCGGTGGTATATCCAGCGTTACGTTCAGGATGTCCTCTTTGAGCCCGAGGACGGCATCTTCTACTCGTCCGCGCTTGCCCGGCAGGTATACGAGCGCGACGTACGGCCTTCACACCCATGGAGTCACCGCTGCCTCTACAGGGTTGCCGGTGACCGGTTGATCGATCTCATATGGATGGAGGAGGGGACAAGGCCGGAGTCATACAGCGACCGCACCGAGCGGGGGGATACGCTGCTTGAGGTCTGGTGCACCGATGAGGAGTCCCCGGGGGATTAGCCCCCCGGGTCTACGGCGCACGCTCTGTTTCTTTCATGAACACTCCTTCCACCTCGGCCCGGGGGAGGTCGGTGCCCCTGACCCGCATCTGCCAGCGGTCTGTCCGGAGCGAGACGGGGATGAGCGGCGCAAAGAGTTCAAGGGCCTCGGTCTCTGTGAAGTAGTGGGTTATTATCCCGCTCCCCCGCCGGAACGTCTTCGGTTCTACCTCCACCCCCTTCCCGGCGCGCATGTCCTCGACGGAGAAAGCCCGGAATATGAGCGTGCCCCCGGCTGCGAGCACCCGGCAGACCTCCGATGCCAGGGTGAGACGGTCGGGGGCGGGCAGGTGGCCGGCGAGATGAACCAGGAAGACCATATCAAACACCCCATGCCGGAAGGGGAGGTGGCGGGCATCGCCCAGGACAAACTCTGCCCCCGCCGTCGCGGGGTGCCGGCGGGCGAGGAGGAGGGCCTCCCTGGAGATCTCGACCGCAATCACGTGCAAAGAGCGTCGGGCGAGCGCCGCCAGGGTCTTTCCGTTCCCGCAGCCGAGTTCAAGGACTCTGGCATCGGCGGGGATCTCCGGGAGCGGCGCCGGGGCTCCTCCCCAGAGGCTCCCACGTCTGCGGTAGTCCTCGTCCCACGGGGATGGATCGGCGGTCACGGATCAGAGGTCGACGCTCCCCGGCATAACGTTTCGGACGTGCAGACCATGGCGTGGTGTTCGGAGACGGCATTGCGGAGAGGTTAGAGAGACGGGGGATCGACGAAGGGGAGTGTCGGGGTGAGATGCCGAAGACGGGGGCGGTATCTGGCAGTCTCGCCGCGGCCTCACCTGACACTCCCCAAAGATCCTTCTTCAGCCCAGAGCACTGTATCCGGTGCTATCGCCAGACACTGCCCATCCCCTCTCGAGGGGGCGGGAGGAGGCCGCGGTAGCGGCCGGGAGGTGGGGGTGGTCAACGTAAACCGTTCAACCAGAGACACAGCAACAGGGGAGGGGGATGTTCCACCCCCCTCCCCGTCAGCCCCACCCCCAGGGGGCGATTCCCCATCGACACAGTTTCCGGGGGAGATCCTCTCTCTGCCGTCGATGTGAACACCCTGCCGAAATCCTGTCTCGTCCCCGTGCACTGTATCCGGGCCTATAACCACAGACTGCCCGCCCCCACTGTGAAGGGGTGGTCTGCCTCACGCGGGAAAGAGTGTCCACCGCGGCGGTGATTCGAGTGATCAAACCATGAATTGACCTGGTTTGATGGGCCCGCGCTGAGACAGGGAAACCCGGTAAATCTTTTTAACTCAGACGATCGACCTACCAGCGTGGACCTGACGGATGCCGCCGCGATGATGCTCGCCTTATTGATATTTGTGGGTATCGTTCTCGGGCCCATCATGGCAGAGACAGCCTGGCCCGAAGCCCCCGAACCGGAGGAACCGGAGGATCTCGCCGCCGTCTTAACCGGTCTCAACGAGAGGATCCTCAGCGGTAAACCCATCAACCTGACCCCTCTAACCATGCCGGACACGGCAGCCGCGCTGATAGCCCCTGGCGAGAACGAAACAGCCGCACAGGATGAGAACAGCACGCCAGTCATGCCCGAATACGATGACGACGAACTGATCGGTCTGGTTGAGAACCGCAGCGTCTCGCTCATGCTGCTTACCATGCAGAACGCTCACGCCCTCTACGCCTGGGATGAAAAAACGGTCAGGGAGCACGCCGCAGCACTCCAGAATCTCGCGAGGAGCACCCTCAAAGATTCAGCCGGCTTTGACGTCTCAAGCGACCTAGAAGACGTGAAGACCAATTTCACCCTTGCCCTTGAGTCTTATGCGGCATATGCCGATATCGTGCAGCAAAACAACAAAATTAACGAAACGCAGGTGGACCTGGCGTTTCAGGAACTTGAACGAGGTTCACGGCATCTGCGCGAGGCTCTTGATGGCCTTGACCAGCAGACCCTGCACGTGCCGGCAGAGGTTGTGGATGTCAATCTCTCGGTGGTGCAGCCCTCTGCCGTCCCTGCCGATGCACTGGTGCTGATGCAGCGGTATGTCTACGACGACCGGATCGGGGCAAACGAGATATCGCTCACCCTGGAGTCGGCAGGTATAATCCATGCCTACTGCCTGAAAGGGGAGGAGATCGCAGCAGAACCGGGGCGGGCGTTCCTGGTGGTGGAGGTGAAGGTCATGAACCTCGGCCATAAGGGAGAGCGGCGCGTATACACGATCCGGACGCCTGATGTCAGTGCATTCACGCTCCATTACCGCGGAACCACCTACTCACCGATAGAACTGGTGCCCGGGACAACGCTTGGCGAGCCGTATGCCGGGGTGACGCTGAATAGATACGAGAAGAAGCATGGCTACATCGTATTTGATGTCCCGGACGCGATCAACCTGAGTGAGTGCTTCATACGGGTCAACCTGGGTGAGGCGGGCTCACCCGTCTGGGTGCTGAGAAAGGCTGGCTGAGGTGCGGTATTTGAAATGACGCCCCTGCCGCCCCCTCTCAGCACCGCTCTGCCCCGCCGCCATATCTCAGGCATGGCCTTGATGGTTGAGTTTGCAGCCGGCAAGGGGCAGTGTATGGGAACGGCCGGAAGATGGCTCTCTCCCACTGGACACAAAGAATATTCCTGTTGCGGGGCATAGGTTTTTCCAGTGGCTATGAGACGCTCGCGCGCGGCAATGGTCGTTGTGGCATGCTGTATTGGAGCAGCCTGTCTCATATTTGCCCTCGTCCCCTCGATCAGTGCGGAGGTCTTTCCTCATCTCCGGGCAGAGGGACAGGGTTCCGACAGCGTTAATGAGAGCGATCTTACAGCCGCAATCGTGCCTCCAACCGATGACGAGAGGCTGGAGTCGCTGATCGCCGGGGGGAGCGTCAGGCTTCTTGAACTCTCCGTCGGCCAGATAGGTGCCCTGCATGCCGGTAACGATTCCCTTCTCCGCAGCCAGGCTGCCGGGATGGTCTCTCTTGCGGAGCAGCTCCGTCTCGACGCTGCCGCTCTTTGGGTCTCGCCTGAAAACGAGTCGGTGCGATCGCAGTTCATCGCCGCGCTGGATGAGTTTGCAGCAGCCGGCAGCATGCTTGAAAACGGCATCCCCACTGACCGAAGCGTGAGGGACGATGCACTGGAGCATCTTGCCCGCGGGACAGAGGTCCTCTCTGAGACGCTGCAGGGCTACACCCCCACTCCAACCGTGGAGCCGGAGGGTTCCACCCTACCTGCAGACCTCGTTGCTGAGGCCGATCCAGAGTTTCCTGGCGCTCTGAGGCCTGGCGAACGGTTCATTTATGATGATTCAAGCGGGGACAACACCGCCTCGATAATCATCGGGGGGTTTACCCTGTCGAACGGTTTTGAGACGATTGGAGCAAAACCGGTGGAGTATACGCCTGGGCCAGGAAATGTCTATCTCCTGGTCACCGTTCAGGTGACGCACCTTGGGTACAGGGGTGAGGGCACAAGCAGCCGTATAAGGACACCGGCGGAGAGCGCTTTCACCCTCTACTACAACGGTGAGACCTATCGCCCATTGCAGGCGCCCGGGCCGACATCCCGGGGAGGGTCGTACTCGAGCCTGGTTCTTGAGAGGCACGAGTCGAGGGCTGGATACCTCTTCTTTGAGGTGCCGGAAGACTTTGACCCGGCAAACGCCTACCTACAGGTCAGGGTCGGCAGTAACAGCCCGGTCTGGCACCTTGACCCTGCGAAGGCCGCAGGGTAGCTCCCGCTCCCATCGATCCGCACCGTTCGGGTTGAATCATCTTTGCTGGATCATCCCTCACGCGGCCGGCGGTGCCGCTCAACGGTGCGGGCATTGTGTGGCGATCGCCGCACGGAAAGCCGTGCTTGGGGGGGGTGAACCTGGAATTCGGTGAGTCTTCAGCGCGACCCGCTGAGACGATCCTTGCTCCATGGAACTGTATCGAGGTAGAATCGCAGAAAGGTGGGATCCAGCATACTCAACCCTACATTCAAATAATTGCGTCCCTACACCCTCCTCTAGAATGCCTGAGCGGAGTGCGGACAGGATGGGGCAGGCGCGGCGGGATCTTGCCATGGCCAGGCAGGCCAGGGATACCGGGTTCTTTGAATGGGCGTGCTTCATCTCTCAGCAGGCGCTGCTGAAATGGCCATAAAGGCTGTCTACCAGAGGTCAGGTGCTGTTGCATGGGGCCATTCCGTTCTCGATCTTCTCGAGGGTCTTAGGCAGCGGTACGAAATCCCTGCTGACCTCTTTAAGATCGCACGCAGTCTCGACCGCAACTATATCCCGGCCCGCTACCCGGATGGGTTTGCCGTGGGGAAACCGGCCGACTATTTTGCC